>ERZ836939.723-NODE-723-length-43452-cov-4.833906_pt1 | contig 43452 bp, 40 predicted proteins | sample MGYA00519912_ERZ836939 | MGnify/ENA primary metagenome ERZ836939 (study PRJEB31850, sample SAMEA3708810) | human gut metagenome | biome: human gut; feature: human-associated habitat; material: faeces | place: China | collected 2014 ...
GGACGCAATATTTTCCGGGCTTTCGATATGTGCGATCCCGATAATCTGAAAGTGGTCATCATCGGACAGGACCCGTATCACGGGCCGGGGCAGGCCAACGGACTGTGCTTTTCGGTCGGCGACGGCGTGCCTTTCCCTCCCTCGCTGGTCAACATATTCAAGGAGGTGCACGACGATACGGGCGCGCCCGTTCCCGCTTCGGGCAATCTCGACCGCTGGGCCGAACAGGGCGTGCTGCTGCTCAACGCCGTACTGACCGTGCGCGCGCACGAGGCGGCGTCGCATGCCGGGCACGGATGGGAGCGGTTCACCGACGAGGTCGTGAAGGCTATCGCTCTTCGCAAGCAGGGGGTCGTTTACATGCTATGGGGCTCGTATGCGCAGCGCAAGGCTTCGGTTGTCGATCCGCAGCGCAACTGCATTCTCAAGGCGGTCCACCCGTCGCCCCTGTCGGCCTATCGGGGATTTTTCGGCTGCCGCCATTTCAGCCGCGCGAACGAGTATCTGCAAAGCATCGGCCGGGAGCCGATCCGATGGTAAGAATGCGGGGCGGGGAGAAACTCTGCGTGTGCCGGGCGCATTTTGCCGGGGCCCGGGTCGCTCGGCGGTGACTTCGGCTCGGGGCGGAGGATTCTTTCGTTTCTCCGGATTCCCGATCTTTTCTTGCGCGGGGCGGTTCTCTGCACTGACGGCGAAGGCGCAGTGGAAGGGGGCGCTGCTTGTCGGCTGTACGCGCGTATCGCGGAGCTGTGCGTGCGTCTTTGGCGATTCCCGGTCGGCGAGGATCGGTCAGGCGGCGGCATTCCTGTGCCGGACGGCGTTCGGCCGGGACGGAGTTCCGGGGGGACGGCCCTCTGGAGCGGGGCAGACGAAGCCTGCGTGTCCGATAAGAAAGCCTCGCAGGGATCATCGTTCAATCCCTGCGAGGCTTTTCGTGCGGTAGTCAGCTCCTCTTTCTGTCGGAGCACGGGAAACGAGCCGTGGCTCAGTACCGGTAAAAGTCGGCCTTGTATGGGCCTTCGACCGGGACGCCGATGTAGTCGGCCTGCTTGGGGGTCAGCTTCGTCAGTCGGACGCCCAGATTGTCCAGGTGAAGCCGGGCGACCTCCTCGTCCAGATGCTTCGGCAACCGGTAGACGTCGACGTCCATCTTCCGGGTCCACAGTTCGATCTGCGCGAGAGTCTGGTTCGTGAACGAGTTGCTCATCACGAACGACGGATGTCCTGTCGCGCAACCCAGGTTTACCAGACGGCCCTCGGCCAGAATGAAAATCGAGTGGCCGTCGGGGAACGTGTACTTGTCGACCTGCGGCTTGATTTCGGTCCGGACGATGCCGGGGTAGATTTCCAGTTCGGCCATCTGAATCTCGTTGTCGAAGTGGCCGATATTGCAGACGATCGCCTGATCGCGCATCCGCTCCATGTGATCGATGCGGATGATGTCGCAGTTGCCGGTCGTCGTGACGTAGATGTTGCCTTCGTCGAGCGCGTCCTCGACCGTCTTGACCTCGAATCCCTCCATGGCGGCCTGCAACGCGCAGATCGGGTCGATCTCGGTGACGATCACGCGGGCGCCGTACGAGCGCATGCTCCGCGCGCAGCCCTTGCCCACGTCGCCGTAGCCGCAGACGACCACGACCTTGCCGGCGATCATCACGTCCGTCGCGCGCTTGATGCCGTCGGCCAGCGACTCGCGGCAACCGTACAGGTTGTCGAACTTGCTTTTGGTCACCGAGTCGTTCACATTGATGGCCGGGAACAGCAGCTCGCCCCGCGCCTGCATCTGGTAGAGCCGGTGAACGCCCGTCGTGGTCTCCTCCGACACGCCGCGCAGTTCGGTCACCGTGCGGTGCCATTTGCCGGGGTCCTCCGACAGCAGCTCGCGGATCGTGTTCAGGATGACGGCTTCCTCGTGGCTTGCCGGTTCGTGCTCGATCGACCGGGCATCGTTTTCGGCCGCATATCCCTTGTGTACGAGCAGCGTCGCGTCGCCCCCGTCGTCGACGATCAGGTTCGGGCCCTTGCCGCCGGGGAAGCTCAGCGCCATAGCCGTGCACCACCAGTAGTCCTCGAGCGTCTCGCCCTTCCATGCGAAAACGGGCACGCCGGCCTTGGCGATCGCGGCGGCCGCGTGGTCCTGCGTCGAGAAGATGTTGCAGCTGCACCAGCGAACCTCGGCGCCCAGCTCGACGAGCGTCTCGATCAGCACGGCGGTTTGGATCGTCATGTGCAGCGAGCCCATGATCCGGGCCCCCCGGAGCGGTTTTTCGGCGCTGTATTTTCTGCGCACGGCCATCAGGCCCGGCATCTCCTTCTCGGCGATCTCGATTTCCTTGCGGCCCCAGTCCGACAGCGAGATGTCGGCTACCTTGTAGGGCAAGTCTTGGTTGATGAACATATTCGAAAATTTAAAGAGTGTTTCGTTGCACGGCCTCCCTCAGAGGTCCGAGTCCCGGCGGAGGCGTTCGCGCGCCCGCTTCTTGTCGGCTTCGATCTGGCGGGACAGCTCTTCGGTCGATCCGAAGCGCCGTTCCTCGCGCAGAAACTCCAATAGCTCGACTTCGATCGTTTGTCCGTACAGGTCGCCCTCGAAATCGAGCAAGTGAGCCTCGAGCACGCGGTCCGGTCCGTTGCCGACGGTCGGCCTGTGTCCGACGTTGACGACCGCTTCGTGCTCCGTGCCGTCGATCCGGACCCGGGCGGCATAGACTCCGTTGCGTACCGGATCGTCCTCTTTCAGCGGAATGTTGGCCGTCGGGAAGCCGAGCGTCCGTCCGAGCCTGTTGCCTCCCGCGACTTTGCCTTTGACGAGCGGATTCATCGTTTTTCGGATTCGTGTCGCGCGCTCGAACTGCTGCCCGGCCGGGTTTTGGACCGTCCCGGGGCGAGCGGCGGCGCTTGCGCGTTTTTGCTTGGTAATATTTTCTATTTTTGCAGCGCAAAGGTAGGAAGAATAATCCGGATTCCGAATATTCCGCCCGCATCATCTCCGGTGCAGGGGGCCGAGACTGCGCGAAGGTTGGGATTCCGGTTTGTTTTTTGTACCTTGCCGCTGAAAGCTATCTATTCCGAATGACGACGAGCGAGCGTAAGAGTCGCAAGATATATTATACGATGGGCGAGGTGTCGGAGATGTTCGACGTCAATCCTTCGCTGATCCGCTTCTGGGAGCAAAAGTTCGATATCCTGAAGCCCGACAAGAACAAGAAGGGGAACCGGCTGTTCACGCCGAAGGATGTCGAGAATCTGAAACTGATCTATCATCTGGTCAAAGAAAACGGCATGACGCTGGCCGGGGCGGCCAAGCGGCTGAGACAGAACCGCGAGGGAGTCAGCCGCGATTTGGAGATCATCGAGAAGCTGCAGCGGGTCCGCTCGCTGTTGCTGGACGTGCGCGAGGTGCTGAAGGCGGACGATGACGGACGCGAAGTGTTCGTCGATCCGGCCCCGGCCGACTGGGACGATACCCCGGTCTTGGAATACGGGGCGGGAAGCGACGGGGAACCGGCCGGCAGCCGGTTGCCGGGAGAATCGTCGCCCGGCGCTGAGACGATCGGCGACAGGGCTCGGTCCGTTACGGATACGGCCTTTCGGCACGAGGCCGATGACCCGACATCCGGTTCCGGCGAAGGGCAGGGGACCGTCCTGATGCGTGAGCCGCATTGCGCGGAAGTGCCGGAAGGATTGGCGGAACTGGTCGCCGTGGCGACCGACAACGGATGCGAAGCCGGGCCGGCAGCACCGTATTTTATCCAGCGCGAGATTCCCGTACCGCCTCAGCCTTTCCCGGAGCGGCTCTCGCATACGGAAGGACCCGGTGAGGATGCCGAAGAGCCGAAGCCGGAACCGCCCAAGGCGGCTGCGTGCTCGGTCGTCGAGCAGACGTTGTTTTAGCCGTCCGTTCTGTCCCGCCGGATTCGGCGGCGCGGCAGGCGCACGGTATCATAATCTTATACGGAAAATGAAAGTGAGAGAAGTGGCCGGAGCGATCGAGGAGTTCGCTCCGCTCGGTTTGCAGGAAAACTACGACAACAGCGGCCTGAATGTCGGTTCGCCCGATGCGGAGGTGAGCGGCGTGCTGATATGCGTCGACGTGACCGACGAAGTCGTGGACGAGGCGCTGGCCGTCGGAGCGAATCTCGTCGTGTCGCATCATCCGTTGCTGTTTCACCCGCTGCGCCGGCTGGTGGGCGGCGATCCGGCGCAGCGCATCGCCGCCCGGTGCATGATCGCCGGCATCAGTCTCTATGCCGCCCATACCAACTTGGACAGCGCCGACGGCGGGATGAGCCATGCGCTCGGGTGCCGGCTGGGACTTCGCGACATGCGGCTGCTCTGTCCGCATGCGCCCGGCGGGCATACCGGCTACGGCGTGGTCGGCGAACTGGCCGAGGCCGTGCCGATCCTTCGTTTCCTGACCGAGGTCAAGCGTTCGCTTCGTTGCGGCGCGATACGTTACAGTCCGCTTTGCCGCAATACGGTTTCCCGAGTCGCTCTGTCGACCGGGGCGGGGGCCTCGCTGATCGAGGCCGCGGCCGGAGCGAAAGCCGACGTCTATCTGTCGGCCGACTTCAAGTACAACGATTTTTTCGGGCCCGACGGGCGTTTGGTAGTGGCCGACGTGGGACATTTCGAGAGCGAATATTGCGCAATCGACCTTTTGTATGATATAATTACGAAAAAAATCGCTAATTTTGCAGTTCGCAAGAGCGAACGTTCCGTTAACCCGATCAATTACTTGGTTTAAGAAACACACACGAATATGGCGACATCGAGCAAAAAGAGCGGCGAGTCGAACGACTTTTCCGTCGAGGAAAAGATCGTTGCGCTGTACGAATTACAGAAAATCGATTCGAAGATCGACGAGATCAACAAGATCAAGGGAGAGCTTCCGCTGGAGGTTCAGGACCTCGAGGACGAGATCGCCGGTCTGGAGACCCGCATGGCCAATATCACTTCCGAAGTGGAGGGGCTGACTGCCTCGACCAAGCAGCGCAAGGAGGAGATCGAGCAAGCCAAGGTTCTGATAGCCAAATACGAACAGCAGCAGGATAACGTCCGAAACAACCGCGAGTTCGACTCGTTGTCGAAAGAAATCGAGTATCAGAAACTCGAGATCGAACTGTGCGAGAAGAAAATCAAGGAATACGCCGCTGATATCAAGATCAAGAAGAAAATGATCGAGGATGCTCAGGCTGTCGTTGCCGACCGCAAGATCGATTTGGCTGCCAAAAAGCAGGAGCTCGAGGGAATCGATCAGGAGACGGCCAAGGAGATGGAAAGCCTGACGGAGCAGTCGAATGCGGCTGAGGCGAAGATCGACGCCCGGCTTTTGGCGGCTTATAAGAGAATACGAGGGAATGTCCGCAACGGGCTGGCCGTCGTGACGGTTAAGCGCGACGCCTGCGGAGGATGCTACAACCGCATTCCTCCCCAGAGGCAGCTCGACATCCGGATGAGCAAGAAAATCATCGTCTGCGAATATTGCGGCCGCATTCTGGTGTCGGACCAGCTGGACGAAGAAGCCGCTGAGCAGTAGCGGTTCGCTGTTCCGGTCGCTTGCGGAACGGAAATGTACCGAATGGGGAAAGTAGTGCTTTCCCCATGTTTTTTCTTTGATAGTATCAATTTTTTTTATACTTTTGCAAAAAACGGTACGCGATTTGTATGAAGTCAGGCGAGTCCGCATCGGACGTGAAAATTTGCGGATTCGGGAAATATAGCGTATATTGCAAAAACTATTGTCTAACCGTTAAAGGGATTGCCTATCGAGAATATCTACTCTGAACTAATAATGAGTAGTATATGGATCTGAATCTTAAGAAATTAAGCGATAACCAATTGCTTAATGCTTATCTGTCAGGCAATGAGAACGCTATAACCGCGCTTGTAAACCGTCACCGCCGGAGGATTTTCGATTACATCCATATGATGGTCAAGGATCGCGACGTGGCCGACGATATCTTTCAGGAGACGCTGATACGCGTGTTGCGGTTCGTCAACGACGGTCGCTATACCGAGAACGGCAAATTCCTCTCTTGGGTGTTGCGCATCGCCCATAATCAGGTAATCGACCATTTCCGCCAGAAGAAGCAGCAGAACAACGTCTCGGAGGGCGAGGCTGGCTACGATCTGCTCAACAACAAGAAGTTCTCCGATACGACCGTCGAGGAGAAAATGGTGTCGGCGCAGATCGAGGCGGATGTCCGCAAATTGCTGGATTATTTGCCCAAGGAGCAGAAGGAAGTCGTGATGATGCGCTATTACATGGGGTTGAGTTTCAAGGAGATCGCCGAACAGACCGAGGTAAGCATCAATACCGCGCTGGGACGCATGCGTTATGCGCTGATCAATCTGCGGAAGCTGATCGACGAAAAGCAGCTGATCCTGAACTGATCGGGCAATATTTCCCGGAGGCTGTCGTTATATAGGTAACAATCAAAACAGTTGCCTATGAACGATCAGTACGAAGAATGCGGATGGACTTCCGAGAAGCTTGCCGACGAGGAGCTTTTCATCAGAGAGGTGATACGCGAGGACACCGATCTGATGTTGGTGGATTGCTTGCTCAGAGAGGCTTTCAGAAGGTAAGTCCGCCGAATTGAAACGGAAGGCGCTTCCCAGGACGGGAAGCGCCTTCTGCGTTTCGGGGATTCGTACCCGTATCTGCGAAGCCGGCGATGTCCGATTCGTTTCCGGGAAACGGGCATCTGAAGTGCCCACTAAATTAGAGTCTTTCCTGCTCTCTCGTGACACTTGTCTTTTCTACTGCTTGTTGGTAATCCGTTTTATGTAAAATATCGAAGTGTCATATCGTGGCCGTTATTCGGATACTGTAATGGGCCTAAGTATTATTTTTCCTATTTTTGTACCCGAATACTATTTGGATGAATGGCTACGGTTGATAAAGACATAAAAGCGGACAGTGCTCAAATCAAGGCGGTAAAAAAGGTTATAAAAAACAAATCCGAAACGATTGAGCATAAACAGTTGACGCAAGAAGAACTTGCTGTTAGCACGTGGCGAGACAACTTGTTTTCTCATCCTGAAAAAACAGTTCGATTAGGCACTGCTTTCAGTGGAATCGGCGCTATCGAACATGCGTTTCAGAGACTTGGTCTCAAACATGAAATAGTATTTGCCGGCGACATTGATGACAAATGTCGGCAAAGTTACTTTGCAAATTACTCGATATCTGTTAACAACTGGTTCTCAGATATTAGAGAATTCGATGCGTCTCCATACAGGGATAAGGTTGACTTTATTGTCGGTGGAGCACCGTGTCAGGCTTTTTCCATGGTGGGGAAACGTTTGGGGTTTGAAGATGCCCGCGGAACGTTATTTTACGAATTTGCGCGTATCGTCAAAGAAACGCAACCGAAACTATTTCTTTTTGAAAATGTCAAAGGGTTGCTGAATCACGATAAAGGTAAAACATGGAATGTAATTCATGATATATTTGAAGAGTTAGGATACGACGTGCATTATCGCGTTCTGAACAGCAAAGATTATGGTATTCCGCAACACAGGGAACGTTTGTACTGTATCGGATTCAGAAGAAAAACCATTTTCAAATTTCCTGTTCCCGTTTCCTTGGAATATAAGATGCATGACTTTTTGGAAGACTATGTCGATTCCAAATATTTCCTGAAAGAGAAAGGAGTGAAATTCGTTACAAGTCACAAAAACAGAGATAAATGCTATACTCAGATCAATGGCGATGTGGCTTTGTGTCAGAAAAGGAACCAGCAGTTCAATTGGCATGGTGATTTTGTTTTTCATCCGACATTCGAAGAAGATTTCGACGAATTCGTTTTCGATGTGAAAGATGTTGAAGAAAAATATTATCTGTCCGACAAGGTTGCCAAATATGTTTTGGCCGGAGGGACGAAAAATTTCAGAACATCGACACAGACCGATCTCGATATAGCGAGACCGCTACTCCATAGCATGCATAAAATGCACCGAGCCGGGGTTGATAATTATGTGTCGCACAAAGGTCGATTGAGAAAACTTACTCCGAGAGAATGTCTGAGACTGATGGGGTTCAAGGATTCTTTCAGAATAGTGGTTTCCGATACTGCCACATATCAGCAAGCGGGGAATAGCATTGTCGTGGATGTTCTCATAGCTCTGCTGAAACAATTGGACATAACTAAATACGGAATATAGCTATGAAGATTCTCGGAAAGAACTATGAGGTCAAAGACGTTTTCGAATCCTTTATGACCGTTCCGGATTGTGTAGTCGTAAGCAGAAACAAAATCGGAACAGGGCATGGTGAAGCAAAATTATATGTTTCGTCCAAGGATACCATGCGTGAATTCTATGGAGGCAAAGGATTTGATTCAAAATGTTTTCTCTTGAAATCAGATCTGATCGGTTACATGAATGCTGTCAAAAACGAATATTTGAACCCGACGCAAGCATATGCTGGGCGCGAGGACCTGCCTTCTCTATGGAAGACGCGTTTCGATTATATCCGCAAACTCGATGATGTCGTCTTTTTCAATATTCAGGATCAAACACAGATTGCCGGTGATCGGGGATATGTGAATTCGAAAGATGAAGGATATGACATCATAAGAGAAATATCTTTGCCTTTGGTTAGCTATATTTCCGCTATGAAATTGACCGATAATGCGGACAGAGACTATTTCTATTGGAAGCTGTTCGTAGATTTTGACGCCATAGAAGCGAAAGAAAACGCACTCGTATATACCTATGGGAAGAAAAAAGATCAGAATGGACTAAAACCCGCACCGAAAAGGCAGAATAAGGAAATCGGCTACGCAAGAGTCGGGCAGGGAAAATACAGGGAACAACTTCTTGAAGAATGCCCATTTTGTCCATTTACGAAAATAAATGACGAACGGTTATTGATAGCAAGCCATATCAAACCATGGATCGCTTCAAATAACAAAGAAAAGACTGATCCTAAGAATGGATATATCTTATCACCCATGTATGATAGGTTGTTCGATCGTGGATTTATTACTTTTACGTCGGATAGAAAACTCATTGTTTCAGACTGGCTCTCGCCTCAAAACAGAAAACGGATCGGCCTTGAAAATGGGGCTTTCATTCAGGCCTTGCCGATGGATGATGTGAGAGCGAAATATCTCGAGTTCCATCGTTCTTCCGTTTTCCATGGAATAGTACAGGAATAATTCCGTCGCTTTTACAATCATCTTCGATGGCTGATATATACAGCAAAGAAAAGCGGTCGGAAATCATGTCCCGGATTTCCGGCAAGGGAACAAAGCCTGAGATAATTTTACGTAAGGCTCTTTTTGCCAAAGGGTTTCGTTATCGTGTCAATGTCGGTAATCTGCCTGGAAAGCCGGATATCGTCCTGCCCAAATACAAGTCTGTCATATTTGTGCATGGTTGTTTTTGGCATGGACACTCGGGATGCAAGCACGCATACGTACCCAAAAGCAATACGGAGTTTTGGATCAATAAAATAGAAATGAATAGAAGACGGGATATTGCCACTGAACAAAAATTGATTGCGGCGGGATGGCGTGTAATAACCGTATGGGAATGCGAAATCAGACGTATGAAAAATATCGATTTCCTAATTGAGCGTATTACAGCCCAATTGTTATAAACCTACGATGAATACCCAAGATTGTTATCCTAAGTCATTACATATTTCTGACATCCCGTGACGTATCATAACGGATTATCCGAGTGGGCTTCGGTTTGGTCTCCGAAAAGAAAAAGTCCTTGGAAGTTGTTAGTTTCTAAGGATTTTTACGTCAAAGTTGAGGTCTGAAACGGATCGTGTCGGCGTGGGATTCTGTCCCGTAGAGATTCAGAACTGCTCGTCCTCGTCTTCGGAATAGAGCTCGCCCATCAGCGAGTCGATCTCGCGGCGCTCGCGCTTCGTGGGCCTTCCGCTGCCCCGGTCGCGCTGGACGAAAATGCTCAGCTTCGGGATGTTCAGCTTGTCGAGCTCTTCTTGCGGCGTGACGTTCTCGGCATAGCGGGGGACCTCCTTGGCCGGCTGCCGCGACGAGACGAGTTCCACGACGCGGAACGAGTAGGTGACCGGCATCTTTTTGACGGTTATCGCATCTCCGGGCTTGACCTCGCGCGAGGGCTTGGCGTAGGAGCCGTTGACGAGCACCTTGTTCGTCCGGCATGCGTCGGCCGCGTCGCTGCGCGTCTTGTAAATCCGCACGGCCCACAGCCATTTGTCGAGTCTGACCGATTTGTCTTCCATTGCCCGAGTTCTATTTGCTGTTGAATCCGTTCATCGTGCGCTCCAGCCCCGCCGTGCCGAACGAAAGGACGGCCTCGGCGGCCGTTCCGATTCGCCCGGGCAGCGCCGCCCGCTCGTCGGGCGTCCATTCGCCGAGCACGTAGTCTACCTGAAAGCCTTTGGGAAAGTCGCCCCCGATACCGAAGCGAAGCCGCGCATAGTCGCTGTTGCCGAGCAGCTCGGCGATGCTTTTGAGCCCGTTGTGTCCGCCGTCGCTGCCTTTGGCCCGGATGCGGATCGCGCCGAACGGCAGCGCGATGTCGTCGACGACGACCAGCAGGTTCTCCTGCGGGATCTTTTCGGCTTTCAGCCAGTAGCTGACCGCCTTGCCGCTCAGGTTCATGTAGGTCGACGGCTTCAGCAGCACGAACGTCCGTCCCTTGTGCCTGAACTCGGCGACCGAGCCGTAGCGGCCCGTTGCAAAGACGGCGCCCGCCTCGGCTGCCAGTGCGTCGGCCACTTTGAATCCTATGTTATGCCGGGTTTCGGCGTACTCGGCGCCGATATTGCCCAGCCCGACGATCAGGTATTTCAATTTCGCAGCTGTTTAAGGTGAAAATATCTTGCCGCATTCCCCGGAGGTTCCGCAGCAAGATATTTGTAAGAAAACCGGTGTGGCTCCGGACTATTTCTTGGCCGCAGCGGCCGCTTCGGCTGCAGCGGCGGCGCCACGGGCGGCGCGCGTCATCTTTACGGCGCAGATAGCCGTCGTGGCAGGCGTCAGAATCGTGATGTGGTCGTACTTCAGGTCCCCGACGAAAATGCTCTTGCCCAGGCCGAGCGTCGTCACGTCTACGACGATCTCGTCGGGCAGATTTTCCATCGTCGCGCTGATGCGTACTTTCCGCTTGCTGAGGATCAGCTTGCCGCCCTGCTTCACGCCTTCCGAGTTGCCGGTCAGCTTGACGGGCACGTCGATCGAGATCGGCTTGCCGGGAATCACATGGAAAAAGTCGGCGTGCAGTACCTGGTCCGTCACCGGATGGTACTGAACCTCGCGCATGACGCCCACTTCCTTTTTGCCTTCGATGTCGAACTCGATCAGGAAAGACTGGGGCGTGTAGATCAGCGGTTTCAGGGAACGGGCGTCCACCGAGAAGTGAACGGTCTCGCCGTTGCCGTAGATCACGCAGGGAACCTGCCCCTGCTTGCGAATGCTCTTGCTCTCTTTTTTGCCGAACGCTTCACGCTTTACGCCGGCGATTTTGATCGTTTCCATAACAGTTGATTGGTTTTGGTTCAGGCCCGCTACTCAGAGACAGGGGAGAGATGAAACCCTGCCGCCCCATGGCGGACCGCATATTAGCGGTGCAAAGATAGGATTAATTGACGGTAAACGAAAAAAAACGATAAAAATATGCTCGAATATTTTGCGTTATCTTAATTTTGGTTACCTTTGCACCACTTTCCGGGGGATTCCGGGGAAGGCGTTCTTTCAAGCTGTCCAGCAAGGTCGGGAAATCCCGATTTTTTTGGAGAGTCGTAAATTTGTTCTATCTTTGCAACGAAGTTTTAGGTTCATTTTAGGTTAGTAGGTTTTAGGTTGAGTAGAAGGATGGCCGGCAGAATCGGAGACGCAAGTTTTCTTTCTGTAGCTTTCCTTTGAATTTTGAAGCCCGCGCCGCAACGTTCCCGTTGCCGATAAGATATAGGCCCAGATGGTGAAATTGGTAGACACGCTACTTTGAGGGGGTAGTGTCGGTTTACGACGTGCAAGTTCGAGTCTTGTTCTGGGCACGTTGAGTAACCTTCGGGTTCGATCGTTTTTTTGACATGTTGGACTGCCCAGGTGGCGAAATGGTAGACGCGCTAGTTTCAGGTACTAGTGTCAGTGATGATGTGAAGGTTCGAGTCCTTTCCTGGGCACCGCGAAGGAGCGGCGATGAAAATCGCCGCTCCTTTTTCTTTTATTCGGCATGTAAATCGCTCGAATTCATTCTGTTGTCTTGCCATACGTTGCCATGGTTCCTTAGGGAGGGCGAGGCAGACCGTTTCCCGGTCGATCGGGCGGGGCGCGCCGTTTCCTGAGTGAGGATCGGGGCGGGATCTGACGACGAGGATCGTTGCTTGTTTTCGGTGTTCGCCGGCTTTCCTGCCGTTCGGGGAATGCGGTTTTACGGACCGTCGGACCGGGCTGCCGCCGAGTGCCGGTCGTTTTTCAGATACGGGGCTTTCGGATTCGCGGCGTGAAGCGGTTTTGTCCGGAACGGGGGAAGCGGTTTCGGGGCGTCGGTCGAGGCCGCCACGACGTATGCGGCGTATGCGAAAGGCGTGACAAGGCTCTCGGTGAGGCTTCGGCTTGACGGTATTGCCGACTTCGTTCGTGCATGGGACCGGGTTTTGCCCGGGAAATTCAGTTCGGGCCTCTATGATAGAGGAACGGGAAAGGGGAAGACTGCGCTCTTCCCCTTTCTCGTTCGCTTCTTATGTTTCAGGAATCGATTTGCGGATTGTCGCCCTTGATTTCCTGAATCAGCCATTTGAGCATGCCCAGATAGGAGTGCGGGTCCGACTCCGGTCCGACCGGCCGCTTGGCTCCATGCGCATGGGGAAATGCGTTGAGGTAATAGTGCATGTTCGGATGGTGTTTCGGGAGTCCCTCTTTCCAGAACCGGTACAGCCAGTCGCGCTCGATGAAATCCGTGTACTGGTCGAACTCCTTGTAGACGAACGGCCCGTAGTAGAAGATATATTCCAGCCCCTGATCCAGCGTCCACCGGGCACCCTTGACCAGTTGCTCCGGCCGGGTCCAACCGGTTTCGTAGGGCCAGTGCCGGTTGAACTGGTGCGATTCGTAGGCGATGCCGTCCATCGTCTTGACGATTTTCACGGCTTCGGGGATCTCCATGAACGCGGAGGCATGCGTAACCATCTGGATCAGCTTGTAGTTCTTGTGTTTGGTCAGTCCCTGCTTGTAAGCCAGCTTGAACAGTTTCCGGTAGTCGTCTACGTCGCGCTGATAGAGAATGCGACTGTCTTCCTTGAACGGGCCCCATTTCCCGCGTCCCAGCAACTCGGCTTCGCGGCATATCAGAATGTGCTCTACTTCCATACCGATCTTTTCGCGGCTGCGTATTTTCAGGATCAGCGGATTGGTCTCCGGATTCATGTCGATCCAGTCGCGGTCCAGAGGCAGATAATGCTCGAAGAAACATTTGCGGGTGGCGAAAGCGCCGCGATAATCCTTGATGACGTCCGTGTATTTGGCGGTGAAGTCGTCCGGACGGAGTAGGGAGTCGTAATAGCCGATTCCCGACATCCAGTCGATCTTCGACTCGCCGGCCGAGCGGGGTAGCGGGCGGATTCCTACATAGCCCGACGTGCGTTCGGGACTTTTGGCAGAGGATGCCGATACGGTCAGTAACAGGCATGCGGCGCTCCAGAGCATGGAGCGGAGGATTGGGTTCTTCATGTGACCAATGTTTTGGGTTAGTAATACGCGTTCGGCTGACTGCCGATGCACAAGCGCCAAAAACAAATTTAGCGCATTGCGTCAAGTTTTGCAACAAAAAATGAGGTTGCATGTGCCGAAAGGGCCTCCGGTAGGCTTGTATCTTTGTAGAATCGTTTGTATATTTGACAGATAAGCGGAAACGGACCGGAACGGATGCGGCTTTCCGGCCGGATAGATCGGCGGTGCGATGAAGTATTTCTCATATCTTTTGCTTTTGCAGACGGTGTTCTGGGCCGGGTGCGAAAAGTCTGACGGGGAGAACGGTCCGGCGGCCCGGGCTTTTCCCGACCCGGCTTTCCGGCAATGCGTGCTGGAGTATTTCGATTTCGACGGAGACGGCATGGTCTCCGACGACGAGGCGGCGCATGTAACGGTCATATTTTGTCAGGAGGCGGGCATCGTCTCGCTGAAAGGAATCGAGCGGTTCCCGAATCTGAGGGTGCTCAATTGTATCCGGAATCATATTTCCTCGCTGGACTTGTCGGCCAATCGCGCGCTGGAGACTCTCTGGTGTCATGACAACCCGCTGGTCGAACTCGATGTGAGCGGGTGCGAGGGACTGACGGAGCTCGATTGCCGGGGTTGGGGCCTGCGCCGTCTCGATGCGAGCGGATGCTCGTCGCTGGAGGCGCTCGATTGCGGCGATAACGCGCTGACTTCGCTCGATTTGGAAGGATGCCGTTCCCTGCGTCGCCTCAGTTGCGGAAAAAACGGCATGAGCGGACTCGTTTTGGAAGGAATGGCCGGGCTCGAATACCTCGACTGCCTGTCGTTGCCGCTCGACACGCTCGATCTGAGCGAGTGTCCCCGGCTGAGGGAGGCGTATATCGGAGGCGCGCGTCTGACGACTCTTGATCTGAGAGGAAATCCCTCTCTGGGGCGATTGTTCTGTACGGACTGCGGTCTGAGGTCTTTGGACGTGAGCGGCTGCTCCGCGCTTACGGCGCTGAACTGTTCCGGCAACCGGCTCGGCAGCCTGACGGTGGGACGACTGCCGGCCTTGGAGGCGCTCAATTGCAGTTTCAACGATCTCGCCTCGCTCGACTTGAGCGGCTGCCCGGTTCTCGACGAACTGGACTGTCGCGGGAATCCCCTGCTGGAATCGGTCGTGCTCGCGCCGGGGCGCGAGCCGGCCTTACTATATAAGGATCCGGGTGCCGAGGTAGTTTACTGAAGGCCGACTTTGTCTCCGTTCCCATTATGCGGGTAATCTCTGTTTTGCCATGAAAAATCTGCTGTCGCTCTCCCTGCTTCTTTGCTCGCTGATATGGGGCGGGTGTTCGAAAGACGACGTGCCCGCGCCGTCTTACGACGCCGATGTCGTTATCCCGGACGAAGTATTCCGTCGGTTCTGTCTCGAAAACTACGATACGGACGGGGACGGACGGCTTTCCGCCGCCGAGGCCCGGGCGGTCAGAGAAATGTACTGCCATGATCCCGGTATCGGTTCTATGGAGGGAATCGAGCGTTTCACCCGTCTCGAGGTATTCGACTGCACGTACAGCTATGGCCTTCGCGGGCTCGATTTGAGCGGCAACGGAAATCTGGTGTCGGTCAGTTGCAAGGATTGCTGGAATCTGTCGAGTCTGAATGTTTCGCAGTGCGGAGCTCTGCGGAAATTGAACTGCGACGGGTGTAGTCTGCCTGGCTCGATGTGACGCGAAATCCCGTTCTGGAGCGCTTGTCGTGCAGGGGCAACGGTTTGTCGATGATCAATCTGAGCCGGAATCCCGAGCTGCGTGTTGTGGATCTATATGGGAATCGTCTCGGAACGCTGAATATCAGCCGGAACTTCCGGCTGGAGGAATTGAACAGCGATGAAAATTTGCTCACGCTGCTCGACGTCAGCATGTGTCTCGAGCTGGACAGGTTGAATGCAGGCTGGGTGCCGACGCTTTATTTGAATCGGAATCAGCATATAAGCTCTTTGATTCATTACGGAGAAATCGTCTACCGCGACTGACGGTACGGAAAGACCCTCGATGAATGCCGCCGCTAAATTCCTGACACTTCGGTGCGATGAATTTTATTATTAAATATTCTTAAAAATAATTTGTTTTTTCCGTTTCGATTCCTACCTTTGCAGTGAAGTTTTAGGTTCATTTAGATAAGTAGTTTTAGGTTAGTAGGGAGGGAAAAGCCGCAAGGTAGAGAGCGACCTCTATCTTGAAGCTTTTTCTTTTTTTATGTTCTTTTCAGTCAGTCTGTTCGTGTGAAAATCCGGATGCGGAGTCCCGTTTCTTCGGGGCATCCGCGGGAGCGTTTCTTCTATTCGCCCGCTTCGAAAATCCAGTGAAAAAGGCTTTTCTCCCTGCTTTTGACAGTCAGCCGGTTGGATTTCGAGATCGCAATCTTCACAAAAAAAGTAGAGAATTTTATTAAAAATATTTAAGAAATTTGGAGTTTACCGATATTTATGCTTATCTTTGCAGACGAAGTTTTAGGTTAGTAGTTTTTAGGTTAGTAGAGAGGAAAAGCGGTAGACAAGAGCCTCGGGCTCTTTCTGCTGGCTTTTCTTTGTTTTTGTACCGTATCTTTTCGACCTCGACGAATAAAATAAAGGGAGGGCGCACACGGTTTGTCGTGCGCCCTCCCTGTCGTTTGCCCGAGGCCGTTACGGAATAATGAGCCGGCTGTCGGGGGCGTCCGGCTATTGAGGGCGTTTCGTCCGTCCTCGGGGGCCGTAGCGGATAATCAGCCATACGCCGGTTGCCAGCAAGGCCGTGTAGAAAATGTACTTCCATCGGCCCGTCGGGCGGACGGGAACGATGTTCTCGGTCCGTTGCTCGCTGATCGTCGTTCCGGCGCTATGCTCCGTTGCCAGTGCGATCGTCCGGTTCTGTTGCCGTTGGCGCTGTTCGTTTCGGCGGATCGTCGTCACGCTTTTCACGGCGGGCTGCGAGCCGCTGCCGTTGAGGCTGTCGGGAAGAGGGTAGTAGTCGGTTCGGACGATTTCCCAATTCCGGATCCGTTCGTCTTTCAGCGACCTTTCCGTTTCCTCGAGCGACCGGTCGATCGAGGCGCTGTCCGTGCGGATGGCTGTCTGGCGCTGTGCTTTCCGCATGCCTCGGCATCCGGTCGCGAGAGACAGCCCGAGTACGGTCCAGACGAGGACCTTGCACTTAAAAGAGAATGGAACGGAATTCATCGGGAAAGAGCTTGGGAAGCCGGCGGCGGAACTCGCCGGCGGTGATGCGGCCGTCCCGGTCGGTGTCGAACGCCGGATTCTGCCGGGCGATCCGCTCGGCGGACAGCTTCCGCGTTTGCAGCACATAGTCGTCTTCCTTGCCGATGGCCGCCGGGAAAAAACAGGCCATATAGAAATCGCCGAACGTACGGCAACGCGGGGCGTACGGGCGGAAAAAACGTTCGACGTAGTCGAGCTGATCCAAGGCGCTCATTTCCCGCAGCGCCTCGCAGCTGGTTCCGAGTCCTGCGGCGGTGGCCGGCATGAACTGAATCAGTCCGGTGGCTCCGCCTTCGGGGTTCGTGGCTGCCGGGTCGAGCCGGCTTTCGCTCCACATGACGGCCATCAGGTAGTCGGGCGGCACGCCGAGACGCGAGGCGATCTGCCGGACCTTGGCGGCGAACGGAGAGGATACTTGGTTTTCGAGAATCATGGTTCGGGATGGTTTAGCTGGTTGTCGATCTTTTGTTTCATCAGTTTCTGAAGCCCGCGGAACAACGGATGGTCGGACAGTTCGGCCGCGTTTTCCAAATAGCTCCACAGCTCGACGCCGCATACGAATCCGGTGAACAGGTTGGCCAGATGCAGCTCTGCGAACGGCAGTACGAAACGGTCGATCAGCCAAGTCAGCGCGATGCCGACCGTCACGAGCACGATCTTGTAGACGGTCCGCCATGCCTTCGCGCTTTCGAAGGCCCAGCGAGCCCGCTGTCTTCGGGCGCGGACGCGGCTCGCTACGACGCCGGTTACGAAATCGATGCAGACGAAGGCCAGCGCGCAGCAGACGAGCGTCTGGACCGGGGCGAGCAGGCCGACCAGCGCGGTGAGCAGAACGGTAAGCTGCTTCATGGCCGGTCGTCGGGTAGGATGAGACCTCCTTTGAACAGGACCCGGCGGCGGATACCGAGGTCCGGATCGTACTCGGGAAAGTCTTCCGGATGCCGTTCGACGAATTCGATCGCTTCTTCGAGAAGCGTTTCCGCATCCCGGAGAGCCTGCCGGCGCAATCGCCCGGCCGCCTCGGCCGGGGCCGCTTCCGTGTATTGCGTACGTGCCTGCACGATACCCGAGGGACCGACGGCGGCCGCCCGCGCGTCGATCACCAGAGCGCGCACATAGCAGGCCAAAGCCGGCTTGACGTATCGTTCGACGAAGGCTTCGTAGCGCGGTTCGTTCAGGCAGTCGTACAGCGGGCCGAATGCCGGTTTCAGGTAACGCAGTTGGGCCGTCTCGATCGTCACGGCCGGGATCAGCTCCTCGCGCTGGAACTCGGCCGGAGTGAATGCGAGCGACAATGCCTCGGCGGAAGAGATCAGCAGTGTATTCATGGCGTGAAGGTTTTAGTTGATGCTGCGCATCGCGTATTTGGTGATTTGGGCCAGATAGAGATTCTGCTCGGGGTCCTGCGGGTCGTAACTCAGTCCGTCGCACTTGCGCGCTTCCCACACTTTCATGTAGAGCGGCTTCGAGCGGGTCGGCGGCCGGTTGACGATCTGCAGTGACGAAGCGTCGCAACCGAGCCGCGTTTCGATAAGACGCCGAACAGGTTCCAGCAGTTCTTGCTGCTCGCCGAGAATCAGCGTGTTGAGCGCGATTTCGTACTCGTGCAGGATACGTTCGGCGCTGAATCCCGTCGAATAGTCGAGTCCGCTGAGCGAGCGGAACCACGAGTGAGCGACGACGATATCGGAGGTGGCCTGCTCGTGCAGCAGCTTCCAGTCGCCCTCGTTGGCCGACTCGATCGGGACGAATTTCGAATGGTCGGATTCGTCCGTGTTCTTGACCATGAACATCACCTGTCCGGGCTTGCCGGCGAACCGCTTCTCGGCGGCTTTGACGATCCGGTAGGCTTCCTGTTCGTTGTCGACCTCGCCGTCGAGCACCATGACGCCCGATAGCTGGAACGAATTGTCGAGCCGGCTGATGTTCCAGCGGTCGGTCTTGTAGGCGATCGCCGATACGTTCATTCCGGCGATGTAGGAGGGGAGGCCGTAGTGTTCGAACATCGGCTCGTAGTCCTTGTAGTGGATCAGGCTGCGCAGCGTGCCGTCTTCGGCGGGCTCGAACAGCGGGTAGAGCGGTAGCTGCCGGGCCCGTCGGGCGTCGTAGGCCGCCCAGTCGTGGTGCAGGATCGCATGCCGGTCGTCCCTTGCGACGCGGCAGCGCGAGGCGTCCTGATGGAACAGCGCGAGGAAGGAGCCCTGCGCGTCGGTCGCCGCTTCCAGAAAGGCGTTGCCGAACAGCGCCTTGTCGAAAGCCACTTTGTTGAATACCTGCCGCAGCGACTCGCCGCAGCCGTTGGCCCGCTCGACGAGTCCGATCAGAGCCGGATTTTCCCGGTCGCAGACGAATCCCTTGCCTGAAATGTAGTCGGCTTTGTCGTTGATAATCCGGCGGTGTGTCGTCGAGAGACGGGACATCGCCGCCAGCGCGTTGGGAAACAGGTTGTCCGATCCCCAGCGCCAGTATCCCGTTTCTCGCCGGGCCGGGCGCTCCGGGAACGACCCGGACGGAAAACCGAGGGGAGAGCGATTCGTTTCAGTCTTTGTTTTCATAGGCGTGAGGTTATGACGGAGGGCGTGCCGTTAGCCGGCCGCCCTCCGTGTCCGGACGACTGGCGGAGGATACCGTGCGGAAGAGTCCGCCGCGGCGGGTCCGCCTGCCGGTCGTCGCGTTCGGCCGAAAGACCGTCAGATTTTCGAGAACAGGTTGTTCAGGTCGTCCAGCAGCGGTCGGGCCTTCGAGACGTCTTCGCTCCGGAGCGTGACCGTCTCGCTCGTGGTTTCCGACAGCAGACGGCCGGTGGTGGCCTGAGCCGAGGCGATCCGCAGCGGGCGCTCCTTCCCGAATTCCTGCGAGTAGCCGAGCAGCAAGGCGTCTCCGTTGATCGTGACGACGACGGCGATCAGGCCGCTGCGCGATGCTTCGATGATCGCCTCGATCGCGGCTGTCGTGTCGGCGTCCATACGCTCGAGCGTGAAGGTCAGTTCGTGCGCTACGGTCGGAGCGCCGTCCTTTGCCGCGATCGTTTCGCGGTATTCGGCTCCGTCTTCCAGAAACTCGAATTTCGACAGGGAGGCTCCCTCGTCGAGCGTCAGCTCGGTAAATCCCTTGTCCAGCTCGCTGTACGTCGCGGAGACGACTTCCCGCTGGTCGATCAGGCCCAACAGGCGGATTCCGCCGTTTCGCCGGCGATGCTTTTTCGTGAAGTTGACCAATGTCATGTCGTGTCGTTTTAGTCGTGGGTCAGACAGTGTACTCGAGCGAGGCGCCGTTTTGGAGTTCGATCGTCAGCCGGACCCGGTCGATCGCCGTTCCCGCGAGCGTTCCGCCGTACGTGCCCTTTTCGCCGCTCAGCGCGACCGGCTCGCCGTCCGTCTTCCCGTCCGCTTTCACCCCCTGAGCCGTCACCTGCCCGATGAACGAATAGCCCGGAATCCGGACGCTGAGCGTCCCGCCGGACGCGTCGACCGGCTCCGAGACGAGTTCCGGATCGAAGCCGCCTGCAGCCATCGAGACGAGCTCCGGAAGCAGATAGTCGCATCCGGCCATAAAGACGGCCCGCTGGCGATTTTCCATTTGGTCCGGGTTGTACCACATGCGCACTTCCGTACCCGGGAAGTCGGCGGTATTGACCGCCAAGGCCAGGTTGCGCCGGTCCGTGAGCAGCGCGAACGACTGCGGAAGCTCGGGACAGGACCGGAGATAGGGAGTCACCTGAATGTCGATCACCGGAATGCCCCGGAACGACAGGCCCTCGCGTCCGTTCTGCTTGGCCAGATAGGCCGCTTCGAGTGCGACGCCGTCGAGCTCTTCTTCGTAGCGGGCGTATATGTCCGACGTGACCAGATAGACCAGCTCGCCCTGAGGCTTGAATGCCCTGAGTACGTCCGGGGCCTCGTCCCACAGCCGCTTGAGCAGCTTTTCGGCTGTTTCGCCGGCCGGATCGAATCCTGTGCAGCGAACGTCGTTTTCCGTGTCGCCCGTATCGGCGAGCAGCCGCTTGAGGAATCCGTCGAAAGTCGACAGCGTTCCCTCCCTTTCCGTGTCGCCGAGCCACATCGTCGCCCGGATGCTTTCGGCTATGGCTTCCTTGAACAGCGCGGTTTCGGCCGCTTCGAGCTCGGTCCCCGTCAGGTCGTCCAGATTGACGTCCGGCCGTCCGGTAATCAGCTCGTATACCATGTTGAAGTAGTCTTCCGCCGAGTAGCCGGCCTCGGCCTTGACTTTCGACAGCGCGATCTGCTTGCTGTACTTCGTCGCGGCGTCGCCTCCTTTCCAGCCCGCCGCCGTGTATTTCTGCAGGATGTCGCCCGCGCGCTTCCAGAATTGGAGCGTCGTGGGAACCGGCGTGTTGTACATTACCTTGATACCGAGGGCTCGGGCATCGGGGCCGCTGAGCATCGGGCGGAAGAAAATCGTCTCCAGATCGCGTCCGCTGTAGTTTTTGGGATTTTCGATTTTTGCCATGTTGCGATGAGTTTGGTTGATGTCGTTGTCTCGTTAACGAAAGTTACGCAGGTCGTCCTCGTAGGCTTTGGCGTTGGCCGACAGCGTCGCCTCGGCCGGAGAGGGGTCCTCGCGGGGCTCGGTCCGGGTGGCTCGCGCCGTTTCCCGGAGGTCGCTTGCCGCCGGATGCCCCTGTACGGCGGGATCCGTCTTTTTCGGGAGGTCGAGGCTTCCGTCGGCCGGTTCTGGGCTTGTGCTCGGATCGGAGCCGAGAGCCTCGTTCAGCCTTTCGACTTGCGCCGGCTCGACGCGGCATGCGTCGGAACCCGGCAGGCCGAGCCGTTCGAGCAGCGCCTGCCATTGTCGTCTGATCGTCATAGTTAGGATGGATTGTGTTTGTAGGATTAGGTGGATTTCCGGCCGGAAATCGTACGGCGAAGATCGCTCCTCGCCCGTTCGGATTTTTTCTACGGAATCCGACGGCCGTTCAGCCGACGTTCATGTCGGTGTAGTAGTACATGCATTTGCGCACGTACTCGTAGGAGCAGGCGAACCGTTCGGTCGCCAGCCACATCGCGTCGGTCTTGCGGATTCCCGTCTCCATGATGTCGCGAACGTGTTCGCGCACGGTCAGTACCTTGCACAGCGTGCTGTCGATTACGCCGAGGGCGGTCAGCTTTTCGACCGTCTGTCCGGTCGTGAGCTCTCCGCAGCGCGTCCGCAGAATGCGGATCAGCTCCTTTTCGTAAATTGTCAGAGGCATGTTCCGAGAATCAGAAAGAGGCTTGTTCGACAACAGTTTTTACGGATCGCTGCGCGTCGGTGATATCCGATTCGAGCACGTAGACTCTCAGCGAGTTCAGCCGCGAGTCGATCATCTCGCCGATCTGTTGCCTGTCGAGACTTTGCCGCGTCTCGTACCGTCCGTCGGCTTTTGCCTGCCGGTCGTTTCCGACGGAGCCGAGCGGGGAACGCCCGGCAAGGGGCCGGGCCGGGTAGATGCTTTCTTGCGGAGCATGTCTTTCGGCGTAGCCCGGGGGTATTGCGGGCGACGGGCTTCCGAATCCGGCTTGCATCAGCCGTTCCGGGGCATAGGTCCGATACCGGTCCGCGTCGGCAGGTTCGGCCGGATGAGACGCGGTGGGAGAGGCGATTGCTTTCGATGGCCGTTGCTCGGTCGTTTCGGACCGGACGAAGCCGGAACCCGTTTTATCGGCCGAGCTGCGGGTAGTCTCGTCGGCTGCCGGCATGTCCGAATCGCCGGATGTCGGGGTCGGAGGCATGCCGTTCGACTGTTGCTGCTCGAATGCCGGTCCGGCGTGGTTCCGACCTGCCGTGTCCGGTGCTCGGTTTTCCGACGGCTGCGCATCGTGCCGGGGCGGATCGTCTTCCCAGACGATCCGGTAAGTTTTTCTTTTCATATGCGATGAATTTGAATGGGACGATCCTTATGTCGTGTGCTGCACGGCTGTTCCGGGCTGGTCGCTGGGAGAGCGATGCGTGGATTGGAGCGTCAAGCGAGGGGCGGGTTGCGTCCGGTTTCGCTTCGGAAAATTTTGTCTGACGGGTGCGCAGGCGGACCGCTATGTTTCTTTGAGAAAGACGCACCGGGTCGATCCGGCCGACGGGTTGTAATCGCTGATCTCCTCCAGCCGACACATGACCGTCTCGCCTTCGATCGCCAGCTTGAACAGGGCGCGGAAGTCGCGCCGAAGCCCGTTCGGGGAGATCAGCGGCTCGATGTCCTCCGGGTTGAGGCGCAGATAGAGCGTGATGCGTCGCCCGCTGTTGTACTGCTCGATGCTTCGGTCGTATCCGCCGTGCAGTCCGGTCGCGCCGTCCCTGTCTTCGAAGCAGAGGGTGAACGGCTCGTCGCCCGACGGATCGTGGAACGCGATTTCCGGATACTCGTTCCCGTAGCCGGGCCAACCCCAGCGTTGCGTGTCGGGTAAGGTCCGGACTCCGAGAAAGCGAACGATCTTCGGCGGAAAGTTCAGGTTTTCCGTGTCGGCCGGTACGCCTGTGCGGTCCCGGTCGCCTACTTGCGCGAGCGAGGCGTCCGGCGCGTCGAGGTAGGCTCCGGTTCGGTTCAGCGTGGGCGTGAAAAGGGGATTAGCGTAGACTCGCTCGCCCTCCGAGGCGAAACGGTTGAGAATCGGCGTGCTCCATCGGCCCAGAATCTGCTTGTTGCGCTCGTCCCAGCGCGCGACCGTCCCGTCGCCCTCTTGATAGCGGAGCGTAAAGAGTTTCGACAGGTCCGCTCCGAGCTCTTCGACCGTGACCGGCCGGCTGCGATCGATCCGGTCGCTCCAGTCGATGACCGTGTCGTCGCGGTAGAAATCGTCGCGCGGCTCGATGTAGAGCGTGCCGGTCAGCGCGTCGCTGTAGAAGCAGAGATTGAACATTTGCTTCAGCGCGCCGATCAGGTCGATCTGGCGTACCCTATGCGCGGCCACGTCGGCGAAGCGGACGGTCGATCCTTCGCAAGGGTGGGGCAGGAAAATCGGCTTGAGCGTCGTGCGACGGCCGAGCGTCAGGTTCATTCCTTGGTCGGCTCCGCCGAAATAGACCCGGTCGAAGTAACGGGGCGACGACGGGGCGATTTCCCGGGCCGCGCTGCGGATCGTCAGGCGGATGTCGATTTGTCCCGTCTCGGCCACATAGCCGTCGTACAGCGCCCAGTCTCCCTCGTAAGGGATATATGTGCCGTTCGACAGGAACTCGAGCGACGCTTCGGTCGCCTGCTCGTCTGCGGGTACGTCGATCAGTACGCTCCGCTGCGAGAATGTCTTGAGACGGACGGTCTCGTAGTCGCCCGGTTGCAGGTCGGCGGTATCCGCTGCCGGGTTCGCGATGCGCCGGTACGAGAAACGGTATTCGGTTCCCGGTTGGTGCCCGAAAACGATCAGTCGGTACTGCCAGCCGCCGTGAAAGACCGTCCGCCTGTCTCCGTGCCGGTTCATGACGCGGAAGCGCCGTTCCACATCGTCGTCGAGAAAGACCCGGTCGAAGCATTTGAGCTCTTCCCTGCTGGCGATCCGGTAGTCCGTCCGGTAGGCGAGCGAGTATTCGAATCCGGCCGTTACTTCCTCGACCGGACAGTAGGCTATGCGCTGCCCGTCTTCCCGGAAGCAGTCGTTGCGGTTGTAGACCCCGGCGACCGTCGCGCCGTCCTGCGTCCGGTCCGGGTCGGCCGTATCCACGAGATTGCCGACCGACGAGACGGCGGTCAGCGGATCGGCATAGACCCGTCCGAACCGGTCGGCCGAGGCCGTAGCGTCGCCGAAGCGTCCGGCCAAGAAGCCCATTCGCTCCTTGAACGGCTCGGTCTGCTGCTCCGGATAACGGCCGCTCATGTAGAGCGATCGGAACGGCGCGCCGTCCATGAAGTCGGAGCGGATCGTATACCCTCCTGCGGCCGCGATCGCGTCGACGAGCGTGCGGACGTGCAGGAAAGGATGGTAGTCCGTGAAGGTCAGCATCCGTACGGTCGGCTCGATGCTGCCCGACGACACGCGGAACGTGTCCCGCAGTACCGGAAAGAAGCGCACCGGCTTCTCCCATGTCCAACTGTCGCGCACCATGCTTTCGGAAACCGTCTCCTCGAACGGAATGTCGATTTCGTTGAACATGTTCTCGCATGCCAGGCTCACCCATTGCTTGCCGGGTCCGATGATCTGCAACAGATAGGAGCCGCCTCCGGCTTCGCTTTCGTATCGGACCAGGCGGGGCGATCCCTCGATGACGGTGAATCCGTCCGCTTCGATACGGGCCGTATGCGGCTGCTGGTTGAACAGCTCGGGAGCGTGGATCCGGTCCGCGTCGCCCAGCAGCGACCGGTTGCGGACAGTCGCCGGGAGACGGACCGTTTTGCAATAGCCGGTGCGGTTCGTCTCGATTTTCGTGATCGACGAAACGGCCAGCGTGATCGAGACGGCCGCATGCTGGTCCGTGTCCGCCTCGCGGTTGTCGATAAAGATGCGTATCATCGCTACCGGTTTTGAAAGGTTTCGGGTTGCGCCTCGCGCAGAACCATGTCGATTCTCGACAGCTCGTCCGACGCGACGACGGCCTCTGCGGTCAGCACGTCCGCTTCGACGAACCGGCTGTCTTCCGCGATCCATACTTTCGGCGCATTGAGCAGCTCGCACAGCCAGCGCATCGTCTTTTCGTTTTCGTAGTCCGACACGAGCCGCAGCCGGCTCTCGCGGCGGCTGGCCGTCACGGCGTATCCTTCGGCCGTCAGTACGCGCTCCTTCCCGATCGCGAAGCCTTCGGCCAGCGGCCTGCGCATCGTGTAGTAGTCGATCTGTCCGAACGTGTTCCACCAGCAAAGCCGGACGTCGCCCGCGTAGTGCGGAACGAACTTGTATTCGCGTGCCAGCACGGTCTCGTCGCCTGACGCGATGCGGATTTCCATTGAGCCGTACCGGTCCAACGAGTCGTTCCCGTCGTTTTCGACCTGAGCTTTCAGATCGCTCATCTTCAGGCAGAAAACGCTTAGATCGTCTGTCGGGGTCTGAGATGCCAGCTCGATGCTTCGCTGAGTGCTTCCCCGGAGCACGGCTTGGGCGGTCAGCGCGCTGCCTCCGGGTAATACGGCGATCTCGTCGGATTCGTTCGGGGCGATTTTCACGGTCGTCGGCGCGGCCGACAGCGCGTCCCACTCGAACAGCGTGCGCGTCCCGGCGCAGAGCAGCGCCGAGGCTTGCGCCTCTGCCGAACGGACGGTCGTGCGGACGATCCGTCCCGCCGGCTTCGCGAACGTGCACTCTACCGCATAGAGCGGCAGGACGTCGAATTGGCTCCGGGCGTATCCGGCCACGTTGACGTCGTAGGAAGTCTGTCCCTTGAACCTCCGTCGTCCGACGATCCGCTGGTCGGCGTGGTCGTAAATGTCCAGCTCGACGAGCTCTTGGGCTCCTGCCGTCACTCGGAACAGCGCGTCGCGGTACGCCGACGCATACGGAGCGGGAGTTTTCGTGATTTTCATGGCTTATCGTCCGGTTCGTTGGGGAAATACAGACGGGCGTCGAATTCGGCTTTCATCGACAGTTCGCCCTGCCGGGTTAGCGAGAATTCGGCGGGCGTCAGCGCGATGTTTCCGGTGCAGAAAATTCCCTGCAGCTTTCCGATCCGGCCGATCATAGCCAGCGCGTCGCGTTCCATCTCGGCCCATTGTCTTTCCTTGGCTTGCTCGTCGTATCGGCGGTCGAGCCGCATCAGATGCAGCGTTGCGCGATAGACGATCTCTCCCTCTTCGCGTCCTTCGACGCGTACGACGTGCGGGGGTACGAGCCAGACGGCCGGGAACCGGATCGGGACTTCGCCCATCCGGTACTCGAACCCTTGGCGGAAGCCGTACCCGAGTTCTTGTGCAGCGCTCTCGACGGCTGCGGATAGTTGGTTTCTGAGCATGATTTGAATCGTGTTGATTGGTTTCGGTATCCGGCGCCGGCTGTCACCGCCGTGCCCGTCGGAAAGGCGGGGCGCACGGCTGCGCTGTCGGCTGGCGGACGGTTCGTCGGCGCAGGCCGCAGGTCGGTTCCGGCATCCGATCCGCCGCGCTTGATCGGTTCTTGCATCCGCTCCGCGCTTTCGGGCCGGTCCTGACGGCCTCTACTGTCATACGAATAGCGGGGAACGACAGATCGCTTTCCGAACCGTTCGCATGACCGGAAGCGTCGTTGCATCGATTCGGCTTGTTTGGATTTGACCGTTTTGCCGGACCGATACGGTCCCGCTTGCATAGCCGGCGGCGCGTTTGACAGCGTATCCCGCTCGAACGGTGCGGATCTCGGTGCGGATCTCGGTGCAGAACCGGTTCCGAGGCTTGATCGTGTTTTCGGACTTTCGGACAGAGAAGGGGCTGCGGTCTGATTGCCGAACCGTTCGGCCGTACGGATAGAGGCGTTCGCCGCTTGGATCCGAGCGTTTCCCCTCTGCCGTACTTTCCCCTGCCGCGCGATCCGGACAACGGCCCGGTCCGTAGTCGGGCGTTCGACTGTGCTATCCGTGCATTTTCAGTCTGCTGTGTACCAAGTCCATGAAATCCGGACATTTCATCTGACCCGTCCGTTCGATTTCCCCTGCGACATAGTGCCCGGTCCATGCCAGCAGGTCGCACCACGTACTTTGTTCCGTATCGTGGCCGGCCGGCGCGACGGCTTGAAGTAACAGAGCGGATAGGCTTTGCGGAACAGCCGGTGGGCCCGTTCGATTCGGGCGAAGCAGGCTACGAAAAACGCCAGCGGTTTCCGTTTCAGAGCTTCGGCCCTGAGGCGGACTTTTCGGTCGCAATCGTTTCCCGCTGCCGGCCAGAGCAGGGCCGCGATCAGCGGCGCGTACCGCCATTTGTCGTGTAAATAAAGGTCCGAGGCCCGGCACCAGGCCGAGGCCGTTATCCGGGACATCGGTATCGGGCTTCCTTCCCAGTCCGTTTCGTCCTCGGGCGGCAAACGGTTGTTCCGGTTCGCCTTTTTCCCGGGGCTTCGTGTCTCGTCGGATAGCATGTTTTCGAGTCGCCGCAACTCGTGGGGAAGATACGAGACAAGGCGCTCCGCGACGAGTATCCGGTCGTCCGGGTCGGTACGGTATGCCAGCGGGCGTCGGACGCCCGCGATTTTCGTCAGCAGTTCCGCAGTCAGCCGGTCCACGCTTTGTCTGTCGCTTCGGCGCCTCTGCTCGTCGTAGCGGAGAATTGCGTGCAGCTTGTCCCAGCTCATGAGTTCCCAAAGTTCGCAGGTGTAGCGCCGGTTGTTGATAAGCAGCGTATTCATTTGTTGATAACTGTCCTTAGACTGTTGGCAGTTTGTCGATAATCCGGTCGATTCTCACTGCGGGCGAGCACTTTCTCCAGTTCTCGGAGTTCGCGCGCGACCCCGTTGGCCCGATTGCTCGACTGTTTGTACTGTTGTTGAACTTCGGCCAGCTGGACGACCGAGCGGACGGCCTGACGGATCTTTTCCAACGTGCGCTCGAGGTGCTCGTGCGGCTCGTCGCGCCGGTTTTCGGCATTCGGTTCGGACGGTGCGTCCGGATTCCGGCAGGCCGTTGCCGCAGCCGGAATGCCCATAGAAGGGTACTCTTTCATAGAAACGGGATTTGAAAAGCGAAGCGGTTTATGCACGGTTGTGCAAAAGCCCGCGAACGAAATGTTCATAACTCCGTTTTTGCACGAACGGAATATCGGGCGAACCGTGACGGAAATGTGGATAACTCGGTAGGGTGATCGAGAAACGGCGGAGAATCGGATCGTCGGCGACCGTGCCGTTTCCGGAACAAATATACGATGCGGAATACCCCTTTGTCAAGAGGTATTCCGCTATTTTTTTCGATGCCGATGTCCGAAGACCGTCCTGTATGCTTGTAAGATCAGTTCGGCTTGTATTTTTTCTCGGTTTGGAAGTTTTCGCTTTTCCGGTTTTTCGGCGGATCGCCGTTTCTCTCGTCCATTCGTCGGACAGCCGGCCGGCTGTCCGTCCGGTTCGTCCGTCGGGGTGTCGGACTTCTTCTGTCAGGGCTTCGTTGCTTGCTCCCGATCGCCGAACAGATCCGGCTGGGCGAAATGGCTGCTGAAGGATAGCCTGTGATAAGGCGAGAGCCCGTACCGCATGACGGCTTCGCGGTGCTCGCGGGTCGGATAGCCCTTGTTCTTTTTCCAGTTGTAGACCGGATATTCCTCCGCGATCCGGTTCATGTAGTCGTCCCGGTAAGTTTTTGCCAGAACCGAGGCGGCGGCGATCGAAACGAATGTCGCGTCGCCTTTGACGATGCACTCGTACGGAATGTCGAGCGACGTGCGGAACCGATTTCCGTCGATGAGCAGCATCTGCGGTACGACCTTCAGCCGGGCGACGGCCCGCGACATGGCGGCGAACGAGGCATTGAGGATATTGATCCGGTCGATCTCCTCGGGCGATACCATTTCGACGGCCCAGGCCACGGCTTCCCGCTCGATCGTCTCTCGAAGCAGATAGCGGTTTTTTTCGCTCATCTTTTTCGAGTCGTTCAGCAGCGGGTGGTTCCATCCCTCGGGCAGGATGACGGCCGCCGCCGCGACGGGACCGGCCAGCGGTCCGCGACCGGCTTCGTCGCACCCGGCTTCGATCCGGCCGGCCTGAAGACAAGTTCTTAACATGTGTCTTGGCATGGGTTTTATCCGCGACCGGCAGCCGCTTCCGCATATGTGCGGGAGAGGGACGGCTGCCGGTGGTCGGTAAGTCGTGCGCTCGGCGTTTATTGATCGGTCAGTCCGATCGACTGGAAGTATTGATCGAGTCGCTCGATCTGTTCCTGCTGCCCGAAGTCGGCGGCAGTCTGATGAAGCTCGAGCAGATTCTGCAAATTGTCGTACAGTTGAGGCTCGACGAGTTCTTTGGTTTTTCCGGTGAAACGCAGGTAGTGGTCGATGTACTGCTCCAGATTCTGGGCGTAGTCTTCCAGTATCGCGTTGCCCTTATCGAAGGCTCCGGCCTTGTAGTACGACTCGATCAGCGGAATCGTCGTCAGATAGTCGTGCCGGATCTGGCTGAACGGAATTCTTCGCACGACGGAGTCGAGCACCTCGACGGCCCGCGTCGTGTCGCCTTCGGCGAGCAGCTGGTCGGCCAGTTGGGCGTACAGGCCTCTGGTGAACGTCGCCCGGAAGTTCGTCTGAATCGTATGGTCGGCGTAAACTCTCGGATCGTCGATATTGCCGTACCGGAACTGGTTCATCAGCTTGTCGTACAGATACTCGCTGTCGATGCGGCCGACCTTCAGGTAGTCGCTGGTCTTTTTAGCCGGCGCGCTGGGCGTCCGGATCGGCACGAAACGGTATGCGAAGCCGTCGAGTTGCAGATAATCCTTCAGACCGAGCGACGCGGGGGAGGAGAATTGCGTGAAGTAGATCGGCCGCTTCCAGTCGAAATTGGCCAGCAGGTCGATCAGCATCAGCTCGTCCCGCGTCAGATAGTGCTTGTTCGGGTTGATGTTCAGATAAACCGTGTCGACCATCAGGTGAGCGTCCTCGGGCTTGACGATACCGCTTTCGATCGCGTTCTGCTTATTGACCGGGATCGCGATCTGGCGAGAGGGCAGAAAGTCCATCTTCTCGCCGCTTGTCATCGGAAGCATGGTTCTCGGGTCTTCCGACGCGATCCACTCGATGAGCTGTTTGGCCGGAATGGGCCTGTTGAACAGCTCCTGAATGAGTACCGTTTCGTTCCGATAAGTGTACTTGGACCTCGGCAGCGAGAACGGAAGCGGGTCCGAGTCGTTGCTCTTGATGCGCATCTGATCGATGTACCACTCGGCGCCCAGGTAGCTCATGTTCATCACCCGCACGTCCTTGCGGACTCCTTCCACCTCTTGGGCGTACCACAGCGGGAACGTGTCGTTGTCGCCGTAATTCATGATGATGGCGTTCGGCAGCGTGGAGTTCAGGTAGTTTTCTCCGAAATCGCGCGCCACATAGCGGTGCGACCGGTCGTGGTCGTCCCAGTTCTGAGCGGCCAGTATCGTCGGTACGACGGCTCCGATGAGCGTGGCGGCGACGGCCGTCGCGGCTCCGTCCTTCTTGAACCAGCGCTTGAACGCCTCGTAGAGGGCAGGCACTCCGAATCCGATCCACATCGCGAAGGCGTAGAACGAGCCGGCGAACACGTAGTCCCTCTCGCGCGGCTCGGCCGGCGGCGAGTTCAGGTAGACGGCGATCGCGACGCCGGTCATGATGAAGAAGGCCATCACGACCGAGAAGTTACGGCCGTCCCGGTTGAGCTGGTAGATCAGTCCGATGATTCCCAGAATGAACGGCAGGAAGTAGTACGTGTTGCGTCCTTTGTTCGAAGCCTGTTCCTGCGGCAGATTATCCTGCGGCCCGAGGAAAATCCGGTCTACGGCGTCGATTCCCGACAGCCAGTTGCCGTCCGTGATCTCGCCGGTGGACTGTATGTCGCTCTGGCGTCCGACGAAGTTCCACAAAAAGTAGCGCCAGTACATGAAGTTCAGTTGGTAGGCGAAGAAGAATTTCAGGTTCTCGGCGAACGTCGGGACGGTCACCGTCTCGTCGTCGTACGGGATCTGGCGCCCTTCGATATCGACCCAGTTCTTATAGGCTTTGATATCCGATTCCTTGTCCGAGTACATGCGGGGAAAGAAGAATTCGAATCGGGGATCGTATTCCCGCGCAGTAACCGTTTTGGCCGCCTTGTACTTTCCTTCGTCTTCGTAATATACCGTGCTCTCCTTGATTCCCGCCACAGGCGACGAGTAGTAAGGACCCTTGAACAGCGGCCGGGCGCCGTACTGGTCGCGGTTCAGCAGCGACAGCAGTCCGTACGGGTTACTCGGGGCGTTGCTGTTCATCGGAGGGTTCGCCGCCGAGCGGATGATGACCGACGCGTACGAACCGTATCCGACGATAATGACTGCCGTGCATAAAAGAATCGTGTTGGCAAGCACTTTGCCCCGCTTGTGCGTCCAGTAGACGCCCCATCCGAGAGCCGCCAGCAGCGCGAGAGCGAAGAACGTGATGCCCGAGTTGACCGGCAGGCCGAGTCCGTTGACGAACATGCGGTCGAAGAAAGCGCCCAGATTGACCGTGCCCGCGATGATGAATTTCATCACGAAGATCAGCACGGCGGCCGAAACGAGCAGGGACTTGACGACGCCCCACTTCGTCACGCGGGGATACTTGCGGAAGTAATATATCAGCGCGATCGGCGGAATGATCAGCAGGTTCAGCAGGTGAACGCCGATGGCGAGTCCCGTCAGATAGGCGATCAGTACGATCCAGCGGTTCGCGTGCGGCTCGTCGGCCACGTTCTCCCATTTGAGGATCGCCCAGAAAACGAGTGCCGTGAACATCGACGACAGCGCGTATACCTCTCCCTCGACGGCCGAGAACCAGAACGTATCGGTGAACGTGTAGGCTCCCGCTCCGATGAGTCCGGCTCCGAGTACCGCGATCGTCTGCGGCAGAGTCAGCTCGTCGCCGCTTTTGCGCATCGCGCGCCGGGCCAGATGCGTGATCGTCCAGAACAGGAACATGACCGTCGCCCCGCTCGCCAGCGCCGACATCGAGTTGACGAGCACGGCCGCCTGTCCGGGGCCTCCGAACATCGTGAAGAAGCGCGAGATCATCATGAAGAGCGGCGCTCCGGGAGGGTGTCCTACCTCGAGCTTGTACGACGTCGCGATAAACTCGCTGCAATCCCAGAAGCTGGCCGTGGGCTCCATCGTCAGAAGGTAAACCGTCGACGCGAGGACGAAGCTGAGCCAGCCGACGATCAGGTTGAGTTTCTTGAAACTGTACTGCATGCTGTTGTTTTGCGTTATGTGAAATTCCGAAGAGCGTTCCGGCCGATACGGCCGAAACGCCGGCGCATAATCCCTGCAAAATTAGAAAAATAACGGCATAATCCGCATTTTAGTCTGAACATACCGGGAAAGTTTGTAATTTTACGCCTCGTATCAAAGTTCGCCGAACCATGAAGTCCACGCTTTCCTTATACAATACGCTTTCGCGCCGCAAAGAGCGCTTCGAACCGCTCGAGCCGCCTTTCGTCGGTCTGTACGTCTGCGGTCCCACCGTTTACGGCGATCCGCATTTGGGACATGCGCGTCCGGCCGTTACGTTCGACCTGTTGTTTCGCTATCTGAAAGCGACGGGCTATAAGGTGCGCTACGTGCGCAACATCACCGACGTCGGCCACCTCGAGCACGATGCCGACGAGGGCGAGGACAAGATCGCCAAGAAAGCCCGTCTCGAGCAGCTCGAGCCGATGGAGGTCGCGCAGTATTATACCGACCGTTACCACGACGCGATGCGCGCCCTGAACGTGCTTCCGCCGAGTATCGAACCCCGCGCTTCGGGCCATATCATCGAGCAGATCGAGATGACGAAGGCCATTCTCGAGAAGGGCTTCGCCTATGTGAGCAACGGTTCGGTCTATTTCGACGTCGAGGCTTACGACCGCAAGTACCGCTATGGCAAGTTGTCGGGCCGCGTGCTCGACGAGATGCAGGCCAACACGCGAACGCTCGACGGTCAGGGCGACAAGCGGGGACCGTTCGATTTCGCGCTGTGGAAAAAAGCCTCGAAAGAGCATATCATGCGCTGGCCGTCTCCGTGGAGCGACGGATTCCCCGGTTGGCATATGGAGTGCTCCGCGATGAGTACGCGCTACTTGGGCGAGACGTTCGACATACACGGGGGAGGCATGGACCTGATGTTCCCGCATCACGAATGCGAGATCGCGCAGAGCACGGCCGCTTGCGGCCACGACTCGGCCCGTTACTGGATGCACAATAACATGATTACGATCAACGGTCAGAAAATGGGCAAGTCGCTCGGCAACTTCATTACGCTCGAGGAACTCACGACCGGCCGGCATAAGCTGCTCGAGCAGGCCTATTCGCCGATGACGATCCGATTTTTCATCCTGCAGGCCCATTATCGCGGCACGCTCGACTTTTCGAACGAGGCGCTTCAGGCTGCCGAGAAAGGCTACGAGCGGCTGATGAAAGCCGTCGCTACGCTTCCGAAGCTGAAACCTTCCGCCGTCTCCACCGTCGACGTGTCGGACGTCGAACGGCGCTGCGTGGCTGCGATGGACGACGACCTGAATACGCCGGTGGTGATTTCCGTGCTGTTCGACTGCGTGCGAACGATCAACCAGATTTACGACGGTCACCGGACGATCTCGGAGGCCGATCTGAAAGAGCTCGCGCGCGTCGTGCGGCTGTTCGTGTTCGACATTCTGGGGCTGAGGGACGATTTGGCGGGCGATAACTCGCAGATGCTCGCCTCGGTCGTCGATATGGTGCTCGATATCCGCCAGCAGGCCAAAGCGGCCAAGGATTGGGCAACGTCCGACCGAATCCGCGACGGGCTCGCCTCGGTCGGCATCCGAGTCAAGGATCGCAAGGACGGGTACGACTGGGAAACCGAATAGTTTTGGGACCGACCGATAAAGCCCTTGTCGTCGGAAACGAGCAAGGGCTTTTTATTTGGGGGGATTGTCGGTTTGGCGTCGGGCGGATTTCGGGTTTGGACGGTCGGGGGGTAGGAATGTCGCTTTACTCGCGGCTGTCGTAGCTGCGCAGCCGGCTGCCCGGCATTTCCACGATCAATAGTTCCTTGTCGAAGTTGCCGGGCGACGTGGCGATTCGGCCGTATTTGCCTGCAAAGGGCCTCCAGCGTACCTTGCCGATCGAATAATTCAGATTGATGTTTTTGTAAAATACTTTATATCCTTTTTCTTCCAATGAGTTGCGGTATGCTTTCTCATCTTGGTAGGACAGGTGCGTCACGGATTCTACGCAGTACCGGTATTCGTTCGGACGGCAACGCTCGAATTCGTACGAAATCTTGCCCGTTCCGATCAGACGGTATCCTTCATGCGACATGGCGTTGAGCCATTTTTGCTGTCTGGCGGCGCGGTTGCCGAAAAAGCGATAGCATTTCTTGATCATCCGTTTGCCTCCCTGCGGAATTGCTTTTTCGGCAAAACCTACCGGTTGTCCGATACGGGGCGGTTTGCCGTGGCCGGCGCCGGTCGTCGGTCATCTTCCCATCGTTTCATCCGCTCGAGCTGGCGGTAGTTGGTCAGGTCGACTTGGATCGGCACGATCGACACGTAGCCGTGATCGAGCGCCCACTCGTCGGTATCCTGTGCTCCGGGCTCCGTGTTGTGAAAATAGCCCGTGAGCCAGTAATAGTCCTGTCCCCTCGGGTCCTGCCTGCGTTCGAACTCCTCGCGCCAGAAGCCCCGGTTCTGCCGGCACGCCTTGATTCCCTTGATTTGGTCTGCCGGCAGGTTCGGAACGTTGACGTTCAGGCAGAGCGGCCGTCCCAGCGCGTCCGAGTTCATCGCCCGCTCTATGATCGGGCGCACGTACGAGAGGGCCGCGCTGAAGTCGGCGTCCTCGTCATGGTCGAGCAGCGAGAAGCCGATCGACGGAATGTCGTAGAAGCCGCCTTCGATCGCTGCGCCCATCGTGCCCGAGTAGAGTACGTTGATCGCCGAGTTCGAGCCGTGGTTGATGCCCGAGACGACCAGCGACGGCATCTCCTTGCCGAGCATCATGCAGTCGAAAGCGATTTTCACGCAGTCGACCGGCGTGCCGTTGCAGGCATACACGCTCAGGCCCGGCTCGTCGGTTACCTTTTTCAGATACAGCGGCCGCGTCAGCGTAATGGCGTGCCCCATGCCGCTTTGCGCCTGCTCGGGGGCGACGACCAGCAGGCGGGCCTCCTGGCGCAGCGTCTCGATCAGCATGCGCAGTCCCTTCGCGTTCACTCCGTCGTCGTTGGTCAGAAATATCAGCGGCTTGTTCGCCGTCTTCTCGCTTGTCTCTTTCATAGGCAGCAAAGATAGTAAAAAATCGGCGGCCGACCGCGCCGGTCGGTCAAACAACGGCCGCCTGCAATAGTCCGGTCCGGTTGCTTCTTCCTTCGGTTTTAGGGCGGCTTCGCTTGCCTGCGGATTGTCGGCCGGCTCTTCCTCCGCTCTCCGAAAACGGCGGAAGCGGCTCGGCTTGCGATGCGGATCGGGGCCAGTGTCTTTTTTCCGTTCGTGTCGTACACGATCTATGTGTCGGCCGTTTCGGCCGCGTCCGGAACGCATGGGCGGGAAGCGGAACGGAAATCGAACGACGTGACGGCAAATATTCCTATATTTGCATAAAACGGGTGTTATGGAAAATAAATTGCTGGAGCTTATCAAAACGCGGCGCAGTTCCCGCCGCTATCGTCCGGTGCAAATCGAAGACCGCGAGCTCGCCGCCGTACTCGAGGCCGGTACGTTCGCGCCGACGAGCATGGGGCGGCAGGACCCGTGGATCGTGGCCGTGCAACGGCCCGATCTGCTCGACCGTCTGGCGCGCATGAATGCCGAAATCATGGGATCGAAGGGCAATCCGTATTACGATGCGCCTACCGTCGTGCTCGTTTTTGCTCCGGCCGACAGCCGGAATGCGGTTCAGGATGCCTCGTGCGTGCTGGAAAACATGATGTTGGCGGCTCACGCCTTGGGATTGGGCTCATGCTGGATCAACCGCGAGATCGAGATGTTCCGTACATCCGAAGGTCATGACCTGATGGTCCGTGAGCTGGGTTTGCCCGAGGGACTGACGGGTGTCGGCGCCATATCGCTGGGTTACCCCGACGGCGCGGCTTCGCCCTACAAGCCGCGCAAGGAGGGATATGTCCGAATAGTCAGATAGGCGGTCTTTGCGCTTTGTCCGAGGGCGCAGGATGGGCCGTACGCCTGGCGGACGGAGGGGTGTTCTCCGTCCGCGATGGCTGAACGGCCGCTTGATTTTTTCGGGGCCGGGTTCCGGCGTAGCGGTCGTTTCCTGCTTGTTTTGGTCAAGTCTGTCGTGACGGGCCGTCTCGCTTGACGTGCAGATTGCGGGCGCGCAACCTGTACGGAATATGCCGGCTGTCCCGGTCCGGGGACGTCCGTTTTTTCGGTAAAGAATTGTTTTTTCGGCGAAAAGCGCTATCTTTGCACTCCGAAAGTGCAGGAATCTCTTATGAGGACGTAGGGGCCCGTAATATTCCCACTGTAAATTAAACGTTTATCGAAATGGATAATTTGATCAAGATCGCCCAAGACTCCATGTGGGTGAAGCCGGACGTCCCCTCGTTCAAGAGCGGCGACACGATTACCGTGACGTACAGGATCGTCGAGGGCAGCAAGGAGCGTCTGCAGAGTTTCCGCGGCACCGTAATTCAGATCAAGGGCAGCGGTATTACCAAAATGTTCACGATCCGTAAGATTTCCGACGGCATCGGCGTGGAACGTATCTTCCCGCTCTATTCGCCCCACATCGACCATATCGAGGTCAACAAGGTAGGCGTCGTGCGTCGGGCCCGCATCTACTATCTGCGAGGTCTGACCGGCAAGAAAGCCCGTATCAAGGAAAAGAAGAGAGTGTTTTCGAAATAGTCTCAGGGACTGTACCGTTTTCGGGGCAGGCGGTCGTACGACCGCCTGCCTTCGTTTTGCGCCGATTTGGCAATCCGCGCGTTTTTTGTTTTTTTTGTATGTCGGAAGCGCCGGCGATCGGACCGCACCGTGCGCGTCGTAGAGGCCGGGCCATGAAATTCGGAGCGGCGGTCGGGCCGGCGTCATGAGAAAGGGCTTATGGTTATCGAAATTCTGCTGATCATTTCCGTCGTACTGCAAATCGTGGCCGCCATCGTCGCGATCGGCCTGATACGCCGGACCAAGTACAATCTTTCGTGGATGCTGTTCACGGTGGCTCTTACGTGCATGGCGTTTATGCGCTTGGCCGAATACGTCCAGATCACGAGCCTGAAGACGATCCTGCGCCTGCCGCCTGAGTTTTTCGTGTGGATGGGCGTCGTCACGTCGCTCTGCGTCGCGCTCGGCATGCTGCTCGTCAAGCGGATTTTCAACTACATCGCCAGTACCGAGAACCAGCGCCGGATCAGCGAGCGCCGCATACTGAATACCGTGTTGCGCACCGAGGAAAAAGAGAGGCTGCGTTTCTCGAAGGATCTGCACGACGGGCTGGGGCCTTTGCTCTCGTCGGCCAAGATGTCCGTTTCGGCGCTGGCGGCCGATAAGACCGACGAGCGCAGCCGCGAGATTCTGCGAAACGCCAGCTACGTAATCGACGAGGCCATCCGCAGTCTGCGCGAGATTTCGGTCAATCTGAGCCCGCATATTCTGAAAGACTTCGGACTGGCTCGCGCCGTGTCCAATTTTATCGGCAGGCTGCCGCACAGCGGCATGCAGATTCATTTTTCGACCAATCTGCATGCCGAGCGTTTCGATGCCGACATCGAGGTGATTCTCTATCGGGTCATCTGCGAGTTGATAAACAACAGCATCAAGCACTCGGGCGCAGCCGAGGCCTCGGTGTCGCTGATCCGCATCGACAGCCTGATCCGGCTCGACTACCGGGATAACGGATGCGGTTTCGAAACCGGCGGGGTCGAGCAGCAGGAGGGTATGGGCATTGCCAATATTCGCTCCCGCATCAGTTCGCTCAAAGGCGACTTCACCCTGTCGAGCTCGCCCGGTCGGGGCATGAAAGCGCTGGTCGAAGTTCACATATGATAATCCGGAAATTATGAGCGTACCCTGTAAAATCGTATTGGTCGACGATCACACGCTGTTCCGCAACGGGCTTCGTACCCTGCTCGGCGGCATCGAGGGATTCGAGGTCGTCGCCGAGGCTTCCAACGGCCTCGAGTTGCTGGAACTGTTGGAAAGAAGCCTGCCCGACGTCGTGCTCCTCGATATCGAGATGCCCAAGATGAACGGCATCGCGGCTGCCGAAGAGGCGCTCAGACGGTGGCCCGGCCTGAAGATCATCACGTTGTCCATGTACGGCGACGAGGACTACTATTTCCGCATGGTGTCGCTCGGCGTCAAGGGATTCATCCTGAAAAACTCCGATATCAAGGATGTCGTGGCCGCCATCGAGGCCGTCGTCGAGGGAGGGAGCTTCTTCTCGCAAGAGCTTCTTTTCAATCTGGTCAGCAACCTGAAGTCGGCGCCTTCGGCCGTTCCGGACGACAGTGCCGAGCAGCTGTCGCAGCGCGAGTCCGAGATTCTGCTGCATATCTGCCGGGGCGAGTCGAACAACGAGATCGCCGACGCGCTGTTCATTTCCAAGCGGACGGTCGACAAGCATCGCTCGAACATTCTGGCCAAGACGGGTTGTAAGAATACGGCCAATCTGGTCGTTTACGCGATCAAAAACAATCTGGTCGAGATCTGATCCGCCGGCTTTGCATTCCGTTTCCGGGGAAGCGTTCTCCGTTCGGCTCGTTTCAGCCCGCTCCTGCTTTGCATGGAGAAGGCGTGGAATTTTGATTTTTCTTGCTCTCCGCGTATGACTCTCGAGGAACCGGATGTCGTGGTCGTCTCGAGGTCGTCGGAAAGGAGCCGGAGCATCGTATGGGACTACAGTGGTTTTATAAGCATAATAATCAGATCGGCCGGAGCGCGTAGCGCCCCGGCCGATCTGTCGAATCGGGCGACGACGGGTCAGAACCTGACGCCTACCGACATCGTGATCGTGTTACGGCTCTGCTTCGTTTCCACGTTGCCCGGATTGACCACGTAGTCCGGATCGCCGTAATAGAACATCGTGTACGGCGCGTATTTATATTCGGTATAGATATAGGCCAGATCGACATACATGTTTTGGAACCGGAAGCCCAGACCGGCCGAGTAGTTTTCGTACGAGTTGATGCTCGACATGTTGTTGAACGCGTCTCTGGTCGCGATACACTCCCCGTAGTTGGCGTATCCTGCCCGGATGTAGAAATTCTGGGCAGGCGTGGCCTCGATGCCGACACGGAAATTGTTCGCCGGCTGGTAGAAGCTCGAGACCTCGTTGTTGATCGTCTGCTGGAAATCCCAGTTCTCGGTTCCCATGTTGCGCAGCTTCATCCGGTTGTACCAAACCCGCTCGTAGTCCGCCGTGATCAGTCCTACGCCCGGCAGCGTGTAGGAGATGCCCGTCAGGAGTCGGGTCGGGGTGTTGATATCGTACTCGTTCAGCGAGCGAGGACTGTCCAGCAGTTCGCCGCGCGCCGTGTTCTTGTAGTCGGCCGACATCCACTCGATGTATTCTTCGTTGATGCTGACCAGCGTCGGCGTATGCACGGCTACGCCGATGCGCAGGTTTTCGACGGGCCGGACGACGGCGCCGAACTTGAAGTTGACGCCCGTGCCGTCGAGGTGCAGCGAGCGGATATAGTTCATTCCGTTGAGCGGAAGCGAGTTGTTGTCGTATGTTTCCGCATAGTAGTTGTCGTTGCGGTAGAGAATGTCCTGAATGCCGATGGTGAATCCCAGATAGAGGATGTTCTGGATGTTGAAGCCTCCCGATATGCTGTACTCGTCGATGCTTCCCTTGTTGACGTTGCGCATCGACGGATTGGTCCGCGAGCCGGTGGCCAGATTGTTCGCTACGGTATATTGCTTATTGTCCTGCGCGTCGCTCATCGGGTCGAGTATCCCCGTCTGGTATGCCAGAATGCCGCCCCACAGGCCGACGTCCGCGCGTCGGAAAGGCTGGTAGGGATCGTTGTCGGGGTGGCCCAGCGACGAGAGGGGGACGCCGTTCATGTATTCGGCCAGCACGTCCGTGATCGATTTGTCGATCCCCTGTCCGTAGGCGGCCGAAGTCGTGTTGAAGTCGGCTAGTTTCGAGTAGCCTACGCCGAGCGTGAAGCTCGTCAGCGTTCCGCTGCCCTGGTACAGGTTGAACGCCATGCCTAGATTGCCCAGTGTGAAGCGCGTTCTCGAGTAATCGCTTTTCGTGCCCAGATAGGTGCTTTGCATGTTGTTCCATGTCAGCGATGGGCTGATCCCGAAATCGGAGCTCATGTACATGCCCAACCCGGCCGGATTGATGCTCATCGACGACAGGTCGGCGCCGAGCGACGTGAACGCGCCTCCCAGCGCGGCGCTGCGTGCCGTCGAGAACGAATAGTTGTATTGCGACAGCGCGAGCAGGTCTCCTGCCGCCTGAGCCGAGGCGCTCGTGCTCAGCAGGCAGGCTGCGGCGCCGAACATAACGGATTTTGAAAGTTTCATGAATTCGGTCGTTTATATTTTCTGCTTCAGTTTAGCTGGAAATCGGTGAAGAACGGGGCCGGACGCACGTCCGCTTTGTCCGGGCACCTATCTCCTGTAACCTCCTCCGCCGCCCGAGGAGCCTCCCGTCGAGCGGCCTCCGCCTCCGCTATAGCCTCCTCCGCCGAAGCTTCCGCCCCCGCGGTTATAGCTGCTTCCCGACGAGATGCCGCTGCTCCCGCCTATCGTGCTGCCGCGGCGGTAGCTTCCCGATGAGCCGCCGCCCGGCATATAGCCGCCTTGACTGTTGCCGATCGACGAGCTACCGCTTCCCCGACGGTAAGAGGTGCCGCTGCTCCCCGAGGAATTGCCTGACGAGATGCCGCCGGTAACTCTCGTACCGGAGGATCCCCGGCGATAGCCTGTGCCGCTCGACGAGCCGATGCCGGTCGACGAACCTCTCGACGGGCCGTAGGTCGCGGTGCCGCCCCGGCGGTATCCCGTCCGTCCCGTGCTTCCCGTGACGGACGAGACGGTGCCGCCCGATCCGGTCCGGGGTCTTCCGTAAACCGTATTTCTGTGGTTATATCCGTAGTGAGGACCTCCTCCTCCCCAATGGTGGTGCGGATAATAGCCGCCCCATCCCCAGCCGTAGTAATAGGGGTAACCCCAACCCCATCCCCAGCTGGCATAATAGGGGTATCCCCATCCGTAATAGGGACCCCAACCCCAGCGGGCGTACCATGAGTAGGGGGCCCAGTTCCACCCCCAGCTCCATGACGGTCCTCCCCAGCCCCACAGGCCGAGGTTCACCGTTACGCTGCTGCCCCATGTGCCGTAGAGCGACGAGACGTACTTGGGCTCGACCCATACCTGATCGCCGATGACCGTTACGTTGAAATAGGCCGGTTCGTATGCCGAGACATAGACTGTCTTGGGGGCCGGTTCCTCGTCTTCCGACGGAGTGAAGCCGCGCAGTCGTTTCTCGTACGAGTCCGCATAGCCGTCCGACAGAATCCCGTCGTATTGCGCGTCTTCCGATTCCCTGTACTCGGCCAGTTGGCGTGCCGCTTCTTCCCGCTGGGCGCGGCGTGGGTGAAAGCGACGTGTCGCTTGAGCGCCTGCACGCCATCGACGCGGCCGTGGCATCCTTCGAGTTCACGCGCAGCGACTTCCGCGACATCACGAGCGCCGGCGTGCGCCTTCTTGGCGGGGATGCGGTGGAGAAGGTGTCGGCGAAGTTCGCGAACCTGCCGGCCGGCCCGCACCGCGCGACGCTCATGGCCGAGGAGCTGTCGGGTCGTCTGACGGCGCGGCTGAAGTCGCTGGCGGCGCTGGAGGATACGCACGATGAGGTCGCCTCGCTTCCCGTGGACGAGCAGTTGCGCCTGTTCGGAGAGGTCTTCGATCCGCAGAGCGACGAGGAGGCCCGCGCGCTGGCCCTCACGTATTTGGAAGAGAAGCACGCCGATGCCCTGCGCGCCATGGACGCCATGGAGTGGCTTGACATCGACCGCGTGGCCGCGCGCCTGCTTGGCCGCGAGGGGCTGACCTCGGTGGAGTGGGTCTACCTGAAGATGGCGCTCACGGGGCTGGGGAATCCCGAGGCGCGCTACGTCATGATTGATGAGGCCCAGGACTATTCCCAGGGCCAGCTGGCGGTGCTCGCCCGCTACTTCCGCCGGGCGCACTTCCTGCTTTTGGGCGACCCGAACCAGGCCATCTTCGAGGGAACGGCCACGTGGGACGAGATGCGGGCCGTGTTCGAGGAGATGCGCGGCGCCGTATCGCAGTGCCGCCTCATGACGAGCTACCGGTCCACCCCGGCCATCACCGACCTGTTCGCACGCCTTCTGCCCGCGGGCGAGGCCATGGAGGTGGCCTCGGTGCAGCGCGAGGCCCCGGCACCGGAGATCGTGGTGTGCGAGGGCACCGACGAGTGGAAGGCGGCCCTGGCGGAAGCCGTGCGCGTCGCACGCGATGCCGGCGGTCTTACGGCGGTGATCGTCCCCTGGAAGAACGACGCCAAACGCCTCGCCAAAGCGCTGAGCGAGCTCCCCGCGCCAGGCGGGGCAATCGCAGAGGGCGGTCAATCCCCCGTAGGGGGCGACCTTGGTCGCCCCTCGGCCGCAAGCGAATCCGATGCGGGGCAGGGCGTCACGGTGCTCGGCGAGGGCGACAGCCTGCCGGAGGAGGGTATCGTGGTGGTGCCGCTGAAGCTCGCCAAGGGGCTCGAGTTCGACCGCGTCATCATCCCCGACGCCTCGATCCGCGCCTTCCCGAACAGCGACATCGCCCGCCGGCGCCTCTACACCACCATCAGCCGCGCCACCCGCCACCTCACCATCCTGTCCAACGGCGACCTGACGGAACTTTTAGGATAGCTATGCCGAAGAAGCAATCGCTTACGATGCGCAGTTTGCACTACTATTGGCTGGCGACTCGCAATCACCTGGGGCTGTTCGTGGCGCTCGTCGCCTCGACGATCGGATTCTGCGGTTTTCTCACCTACGGCAACCCCTCCGTGATGAGCCTCATC
>ERZ836939.725-NODE-725-length-43243-cov-7.358618_pt1 | contig 43243 bp, 29 predicted proteins | sample MGYA00519912_ERZ836939 | MGnify/ENA primary metagenome ERZ836939 (study PRJEB31850, sample SAMEA3708810) | human gut metagenome | biome: human gut; feature: human-associated habitat; material: faeces | place: China | collected 2014 ...
GCGAGTAGATCAGCGTACCGATCAGGTCGGCCGGCAGCAGGTCGGGGGTGAACTGTATACGCGAGAATCCGGCATCCACGGCTTTTGCCAGCGTGGTGATGGCCAGGGTCTTGGCCAGTCCGGGCACGCCTTCCAGCAGGATGTGTCCGTTCGACAGCAGCCCGATCAGCAGCGTGTCGACCAGATGGCTCTGCCCCACGATGACCTTGCCCATTTCCGTGCGGAGCGTATCGACGAATACCGATTCGCGTTCGATCCGCTCGTTGAGTTCTTTGATGTTGATGACTTCGCTCATTGTTTTATTATATGTTGAATTTCATGCTTCATACCCTGCGCCCGGCATCTTTTGCCCGCAGCCTCCGCATCCGCCCGGCGCAAACGTTGCCGTATTGTCGTCGGATTTAACCTCTTAACGAAAGTAATGCAAAGATATTATTTTTTCCGGGATTTTTTTCATTTCCGCCCGGATTGCCCATAATCCCGTCCCCCGAAACGACCGGGGCGGGGCTCTGACGTGGTTTCGGCACCTTTCCCTCCTCTCCCGGTTTTACCGTGCGGCTTCTGTCCTTCCGCCCGGCCTGCCCCTCCGTTTTTCGTGTGCCTCCCTGCAGGCATTCCGTCCGCTCCCGTCCGCTTTGCACGTGCCTCTTGCCCCGCCTTCATCTGCGCCATCCTTCGGTTTGCCCCGTGCGCCATCCTTGGGCGCCGTCCCTGCGGCCTTTTCGGAGAAAGGCGCGCCTTTTCGGAGAGGGCTTGCGAAAAAGTATTAACTTTGCAGCCATGGAACACAAAGAATCTCCGATACTGCAAGGCCTGAACCCCGCACAGCTCGCTGCCGTGGTCAACTACGACAGCCCGTCGCTCATTATCGCCGGCGCCGGTTCGGGCAAGACGCGCGTGCTGACCGCGCGCATCGCCTATATGATCGAGCAGGGCGTGGCGCCCTTCAACATCCTGGCGCTCACCTTCACCAACAAGGCCGCCCAGCAGATGCGCGAGCGCATCGCGCAGATGATCCCCGATAACCGCAGCCGCTATATCCGCATGGGTACGTTCCACTCGGTCTTTTCGCGCATCCTGCGCGAGAACGCCGAAAAGATCGGTTTCCCCGAGTCGTTTACGATCTACGAGCCCTCGGACTGCAAGAACCTCATCAAGACCATTGTCCGCGAACTGAACCTCGCGGACGAGAAATATAAGCCCAACCTCATCGCGTCGCGTATCTCCTACGCCAAGAACTGCCTGGTGACGCCCGGCGCCTACCTAGCCAACTCGGTCTATGCCGCCGAAGACCGGCAAGCGCAGATCCCCGAGTTCGGCAATGTCTACAATATCTACTGCCAGCGCTGCAAGCGCAACGGCGCGATGGACTTCGACGACCTGCTCTTGCAGACCAACATCCTGCTGCGCGACGCCCCGGACGTGCTGGCGCGCTACCAGGAGCTGTTCAAATACATCCTGGTGGACGAGTACCAGGACACCAACTACGCCCAGTACGTCATCATCCGCCGCCTGTCGCAGCTCCACTCCCGGGTCTGCGTCGTGGGCGACGACGCACAGTCGATCTACTCGTTCCGCGGTGCCAAGATCGAGAACATTCTCTCCTTCCAGAAGGATTTTCCCGCGGCCAGGGTCTTCAAGCTCGAGCAGAACTACCGCTCGACCCGCACGATCGTCGATGCGGCCAATTCGGTCATCGTCCGCAACTCCAAGCGCATGGAGAAGCACTGTTTCTCGGCCGGCGACGTGGGTGAGCCGATCCGCATCCTCAAGGCCTATACCGACCGCGAGGAGGCCGAAATGGTGGTCTCCGACCTGCGCGACAAAGTCCGCTCGGCGGGCGACGACTGGTCGGAAGCGGTGATCCTCTACCGCACCAACAACCAGTCGGCCGTGCTGGAGGACAACCTTCGCCGCCGCGGCATTCCCTACCGCATCTACAAGGGCAGTTCGTTCTACGACCACAAGGAGGTCAAGGACATGCTGGCCTATATCCGGCTGGTGATCAACCCGCGCGACGACGAGGCGTTCAAACGCATCGTCAACTACCCGACGCGCGGCATCGGCGACACGACCGTGCAGCGCATCGCGCAGCTGGCCGCTGAGCGGGGCGTCTCGATGTGGGAGGCGGTCGACGCGCTGGTCGCCGAACCGGCCGCCGACCCCGTGCAGAAGACCATCGCCCGCAAGGTGGCGGACTTCGTGGCGATGATCCGCTCGCTGTCGCTCGCCCGCAACGAGAAGGGGCTTTACGACTTCGGGCTCGAGATCGCCACCCGCTCGGGTATCCTCGCGGCCTACCGTGCCGAGAATACCCCCGAGGCGACCTCGGCATTGGACAATATCGAGGAGTTGCTGAACTCGATGCAGGAGTTCAAGGAGCGGTGCGACGCCGAAATCCGCAACGGGGAGCGTCCGCAGGACGAAGAGGCGACCATCGAGGAGTGGCTGCAGAACGTCATGCTGGTGACCGACATGGACAAGGACGACCCCGAAGACCGCAACAAGGTGACACTGATGACCGTCCACTCGGCCAAGGGGCTGGAATACAAATACGTGTATATCGTCGGGCTGGAGGAAAACCTCTTCCCCTCGCAGCGGGCCGCCGAGTCGCCCGACGGCATGGAGGAGGAGCGGCGCCTGTTCTACGTGGCGCTTACCCGTGCCAAGGTCGAGGCGACGATCTCCTACGCCGAGATGCGTTTCAAGTGGGGCAACATGGAGTTCTCGCGCCCGAGTTGCTTCCTGCGCGAGATCGACCCGAAATATGTCAGGGCCGACTTCGGTACCGGCACCGACGACGACCGCCCGCACCGCTCGCCCGACGGATCCGCACCTTCGGCCATCGACGAACTGCGCCGCCGCTTCGACTACCGTTTCCAGCAGAAACAGCAGGCTGCGGGCGGGAACAATGGCGGCGGCCGGCCGGGCAGCAACCCCGGCCGCGGCAATTTCGGCGGCCGCCCCTCCGACGGCGAATCCGGCCCCGCAAGGCGTTTCGCCCGGGCTGCGGCACCCCGCGACGCCCGCCCGCAGGGGCGTCCCGACCCGGCGCTCGTCCAGGCCCCGCGCCCCTCGACCGACGGCATGCGCCGCATCGGTGTGCGGCAGGCGGCCGACGGCGGCGTACCCCTCGGCGATACGATGCCCGTCAGCGGCGATTATACCGTGGGACAGCGCGTCGAGCACCCCAAATTCGGCGTGGGTATCGTGCAGCGCATCGAGACCCTCGCCACCGACCACAAGCTGGTCGTGGCCTTCGACGGCGCGGGCGAAAAGACCCTGCTGGCCAAATTCGCCAAACTGACCAAACTATAACAGCGATGGCGACCCCCCCCCTTGTGTCGGTCTGCATGACCACCTACAACCACGAAGCTTACCTTGCCCAGGCCATCGAGAGCGTGCTGGCGCAGCAGACCTCGTTCGGGGTCGAGCTGGTGCTGGGCGACGATTGCAGTACGGACTCCACGGCCGCTATTTGCCGCGAATACGCGGCGAAATACCCCGGCCGCGTGCGTTTCGTCACGGGCCAGCGCAACGTGGGCTGGCGTGCCAACTACCGCCGCACGTTCGAGGCCTGCCGCGGGAAATACGTGGCCTACTGCGACGGCGACGACTGGTGGAGCGACCCCCGCAAGTTGCAGATGCAGGCCGACCTGCTGGAGTCCGACCCCTCGTGCGGGATGTGCTATACGCGCGCCAGCAACTATTACCAGAACACCGGCCTCACCGAACCCGATCACGAGGAGCACTTTACCGACTTCGACCACCTGCTTTGCCGGCTCACCATCGCCAACTGCGCCACGCTGGCGCGCCGCGACCTCATCGCCCGCTACTATGCCGAGGTGCGCCCCGACGAGCACCCCGAATGGCTTACCGACGACGCCCCGATGTGGCTCTGGTTCGCGGCCTGCAGCCGTGTGCGCTACCTCCCGGCCATCACGGCGGTGCACCGCCGCCTGCCGCAGAGCGTGAGCCATAGCACGGAATATCCCCGCCGGATCGCCTTCTGCGACTCCCTGATGGACATAAGCCTGTGGTTCGATGCCCGTTACGGTGCACGCCGCAACCGGTTCCGCATCCTGCGGCGGCGCAGTTCGGTCGCGTTGTGGGTACTCTCCTGGAACGGTTCCGTCGGCGAATACCTCGCCCGGTGGCGCCGCGACGTGGCTGCCTGTCCGCGCCTGCTGTTCTGCCCCGAAGGCTGCGGGCTCCTCGTGAAGAAGATTTTGTTCCGACGTAAAAAACAACGACTATGACTACCAAAGAGCGTTACGACGGCGTTATCGCCTGGTTCTCGGAGCACATGCCCGTGGCCGAGAGCGAATTGCACTATACGGATCCCTACCAGTTGCTCGTGGCCGTGATCCTTTCGGCGCAGTGTACCGACAAGCGGGTCAACATGACTACGCCCGCCCTGTTCGAGCGCTTCCCCACGCCGTTCGAAATGGCGAAGGCCACGGCCGAGGAGATTTACCCCTATATCCGGAGCATCTCCTACCCGAACAACAAGGCCCGCAACCTCGCGGGCATGGCGCGTATGCTGTGCGAAGAGTTCGGGGGCGAGGTGCCGAGCGACCTGCAGCAGATGCAGCGCCTGCCGGGCGTGGGGCGCAAGACGGCCAACGTGCTGGGTGCCGTGCTGTGGCAGAAGGAGGTGATGCCGGTGGACACGCATGTCTTCCGTGTCTCGAACCGTATCGGGCTGACGACCAATTCGAAAACTCCGTTGCAGACCGAGCTGACGCTCGAAAAGAACATCCCTTCGCACCTGTTGCCGGTGGCTCACCACTGGCTGATCCTCCACGGACGTTACGTCTGCATGGCGCGCAGCCCCAAGTGCGGCGAATGCGGGATCGCCGCCTGGTGCCGCAAATACGCCGCCGACCACCGGACGAAAGGGTAGGTGCCCCCCCCCGACGTTTTGGGGCGTTTGCCCGGGGAGGCTTTGCCGGGACGGTTCGTTCCCCGATCGACACCCCCGCCCGATCGACAGCCCCCTCCCGGTACGGCCCGCCTCCTGCGCGGGGCATGATCCGGCCGCCGGGGACACCCTGAACACAAAAAAAACAGATCAACCCAATCCAAACCTCAGACCTATGACCAAGATCGTCCTGAAATTCCTGTTGTTGCTGTTCGTGCCCTTTTTTGCGCAGGCGCGTGACACCGATTCGCTGCGGGTGCTGTGGGTCGGCAACAGCTATACCTATTACAACGACATGCCGTCCACCGTCCGGCAGATCGCCGCGACGCAGAAGGTGAAACTCTCCTGTACGCGCTTCCTCAAGGGCGGCGAGCGCCTTTCCGGCCACCTGAAAAACCAGAAGCTGCTCGACGCCATCGCCGCGGGCGGCTGGGATTACGTCATCCTCCAGGAGCAGAGTTCCGCGCCGGCCATGCCGACCCGGCAGGTCGCGCGGGAAGTCTACCCTGCGGCGCGTACGCTCGACAGCCTGGTGCACGTCGCGTCGCCCGATGCCCGTGTGATCTTCTACATGACGTGGGGGCATAAGAACGGCAACCGCTTCCCGATTCCGGAGTACCCGCCCGCCAACAGCTACGGCACCATGCAGGAACGGCTGATTACCAGCTACCTCGAAATGGCCTACGACAACGACGCGTGGTGTGCCCCCGTGGGCATGGCATGGCGCCGGGTGCGTGCCGAAAGGCCCGATTACGTGCTCTATGCGCAGGATTGTTTCCACCCCGGGCCGCTGGGCAGCTACCTGGCCGCGAACGTGATTTTCACCACGATCTACGGCAAGCCCTACCAGACCGCCTGCACGCTGGACTTCCCGGCCGAACAGGCCGAATACATCCAGCGTGTGGCGCAGCAGACCGTGCTGGAAAACCTCACGCTGCTGAATATAAAAAGGTAATCGGATTTGTACGGATTCATGCCCGCGCTTCGACAAGCGCGGGTTTTTTCGGATCTTGGACGCCCGCCGGCCTTGCCGCAGGCCGTTCCGCCGGACAGGATGCCTGCTCTCACCGCTCGCTCAGCTCCAGCCAGCGCATCGTCTTTTCGTCGATCGACGCGATCAGCTCCGCTATGCGCCGTGACTGCGCCGTGAGCTCCTCCACCGGGAGCGTCCCCGACGAGAGCGACGCCTCGAGTGCCGCTTTCTCGGCCTCGAGCGCCGGGATTTCCGTTTCGAGCGCTTCCAGCTCCCTCTTTTCGTTGAACGAGAGCTTGCGCGGCACAGCCTCCGCCGCCTGTGTTTTCGCCGCCTGTGTTTTCGCCGCCTGCGGTTTGGGGCGGGCCTGTGCGGCTTCGGCGCGGCGTGCCGCTTCGTATTCGCGCTTCCAGGCCACGTATTCCGAGTAGGTTCCCGCAAAATCCCTGATCTCGCCCCCGCCGCAGAAAACCAGCAGGTGGTCGGCGACCTTGTCCACGAAATAACGGTCGTGCGACACCACGATCACGCAGCCTCTGAACGCTTGCAGGTACTCTTCCAGGATGCCCAGCGTTACGATGTCCAGGTCGTTCGTCGGCTCGTCCAGCACCAGGAAATTGGGGCTCTGCATCAGCACCGTGCAGAGGTATAACCTCCGCCGCTCGCCGCCGCTCAGGCGTGCCACGTAATTGTATTGCGTTTCCGGTGTGAAGAGGAAATGCTGCAGCAGCTGCGAGGCGCTCATCCGCCGCCCGTCGCCCAGTTCGACCTGTTCGGCGATCGCCGTCACCACGTCGATCACCCTCATCGAGTCGTCGAACTCTAGCCCCTGCTGGCTGTAATAGCCGAAGCGAACGGTTTCGCCTATGTCGATCACACCGCTGTCGGGTCGTTCGATGCCCGTCAGCAATTTGAGAAACGTCGACTTGCCGCAACCGTTGTCGCCCACGATCCCCAGCTTTTCGTAGCGGGTGAAGTTGTAGTTGAACTTGTCGAGGATCACCACGTCGCCGAAGCGCTTGCTCACGTCGCGGGCCTCGAATATCTTGGTGCCGATCCGCGACGCCCCGACGTCGAGCCGCACCTCGCCGCTGCGGCGCGTCGTTTTGAGCCGCGATTCGAGATCGCGGAACGCGTCGATGCGCGACCGCGCCTTGGTCGCCCGCGCCTGCGGCTGGCGGCGCATCCACTCCAGTTCGCGGCGGTAGAGGTTCATGTCGCTCGCCCGCTGTGCCGCGTCGGCCGTTTCGCGCTCCTGTTTCTTTTCCAGGTAATAGGAGTAGTTGCCCGCATAGTGGTAGATCCGGCGGTTTTCCATTTCGAGGATGTCGCTGCACACGCTGTCGAGGAAATACCGGTCGTGGGTCACCATCAGCAGTGCGGCGCTGCTCGCCGCGAGGTACTCTTCGAGCCACTCGGTCATGTCGGTGTCGAGGTGGTTGGTCGGCTCGTCGAGGATCAGCAGGTCGGATTCGCTGATCAGCACGTTGGCCAGCGCCACGCGCTTGAGCTGCCCGCCCGAGAGGGTTTCCACTTTTTGCCCGAAGTCGCGGATCTTGAGCCGCGAAAGGATCCGCTTGGCGCGCTGCTCGTAATCCCACGCTTCGAGGGCATCCATCCGCGCCATTGCCTCCTGCAACCCTTCGCCCGACGCATCGCCGATCGCCCGCTCATACTCCGCGATAGCCTTCAGGGCGGGGCTCTCCGAGTGGAAGCAGGCTTCCAGTACGGTCATGCCCGCCGGGTATGCGGGGCTTTGTTCCAGGTAGGCGATCCTCAGGCCGCGGCGCGGCACGACGCTGCCCGCGTCGTGGCTTTCCTTCCCCGCGATGATGTTCAGCAGCGTGGTTTTCCCCGTGCCGTTCTTCGCCACGAGGGCCACGCGCCGGCCCTCCTCGATCGTGAACGAGATATTTTCGAAGAGCACCTGCTCGCCGTACGATTTGGTGAGGTTTTCCACCTGGAGACAAGAAGCCATAACGTGTGATTTAGATTTGCAAAGCTACGCAAAATTCCCGAACCGTGCCAATCGCCGTCCCGGAAAGGGGCTCCGGCCCCCGGAAAACGGGCTGCCCCTCCCCGAAAAAAGGACGGCGCACGACGGTCATATCCCCTCGTGCGCCGTTTCTCGTTGCCGGACTTCCCCCGGAAACGTTGTGCCGTTCCGGTTTTTCACCCCTCCCGGCGCCATGCTTTCCGGGCGGTTCCCTTCTTCCGTCAACCTCCCTTTTCCCGGGTTGCGGGTTCCCGTCACAGTGTTTTCTCCGGCACCGGATCCCTCCCTGCGGCATCCGCTTTCCCGGACACCCGTTTCCAGACACTATTTTTCCCCGCCCTGCCTTTCGGGCGCACTACCAGTTCTTGCGCAGGTCGCGCGTCAGGGGGAACTCGGTGATGCGCAGCGTCGTGCAGCCGTAGGGGATCAGCGTGATCTCTTCGGCGGGGTTGGCGGTCTCGTTGGTGCTGTACGGCTGGGGGCCGGCGCTCTCCTGGTAGAGCACCCATTCGTCGAGTCTGCGCCCGCGCGCCCTGATCTCCACCGGGGCGTTTTCCAGCGTCCACGGATAGGCGTCGCCGATGTCGCGCCGCTCGACCCTGAATGCCTCCGCAATGCGTTCGGGGCGGACGTCCTCCTCGAAGAGCGTGTAGTTCCACGGGGTTGTAGGCCGCACCTCGTAATACCACGGGCCGTAAATCTGTTTGCCCGGGTTGCGGACTTTCGACCATTGTTCGCCGATGCGCAGCGAGTAGACCAGCGGCCCGCGCTCGACGACGGCCGAGCGTTCGTACCAGCGGCTGACGGCGACCTCCATCGGCAGGCGGAGCGTCACCACGTCGCCCGTGCGCCATGCGCGCCGCACTTCCGCCACGGAACCTTTCCCGGGCGACGCCACGGCCTGACCGTTCACCGCTACGGTCGCCCCCTCGCACCAGCCGGGGATGCGCAGGCGGAGCGGGAATTCGGCCGTTTTCACCTTGCGGCCGTCGATCCTTATCTCGAAACGTATCTGCTCGTCGAAGGGGTATTGCGTCCGCTCGGCGATCGTCACCCGTACGCCGCCGGCCACTTCGGCCGTGACGTTGCAGGGCGAGTAGACCATCGCGGCCAGCCCGCCGTCGTGGGTGGCATACCACAGGTTTTGCGTGAACTTGGGCCATCCCTGGTGCATGTTCGACGTGCAGCAGGCATAGCCCGTCAGCAGGCCGTAGAGGATGTCCGTGCCGTCGTGGCTCTGCTCGAAATTGCGGCGGTGGTCGGTAATCATCACCTGGTTGACCTGCTGGTAGTACTGGCGGGCGTCATAGGCGTCCGTGGCCTGCGTGGGCAGGGCGTTGAACGCCACGCGCTCCAGATGGTCGGCGAACTGCACGTCGCCCGTGATTTCGGCCATCTCCTCCAGCGAGTACATCATCTCCACGGCCGTGCAAAGCTCCGAACCCTGCGTCGGGGCGGCGCCGTGCAGCGCCTCGTCGCCCCCGTACAACCCCGTCGGCAGGCCGATGTAGCGGCGTATGTCCTCGAAGCCTTTCTTCACGGCCGCCACATGCGCCGGGTCGTTGCTGCGCTGGTAGTAGACCACCGGCTCCTTGATCCCCTGCGCGAGGTTCACGCAGTGCAGCGAGAAGGGCGTCGGGATCACCTCCCCGCCGGCGAGGATGCCCGTCCAGTCGAACGTCTGCCGGTGGATCAGGTCGCCCAGCTCCAGCAGGAATTCGTCGCCCGTGATGTTGTAAAGCCAGTAGACGATGCCCAGATTGTCGCCGCCGCGCTGTTCGCCCCAGAAAGTCCAGTGCCCCAGCGGGGTCTTCGGAAGCTCGCGCAGCTGGTAACGGAAATAGGCGCTCATCAGTTCGATGACGCGCTCGTCGCCCGTCGCCGAGTAGTATTGTTGCAGCACCTTGAGCATGACCATCTTGGGCCACCAGTCGCGGGCGTTGTCGCGCTGTATGGCCGGGCTTTCGAACGGACGGTCTTCCGCCGGGCCGAAATAGCCGTCGGGCTGCCGGCTGCCGAGCGCCCACTCGACCCAGGGGCGGGTCTTTTCGATCAGCCGTTCGTCGCCGAGGATATAGGCCAGCGGCAGCAGCCCGTCGATCCAGTAGGGGCCGCGTTCCCAGACGTCGCCGTCGCCGCCCAGCCAGCCGTTGCGCGGGCCCATCACCTCGGGGTAGACCGAATCGAGGTGCCCCGTCAGCCCGTCGGCCTGACGCTGCAACTGGTCGCGGAGCCACCCTTCGGCGCGGATGGCGCCCAGCGGAAGTTTCACGAAGGGCTTTTCGCGCAGCGGGGCGCGGTTGTTGGCATAGGGTGCCGCGGCCGTCGCGGCGGTCGTTACCAGGAGCAGGCCTGCCAGCAGCAGGGACATGAGTTTTTTCATACGTACGGTTTTGGTTAGCCGGGACAAAATTAACGAAATTCCCGGCTGCGGGGTGTATGCAAACGTGCAAATTCAGTATGCATCGGCGGGCGCGGTTTGTTATCTCCCTCTTTTTTGCTACCTTTGCCCAGTATCACCAATGTGAAGCAAGGCTGAAATGGAGCTATCGAAAGAGCGTATCGAATCCCTCAGGGAACTTCTCGCCCCGGCAAACCGTAAGATCGTGATTGTCGCCCATACCAATCCCGACGGCGATGCCGTGGGTTCTTCGCTCGCCTGGGCCGAGGTGCTGCGGGGAATGGGACACGAGGTAACGTGCATCGTCCCGAACAAATACCCCTATTTTCTCGACTGGATGCCGGGTATCGGCCAGGTCGTGGTCTTCAAGAACGACACCGCGGGCGATGCCGTGCGCGCCATCGCCGAGGCCGACCTGCTCTTCTGCCTCGACTTCAACGCCGTGTCGCGGCTCGAAATCCTGAGCGATACGATCGAGGCCAACACCACGGCGCGCCGCGTGCTGATCGACCACCACCTTTCGCCCGACGGGCATTTCGACCTCTCGTTCTCGTATCCCGATTCGTCGAGCACCTGTTTCCTCGTATACAGTATCATCGAAGCGCTGTTCGGCACCGATGCCATTACGCGGCAGATGGCCGAGGCGCTCTACGTGGGCATCATGACCGACACGGGCAACTTCGCCTACTCGTTCCTCACGCCGGAGCTGTTCCGCGCCGTGGCGGTGCTGGTCGAGAAGGGCATCAGCATCCCCGAGATACACAACAACGTCTATAACGCCTATACCGAAGGCCGCGCACGATTGTTCGGCTATGTCATCAACCGCAAGATGGAGATCATCCAGGACGGGACGGTGGCCTATATGTCGCTGATGGAGAACGAAATGCGCCGTTTCCAGTTCCAGCAGGGCGACAGCGAGGGTTTCGTGAACTACGCGCTGACGATCAAGAAGATGAAGATGTCGGCCATGTTCCTGGCCCACCGCAAGTTCATCCGCGTGAGTTTACGTTCGCGCGGAGATGTCGACGTCAACCTCTTCGCCCGCAAGTACTTCAACGGCGGCGGCCACAAGAATGCCGCGGGAGGTAAATCGTTCGTTTCGATGCAGGAGACTATCGACCACTATATCAAGTCGGTAAAGGAGTTCGCCCAAGACGGGCATCTGGGTTGAGGACGCTATGGCTGGTGGCCTTGCGCCGATAACCTACGAAAGTTATGGACGATTTCCGACTTAAAGTTTTTATCACCGCAGCCCGGACGCTCAGTTTCACCCGGACTGCCGAGCAGCTGTTCATTTCCCAGCCCGCCGTCAGCAAGCATGTCGGTGAGCTCGAATCCCGTTATAAGACGCAACTCTTCGTCCGCCGCGGCAGCCGCCTGGAGCTGACCCCGGCCGGTGAAACCCTGCTGACCTGCGCCGAACGGCTGGCCGGCGACTACCGCCGCATGGAGTATGAGATGAGCCTCTGCGCGAGTGCGGTCGAGGGCGAACTGCGCCTCGGTGCCAGCACGACCATCGCCCAATACCTCCTGCCGCCGATCCTCGCCCGCTTCACCACGCGTTTCCCAGGCGTGCGGGTCTCGATGATGTCGGGTAACAGCGACCAGGTCGAACAGGCACTGTGCGGGCGCAGCATCGACCTGGGGATGGTCGAGAGCCTCAGCCGCCGGCAGGGGTTGCACTATACGCTCTTCGCGCCCGACGAACTGGTGTTGGTCGCACGTACGGGCGGCCCCTATGCGCGGACGGATGCCGTGACGCCCGACCGTTTACGGCAGATTCCCCTCGTGCTGCGCGAGGGCGGGTCGGGGACGCTCGAAGTCATCAAGACGGCACTCGGCAAGGCCGGGATCCGCATCCCGGAGCTGAACGTGGTGATGCGCCTCGGCTCGACCGAGGGGATCAAGGCATTCGTGCGCAACAGCGACGCCATGGCCATCCTGTCGGTGATTTCGGTCGTGGACGAGCTGCGCAGCGGTACGCTGCGAATCGTCGATGTCGACTCCCTGGCGCTCACGCGCGACTTCGTGTTCGTGCATCCCGAGGCCGAACCTGCCCGGCTTGTCCGGCAGTTCGTCGATTTCGCCCGGGCCGACCGCTGACCCGGCGGGCATCCCGTTCCCGTTTTCGTATTCTGTTCCCGCATCCCGTTCCCGTTTCCATTTTCGGGCATCGCTGCGCGGCTGCAGTTTGCGTTATAACTTATGGTTATGTAGGATAACCGGTTCTTGTTCCATATCCCGCCAAAAGATGCGATCTTTGTCGGCGAAACAAAGGAAAAGTTATAACGGCTTCTTAAAAAAACACGAAGGATATGTTGAAAAAAGGTAATAGGGCGAATACCCTGCACGGGATTCTGCTGATCGTCCTGTTCTCGTTCGCGGCATTCTACATCGCCGGGTTCCCCCTCGTAAAGAAACTTTCGTTCAGCCCGCTGATCGTCGGCATCGTGCTGGGCATGCTCTATGCCAACAGCCTGCGCAACAAACTGCCCGAAACGTGGGTGCCCGGCATCAGGTTCTGTACCAAGCAGGTGCTGCGCTGGGGCATTATCCTCTACGGGTTCCGCCTGACGCTCTCCGAGGTGGCCGCCGTGGGTATTCCGGCCGTCGCGGTCGACCTGGTCGTCGTGACGGTCACGATCCTGGGCGGCGTCCTGCTGGGACGCCTGCTGAAGATCGACCGCGACACGGCGCTGATGACCTCGACGGGCAGTGCCATCTGCGGCGCGGCGGCCGTACTGGGTGCTGAGCCGGTCGTGAAATGCGAGGGGTACAAGACCGCCATCGCCGTCTCCACGGTCGTGATTTTTGGCACCCTCTCGATGTTCCTCTATCCCCTGATGTACCGCACGGGGATGCTCGACGCCCTGACGGACACGGGCGTGGCCGTCTATACGGGCAGCACGCTGCACGAGGTGGCCCATGTGGCGGGGGCGGGCAACGCAATGGATCCGACCGATACGCTGGGAATCGCTGGGACGGCCACCATTACCAAGATGATCCGCGTGATGATGCTTGCGCCCGTGCTGGTTATCCTGGGGTTCGTGCTGGCGGGCCGCCGGAAAACCGCCGGAGGGCACAAGGAGAAGAGCAAAATTACCATTCCGTGGTTCGCCTTCGGCTTCATCGCGGTCATCGGCCTCAATTCGCTGCTGCAATACCTGACCGGGGCGGAGAGTGTCCGCGACATTCCGTTGAACGGCGCCATCGAATATGTCGATACGTTCATGCTGACGATGGCCATGACGGCGCTGGGTACGGAAACGAGCATCGACAAGTTCAAACATGCCGGGGCGAAGCCCTTCGTGCTGGCGGGACTGCTGTATGTCTGGCTGGTCGTGGGCGGTTATTTCGTCACCAAATACCTGGTCGGGATCCTGTAACGGGGTTTTCGGCCGGGCGGCTTCCGGAGGGATCCCGTTTTTGCGCCCGGCTCCATTTTATGCCGATATGGCGCCTATCCGCCTGCATCGTCTGCATTGCCGGGGATGCCGGGAAAGAAATCCTGCCGCTGAACGGCCTATGCCGGTCGGAACCGTTGTCTTGCTGGAAGCGATCCGCTTTTTACGCTAAATTCGGCAGAGTGGGGGCTTCGTGCTCCGAATAGCGGAGGACTGCCTCCCGAACGAAGTCCGCAAAACTGCGGGCTTCTTCGTAGGTGATGGCGCCGGGATAACTCATCAGCACCAGCCGGTGGGGTGTGAAGGGCTTGCGGAACGACGGGTGGATGTATTGGTAGGGGTTGGCGACGAACCCCAGCCGCTCGTAGAAGTGCAGGCGGCGGATCGAAATGTCGTCTACGGGCGGGTCGATCTCGAGGATGACGCGCCCGACCTTCCGGCAGAAGGCCGAGAGTGCGGCGGAGCCCATGTTTTGTCCCCGCAGGGCGGGTGAGACGGCCAGGTGCTCGACATAACGGTACCCGTCGGCACCCCAGTGGAAGAGGATGCCGATGAACTCGTCGCCGCGCCAGATGCCGTCGGCTTCGAAATTCGGGTCGCCGAATGCCCGGTCGTAGCCTTCGGCGTTCCAGCGTTCGTTGTAGGGGAACGACTTTTCGTAAAGCTCCCAGGCCTCGGCCCAGCCTTTGTCCGAGCGGGACTTGAAAGGTATGAATTGCAGTGGTCGTGTCATCGTCCGTATTGTTTTGCGCAAAATTACTACAAATTCTGCGCATTACCAATCCGGTTGTGCCGGGAGGGGCGTTCCGTGACATAATGGTAAAAGGGACACCCCGGAGTGGGTGTCCCTTTTACTGCCTTGCGGCGTGAACTTTTTATTACTCCGTTTTCCCTCCGGTGATTTCCTCGGGGATGCCGTCGCAGCGTTCGTAGACCGAAATGTCCGAGCGGTCGTCCTTGGCTGTCCATATCATCTGTGTCTTCGAAAAGTCGGTCACGATGTAGCGGTGCTGCCAGTCGCCTACGCTGTAATCGTAGTTTCCGTAGATGATGGCGCCCAGCTCCTCGTCGGTTTCGATGGCGAAGCGTCCCGTGAGCTTGCGGGCGCCGAAGCTGTCTAAGTTCTGGTACATGACGTACTTCTGGTCTTTGCGGATGAACTCGATGTATACGTAGCTGCCCTCGGCGAGGGGCGCGCCGTTCCATTGGGCGAGCTGCCACGTGCCGGCGAGGTTGTTGGGCGTGACATCCAGGGGGGCTACATACGACTTGTCGTCATCGCAGGCGCAGAAGGCCGTCGCGATAAGTGCAAGGAGCGTAAATCTAAAAATTGTTTTCATATGACTCGTTTTTGTCTGTTTCTTTCTCTGTTTCTTCGAACCGGATCTGCAGCGTGCGCCCGCTCGGCGGAACATCGGGCCCTTCGAGGATCAGGGGCAGCTGCACAGGCGGCCTGCGCGTTGCCTGCGCGGGGTCGAACCCGATGACCAGGTCGCCTTTGGCGCCCGGGGCGAGGGTTGCGGGCTCGCACCGGAAGGTGATCCCCGGGGGGAGCAGGTGCTCGTCGCAGCGTGGCCGCATGGCTTTGCCGCCCGTGTTCAGGCATTCGATGCGCTCGTTCTGCAACCTTTCCGGGGCGAGGCGCACGGACTGCTGTTTGAGCCGCAGCGCACCCATTGCATAGGGGTAGTCGCCGTCCGTGCGTTCCGAGGCTATGACCGTGCCCGTGAGGTGCAGGATGGCCGTCGGCATCTTGTCCGAGAGCTGCGTATAGACGAAGATCCGCCTGTCGAAGCTCCCCGGGTGTCCCTTCGGGTGGTAGGTGACCGTCACCGTGCCTTCGCTGCCCGCGCGGACGGGCTGCCGGCCGTAGGTGGCCGCGGCGCAGCCGCAGGTGGTCTGCACGCGGGTGATGACGAGCGGTGCCGTCCCTGCGTTATGCCATTTGAACGTGTAGCTCGGCGGCGTGTCGTCCTCGCCGATATGCCCTGCGTCGATCTGCGTGCGTTCGAAGCGCATCGCTTCGGCACCGGCGGCCGTGGCGGGGTGCGCCAGGCTGTCGAGTTTGGCACGGGGGACGATGCGGATCTGCGAGCAGAGCGGTGTGGCGGCGGTTACCGCCCACAACGCCCCGCAGCAGAAGAGCATACGTGCTATCGTCGTTCCGCAGCGCATCGTTCGTTAAAGCCAGCCGTTACCGTTTGCGGATTTACGCACCGTGATGTTGAAATTGTGCGTCTCGCCCTTGCTCGAAGTGATGCTTGCCCTGGTCGTACCGGCCTTCAGCCCCTTGACCGTCAGTTTCGCACCCTCCATCGACGCCGTGGCGACCGCCGTGTCGGCGATGCTGACCGTGTAGGTCAACGTTTCGCCGCCGAGGAAGTAGTTGGCTGGGATGGCCTTCACCTCCTTGCCCAGCGAGATGTAGAGGTTCGGGAACGAAACCTGCTTGCCGTTGCCGGAGACCGCGTTGAGCAGCCTGGCCGCATTGACCTGTCCCACGCCCATCTGGTTGCGGTAGTTGGCCAGCGTCAGTTGCATGGGCTGGTTCAGGCCGACTTCGGCGACGTAGCGGTAGTAGTTTTTCAGGCCGGTCATGTAGGAGTCGATCGGCGTGGTGGTTTCGCAGAGCAGTGCCTTGAACTCGTCGGCCGTGAAGTGGCGGCGGAGCTGTGCGGCATATGAGAGCCCGAGCGCGGCGACGCCCGAAACATGGGGGCAGGCCATCGAGGTGCCTTCCATGTAACCGTAGCCCGTTTCGCTGATGGCATAGGGCAGCGTCGAAAGGATGCAGCCGATCTCGCCGCGTTTGTGGTTGTCGTCGAAGTACTCGTAATAGTAGTCCTGGTCGCCGCCCGGGGCTGCGATCGTCGTGCCGGGGCCGTAGTTGGTGTAGACGGCGGGCGTATAGTCGGCAGCCGTGGCCGATACCGAGATGCACTCCTCGGCAGCGCCCGGGAACCCGGCCTGCGGGGCGCTCTCGTTGCCGCCTGCGAAGATGGCCAGGCCGCCTTCGATCGGGCCGTTGGGCGATCCGGCGTTATGCAGGAAGTAGTCGAGGGCGTCCTTCTCCAGCGGGGCGTTCGTCGCCCACTCCTCTTCGTCCTTGAAGCCCGGCGTCCCCCATTCGTAGCTGTTGGCGCTGCCCGAGACATAGCCCCAGCTGCACTGCAGGATGACGGCGCCGTTGTCGGCCGCGTATTTGATGGCCCGGACGGTCGCCAGCGAGTTGCTGACCGTGTTGCCCGAGAATATCTGGCAGCTCATGATCTTCACGCCCGGGATGTCGCCGTTGCCGCCGGCGATCGAGCTGATGCCGATGCCGTTGTTGTTCTGCGCGGCGATTACGCCCGCCACGTGCGTGCCGTGACCCGTATCGCTGACGTCGTCCCACGAGATGACGCCCGTGTCGAAGACGAAGTTGTAGCCGTAGACGTCGCCTTTGTAGCCGTTGCCGTCGTTGTCCTGCTTCGAGCGGTAAACCTCGCCTTCGTTGACCCACATGTTGTTTTTCAGGTCGGGGTGTTCGACCATGACGCCTTCGTCGAGCACGGCGACGATGATCGACTGGTCGCCCGTCGAGGATTTCCACGCCTCTTCACACTGCACGTCGGCATCGACGATCGACTTCTCGCCGAACAGGTTGCCGCGGTTGATCAGGTGCCACTGCATCGGCAGCAGTTCGTCGTTGAAGGGATAACCCGTATCCCCGGCGGCGCGGGTCGCACGCTGCATGGCGGCGAGGGCTTCGCGGGTGAGGGGCATTGCCTTCTTGCCGGCGTTGTAGGCACGGCGGATCGTGCGGTTGAGATTCACGTGCTGGACTTCGCCCAGGCCCGAGAGTTTTTCGGCGACCTCCTCGGCGGAGTAGTCGTCGTCGAAGCGTACGACGTACCACAGGTGCAGCTCCGATTCGCGGGTGCGCTCTTCGTTGCGGCCGTCTACGGGGAAGACGCGTTCGATCTGGTAGCCGCCCACGATGTCGAGAACCTCGTCGACCGAAAGGATGCCCGAGCGGGTGGCGGGGCCGCCGCTGCGGGTCGCTGCGGCCGCCTTGTCGAGTATCTCGCTCACGTAAGGCGAAAATTTGACGAGTATCTCCCCCGACTTGTGCTCGACAGGGGTGTCCTGTCCGGTGCCGGGCGTCGGGAGCTCCTCGTTGGTGCAGGCGGTAAATGCCAGGAATGCAATGGCAAAAATGCCGTATAAATAGTTTTTCATCGTCTTGATTATTTGGTCGTATCCTCGTCTTCCTCTTCTGCGCCGGGGTCTTTCTTGTACCCCTCGTAGAATTCGTAGTAATAGTTCAGGTTGGCGGGTTCGTTGCCGAATCCGGCCGATGCGCCCGTCGCATCCTTGCCTTCCTGCGTGAACACGAGCTGGAAGGGTGACCACCAGTCGAGGGCGGGGTGGTAAAGCAGCCAGTCGGGCAGTTCGCCGGTCAGGCGGTTGAGGTTGATGGCGAAGCGCTTGGTGTGCGGCATCACCTTCGGGGTGCCGATCAGCGCGCGGGGCAGCGTGTCGGCGTCGATGATGTCCTGCTCGGTGTATTTCTCCCAGTCGTCCATCTTGGGCAGCGGCCCCTGCAGGTAGTTGACCGAGAGCTGCAGCGTGTCGAGATCCCATTCGATCATGCGGCGCGGGAATCCTTCTTCATCGACGAGGCCGCCGTAGTTGGTTTCGACGGTGTTGCTCAGGTCATAGATATTCCTGCGCGTGTTGGCGCCCATGAGCAGTGTCCGCAGTTTCGGGAAGTTGGTCGGATTGATCTCGTCGGGAATCTTCTGGAAGTTGTTGCTGCTCAGGTCGAGGAACTCGAGGTTCTTGAGCGCCGTGAAGTTCTTGTCCAGCGAAACCAGCCCGTAGGCGGCGATGGTGAGGCGTTTGAGCTGGGTGAGCTTGGTGATGTGCTCGCCGGTGGTGAGGTCTTTCAGGAAGGCGTTGACGTTGCTGTAGAAGTTCAGTTCGTCGGCGGCCGTCAGGTACTGCACCTCGAAAGGCAGCTCCTCCTTGGTGTTGAACATGAAGAACCGGGCGTATTTCACGCGGCCGTTCTTCTCGGGCGTGTATCCCGCCATGCCCTCCTCCCAGAGGGTGACGTCGTCCCAGTTGTCCATGCGCTCGCCGTTCTCCCACGAGCTGTTGGTTCCGAGCGTGCGTGCGATGGCCAGCAGGGCGATCGAGTCGCCGCTGCGGGTGTTCTCCTCGATGGGTTCGGCGGCGCCCTGCGTGACGAGCAGGTTGTCCTGGCGGGCGAGTTCCACCTCGCGCTTGGGCTTGAACACCACGTCGGCGATACGCTCGTTGGGCTGGGAGTTGATGCTCCAGTTGAAGCGTACGGTCACCTCGCGCGGGCGGATGCCGCGGTCGAGTTCGACCTTATAGCTGTCGTATTTGAGCCAGCTTTCGGCCGAGGCGGGGACTTCGACGGCGAAGTCGACGTTGGTCTTGACCTTCACGTCGAAATGACGGGTGCCGAAGGCCGAGAAATTGGCTACGGAAACCTCTTTCTCCCCGAGCGTGATGGCGTAGTCGAAGCCCTGCTGGTCGATGGTGATCTCCTTCTTGTCCCAGGTGTTCTGTTCCTGGATGCGCACCACGCCGCGGCGGGGCGAGTCGGTCAGCGCCGAGTCGATGAGGATCCTGCACTCGGTGGTGCCGCGGCCGTTGGCCGGCGAAATGGAAATCCACGGTTCGTCGGTGGTGGCGACCCAATCCCCCGATGCCGATACTTTGATTTTGTGGCTTCCCCCTGCGGCTTCGGCCTTGATGGCGTCGCTGTCGAGTCCGAACGCGACGTTCTTGTCGGCGTCGGAGCAACTGCATAATGCGATCGAGCAGAGGATGACCGGTATGTAATTCAGTATTTTCATTGTCGTTTCTCCTTAGGTGTTATTCGAGCATTTTGTCGCAGTTCAGGATGTTCTGGGTCTTGTCGTAGATCAGGTTGTAGACACCCTGCTGCCAGTAGTAGCAGACGGCCGAGGCATCGAACGTGATGTTGGGGTTGTCGCTGATGTCGAGGTGGTAGATCAGGTAGGAGATCGTGTCCTCGATCTTGCGCAGGTCGTTCGAACCGATGTAGAACCCGCGCAGGCCCGTGTGCTGGTAGAGCCCCGTGGGCCATTCGCGCAGGCAGCGCTTACCCTCGGCATCGCGCTGGCCGCGGATGGCGTAGACGGTCAGCCCGGCGCAGTTGAGCGGCCCGAACGGGAACTTGTCGAACGAGTTGTACGAAATATCCAGCCCGTAAAGGTAGGGCAGCTGCTCGGCCGTGAAATCCTTGGACAGGGTCTTCAGTTTGTTGTAGGTCAGGTCGAGCGATATGAGCGCCGTCGAGTTCTTGCCGCTGAAGCTGCCTTCGGGGATTTCGTCGATGCTGCAACCGCGCAGGATGATGTAGGAAATCAGCGAATTGGTCGTGCCGAGGCATTTGGGGAACTTCGTCAGCCCGGGGTTTGCCGCCAGGGAGAGCGTCTCGACCCGCAGGCCCTTGTATTTGCCCTCCTCTTCGCCTTCGAAGCCGTCGATCTCGTTGTAGGAGAAATCCACCGATTTCATGACGTACTTGGACTTGGCAGAGAAGATGTTGGGAACTTTCTTGAGCTTGTTGTAGGTCACCGAGAAGGTCTCCGTGTCGTCCGTACCGCAGAAGATGCCGTCGCTGTTGGCCGGGAGCGACGTGATGTTGTTGTGGTCGAGGTAGAGCTGCATGGGTGCGACCTCTTTGCCCAGCGGGTGGAGCGTTTCGATCTGGTTCTTGGACAGGTCGAGCAGGCTGATCTTCTTCAGGTTGCTGAACGACTCGGGTATCTCCCTGAGGTTGTTGTTGGTCGCATAGAGGATCTGGAGCTTCTCCTTCGACGGGCCGTTGGCGATGGCGTCGAGCCCCTTGTACAGCTCTTCGGCCGACCACTGGGCATTGTTGGAGATGTTGACCGAAACGAGCTCGGGCATCTGCGCGATCTCCACCGGGAAGCGGGTCATCTTCGGGCAGTTGTAGATCTCCAGGTCGGTCAGCGACTTGAGGTTGGCCACTTCGGCGGGTATCTCCTCCAGTTCGCCGTTGGCGATGTTGAGGTACTCGAGCTTTTCGAGTTTGCCGATGGCCGGGTCGATCGACTTGAGCCCGTTGGTGAGCTTGCCGTGAACGACGTCGTAGGGACGGATATTGTTCTGGAGGCCGGTTTTGCGGTCGATGATCTGATCCTCGGTGAAATTCTTGTAGAGCGACGTGGCCGGGATCGAGATGCCGTGCTCGGCAAGGGCCCGGGCGATCGGCTCGGACGTCTGGGTCGGGATATGGATCAGCGAGAGGAACTCCTTGTGGCGCTCCATGCGGGTGCGGTTGCGCTCGGAGAGGCTCTTGTCGTGTGCCAGCGAGGGGTCGTATTCGAGCAGGTTGCCGTCGTTGTGCGTACCCAGATACAGCTCGACGAGCTCCGAGAGCTGGCCGATGGCTGCCGGCAGGTGCCCGCGGAAGCCGAACTCGCCGATGGTGATCTTCGCCACGCGGCCGTTGGAGTGCACCTCCACGCCCGGCTGGACGCCCCACAGGTCGGGATCCTTGTTGAAATCCCAGTTGACGCCGGTGGGATAGTTTTCACCCCTGTAAGACCAGTGCTCCCCGTCGAGCGCCTTCCAGATTTCGTAAAGCGCGTAGTAGTCGCGGATATACTCGTCGGCCTCGTAGAGCGTGACGCCGACTTTGGCCTCGGTGGTCTTGTTGTCCTCGATGGTGAAATCCAGGTTCTTGGGACGCTTGTTGGTCTCCAGCAGGACTTTGTTCTTGTCGTAGGCCTGGTATCTCTCCAGGCTGTAATCGCCCGCCTTGAGCGAGAGCAGCGTGTCGCATTCGAGCGAGGAGGTCTGGTAGCCGTCCTCGATGTCCTCGGGGGCCCCGTCCTCGCGGTCGTCCCTGAAGTGGATCGAGAACTTCGCGGGGAGTTTTTCGAACGTGGTGAGCTCGTTGGTCGTCTTGTGCCTTACGGTCAGGTCGAGGAACGCGATCTCGTCGAAGGTGTACTGCCGTTCGGCGGCACGCGTCACCACGGGTGTCTCGGTGAAGTCCGACAAGTCCTTGGAGATCGAGAAACGCACCGTGCCGCGCGGCTCCACGTCGACCGTCAGGTCGTGCGAAACGAGGCCGCCGGCCACGATGTCGAGCCTCTCTTCGCCCGGCATGCCGTTGTAGATCAGCTCGTCGTCGGCATTGAATAACGAGAAGGTGATGATCTGGTATTGTCCCGTCAGCAGCCGGAGCTTCTCGCTGCGAAGCCCGAATTCGGCGCTCTGCTTGTCGGGGGCCGAGAGCGTCAGCGACTGGGTGATGGTCGTGCCGTCGTAATAGAGCGAGACCTGCACCTTGCTGGCTTCGGAAAGGTAGTCGAGCTGGGGTTTCTGGGCCCGGCTCAGGGCGTCGTAGGACGCCTCCTTGTGTAGCTTGAACTGAACGTATCCGTAATCTTGGTCGCGGTTGTCGATGCCGTCGTCGTCGGAACATCCGCCGAGGAAGGCCATGCCCAGTGCGAGGAATGCCGTTACGGAAAATTTTAAAAGTTTCATATCTAAAAACCTGGTCTGTATGTTCTCCATAAATTGTAGTCGTATCGAACAGGGCCCCTGCCCCTTGGGAGAGGGGCCCTGAATCATTGGGGTCAGATGTTGAGCGTGCAGATGATCACCATCACCACGTTCCAGTTGGCTCCGTAGAGGAACATGACGCCCTCGGCGGCGGTCTGTGAGTCCATGTTGACGTAGATCTGGGTCGGACCGTAGGATTCGGCCGTAAGCCAGCTTTCCGCATCGCCCTGGGCCATGAAACTCGAGTAGGTCGGGACGTTCATCACGGCGTTCGTGGTTTCTCCCTCGTAGGTCAGGTGGTAGATCGGGGCGCCGTACTCCGCATACTGTTCGTAGTATTCGCCCGAGGTGATCTCTTCGAGGGTCGCGCCGGTGACGTATTCGGGATATGCGAACCCGATGTCCGTGCCGCCGATGTCCGCATTGGGATCGTAGAGGCAGTTGACGGCCGCGATGTTGCCCTCGGCGTCGTAGAAGACGATGTAGCCTTCGTCCTCGCGATCCATATCGATGATGGCCCCGCCTTCGACGCGGCGTACCGAGAGCCAGTTCTGCTCGTCCGACAGCGGCTGGCAGTCGGCGTCGTAGCATTTATAGCCGGTGAAGTCGCGTTCGAATGTCAGCGTGGCTTCGGGGTCGTTCGACCAGGCTTTGGTATAGGTCAGTTTGTAGGCGTCGTCGACCTCGAGCTCGCGGAGCGACCAGTGGGTCGAGGGGAGTTTCTCGAACAAGGTGCCGATCTCCGCCATGCCCTCGGGGTTGGCTGCCTGGATCGGGCCGGGGCTGGCCTGCTGTGTCAGCGTGGCGAAGACATAGGGCTGGTACTCTTCCTTGATGTCGTAGTCGAAGAGTTCGTTGGGGTCGGAGACCGCCATCGAAGCCGGGAGCACGATGATCCTGGCCGTGCGGGCATCGCCCTGGTTGACCTCCGTGCCGACGGTGAAGCCCCGATCCATGATGACCAGCTCCTCGTCCCAGGCGCTTTCCTCGACGATGACCCATTTGGTGTCGGCTTCGTCGCCGCTCAGGCCGGTATTGCCCCAGCGATCCGTGACTTCGGCGATGACATAGATCCTCGCACCCCTGATGCCCTTGACCGAACCGCGTGCGGTGCCGGGCGACCAGTCGCCGTTCATGCTGTTGTAGATCTCGGCTGCGGCGTTGAACTTGAGTTCCTTGTCGAGCGTGACGTCGAAAATGTCGCGGCAGGAGGGAATCGTGATCGGAATCTCGACCTTCGCGTCGAGGTTGCTCTTGTCGATGAACACCAGTTTGTCCTGCGCCCCGTCGAGCGGATAGGCCGACGGGTTGCCCTGGATGCGGATCTCGACTTTCGTGCCGGGTTTCCCGACCGTCACCGACGGGGTGGATACCCACTCCGGCAACTGGTTGATCGCCCAGTCGTAGTTGGCCTCGACCAGGATCGGCATCGAGAAATCGGTGCGCCCCTCGGGCCAGGTCAGGTCGATGCTTTGGGCTTCCCCTTCGTTATAGGAGTAGGTGAGGCCGGTTTCGCTGTCGCCGTATTCGAAGTCGCCGTACTGGTCGATCTTGCATGTGCGCAGGCTGAAGCCGCGTTCGAGCGTTCCGCGTGTGATCGTGGCGATGACCTTGCTCTGGCCGCCCATCTTGAGGGTTACCTCGCAGACACGCGTGTCGTCGAACTCATCGAGCTCGGCCACGCCGATTACGATCCGCGATGCACCCGCACTGCCGCGCAGCGTCCAGACTTTCTGTGTTTCGTCCTGTATCCAGAACCATGCGGCGGTGGCCGTCGGGACGCTCACCTCCCAGTTCTGGTTGGGCTCTATCTCGAGCGTGTAGGTGCCGCCGGCTTCGATGGTCGCTGAAACCGCCTCGGGGAAGTTGGGGCTGGGAAGCTTCGTATCCTCATCCGAATCGGAACACGAAGCGGCCGCCAGACATGCTCCGGCGAGCAGCGACATCACCAAGTGCAAATAATGTCTTTTCATATTTCGTTTCTTTATTTACGTTATGATTTAGAGCGATTCGGGCGTTATGACGCCTCCCGGGAGCATGCCTTCTTCCCGCTGGAGCCGCTCGGCTTCCTCGTCGCTGACCCATTCGATGATGTTGTAGAAATGGCCTACCAGGCCCATATTCACGCCCATGTCCTCGACATGCACCTTGATCCACAGCGCCACGAAATGCTGGCAGCTGTTGAAATAGGAGTCGTAGAGCGGGCTGTTAGTGACCAGTATCTTGTTGTCCCCGACGATCTGTCCGAAGACCGAAGCCTCGTCGGCCAGTACCTGGTTCTTGTCCATGGTTACCAGCGGTTCGATCGGATCGCGCGGGTCGAGGCGGATCGTGACGTCGTAGCCCGAGAAGAGCCAGTCGTGCAGGATAATCATGTTCTCTTCGGTGGGGTGCTTCTCGGTGCGGATGAGGCGCTGGATGCTCTTGTTTTCCACGCCGGGGTAGCTGTTGAGGAACATCGAGGTCACCACGCACCAGCCCGTGAATTCGTTGATGTCGTAGGGGCAGCTTTTCTGCATGACGACCTTCGTCCGGTCGTGGTAGAGATCCCATTTCAGCTGCTCGGGCATGACCAGTTTGAGGATGAAGCCCAGCGAGTCGGTATCTTCGATGTTGTCGTACAACCCGCGCACCTGTACGTCGGCCTTGCGCGAACCGGCCTTTATGGTGATGGTGTTCGACAGGAGGCGGTAGTGCTTCCCCTCGACGGCATTGCTGCCCTGGTCGATGATCTCCACGCCGAATGTGCGGTCGTAATCGCACGCGACGGTCGAGGAGACCGGTACCGAGAAATAGTCTTGGTCTTGGAGTACGGCGTAGGTCGCCAGGGTGTCGGCGAACAGCACGTACTCCGCATCGGAGTAGGTCTTATATTCCTCCTTGCAACCCGTTGCGAGGGCGGCCAGGAGTCCCGTTGCAAACAAAACCGTGATAATTCGTTTCATTGTCTCTCTTCTATTCGTTGTTGCTATCTGTTGCTTTCGTTCGGGAGTATCTCCGAACCGGGGGCTTCCAGCTCGTGCTGCGGGATCGGCCATACGAAAAGCGGGTTGTCGGCTTCGATCTTGAGCGAGCTTCCCTCGGCCTGGGAATTGGCCTGCGGCTTACGCTCGAAGCCCTTGTGCCAGCGTTTGAGGTCGTGCAGGCGGAAACCCTCCATGTAGAGTTCGCGCAGGCGCTCGTCGGAGATGGTCTGCAACCAGTTGTCCTTCGTGACGTTGATCGTACCGCCCGATTTGTAGCGCATCTTGCGCAGCGTCGAGAGGTCGTTGCCGGCCTTCGAAAAATCGTTCTTTTGGCAGTAAGCCTCGGCGCGGATCAGGTACTGCTCCGCCAGGCGGAACGGCTTGGGCATCGAGACATGGTAGATCTGGTTGGCGATCAGGTTGCGGTTGCCGTAGTATTTGACCAGCAGCGGCCAGCTCAGCCCGTGGGCATAACCGGTCTCGGTCTGGTAGAAGTAGCCCGAATAGCGCAGGTCGGCATCGTCGTAGAGATCCAGGGCGGCCTGGCCGGGGACGTAGTCGGGATAGAAATAGGTGTAGTCCTTGTTGAAGTTGAGGAACACCGTGCCGAGCGCCCCGCCGTAGGAGGTGTCGGTGAAGCCGATGCGCCAGATGATCTCGTATCCCAGGTCGTACGCCCACATGTAGTCGAAATAGGTGTAGTCGGAGGTGTAGTTGGTCTTGGCATCGGAGAGCTGGAAGGTGGCCTTTTTTTCGTCGATCAGGGTGCTCGAATATTCGATCGCCGTGTCCCAGTCCTGCATGTAGAGCGCCACGCGGGCGTGCAGCGCCTCGGCCGAGGCCGAAGTCATGTAGACGTTGCCGTAGGCGTCGTTCTCCTTGTCGAGGCGTTTCTCGGCCTCGGCCAGGTCGTCGAGCACGAACTGGTACGAGTCGTAGAGCGACGCGCGGCGGGCCGCCTCGGGCGTAAAGTATTTCGTGCGCAGCACGACGCCCAGTTCCGATTGGGCCGTGTCCGGCTCATAGGCCTTGCAGAAGGTCTTGAGCAGCTCGGTATAGCAGAGCGCACGCACGGCGTAGACCTCGCCCGTGTACTGCTCGAGCTTCTCGATGTTGGTGTCGCTGATTTCGTTGGCCACCACCTCGTCGATGCGGTCGAGGTAGAAGTTACAGTTGCCGATCACCTTGTAGAGGGCGGCATAAACCGCTTCGAGCTGCAGGTCGGTCGGGCGTATGTCCCAGCGCCAGAACGAGCCGTAGGTGTTGGTGTTGCCTTCGACGGCATAGACCAGGTCGGCCTGGATGTCGGGCAGCAGGGTGAGGTAGCCGCTGTAAAGCGCGTTGCTCTTGAGCGAGGCGTAGATGCCGGTGAGCGTCTGCTCGGCGTCGGCGAAGGTGCGCATGGCCTCCTTCTCCGGGATGGACGAACCGGGGTACTTGTCCAGGCACGAGGTGGTGCTGACAAGTATCGCGAAGGCCGAAAGGTAGAATTTTATATTGCGTAACATGTTCATAGTCCCTGATTAGAATGTTAAGTCGAGTCCGAAGGTGAATTGGCGAGCCATCGGATACTGTGCCTGGTACATATTGCTCGACCCTTCGGGATCGAGGCCCGTGAATTTGGTAAAGGTGAAGAGGTTCTGGGCCTGGGCGTAGATCTTCACACCGCTGATGAAGCGTGTCTTGCGCAGCCACTCCTGCGGGAAGGAATAACTCAGCATGAGGTTTTTCAGGCGCAGGAACGAAGCGTCCTCCAGCAGGCGGTCGTCGAACTCGGTGTAGACGCCGTGGCGCGGGATGTCGGTGATGTCGCCGGGTTTCTTCCAGCGGTTGAGCAGGCGCTTGGACTGGTTGTAGGAGGCGAATCGGCCGTTCGACTCGTCGAAATAACGGTCGTTGTTGATCATCCAGCGGTCGGCGACCCAGCTGAACTGTGCCGACAGCGAAAGTCCCTTCCAGGCCAGCGTCGTGCCGAAGCCGCCCTGCCAGGGCGCCACGTAGCTCTTGCCGACCATGACCTTGTCCTCGTCGCGGAGCTCGGTGGTCAGCTCGCCCTCCTTGGTGTACCACAGCGCGTCGCCGTTGGCGGGGTTGACGCCTGCGAACCGGTTGAGGTAGAACTCGCCGAAGGAGTGCCCCACGACCAGTTTGGTGTTGGTGCTCGAAAGCTCGTATTCGCTGACCCCGCTGTAGAGCTTGGTCATCTTGTTCCTGTTGTAGGAGACGTTGGCGTTCACGCTCCATACGAAATCCTTGTGCTGGATGACGTCGGCGGCCAGGCTCACCTCGACGCCGCGGTTGGTCATGTCGCCCACGTTGTCCCAGCGGAAGCCGAAGCCGTTGGAGGTGGTGTAGGAAACGGGAACCTCCATGAGCATGGCGCTGTTCTTCTTGTGGTAGAGTTCGACGTCCACGTTCAGGCGGTTCCAGAAGCCCAGGTGCACGGCCAGGTTGGTGATCCACAGCTTCTCCCACTGCAGGTCTTCGTTGCCCGGCTGCGAGGGGGCGATGCCGGCGTCGCCGTAGTAGTTCAGGCCGCCGCTCACGAGCGCCATATGTTCGTAGTTGGGGATCGACGAGTTACCCGAGGTACCCGTGCTGAAGGCGATCTGCGCGTTGGTGAGCCAGCGGCGCGAGTTCTCCATGAATTTCTCGTTGCGCAGGTTCCACATCATGCCCACCGAGCCGAACGCCGCCCAGCGTCCCGAGGTGCCGAAGCGCGAGGAGCCGTCGGTACGGACGGAGAAGTCGACGTAGTAACGGTCGGCGTAGTTGTATTCGCCGCGCGCGAAGAACGACAGGAAGGCGTAGTTGTCGTCGGTGACGTCGCTCCACGACGTGGCACGTGTTCCCGACGAGATGTTGACCAGCTTGTCGTTGTTCTGGCCGCGGGTCGCCAGCGTGAACTCCTCGTAGCTGTAATCGACGCCCTCCTGGCCCAACAGGAAGTTGAACGAGTGCCCGCCGTCGAGCGAGAAGCGGTAGTTGATCGTGTTGGTGACCGAAAGGCTCATGCCGTCGGTCGAGTAGCGCTGTGCCGTGCCCGAGCCCAGGTTGGGCGGGTAGTTGGGGTAGGAGGCGCCGAAGCCCGTCGTGTGCGAATAGTCCACGCCGAACTGCGACCGGATGGTGAGCCCCTCGATGGGGGTGGCCTCGGCGAAGAGCGTCGAGATCACCTTGTATTTCTTATAGGAGATCTTGTTGTTGGCCAGCCATTCGAGCGGGTTCTGGCCCTCGCCCTTCCAGGTGCCGTCCTTGATCGAGGCCAGCGAGCCGTCGGGACGGTGGGGATTCCAGTACGGCATCATGAAACGTGCGGCCGAGATGGGGGTCACGAGCGTATATTGGCCCGATTCGGCGCGTTCGATGGTCTGGTAGTTCATCATCGTGTTGGTGCCGAGCTTGAGCCATTTGGCGGCCTGCTGCTCGACGTTGGCGCGGAGCGAGAAACGCTCGAAGGCCGAACCTACGGCGATGCCCTCCTGGTTGTAGTAGCCGCCCGAGACGTAGTAATTGGTCTTGTCGGTGGCCCCCGAAACCGAGAGCTCGTAGTTCTGGAGCAGGGCGGCATCGTTGAACACCTCGTCGAGCCAGTTGACGTTGGTCTTGCCCAGGACGTTGTAGTTTTTGCCGTCGGTGAACCCGATCTCCTTCTCGTACCGGATGCGTTCGTCGGTGTCCATCAGATCCCAGTTGCCGTAGGCGATCTGCGAGAAACCGAGCTGCATGCGGTAGTTGATCTTCGCCCGCTCGGCCATGCGCCCGCGTTTGGTCGTGATGACGATCACGCCGTTGGCCGCGCGCGCACCATATATAGAGGTGGAGGAGGCGTCCTTGAGCACCGAGATGCTCTCGATGTCGGCCGGGTTGATGGTGTTGAAGTCGGAACTGGCGATGGCGACCCCGTCGAGGATGTAGAGCGGCGAGGTACCCGAGTTGATCGAGTTCATGCCCCGGATCATCATCGTTGCCGACGTGCTCGGCTCACCCGAATTGGAAAGTACCGTCAGGCCGGGAACCTGTCCTTGGATGGCCTGGTCGAACGCCGCCGTAGGGGTGTTCTCGACCTTTTCGGCCTTGACGGTCGATACCGATCCGGCAATGGTGCCCTTCTTGCGGACACCGTAAGCGATGACCACCACGTCGTCGAGCGCCTGTGCCTCGCTCTCGAGGGAGACGTTGTAGGTCAGCGAGGCGCTGCCGCCCGGAACCGTGAAGGTGGCGGGCTTGTAGCCGATGTACTGGAAGGTGAGCGTCGACCCTGCGGCGACGCTGATCGAGTAGCTTCCGTCCGCAAGGGTGCTCACCCCGCTGGTGGCCCCGGAAATCACGTTGACCCCGATGAGGGGTTGCTTGTCATCCGCCGAGGTGACGATGCCTCTGACGGTCACATTTCCCCCCCCCTGCGCTACGGCTATCGCCGGCAGGGCACATAGGAAAAATGCAAGAATGTTGAGTAGAAGTTTCGTTTTTTGCATAAGTAAATGATACTTTCTTACTCGACAAAGAAAAATAATTAAAACGAATTTGCCAAATGTTCAAAATAGATGAAATGTAAGCAGGAGTGTTCGGAAAGGGTCTTTCCGGCCCTCTTTTCCGGATGAAAACAGGTGTTATAAGGCTAAATATAAATAACTTAACATTTTATTTTAACCCGGCGAACTATTGTTGAATGCGGGTTAAAATATTTTTATAAAAACGAAAATAAAATTCAATGTGTTTTGAATATTTTGGGGTTTTCGGGCGAAAAAATACCCTCCGGTACGGTTTGATATGCGGTGGGTTTCCGGTCGTAGGTGTTTCTGGATACCTTATTTTTTTAATAATATTTAATATGTGCCAACCTGCGGGGTGGATTTTTGAAAAAAATATAAAAAATATAAAAATATTTTTCGCCGGAGGGGACGAACTTCCCCGAAAACCTGAGGAGATAACAATTTTCCGGCGATCGGTGATGTACGGAGGAAATACGCGAAACCCCGTAAAGAGTTCTCAAAGGGGATTTTATCGGGGGCGATTAGGCTGAAACGGGAAGTAAAGTAAAGGATGCGCAGTTTTTTGGTGTATTATGCTTGCAGATTGTAAGTGATATGCCGTGATTTCAGTTTAATACATAACATCAACCCCTATTTGCGCCCGCGGGTCAATGCTTTGGTCGGCGGCGGGTTGTAGCCCCCGTGTATCGCTGCCTTGGGCTGCCCGCGGTGCGTCACGGCTTTGGCCTGTCCCGGCGGGTTGCTGCCTTGGCCTGCCCCGGCGGGTCACTGCCCCTTCCCGCCCCGGAAGCGGGCGCGGTACTGACTGGGACTGAGCCGTTCGCGGAGGCGGAAAAAGAGCGAGAAGGCGCTCACGCTTTCGAAGCCGAGCGCATAGGCTATTTCCGAGATGCTGTGGGCTGTCGTCGCGAGCAGTTCCCGGGCCTTGTTGAGCCGCATCGTGTGCTGGTATTGCGCCGGCGCCATCCCCACGTATTCGCGGAAGACGCGGCGGAACCACGTGTAGCCCATGCCCACTTCGCGGGCGATCTGTTCGGGCGAGCGGTTGCGGCCGAAGTCTGTGCGCATGATGGCTTTCGCGCGGTTGATCTTCTCGACGACGGGGTTGTCGGAGTAGAGCAGGTTGCTGTGCTTGAAGAGCACCGACCCCAGGATGTGGAGCACGATGCTCGAAATGAGCGGCTGGAATCCCACGCGCTCCTCCTCGACCGTGCCGATGATCTCGCGGTAGCACCGCTCGATGCCGCCGCTGCACCCGATCCGCAGCAGGGGGCGCCGGCGGCAGAGGAACCCCTGCTGCTCCAGGCGGTCGATATTGGCGCCGCGGAAGCCGACCCACCACTCCGTCCATCCGGTGCCGGGGTCGGGCGAATAGGAGTGCCATTCGTTGGGGAAGAGCAGGAGCATGGTGCCCGCCTCGACCGTCTGCGACGGGCAGGATGCCGACTCGAAACGTCCCCGTCCGGCGGTGATGTAGACCAGCTGGTATTCGTCGAGCGTGCGGCCGCTGCCTTTGTAAAACAGGTAGTGCTCGGGGTGTTCCGAGACGGGGTAGGGCGTTCCGGGCGGGACGTGCTGGTGCCCGGCCGTGGTGCAGACGATGCCCCACTGCTCGTCGCGCGGGGAGACTGGCAGGTAGTGAAGGATGCTCAGCGGCCGGTCGTCCATAGTGTCAAATCTATATATAGTTTGTCAAAACCATCAACAAAGGTAGGGAAAAGATTGTATAGTTTTGCATCAGTAACCTAAAACTTTCCGTGATGAACCGTTATTTCGTCGGTGTCGATCTCGGTGCCACGAGCGGCCGTGTCATTCTCGCCACGCTCTGCGGCGAGGGCATCGCCCTCGAAGTTCTGCACCGCTTCCCTAACCGCCTGCTTTCGATCGGCGGCAAATATTATTGGAACATCTACTCCCTCTATGAGGAAATCCTGCACGGCCTGACGCTGGCCGGGCAGCGAAGGATTCCGGTCGATTCGATCGGTATCGACACGTGGGGCGTCGACATGGCCTGCGTGGCGGCCGACGGTACGCTGGCCGGGCTTCCGAGGGCTTACCGCGATCCCTATACCAACGGGGTTCCCGAGGAGTTCTTCCGGAAAATACCCCGGCAAGAAGTGTACCGCCGCACGGGTATCCAGATCATGAATTTCAATTCGCTCTTCCAGCTCCGTGCCGCGCGCGGGGAGGGGATGTCGGCGCTGGAAAATGCCGCGTCGGTGCTTTTCATGCCCGACGCGCTGTCGTACCTGCTCACCGGCGAGAAGGTATGCGAGTATACGATCCTCTCGACGTCGCAGTTCATGGATCCCCGCACGCGGGAGATCGACGGTGCACTGCTGCGCGAGGCGGGTGTCGATCCCGCGCTTTTCCCGCGGGTGGTGATGCCCGGCCAGAGGATCGGGGTGCTCTGCGACGCCGTGGCCCGGCAGACCGGGCTGGGGGCGGTGCCCGTGGTGGCCGTCGCGGGGCACGATACGGCTTCGGCCGTGGCGGCCGTGCCTGCCCGGAACGGGCGCTTCGCCTACCTCTCGTCGGGGACGTGGTCGCTGATGGGCATCGAGGTGCCGGAGCCGATCATTACGGAGGAGTCCTATGCGATGAACTTCACCAACGAGGGCGGCGTGGACGGCACGGTGCGGTTCCTGAAGAACATCACCGGCATGTGGCTGCTCGAACAGTGCCGCGCGGTGTGGAGCCGCCAGGGCAGGGAGTATAGCTATGAAGAGATCGTGCGCATGACCGAGGGCGCCGCCCTGTCGCCGGGGGTCATCGACCCCGATGCCGCGGAGTTCGCCGCGCCGACCGACATGCCGCAGGCGATCCGCACGTGGTGCGCGGCGCACGGCGTCCCCTCGCCGGCGGACGATGCGGCGCTGATGCGGCTGATATTCGACTCGCTGGCCGCGAAATACGCCGAGGTGCTCGGGAAACTGCGGCGGCTGGCGCCGTTCGAAATCGAATGCCTGCACGTCATCGGCGGCGGCGCACAGAACGACCTGCTGAACCGGATGACGGCCGACGCTGTCGGCATCCCCGTCGTGGCGGGCCCTGCCGAAGCCACGGCGCTGGGCAACATCATGGTGCAGGCGCGTGCCGCGGGCGTGGTCTCTTCGCTCGCCGAAATGCGGCGCTACATCGGCCGCTCGATCGAAACGAAAACATATCAACCGAAAAAATAAAACTGTCATCCTTATGAAAACGGAACTTATCGAAAAGGCATACGCCATCGCGCGGGAACGCTATGCGGAGATCGGCGTAGACACCGAAAAGGCGCTCGCGGCGCTTCAGAACATCTCGCTCTCGCTCCACTGCTGGCAGGCGGACGACGTGACGGGCTTCGAAAACCGGGGCGGCGACCTCACGGGCGGCATCCAGGCCACGGGCAACTACCCGGGCAAAGCCCGCAACATCGGGGAGCTGCGTGCCGACATCCTCAAGGCCAAGTCGTTCATCCCCGGTACGCACCGCCTGAACCTGCATGAGATCTACGGCGAGTTCGGCGGCGAGACGGTCGACCGCGACCAGGTGGAGCCCCGGCATTTCCAGGGCTGGATCGAGTGGGCGAAAGAGCACGGCATGAAGCTCGACTTCAACTCGACGTCGTTCTCGCACCCCAAGAGCGGCGATCTCTCGCTGGCCAACCCCGACCCCGGAATCCGGGACTTCTGGGTGGAACACACCAAGCGCTGCCGCGCCATTGCCGAAGAGATGGGCAAGGCGCAGGGCGACCCCTCGATCATGAACCTCTGGGTGCACGACGGCTCGAAAGACCTTACGGTGAACCGCATGCTCTACCGCGAGCTGCTGCGTGACTCGCTCGACCGCATCTTCGAGACCGAATACGACCACATGAAGGACAGCATCGAGTCGAAGGTGTTCGGCATCGGGCTGGAGAGCTATACCGTCGGGAGCAACGACTTCTACATCGGCTACGGAGCCAGCCGCGGCAAGATCGTGACCCTCGATACGGGGCATTTCCACCCCACGGAGATCGTGGCCGACAAGATTTCGTCGCTGCTGCTGTTCATCCCCGAGGTGATGCTGCACGTGTCGCGCCCGGTGCGCTGGGATTCCGACCACGTGACGATCATGAACGACGATACGCTGGAACTGTGCAAGGAGATCGTACGCTGCGATGCGCTCGACCGCGTTCATATCGGGCTGGATTATTTCGATGCCTCGATCAACCGCATCGGCGCCTATGTCATCGGTTCGCGCGCCACGCAGAAGTGCCTGATGCAGGCGTTGCTCGAACCGCTCGCGCAGCTTCGCCGGTACGAGGCTGCCGGACAGGGCTTCGAGCGCCTGGCGCTACTCGAAGAGTCGAAGTCGCTGCCCTGGAACGCCGTATGGGACATGTTCTGCCTGCGCAACGACGTGCCCGTGGGCGAGGAGTTCATCGCCGGGATCCAGCAGTACGAAAGGGAAGTAACCTCCAAACGCTAAGGCCATGTACCGCATCGTACTGAACGAGACGTCGTACTACGGCGCAGGGTGCCGCTCGGTGATCGCCGACGAGATCCGCAAGCGGGGCTTTAAAAAGGTGCTGCTCGTAACGGACAAAGACCTCATCCGGTTCGGCGTGGCCGCGAAGATCGAGGAGGTGCTCCGCGGGGCGGACATTCCCTATGAGATTTACAGTCAGATCAAGGCCAACCCCACGATCCGCAACGTGCAGCAGGGCGTCGAGGCGTTCAAGGCTTCGGGCGCCGACTGCATGGTGGCGCTGGGCGGCGGTTCGTCGATCGACACGGCCAAGGCCGTGGGCATCATCGTCAACAACCCCGAGTTCGCCGACGTGCGCTCGTTGGAGGGCGTGGCCGACACCAAGCACCGCGCCGTGCCGACCTTCGCCGTGCCGACGACCGCGGGGACGGCGGCCGAGGTGACGATCAACTATGTCATCACCGACGAGGAGAACCGCAAGAAGATGGTCTGCGTCGATCCCAACGACATCCCGATGTGCGCGGTGATCGACTGCGAACTGATGATGTCGATGCCCCGGGGGCTGACGGCCGCTACGGGCATGGACGCCCTGACGCACGCCATCGAAGGGTATATCACGCCCGGGGCGTGGACGATGAGCGACATGTTCGAGCTGAAGGCCATCGAGCTGGTCGCCGCGCACTTGCGGAATGCCGTCGAGGACGGCAGCGACCCCGTCGCCCGCAACGGCATGGCCGAGGCGCAGTACATCGCGGGCATGGGTTTCTCGAACGTCGGGCTGGGCATCGTGCACTCGATGGCGCACCCCCTGGGGGCGTTCTACGACACGCCGCACGGCGTGGCGAACGCACTGCTGCTGCCCTATGTGATGGAATACAATGCCGAGTCGCCCTCGCGCGCCAAATACCTCGACATCGCGCGGGCGATGGGCGTCGATACCGCGGGCATGAGCGTCGACGAGAGCGTCGCCGCGGCTGTCGGGGCCGTGCGCGACCTGTCGCTCAGCATCGGTATCCCGCAGCGCCTGCACGAGATCGGCGTGAGGGAGGAGGACATCCCCGCGCTGGCCGTGGCGGCGTTCAACGATGTCTGCACGGGCGGCAACCCGCGTCCGACCTCGGTCGGGGATATCGAAAAACTATACCGTACCGCATTCTAAAACAAAGGCCATGAATACGCTTCTCGGACTTCTGATCATCGCCGTCGGCAGCTTTTGCCAGTCGAGCTCCTATGTACCCATCAAAAAGGTGAAGGAGTGGTCGTGGGAGAGCTTCTGGCTGGTACAGGGCATCTTCGCATGGCTGGTGTTCCCGCTGCTGGGGGCACTGCTGGCGGTTCCCGCGGGCAGCTCGCTCGGGGAAATCCTCTCGACCGACCCCTCCGCCGCCTTCAAGGCCGCCGGCTACGGCGTGCTGTGGGGTGTGGGCGGCCTGACGTTCGGGCTGTCGATGCGCTACCTCGGAGTGGCGCTCGGGCAGTCGATCGCCCTGGGCACCTGCGCCGGGTTCGGCACCCTCTTCCCCGCCATCTTCGCGGGTGAAAACCTCTTTGCGGGCAAAGGGCTCGTACTGCTGTTGGGCGTCTCGATTACGCTGGCGGGCATCGCCGTGATCGGCTACGCCGGGTCGCTGCGCTCGCAGAACATGACCGACGAGGAGAAACGCGCCGCCGTCAAGGACTTCGCCCTTACGAAGGGGCTGGCCGTGGCGTTGCTGGCGGGCGTGATGAGCGCCTGCTTCAACCTCGGGCTGGAGGCCGGGAGGCCGTTGCAGGTCGAGGGCGGCAGCGCCCTGTTCCGCACGCTGCCCGCCACGCTGATGGTGACGCTCGGGGGCTTCGTGACCAATGCCGCCTACTGCCTGTGGCAGAATGCGCGCAACCGCACGTTCGGCGACTACGGCAAGGGGACGCTCTATGCCAACAACCTGTTGTTCTGCGCGTTGGCCGGGGCGCTGTGGTACTCGCAGTTCTTCGGCTTCGGCATCGGGCAGACCTTCTTCGAGCCCGGGTCGGTCGTGGCGGCATTCGCCTGGTGCATCCTCATGGCGCTCAACGTCACCTTCTCGAACGTGTGGGGCATTATCCTCCGGGAGTGGCGCGGGGCGTCGCGAAAGACCGTGGGCGTATTGGTCTGCGGCCTGGCGATCCTGATTTTCTCACTCGTATTTCCTAATTTGTTCTGACGATGAAATCCATACTCGAAAACCGCCCGGCGCTGGCCGCCGAGGTGGACAAAGTGGCCGAAGTGGCCGGTTACCTCTGGCAGAAGGGGTGGGCCGAGCGCAATGGCGGCAACATCACGGTAAACATCACGGAGCACGTCGACGACGTGATCCGCGCGATGGAGCCGGTCAGCGGGCGTTTCCCGATCGGCACCACGCTGCCCCGCCTCAAGGGGTGCTATTTCTTCTGCAAGGGTACCAACAAACGTATGCGCGACCTGGCGCGCCGCCCGATGGAGAACGGCTCGGTAATCCGCATTCTCGACGACTGTGCGTCGTACGAGATCATCGCTGACAAGGCGGTGAAACCCACTTCGGAGCTGGCTTCGCATCTGGCGATGCACAACCAGATGATCGCCTCGGGCAACGGCTACAAGGCGGCGCTGCATACCCATCCCATCGACCTGATCGCCATGACGCACAACCCTGCGTTCCTCGAAAAGGACGTCTTGACCAACCTTCTGTGGAGCATGATCCCCGAGACGCGGGCCTTCTGCCCCAAGGGGCTGGGGATCGTTCCCTATAAGATGCCCTCGTCGGTCGAACTGGCCGAGGCCACCATCGCGCAGCTGCGCGAGTACGACGTGGTGATGTGGGAGAAACACGGCGTATGTGCCGTAGGGCCCGACATCTTCGAGGCGTTCGACCAGGTCGACGTGCTCTCGAAATCGGCGCAGATCTACCTCACGGCCCGTTCGATGGGCTTCGAGCCCGCCGGGACGACGCAGGAGCAGATGGACGAATTGAAACGGGCCTTTAACCTCTGACCCAAAGATGCCGGCGGGCGGGGACGGCAATCCCCGTCGGGAGCGGCAGACGGGCATCCCCGTATGCCGAAAGCCTGCGGACGGGGTATCCCTGCGGCCTTGGGCACCGGATCTGTCCGTACCTGTACCCCGGAACGCGGCGGGTGCCGTTGCCGCCGGAGGACGGAAACGATAATTTTACCGTTTTATGAAAAAGATACTTTTATCGCTTTGTTTTGCGGCTGCCGCGCTGGGTGCGCAGGCCGCGGCACCGTGTACGCCCGTGGGGCTGCGGTGCGAACATCTGGAGACGCCGCTGGGCATCGACGCCCCGGCGCCGCGACTGGGCTGGCGTCTGGACGACAGCCGTTCCGGGGCGCTCCAGCGGGCTTACAGGGTCGTCGTGGGGCGGGATTCCGCCGCCGTGGCCGCCGGATGCGGCGACGTGTGGGATTCGGGGCGCACGGATTCGGACGGGATGCTCGTCCGTTACGCCGGGCCGAAACTCGACCCGTTCACCCGGTATTACTGGGCCGTGACGGTCTGGGACAAGGACTACGCGCGCTCCTCGTCCGGGGTCGCGGCGTTCGAGACCGGCATGATGGGGGCCGGGAACTGGCAGGGATGCTGGATCAGCGACCACCACGACATAAACCATAAGCCTGCGCCCTATTTCCGCAAGGAGTTCTCCGTGGGTAAACGCGTGAAATCGGCCCGCGCCTATGTCGCGGCGGCCGGGTTGTACGAACTTCATATCAACGGGCGGAAGGTCGGCGACCACCGCCTCGACCCGATGTATACGCGCTTCGACCGCCGGAACCTCTACGTCACCTACGACGTGACGCGGCAGTTGCAGGACGGGGCCAATGCCGTGGGCATCCTGCTGGGCAACGGCTGGTATAAGGGGCGCTTCGGATTTTCCGCCTTCGAGGACAAGGGGTATTACGGAAACGAGTGGAAGGTCATCGCGGATGTGGTACTGACCTATACAGACGGCACCGAGGAAGTGATCGGGACTGACGAGAGCTGGACGGTAACCAGAAGCAGGATCATGTTCTCCAACCTCTATGACGGGGAGCAGGTCGACGCCACCGCGCCGGAACTTCCGGCGGAGGAACCCACGGTCTGCGACGCGCCGAAGGGCAGGCTGGAGGCCAGAAGAAGTCTTCCGGTGATAGCCCATGAGCACATCAAACCGGTGGAGCTGATTCACACGCCGGCGGGAGAGCAGGTCTTTGACATGGGACAGAATTTCGCGGGCATCTTTACCTTCCGTGTGAAGGAGCCGGCGGGGACGAAGATCCATATTCAGACCGGAGAGGTGCTCCAGAAGGGTAATTTCTACAACGAGAACCTTCGTTCCGCCAAGTCCGAGTACATCTATATCAGCGACGGCAATGAGACGGTCATCCGGCCCCACTTTACATACTACGGCTACCGCTACGTGAAGGTGGAGGGCGTCAGCGATCTGAAGATCGAGGACTTTACCGGACTGGCCCTCTACAGCGATATCGAGATGGGCGGCGACGTGGAAACCGGACATGATCTGGTCAACCAGCTGGTGTCCAACGTGCGCTGGGGCATGAAGGGCAATTTCATCGATGTGCCCACCGACTGCCCCCAGCGCGACGAGCGCATGGGATGGACCGGAGACACCCAGGTGTTCTCCCCCACCGCGACGTTTTTGGCGGACACCTACGCGTTCTACAGCAAGTATCTGCACGATATGTATACGGAGCAGATGGATCTGGACGGCATGGTGCCGGATGTGGTGCCCTCCGCGGGTGTGCACTCCACAGCCTGCGTCTGGGGCGACTCCTCCTGCATCATTCCCTGGAATATGTATCAGTTCTACGGGGATAAGAAGATCCTGGAGGATCAGTATGACAGTATGAGGAACTGGGTGGATTACATCTCCAGAGTGGACGGCGACAACCATGGCTGGCGCAGCGTCTTCCACTACGGCGACTGGCTGGCCCTGGACAATCCCTCCGGAAAGACCGACGAGGTCATGGGCGGCACCGACGAAGGGTACATCGCCAACGTCTACTATGCGGCCAGCGCCGGCATTGTGGCCAAGGCGGCCAGAGTGCTGGGATACGAGGCGGACGCGAAGACTTACCAGGCGCTCTGTGACGAGCAGTTTGAGGAGGTCAAAAAGGAATACTTCTCCCAGACGGGACGCTGCTGCATCAAGACCCAGACAGCGCTGATTCTGGCCCTGAAATATCATCTCTCCGAGAATGAGGAACTGACGAAGAAAACCTTGCGTCTGCTCTTCCAGATCAGCGGCGACAAGCTGAAGACCGGATTTACCGGCATGCCCCTCATGTGTCCGGTACTCTCGGAAAACGGCATGAACGATCTGGCCTACACACTGCTTTTGAACGAGGATTATCCGGGATGGCTCCACGAGGTCAAGCTGGGCGCCACCACCGTGTGGGAGCGCTGGAACAGTCTGGACGAGAACGGCGATATCTCCAGCACCGGCATGAACAGCCTGAATCACTACGCTTACGGCTCCATCCTGGAGTGGGTGTTCCGCTATGTGACGGGATTCCGTGTGAGCGAGGAGCATCCGGGAAGCCGGCATCTTCTGATCGCACCGACACTGAACTGGAAACTGAAACGGGCGAAGGGAAGCTATCATTCCGCGGCGGGAACCTACGAGACCTCCTGGGAGCTGGCGGATCCCAGCCACGTGACGGTAAAGGTGACGGTGCCCTTCGGATGCACCGCCGAGATCGTCCTTCCGCTGGTAAGCCAGGAGACGCTGGCGGATCAGAGCAATCCGCTGTTTGCCGATGTGCGGGATGGAAAATGTTTTGTGGGAGCCGGAACCTATGAGGTTTCCTACGAGACGACAAAGCCGGCGAAGAAGATGTACAGCACCTACACCCCGATCCAGGAGCTGGTAAATAATCCGGAGATCGTGTCGGCCATGGGAGAGCAGCTCCATCTGGATCAGATTCCGGGCCAGGCGCTGGCCGCAAGTTTCCGCCAACTGGCGGAGGCCTATCCGAGCGCGTCTATGTCCGCGGAAATGCTGGATCAGCTGGACGCGGCGCTGGCCAGGTTCTGATGGAGGCTGCGATGAAGAGAGTCAAACTGATTGTGCGGGGATTGCTTCTGTGGTATTTTCCCACAGACCGGGAATACCGGATCATGAGAAGGTGGAAGAGAATACTGGACGCGATCGCGGGCACTGCCTGGAAAATTCTGCTGGGCATGGCGTCTGTCAGTGAGGCGAAGCGCCGTCTCGCCGCCAGGCGCCGGGGACAGAGGTCCCCGCAAAAAGCCCAAAGACCGGGCAGAATGAAATATGGTGCCGGCGTTTAGACGAAACGGTTTTTCTCGGGATCATATACATAATCAATCTTGGCCAGCTGCTTTTTGATGTAGGAGATGTCCACATCCTCGGCGGCCGCGAACTCCTCCAGGGAGGGGTAACGGTCCCGCAGGTTGGTGTTGACCACCGAGAGCAGCATGGCCGGATCCAAAGGCAGATTCATAAAAAATTCCCTCCTTATGCGTTATGAGATTTTACTATTATACGCATAAGCGAGGGAATTGTCACTATTTATGTCTGATTTTCGGTATGAATCCGAGGCGGGATTCCGGCGTGCGTCAGGATTCCGACACGGGAAGTTTTTTCAGGAACGGGTACAGCACGCAGGATACCACCACGCCGAAGAGTCCCTGAACGATATTGAAGGGGACGCCGCTTATGGCGGAGGCTGCTCCGGCTGCCAGGGAGGCGGAGGAGAAACCGTCGCCTGTCGTGACGGCCATCAGGAAGATCTCAAAGAAAAAGTATCCAATGACCATGAAGGCCTCTCCGACGATGCCGCCGATGATCAGACGGGGCATGGCAAGTTCCCGGAAGTTTCCGCCGTTTATGCCCGCCGCTTTTTTATGGCCGCAGGCGATCACACCAGCCAGAAGCGCGGTAAGGGCCTTGATGATAAAGGTGGCCGGCACATAGGACAGGTATCCGGAGAACAGATCCGAGAGCATGGAGCCGATGCCGGCGGCCAGAGCGCCCGGAACGGGGCCAAGCAGGAAGGCGCACAGGAGAACCAGCGCGTCTCCGGGATGAATATATCCCATAGTGGGTGTGGGAATCCGGATAACCATGGTAGCCACACAGGTAAGCGCGCACATCAGCGCGGCGAGAACCAGTTTTTTTGTCTTTTCTGTCATTTCAGATTTCCTCTCTTTCCATTTTGCATGTATTCCATTATAATGATTCTTGAGCATATGAAAATATCCATTTTGCGTTCATTTAAACAGATCAGATCAGGAGGGAAGGGCAATGCTGACCTACACCTTTGAAAACCGGGGGAAGAAATCCTATTATCAGTATCTCTACGAACAGATGAAGGAGGATATTCTTGCGGGAAAACTCGCGGCGGGAACGAAGCTGCCCTCCAAGCGGAGTTTCGCGAAGCACCTGAATCTCAGCGTCATGACCATCGAGAACGCCTACGGCCAGCTTCTGGTGGAGGGGTATATCACTTCGGCGGAAAAGAAGGGCTACTATGTGGCTGATATTACAGGACAAGGCCAGATTCCGATAAAAGAACCGTACCAGATTCCGGGGGAAGGAGACGCGAAAGGGGAGAGCGGGGCTGAGAAAACGAGCGCTGCCGGGGCCGGGAACGCCGATGACAGGAGCACGGGCGGAAAGGGAAATGCTGCCGGGGATGATGTCCGCGGGCAGCAGACGGATCCTGTGGAAAAAGAGAAAGGGTCTGAGGAGCCCTTCGCGGATTTCGCCTCCAACCAGGTCAGCAGCCGGCATTTTCCGCTGAGTACCTGGTCAAAGCTGATGCGCCGCGTGCTGGCGGATCAGGGAACGGAGATTTTAAAGACCGGCTCCCACCAGGGACTCTACGAGCTGCGGGAGGCCATCGCCCGGCATTTATACCGTTTCCGGGGAATGGCGGTGGAGCCGGAACAGATCGTAATCGGCGCTGGAACCGAGTACCTGTACCAGCTGCTGATCCAGCTTCTGGGGAGAGAGCGGATCTACGGCATTGAGAATCCGGGCTATCGGAAGCTGGCCCAGGTCTACGACCGGAACGATGTGCAATTTCGATACCTGGAACTGGACGGGGAGGGGCTGTCCCTGGAGGCCCTGCGCCGCAGCGAGGTGCAGATTGTCCACACCTCCCCATCCCACCATTTTCCCACGGGCATTGTGATGCCCATCAAGAGAAGGCGGGAGCTTTTGGCCTGGGCGTCGGAGGATGACCGCTACATTATCGAAGATGATTACGACTGCGAGTTCCGGTTTGCCGGCCTGCCGATTCCGACCCTTCAGAGTATTGACACCATGGGAAAGGTCATCTATCTGAACACTTTTTCCAAGACCCTGACCCCTTCGGTGCGGATCAGCTACATGGTGCTCCCCGAACATCTGCTGAAACTTTACCGAAAGAAACTGGGCTTTTACGCCTGCACGGTGTCAAATTTCGAGCAGTATACCCTGGAGGCTTTCCTGCGGGAGGGATATTTTGAGAAGCACATCAACCGCATGCGCAACTATTACCGGGGCAAGCGGGATACGGTTATCCGGGCCATCCGGTCCGGAGCTCTGAAAAAGCGGATCAGGGTGCTGGAGGAGGACGCGGGGCTTCATTTTCTGATCCGCATCGACACGGAACTGTCGGACGAGGAGGTGAAGGAGCGCCTGGCGGGACAGGGAATCCGCATGAAGTGTCTGACGGATTACAGCTACTGCCACAACCCTTTCTATACTCATATGTTTGTGGTCAATTACTCCGGTGTGGAGGAGGAGCGGCTGCCTGAGGCTATGGAGCGGCTGCAGAAATGTATCTGAAGGAGGAATGCCTGTGAATGAGAAAAAGTATGTAAAGATCAGAAGAAACGCGCGAAGGAGGAGATGGAGGAGAAACCGCGGAAAGATCATCGCCCTGGCTGTCATTCTCGTGCTGGCTCTTGCTGGAGGCGTACTGTGGTATTTTCAGGGGGAACGCCTGCTGTCGGCTTTCAGCAGCCGGGGAGATACAGAGGAAGACGGCGCGAAGTCCGGCGACGGGGCGGAAGCGTCCGGGGAG
>ERZ836939.740-NODE-740-length-42527-cov-8.542899_pt1 | contig 42527 bp, 69 predicted proteins | sample MGYA00519912_ERZ836939 | MGnify/ENA primary metagenome ERZ836939 (study PRJEB31850, sample SAMEA3708810) | human gut metagenome | biome: human gut; feature: human-associated habitat; material: faeces | place: China | collected 2014 ...
CCGGGCGGCTTAGGGACTTTCACCCATTAGAGTGCGCCCATGCCGGGCGCACCTATAAAAAAAGCTCACGCAAAATGCGTGAGCTTTTTCCTATGGTGAACCGTTTAAATGTTCACTCTAACCTTCTCACGTTTTTTATAAATCATTTTGTATGTTCAAAATATGTAGCTTAATTTTTCGGCTCCGGTCCATACAGTCGTTCCATGCCTGTTTTTGTGACGAGCCATATTCTCCCAGCCTTCCGGGCCTCTTTGTCCAAAAACCTAGGCTTCCCTCCCTTATACCCAGTACAGGCTTGCTGTATGGATCTCGGATTCATTCCCCATTTTTCTGCGGCTTCTGCCGCAGTCATTACTTCAAATAAAGCTTTCTCACTAAATGTTCCATCCATAATCCTGCTACACCTCCTGTAATAAATGCTTTCCCCGTTTCTATATCCCATTGTATAGCAATCATCATTCCTATGATTCCGCATAATAGTGCTATCATCTTCATTTTTCAGTCCTCCTATGCTATAATAGAAGCAAGAAGGGAAGTTTGCGGCTTCCCTTCCCGCTCAGCTCCTAACGTTTTTGCTTGCGACGGCGTTTACGTTTGGGGGCTTTTTCTTTTGGCTTTCTAACCGCTAACCATATAGTAACAATCAGCGATATCAACCACTCTATATCGTCTTTATCCATAAGCATCACCTCCTCCTTATGATTATATTATACACGCTTTAACGAATATTGTCAAGCGTTTAAGCGTGTGTAACGGTAAAAAAATAAACCCGTCAAGCCAGTTATTATCTGACTCGGCGGGTTTTCTTTGTTTTTAACTGTTATTCCGTTTGCTGCTCTTCAGTCGTGCTCTTGTTCAGTACAAATTTCACGGCCCAGATAGTGCCATTAATAACTAATGGCAAAATAATACGGTCTCGGATCATATTCCATCCTGTTTCCGATTTACTCTGTTCCTGGATTTGTGTCGTGAATTTGTCGGCAACAGCTTCGACAGCCGGGATGCCATTCGTTACGATGTTTTGCGTCAGCTCATTCTTCATATCTTCTGTGACAACATCTACGTTCAAAGCTTCTACAACACTGTCTCTAATATCGGTCCATTTACTCATCGTTCATTCCTCCATATATTAATGATTTTAATTAAAAAATAGATTGTACATAGTCAGTTACACCGCGTGCAATTGCACGAGCAATGTCATCCCATTTTTCTACTAACAGCATCATATCGCTGTCGTTGTCAATAAAAGCTGTTTCAACCAACACTGCCGGCATATCTGTATATCGTAACACCAACAATTCTGGCATTTCTTTTACTCCCCTATCGACGGTATCAATACTGTCAATGAGTTGGGATTGGATGAACCGGGCTAAACCTCCTCCATTGCCCGTCTGGCTGTAGCATTCGGTTTCTGTCCCACACGCATTGCCGTTCGATGCATTGCAGTGGATAGATACAAAAACATCTGCTCCCCATTCATTTGTCGTTTCGGTAACAGTCAAGCCCTGTCGGTCATCATAATCACTCCGCCCGGCCTGAGTCGGCGCCAAGTTATCGCTCTGCATCAAGTAACATTCACATCCGGCAGCTTCTAGATATTCCTTCACAGCAGTACCGATTTTGGCTGCTACATCGCATTCGCGCAAATCTACATTTCCATTCGTGTCATAGTGCACCGCACCACTATCATACTTAATGTCATGGCCCGGATTGATAAATACCTTCATTTTCGTTCCTCCTTTTTGTTGGTCAATTGTTCTAATGCATCTTTTAATCTGGCTGGCACCGGTAAACCAGCTTTTGCCGCATTCTCAATAATTGATAAACCCTCATTTCCCAGAAAAAACCACACAACTAACGATTGGACAGCCGGCTGTCCAGTTGCCCGATCTAATTCGTGTGCCAATGCGACAAGCAACAGTATCACGATTTTTTTACATATTCCCTTGAATCCGCGTTGACTATTGAGCTGCATATTGGGATTGATATATGCCGCCAAAATTCCAGTAATATAATCAATGGCCATGGCTACTAATAATGCTTCTATTACCGTATTCCATCCAACCAGATATGAAAAAATTGTTCCAACGCATGATACTGCTGCTCCCCACTCTATTTCGGGCCCTGCTGGGGCCATCTCGCGAAAAAAATTGATTACTGCTTCTATCATTTATTTTCCTCCTTTGCGGTGCTTTCTTCTGCTGCTTTATTAATTTTTGCACGAATGCATTCTGGGCATTTTTCATTTTTGCAATTCCCATTGTCATCTAATTTACGAGCACACAATTTACACCGTTTCATTTATAACGCCTCCAATTCTTTGTTATATGCAGTAATCAAATCCTGGTATTCCGCTTTAATTTCACTTTCAAGTTCTGTGTCTCCTGTCATTACTGCTGTCAAAAGATTCCCTTTCAGCTCATCGAGCTGAGGGGTGTATTCAGCAGCAATTTTAGATGCAGCACTGGCTTTCTTTTCTTCGGCAGTCGGTTCTGGCGGAACGTATTTAACTGGCTTCTCCGTCGTATTATCTCTGATGCATCCCCCATTTAAATACTGGTCATAGGCATCTGCATTAATGATTTCTGCAACAGCGATATCTTCAGACATAGCCTTAATTTCGTTAATCAAGGCAGATACCTTATCACTATTTCTTTCTTTTTCTGGATCAAATTCACAAATCTTAGACACGATTCGACGTCCGTTTGCATCAAATCCCGCCCCATAATATTGGACATTGGTTTTATTCATATATTTTCTCCTATAATAAAATGTAAACTAAAATATAATGAGGTGTTTCTTATGAAAAATCCTAATGGCTATGGCTGCATCAGAATTATGGGAGGTAATCGGAGGAGGCCGTATGCTTTTGTAACTACCGTCGCTGGCAAGCAAAAATATATTGCGTCGTTTGAATCGATATATGATGCGAAAGTATTCCAAGCCAATTACTATGCTGATCATCACCAAGATCACCGCCCTTTCCGTAGAAAAACTATAACGTTCTCCGAATTATATTTCAGATGGCTTCCATTCCATTTGAATGAAAATACTGAACTGTCAAATAGTACGAAGGCTAGTTATGAAAATTCATATAAGCATTGCTTTTCCTTGTATGACAAACCTTTTTCTGATTTAACTTTTCTCGATTTGCAATCCGTTATTGATTCCATGCGGCAAAAACAACATCTATCATATTCAAGTTGTAAAAAGGTTAAGAATTTACTGAGCCTGCTTTTTAAGTATGCGCAAAAGTCCAATATATGTCGTACAAATTATGCGTTGCTACTATCCATTGGTAGAAATCACCCGGTGTATCCGCACCATGTATTCTCGCGCCAGAAAATCAACAAATTATGGAAGCAAACCGATATCGCTGACAGGGATACTGTATTAATTCTGCTGTATACCGGCATGCGTGTCAGTGAATTACTCCACCTTGAAAAATGCAATATTAATCTTCGACAACGATATATCCGCATCACAAAATCAAAAACGTCATCTGGTATCCGCATCATTCCAATTCATTCGCGAATATTACCATTCATCGAAAGACGATTACAGGCCCCTGGTAAATTTTTGATTTGTAATACAGATGGCAATCCATATGAATATTCACAATACCGATCTGCAATATGGAACAAAGTAATGGCCCAAATTCATGGTCAAAATCACACGCCTCATGACACCCGTCATACCGTCGCGACCTTGCTAGATAATGACGGCGCCAATGAAAACGCAAAACGTAGGATTTTAGGTCATGCCGGAGGTGATGTGACCGACCGGGTATATACACATAAATCCTTACGACAGCTTCGCAAATGTATAGAACTGCTACAATAATTTGCACATAATTTGCTCAAAATAAAAACGCCTTGAATGTTGTTAAATACGCATTCGTTGGCGTTTTTTCGTGTTCATAATTTGCTATGATTAAAATCGCAGAATTCATATGTATTACAAAATTTTAAAAATTAAATATTGTGCTGATAATAGCGCTCATGCGATTCTCATCTACCAAAATATTTTTGATAATTTACGACTGAGCCATTTGATTTATATGTTTTTCCAGCTCATCGTATAACTGCTTGATGAGTGTCTCACTAAATGCTACGCCATAGCTTTTGGCCACGACATCCATCGCATAAATTGCATTGCTTACTTCATTAAAAATAACACTTGACCGCTTTTTGTCTTCAGCATTTCCTAAAATTAAATATATAGATTCCGACATTTTATTCATATCCTTTCAACAGTGGGGATTGTTAGCGGAAGAACAATGGGTGTATCCTCCGCTTACACCACCAACAGAATTGCTATGCGTAGTTGCAATACATGAAACAACGTCCAACACTACAACTAAATTAGCAAATGAATTAGGAACTGTCAGATTTAAAATACATAATGAATTTTCAAGTGGGAATGACGGAACTAATAAATCACGTTGTATTATTGTTTGCCGATAGCAATCCACCCATATCCAAATGGCGGTGTATTTGCGCCGAATGTTAAAGAGGTGGCAGTTGAATCAATGTAGCATAAGTAGCATGCGCTACTTGCTTTAGACGATATATCATACGGAATGGCGCATATAACAGTCATTGTGATGTTTAGCTTAACATCAAAACTAGTTTTAGTTGATTCTGTTACTGTTCCCCACTGTCTAGTTCTTGCCGATTAGAATGACATGGAACGGACGCCTAACTTGATGCGTTGTATCGGTCATGTGTGACTGGAAAGTTTTTACCGTTATGCTGGTTGTAGACCAGCCGACGATATTTGTAGAATCATCTCCGGTACCACTCGTGGCACATCCTAATAAATTCATAGAGATAGGGATATTAATAGTATATTCCCCAATAAGCGCGTTTGTGTTTTGGGTATCATATACCCACTGTTGAACAGTGGGTAAAATTGGGAATGCCGACTGGGAAAACATATGATGACATTTCTTTCCCAATCGCATTCGCGAGCGACGTATATCAGATTATCCCCATTGACTGGGACACAGCGAACATTACCACGGCAAAAGAATATGTATTTACGATTGCGGATGGTAAAGTCACTTTAACCGGCGCTAGGATTGTGGCAAATGCGTCGGTTGGATACTATAAAGCGTTGATTATCGGCAAGTAGACAGTGGATAAATATAACGGTGAATCCCGGAAGCAATAGTTGTGCATTACCTATATCTTTTAATACTGGCCTTGTTGCTGTTTTATCACGACATGCAGGCAACACTGAAGTCAATGGTAGTATTTCAGCAATTTACGACGGGTCAGGTACTGTACACGTTGTTGCAGATGGTAATAATCCGTCAACATGGTATGTCATTGTTTTTTGTAGAGGATAACATATTAAATCGCTTTGCCGATTATGACGTAATGAACGCCGACGATTCTGCTTGTTGATGCTAAAGTACGTCTAATAGCCTAATGCTAAGACAGTAACATTAGTCTTTAAACCGCCGGACCAATAATTTATAATCTGTACACTATTTGTGGTTACAGCATTTATGCTTGCACCTTCTGTTTGATTTGCCATCGCGCTTGAATTAGATAATCGTCCCCAGGTGTCGCTAAGAACCGCAGTTATACCCTTGGTTGGGAACGCTATTGGTAGAATAATATAGGTTCCTTCATCATTATCGAGAGTTTCGTACTTAGTTACCCACTGTTTAATATCCAATTCCCACCCAGCCGAATGTGCCAACTGTGTTTGCAGTATTAGTTGTAAATACTGCTGATGTAGTAGAGTAGTCAATTTGCAAACTAAGTGCCCATGCTCCATTATTGGGGTAGGTAATTATGTCATACGGGATAATGGCTAAAGGAGTCATCGATATAGGATAATATGTTCTTTTAAATTGATTAGTAGTGTCGAAGTTATCCCTTCCCCACTGTCTACTTTGTAATAGCAATGAATCTTATTTCCTCTTCATCTTTAAGAGATGAAGAAACATTTTGATCATTATCAACTCCATTGTATTGTGGAGTACTGCCGTAGTGTTGCAAGACTATAACATAGACTTTTGCAGATATTGGTAATATTATCTTCCCTTTTCCGTAGTTTAATGAAATCGTTCCCCACTGTTTAATATCCGATGGCAATTATATAAAATTTTGTATCTGACGCAAAACTAGTTTCCCCGTATAGTGCACAGCGACCTTTTGATTCTAAATAGATGGCAGAGTGACAAACAACGTGATCATTATTCATGTGTGTTAATACTGCACTCACTGCCGTATTTGGGAAAAATAATGGATAGTTAAAGTAGCCGAAGTTCAAGCCACTACTTATCGTTAAACCTCCCCACTGTTTACCATCCTATGGCGATAGCCTTAATTGTATGATCTAATAGCTGACCACTGCCAGAGTATGTATTGATTGTTGCTCCTGTCATACCATTCCGAACAACTTCCAAAAAAGCATAATATCCAATGCCAGGAGCTTCTGAACATGGAATTAGCGTCCAGTTAGATGTAAATGCGATAGGGAAGCTGAACGCGTTATTGCTTTTTGGACATACCCACTGTATAATTAGGCCGCCAAACAGGCTCCCGAAACATAAATACCCATTTTGTGCGATATTGTATTTGACACCTGTTGCGGTCAACACTTTTTGTATCATCGTTGCCAGCAGGCTGTCTGATGTCAGTGTGTTGACGAGAGTGCCCAGTCCTGTGCTGGCCAAGGTAGCTACAATACCTTCGTTCCAGTCCGTAATCTTTTTATAATCCGTTTCTGGATGGATGACATCATAATCGTTTTTCGTTTTGTTCCAATGGTGCATTATTCCTTTTAAAATGCTCATAGTGCGCTTCTCCTTTATTCGCTGACTTCTATCCAGATTGTGTTCTGGCTAGTTGGCTCCGTTCCGCCTATATACATATCTTCTGTCGGCACTTCTATCCAGGTGCTGGACCCGGCGGACGGCTCTACGCTGAGTGTGACGTTTGATGGACCTTGCAGGTATGGCAGACTACTCCAGGCTGTCGTTCCGTCACCGGCCTTCATCCGATGTGTGTCGGACTCAATGCCAAGTTCCCCGGTCAATAGTATCGGGTTAACGCTTTGCCAATTTGCCGCAGTATCGATTCTGGTCTTAACCTGGCCGTTTATTGTTTTTGTGGCCATTGAATCACCACCTATGCATTCCCGCAGTTAATGACCACGGTGTCAGTCGTATGGACGATAGTTGCCCCGTCCTTGAGCGCCGTGGAATTTTTAGTGGCAAAAGCCGTGTCAAACCGCGCCTGGGTCCAGTATAGGTTTGACCCTTCTGATATGTTAGCAGTGGTCAGGGTGACTACACCAGTCTTTCCGTTGACGCTGGTCACTGCATCGGCAGGCGGTGTCAAGAGCTGCCAGTTTGCGGCTACTGTCGGGTCATCTTTAGTCAGAATATAGCTCCCTTTGTCACCGCCGGAGCTGATGACACAGACATCCCCGGTCTGGGCGGTCAGTTTGAGCATGTCCGCCTTGCTGGTGGCCGTAAACGTGTCAGTAATAGCCAGCGCTGGCAGTACTGCAGTGTCCAATTTTCCGTCGCTCCCCAGCACCGGGATATTGCCGGAGGCCATCTGCCAGAGTAAGCTCAACGTCCCATATGTAATCGCCATACGACAGATTCTTCGTCTTATCATGCGTCAGGTTCACTACTGTCCCATCCATCGGACACTGCAGTACATAATTTGTGTCATCATATGACTTTTTCACCGAGAATCCGCCCGTGAAGTCCGTGATTTCCGTGCCATCGTCCGCAGTCGGCTGGATACTGAATCCGTCATCGTCGCCACGGATATAGTAGATGTCCATGTTCTTGATTTTTAGCATAGTGCATCACCTACTCGACAATTTCGACCCACATACCCCGGTCTGACATAGACGCTGGTTTATCCGCTGTCGATGTTACCATCAAGATATTTTTATGAGCCGCTTCGTACGTGTTATGAGCTACCGTCAAAAAACCATTAGGATTAATTGTTGCTGATACATTGCCGGTATTGCTCATTGTAAATACAAGCTGAAATTCTTGCTGTACGACTGTACTGCTTCCTTCTGCCGGCATATAGTCCGGATTATCATCAATAAGGGCTACATACATGATTTCTCCGTCATCAGGATCAGTTGCAAACAAACCCATTTCCGTAATTTTGAAGCCAGTTTTTAAGCCGCTATTGCTAATCGTCAGGTCCAGTGTTACCGTACTCCCGTTCTGGGTAATGCTGTTAATACCCAGCGTCAGCTCTTCTTTCACTAGTCCTGTCGCACTGCCTAAGCCTCCAGTTCTGCTTCCAGATCCTATTGCAACACGCGTAAATTTCAATGTCGTCAATCCCGCGTTGACCTTAGCCTGCAACGCTGCCCCGACATCTGTCATGGTAATTTTATTCCAGTTGGCCATTAATCGTTACCTCCTTATATATACCAACACCGACTAATACATGTATATCCTTCTGCGTGATTATCTTTTGTTTCAGATCAAATGTAATTGTCGTTTTTCTTACTAGATTGACATTTCCGCCGAACAAAAAGGTCTGTCTATACAGCCTGTTAAACTGGACATAGTCCAACCAGGACCGTGTATTTTTGTACGCATTGATTAACCGCACCAATTTATTGATGGTTTTTGTTTCATTCATCGGTGCCGTTATACCTGTCACACGGAAATGATATGGTTCACCACTATATTCCGGCCACTCTTCTACTTTCGCTGATTGATATACCGTCGATACAGCTTTCTGCACAGCATATTTTGTACCTTTTAGCCTATGCAGCAGGAATGACTGCTTTACCTGTTGCCTTTTGACATCCAAATTCTCCGTATCGTCATATTCATCTACATGCATCTGGGCAGCTAAATAATCGATCAGCTGTTCATTCAGACTGTCTATGGCCGGATAAATCAGCAACAGGTCAGTATTGATTTTTCCCAGTTCTACGTCTGCTACTTGGGCCAAGCTGATTATGGGCTCCGCATCAATGGATGACGGCAGATGTTCGGCAACCTTGTATTCATCGTCATTCATCTTCACTACCTCCTAAGCTGGCCGCTACCGTACCGGCTTGCGCCACCTGCACATTTGTCAGCTTCGTAAATGTAGGTGATGTTACAATTACACGTTTGACGCCTGGTACGGTCATCACATCGGCAATCAGTCTGGATGGGTTGATATCCCGGCCAATTTTCCCGGACTGCCATAACTTATAGCTGCCTATGGCTGCGGCTACCGCTTCCTGCACTGTAGATTCCGATATGCCCTGGTCAATATAATAGGTCAAGCTTATGTCATAACTGACGGTTTCCGGAGCTTTTACCTGTACCTGATCTGTCAGTGGCCGCACTTTTTCCTTATTTAGGATAGCACCTACAGTATCTAATACTTCCTGTTCAGGAATTGTGCCTCCTGTCAGCAATGGTCGTATTTCTACGACACCTGCCGACGGACTGTATACCGTTACGTCAATGATTGCGCTGTTTGCTGATTTTGCCCAATATTCATAGGCCCCGGTCGGTCCGGCTGTCGAAAATCGCTCCGGTGATTCATGGATCCGTTCGCGGTATGCGTCATCCTCTTCTCGGTCCGCGCCGCCGGCACTGGTTGTTGTATTAGTAATAGATGCCACATAAGCAATAGGATCCACAATATTATTGATTTCTCCCGGCAGGAATCCATTTCCCGCAACTCCTGTTGTCTGGCAGGTTGCTTTAACAGTTGTCACCGTGTTGCCTGCTAATATCGCTACATCTTCATCAGTAGCAAAATATATACCGCTGGCCGTTGTTACCCGCGTACCACTGGGCACGATAGTTTCTTGCTCACGTACCGCCGACAACGTAATCTGTAATGTCGTTGTAGCTGCAGATGCCGGAATCCGGTCCGTGTCCGAAAATGCCCCCAGTTCATCCAGATTGTCACCCGTTGCATATTTCAGCAGGTTCTGCTTGCCCGTATAGTTCATCTTGTTCAGCAACCGGATAATGAGCTCTGCAATCACCAGCAGAAACAGCCGTGTCGGGTCGCCTGTTGCCAGTGTCCGGCCTGTTATTTCTGTATATTCCGCCAGCACGGCCGCTTTTACAGTCTCTTCATCAGCATTGGCAAATTCAATATTTGGTAAGTCAGATAATTTCATATTGTAATCACCACCTTGGGAATCAATTTTCCAGAAATTTCTCCATCAAATGTAATGTTATCAATAGATACCCTGGGCTCATATCTCCGGATTGCCTGGAATATTTCATTCGTCAAATACGCTTGTGCCTGCATCGTCGGCATATCGATAACTGAACCATCAATGCCAAATTCTCTGTCTAAGGGAATGGTTCCTTTTGTAGTCGCTAATATAGTGCGGACGTTCTGCAATATTTCATTTACATCGTTTTTCGGCGCGATATCAATGATTTCCGGTTCTTTCACCGATATTTCATACTGCATTATAATCCACCTCCAAATAATGTAGTAACTACGTTATACGCTCTGCCAATTTTATTGATATTTGACTCTTCATCCGTATTTTCCAAGTCATATTCCTTGAGTTTGACACTGGCCGTAATATACAAGATTTTCCCATAGGCATTGTAGATAGCTTCTGCTTCTTCTACACTTTCTAAATACCAATAGTTCTGCGATACAGGCTTACCGCCAATGATCAACGGGAAAACTATGCCATTATCACGCATTTCTCGAAGCGTCTTTAACTGTCGTTCCGGGGTAGCATTATATTGCGTCATGAGCCGTAATTTAAACGATAGTTCTTCCTGCCCTGGCCCGATAAACTGTGCTACAGGCTTATTCATGATCAAATCATGTGTCTGCCATCGCGCCTCCCCGGACCTGCTGACTTCATCCGGCGTAACAAGATAATGCTCAGATACCCCGAATATGATTGATCCCATATATCCGATATACATAAGCCTCTCTCCTTACTGCGGTTTGCCCGTATTGCTTCCGCCGGACTGTACGCCACCGTGAGTATGATTGACCAGAGAAATGCCATTTACTGTAACATCTCCGGCACCAGAAGAGATATCTAAACTCCCACAGGTAATATGTAAATCCCCTGGCACATTGAGTACCCGTGAACCGCCACCAGGAGGCGCATCTACAGTGCTGTAAATCGTACCCAGTATGTATCCGGCCCCCATGCCTTTTCCCCCACCATCTGCGGCATAAAGGCAAACTACCTGGTCATCCACAGCAGGCATCCAATAATCTTTTTCTACTTTGCATCCTCTCATGATGACTTTCAGCGGTGGGGATACCACGTCGTCATGGTCAGGAAATGTCACTCTGGCCGATGCATCTGCCGGATCCACGGACGACACTCGTCCTACACGCACGCACCGCATCAATAATTTAATAATATCGTTATCAATAGCCATCTAAACACTTCCTTATTTCTACGCTGCTGGTGAAGCCACTGCTGCTGATGTCATGTTTGGTCTGGGTGATGATATATTTTCCGGAAAAATTTCCAAATCCCAACATCTCAATGGTTTCTCCTGCACAAAGGCCAATATTTCCATCAGATGAAAAACTGCCCGTAAATTCTTCGCAATTCTTTTCCCGCAATTTTTTCTTAGCCAGCCGATCAGCTTCTGCCTGCGAAGATACCTGCTGATGCACTTCCAATGTCGCTCCTTCTTTCTCTTTCTTATCTGGAGCAATAAACGTCGATTCTATGACGGACTTATCTTTGTCTTTCGCATACTTGACATGACACTTTTTATATACATCACGGATTTTGGCCTTGAAACTGTAATTTAAAAGTGCATCTGTCTGAACTGGTTTCGGTTGGTTTTCCACTATATTCAGGATGGTGGTGCCAGGGTGATAATATTCCGCATATACGTCCTCCTTCTCAAATTTTTCCACGTCAAAGATGATAATAGTATCTGTCGTTACTTTCAGGGCAAAGCCGGCATCATCGCAGATTTTCTGCAATACATCAAGATCTGATTCATCATTCTGTTCCAGCTTATCTATATTTGGATTGTCATCACAATACCATTGCAGTTTCATGCCATTCTGCCAGGCAATATCATTGGCCGCCTTTTGTACAGAGATATTTTCCCAGGTATGCGACCTTAGTGTACTTCTCAGTGTACTATCGTCACTGATAGATATAGCCACTGCTTTAATCGTCACGACATTCGGTGCACTGCTTACTTCAAGTTCGTCGATTTCAAATTTTCCCAGCTGTAAATCCTGTTCTTCACTATACAAATCTGACCAGTTATATGTGCAAATTGTAATATCAAGGGTAGCGCCTCGTTCTGGCATCCAATCCGCTTCCCACAATTCAGCACGGTCTTCCAGGGTAATGGATATATCATCTACCTGCCCAGTCAGATTATCTGTATAGCTGAAACTCAGTACGTACTGTGCCAACGATTCGGATATATCTTTGCCATTATACGTTACAATCAGCCAGGCACGCCGGCCGATGTGCTCTTGCGCCAGTAAACCGGCCGTTGCCTGTTTTTTCAGTTTTGTTATTTTTTTCTGTAACGATTGCAATACAGCCATTCAATCACCGCTTCCATGGTGGCAATGTCGATGTATTCGTCAGTTCAACATCCGGACACGTCAGCACAATATCTGCCGGGAACACTACGACATCACGAAATTGCGGGTTGGCTTCCAGTAATGTTTTTACATACTTTTCAGAACCATACACACGGTATGAAATCATGTCCCACATATCGCCTTGCACGGTACTATAGGTATTACTCATAGCTCAGCCGCCTCCTATTTGCTTCTACCCGCTTCATCATCTGTTCAAATTCACGCATCTTCTGGTCCATAAGCTGGGATATTTCCTGCTTTGTATTTGAGCTGTCTCCCTGTACAACAATAGTCGGACTGAATGTATACTGCCGGCCACTTCCTCCGGAAACAGCCGGGGCCGATACATTGACCGGCGTATTCGGAGATACGCCCAGCATTTGACCGGCTTTTGCCCATAAATTATAGGCATTGGCGTCATGGGTAATCGGCACGATTACTTCCGGATGTCCCGCTTCTGCTACCCATGTCAGGTAGGGCCGAGTAAATACGCCACCGTTTGCGGATTGTCCGGCAGCAGATGCAGCATCGCTGTCGCCACTTTTGACAAAGTTCACAATAGCGTCAATAGGATGGGACAATACTTCTGTCAAGGTATTCCATTGATCAATACACCATTGCACGCCCTGTCCGACAGCTGACATAATACTATCCCAGGCACTTTGCGCAGCGCTGACAGCAGCGTCCCAAACGGATACGGCCACAGCCATGATGGAGTCAAAAATACCAACAATGAAGCTATAGGCGCTTGATACAGCGCTGGTAATATAATCCCAGGCCGCACTGGCCGCATCAGATATAGCTTGCCATGCACTGGATACGGCTGAACTAATAGCATCCCAGGCCGCAATGCATGCGTTCCTGAACCCTTCATTGGTGGTCCACAAATACACTAATACCGCTACCACAGCCATAATAGCGATGACAAGTAAGGCAAACGGATTCATGGCCATAACGGCATTGAGTGCCATTTGTGCCGCAGCGGCTATCCGTGCGCCCATTGCAAACGCTCTTTGTGCTGCGCCGGCAGCAATGGTGGCCACAGTAGATGCTCTACTGGCAATAGTAGCTGCAACGTGAGCATCTCGTACCATGTGGATAGATTCAACCATATATTTATAGTAAGCCACTGCGGTACGGATAGTCAGAGCGGCCATAGTCAATGCAAGTACGGCTCCTATGACTCCCATGATTACAGTTGCCAAAGTCTGATGTTGAGAAATAAACGATGCAATGCCGCCTGCCGCTGTTGCCAGGGCTCCGGCCACAGAAGAAATAGCTGGCAATAAGATACTGCCAACATTAATGGCCAACGCCACTAAATTGTTTTTAGCCAGTTGTAATTTATTGGCCGTAGTCCCTACTCGCGCCTGATATTCTGCGTCCATACTGCCCGCATACTGAGTTGCATCGCCGACCTTATTGAAGTTATCTTTCAAATTATCCAGCTGGGTCAGTAATGGGGCAATAGCATTGATGGATTCCTTGCCAAACAAGTCACTCAATACAGAGGCCTGCATTTCCTTTGGTAGTTGTTTAACCCGGGACAACACATCAATAATCGTTCCCTGTGCATCCTCCTGCATCCGTTTAGCTACATCTGTCGCTGACAGACCTAACTGTTGAAAAGCTTCTGCCTGTGTCTTGGTTGCCCCTTCACCAGCCACCAGGCCCAATGCCATATTCTTGATGCCCGTTGCCGCCACCTCAGATTGCACGCCGACGGAAGCCATGGACGCGCCAATAGCAGCTACCTGGGCAGCACTCATGCCAGCGACCTGACCTAACGGACCGACTCTGGTAACGATATCCGAGATAGAATCACTGTGTGCCGCTGTTGTATTCGACAAATAATTGATCTGATCAGCCAGTTGTACAACTTCTCCCTGGCTCATACCAAAAGCCGTGCGCCACTTGGCCATCATTTCGCCAGCCTGGTCAGCAGTGATGTCGAAGGCAATGCCCATCTTTACCGCGTCAGTGGCAAACTGTTTTAAATCTTCTCTGGCAATGCCTGCCTGTCCACCAGCGGCAACAATCTGCGCAATGCCTTCTGCTGACATAGGTAATTCCTGTGACATCTGAAGGATATCAGCACCCATCTGTTTGAATTGTTCAGGCGTATCAAAATCTACAGTCTTTCGGACATCAGCCATGACTGATTCATACTTGATGGCTTCATTGACCGCAATGCCCAAAGGTGCGGCAATAGCCGCTGCAGCAATAGCACCAGCTTTTAGATTACTCACTGCCTGGGACAGGTTGGATGATGCCCTTTGTTTAGCATCAACACGACTCATTGTCGCTTCATATTGCTTGGCTGATTCATTTTTTCTGGACTGTGCCTGCAAAATAGCTAATTCTGTATCATATTCGACATAGCCCTTACTGTTCTGCTGCTTGACCGCCTGTTTCTGCAAGTTCTGCAGTTCTCGGTTGGCCGTTTTAATCTGCGACTGCATCTGTTTGGCCTGAGCGACGGCTCGTGACATAGCACTGCCAACGCTTCCATCCAGCTGTCCTTTTATAGCGATGGCCATTTCAAGTACTCTATTAGCCACGGTGTCCGCCTCTCTTTCCTGCATTTTCTATTGCTTTATTTTCTCTGTCGATTTCAGCCGTAATGATAGATTGCCAGGATACATATTCCTCAATAGGTAAATCCAGGAAAAAATCTATCGGAGTATGCGTATATTTTGCCATCCTGACAGTATTCCTCATAAACAGCCCGGCTGTTACTCCTTGTCGTTCGGTGAGGCCGTACCTAGCAAAAAACCTTGCGTCTTAATCATGATGGCCGTAAAGTCTTTTGCCGGCAAAGACAAAATGTCATCGTATTTGATACCTGCTGCTACAGCAGCTACATGGGACTGATAAACCTGGGACAATGCCGGCACGACAATACTTGCATCCTGTTTTTTTGCTTCTTTTTCACATTTGAGCAAGGTATATCCCGTAATTTTATCAAAATCCAGATATAAGATATCTTTTCCATCAGGCAAAGCCCGCGTCAGGTGGATAACCTGGTCACTGGGCAGGGCCATCTGGTTGTCTTGGATGACTTCCGCTTCAACAACTTTTGCTTCTTCGTTTTCTTTCTTCATTTAGATTCCTCCCATTTAGATGCCTAAAGCATCGCGAATCGGCTGCATGATATCCGTGCCGTTGACAACGAATTTATATGCATACTTATCTACTTCCAGGAGCGTTTTGTCATTGACTTCGTACTTGATATACGTCGTTTCAATCGTATTTTCAGCATCGGTTGTAGATGCTGGTTCCCAGGAGCCGCCGGACATCTGTTTAGTCCGGCCACGGATAACCACTCGTACCTTTTCCATTACGTAATTATTATTGGCACTGTCCCAGTACTGATTGGCCGCTCTGGCTTCCAGAGCTACGGCCCTGCCGCCTACCATGGTCAGGTTCCATTTGTCATTGATGTTGTGCGTAAGCTTTGTTTCCAGAGACTCGAACTGCCCTAACACCGGTGCTTCGATTTCTCCCCCGACACCTACCCCCTTAATGGTCGCCGTAATACTTTTGAAATCAGGCAGTTCAATCTTGGCCACACCATATAATGTGTCGCTGTTTTCATCATAAATCCTGAAATCATTCAGGACTTCCGGCATTTTATTAATTTCCATGTGCTATTCACCTCTATTCAAACAATGCGTTGAACGCGTTGACATCATATTCTGAAATAGTATCGATTTCCTGCATCGGAATCGGCGGCGTGCGCTTCTTGTGGAATCTGAATATGCCCGCTTCCAGATCCGTTGTTGGATTTTCTTCTTCCAAAAATTCAATACTGCCATCCAGAATATAGCCTCGTGATTTCAGTCCATTCAAGCGAATTTGTTCAGAATCCAAAATAATCTGGATATTGCGAGGAACCCCAGGCTTGTCGAGACGCTGCCAATAGGTCAGGATGAATACCTGGTCATCCCAGTCAAACATACGCCGGACAGCAAGGAACGTATCTTTGGGATCCGTAGAGCCCGGATAAGCCCCCGTATAATTGCCCCAAAGTCTCCAACCACCGCCGAAGTTCAGTGCCGTGGTAATGCCCTGGCCATTAAGTAAGTTGGCCTGCGTCAGTTCCAACGTAACTTCTGTACCATCTTTCAGACACAGTCCTGTAATTGGTACAGATTTGTTGGAAGGAGATTCATAGGGAATGTCATCATTCGACGCATCCACCTGGCCAATTACGCCCATTTCAATAGTGGACATGTAATAGCAATGATTGCCCATTTTTCCCATTGGCCAGCATACAGATTCAGCAACGCCGGTATAACCATTGCCACTTTTCCAAAGGTTACAGCCGCTATACGATTTTACTTCCGTCGTATCGATATCGGTCAAAATACTGCAACGGAATACATCGTTGATATTGCGGGATTTTGCCCGCATCACAGCGGCTACTTCCGGATGCTGAGACCAGCCCGGTGCAGCAATAATGCCCGGCACAAGCGAAAATCTACTGTAAATGTAGTTAATCAATTCCAGCCCTGTGACCGCATCATTCGTACCTACGCCACCGATGATATCTGCGTCTTTGACCAACGACGCATCGACCGCATCATAAGCAACGTAAATATTCCTGGCGTCTGCAAGGGCTCCTCCCTCCAGAATAGAGATTACTGTATTCCCGTCATCATCATACGCGGCAATATAGTCAGTCCCTGCCTTTGCGGCGGATCCTGCCGATGTAGCCGATACTGTTAACGAAGATAGGATAACGTCATCATTGATGGTTGCCGATTTCCGGCTTACCGTGATTGATGTACTGGATACGCTCTTTTTATGTTTGGCCGGGTCCAGTACATTGATGAATACCACTGGAGCAACGGCAAAGAGTTTGAATTCTGCATACATCGGCTCGCACAACGTGTATTTATCCCAGTCTTCGTGGTAGCCTAAATATTTCTTTGCTTCGGACCAGGAATAGCAGATGACTGGTTCGTTGATTTTCGGCTCTTCTGCCAAATGTACCGGAGCTGTGCCGAATACGACCGGAAGTCCGGCCGTTGTCTGGGCCGTAGCTACAACCGCAGTATCAATTTCCGATGTCTTGATGCCATGGAAAAACGCCATTGTTAATTACCCCCTTTATTATTTCTGATTGCTTTCTGGTAAAATATGTTGAGTGCCGTCCCTTTCTTCGCTACGGCCCTCAATGCATCATTTAATTCTGCCGGTTTGACAAAAAGATGCTTCAATACGCTGTCTTCACCTTCCGGAACGGGAATCTCAGAAAAAATCATACAGTGATTCAGTCTGGAATTCCGGAAGCTCGGTCCTACGTATATCACCGGCCCTGTATATGCGTTTTCAACAGCTTTTGTTTCTTCTGCTACCGCATTTTGTGTCATTTTTTCATTAGTCTCATCCAAAACGTTTCGGCCCTCCTAATATAAATTCACTGACTGTACGTGGCTGTTGCACATTGACATCAAAATCAATCCGCCCCCACCACATAGGGTATGGTTGTTCATCCGGGATGGTAGATTCCATCGTCCCGTTCTTAATTTCCCATCGCATATTAATGGGATTGTTCGTCAGTAGTATTTCCCTGATGGTTTCCATGAGTTCATACAAGCCATGACAGCCATTAATCATATCATCGTCATACGTTGTAACAAATATCGCCATGGATAAGGTTGATTCTGTTTCCTGATCACGTATCATGACCGGCCGTACCACGACAGCTGGGCAAAGTGCCTGCTTTGCTTTACGCTCCATGGCATAAGGCAAGAAGCCAGGATAGATTTTTATTGCTCCTGTTTCGATGTCCAGTAACTCATACAATAGTTCTGTCCCAGATTTTTTTAACTGTTCTTTCATCCAATCAGATATCTCAGATGCGCACTGCCATGGTGTAAGAATCTTCGTCATCTATGCCCCACCAACCAATCGCTCAAGCTCATGCATCAGCCGTTCTTCATAGACTTTCATGCCTTCCCGTTCCATTTCTTCAACAACCTTCGGATTACCAAACAGCTGTGCCGCTGCCGGGCCAAACAAAGCATGGATTGGCAGACGTTCCGGCCCCAGGCGTTTTCTGAATTGTCCGTTTTTCTTTGTAAACGAACGGAATACTAGCTTTTTTCTTCCTTTCTTGATTGCTACAAATACACCTCTATTTTCGCTTGATGCTTTATAATCAGTAACGGGAAGAAACGGTCCTTTGATTTCAATGGTTGATGCCAATCCGCTTTTTTTAATAGGTGCCATTTTCTTTAAATCTCTTGATTTAATTGTATATATACTGGTAATCCTCATCACGGCAATTTTACGTACACTTGTAGCCGCCCGATACGTAGCACGGTTGACGCATGCACCCAACGAATCTCCGGCAAATTGCGCCAATGTACGTTCGACTCTTGATACGTCATTTTCTCTTACTTCGATTGATATCATTTTTATCCCTCAGATCCATGCAACAAGATGACAACCATGCCCATTTCTTCTGATGCTTTATTGACAATCAATGGTTCGTCGTCTACCCTGAATACCATGCCTTCCGCTGGAATCTCCGGCAAATCCGACGCTTTGACATACACTTTTATCAACCGTCCGGAAATACCGCCGTAGGGTTCATACGTCTGGCCAGTATAAAAATTCTCCTGGCTGTCCATCGTGTCAACAACTGCCTTGCACAGCGTCCCATTTAAATCATGGTCTTCGGCAAACTCATCGCCATTTACAAAAATGTCGAGGTCTGCCGATACCATGTCTTTAAATTCGCTCATTTTCGGATAGCTGCGGACGGATCAGCGGAAGGAAGGCCCACTTCTTTTTCTGCTTTCGGTTCGTCTTTGGCTTTAGTGTCTTTGGCCGGCTCTGCTTCCGGCTGTGTTTCTTGAGCTGGTTCCACCTTGCCTACAGCCTGGCAGAATTGATCCGGACTGTGCATAATCAGCTCTTCACCCAGGGCATCATCAACACTGACGATAGAGCCTGTGCGGTACAGTTTATTGCCTGCACTGAGAGCTCCATGCATTACCATAATGTCCATAGTACTACCTCCTATTTGGCTTTGATAACAGCCCAGTCGTCCACGCATTCCGGGGCCAGCACACAACGACTGTACATGGCCAGTGCGACCTGCTGGGATTCTTTGGAGCCCATATAGTACGGTACATACTGGGCGGCATACGTGTCATAACCATTGCCCGCATCATTGACCAGAGTAACTGCACCATGAAGCTGCCGTCCTCTGCCAGGTACCGCCAGAATGGCTGTATCCGGCTCCAGGAAGTTCTGCACATTGCCATCATCATCCACATAGGTTTCCGCATAGGTATAAATTTCGAGATTCAGTGCCTGAATCATGCCCACACGCATAACCTGCGGGCTGACAATAGACGGCTGGATGCTCATGAGAGACAAATTACTGGCTAATGGTACAGACAGCCATTTCATAATTTGATCATTTCCCAGCATATAGTCTGCGATATTTTTACCGCATACCATGATAGTCGGCACTAATCCTGCGTCTTCCTGTACCATTTCCGAGGCGTTTTTGATGTCACTGAAAATAGTAGCTCCCGCGTTATCCCATTTGGTACTGGGCACAACTGTATGATCAAAATCATAGCTTACCGTATCCAATAACGCAGTCTGCCCATCATCAGCATATCCGTAAATATCGCACTTCCCTGTCTGCAACAAATCCGCCGCCATCTTGCTCTTGCGATTGATGATGCTGTTTTGCAGTTCCACCAGATCTTCTGCCTGTTGTGCAGCTGCACGCTGTGCCGGCGTAACGGTACTGTAAATATTTTCCCCAAAGCCACGTTCATTGACGCGATCCGGGTCAAGGATACGACGCGGCCCAATCATCGGCGGTGTATAGATGTCCGACTTGGAATCTTCCAAATTAAGGTTGATACCCTTTCCACCACGAGTTACAAATGGAGCCAGACGACGGCCGCGTTTGCGGTATTCTACGGCAATCCGCGTCTGTACGGCTACCTGCGGAATGACCGGGAAAAACGTATCAAGTAGAAAAGAGGCAGGCGGTGTAATGCGTTCCATAGCCTGTAATAACGAAATTGTGTCGCTATAATCAATAGCCATTGTACATTCCTCCTTTAGTTACACATTGCTAGTCAGATAAATCCCATAATCCCGCAGCTGTTCTTCATGCGCAGTTACCGTATCTCCATCTGCTGTTACATGAAGCTGATTGCGGTTGAAGCGGCCTGATACATATACAGTAGCTGTCGTTGCTTTTTCGTCGATGTCATATGCCAAAACCGCATTGGCATTACCATCTTTAGCCGTTGCTGCCGCTGTTTTCCCTGTAATTGTCATGAGCGTGCCTTTTGCCATTGCCGTCCCCGGCGTAATGGTGACATTAGCCATTAGAATTTCTTTTTCTGGCCCGCCATACATCTGTTCATGTGTAAATTTCATTGTCTCCTTGATTGCCATTATTTAACACCTCTCATCTTGTTTGCAGCCGTAACCACATCATTGATATCCTGCATTTTCTGATTTTCTTTGCTCGTTCCCATACCGGCCTTTGGGCTTGGCTTGACCTCCTGACTTCCAGAGCGCATCTGATCTTCAATCAGAGCCCGGATGCTGTCTAAGGCATCACTTGCTTCGTTCTTCGGTGCTTCGACTGCGTTTACCGCATCAATGAACGATTTCACATCCGCCGCTGTCTTTCCTTCTTTGATAGCCTGGTCAATGACTGCATTACCATATACATTGTCCGTTTTCAGTGCTTCCAGGCCGGCAATACGTTGTTTTTCTGCCTGGTTTCCCTGCACTGCCGGTTCTGCAGGACTGATGCCTAGTACATTCGCAATTTTTGCTACAAGATCATTATTTTTCATGTGCTTTTTCTCTCCAATCATTTCACAAATCTTCTGGATATCACCATGACCGTGATAAGCAATATCGTTCATGAATAACATGTTGTTCCTGATTTCTGCCGTGACGATATAATCATCAATTTCGTCAATGAAGCCGTACGCTTCTGCTTCATCTGCTGTCATCCAGGTCTCATCATCCATCATGTGGCCGATTTCTTCCGTAGTCAGTTCCCCATTGCACTTACTTACATATACGTTGACGATGGTCTGCTTAACTGTATCCAGGATATCTGCCGTCTGGCGCATGTAGTCCGCACCAAAATCACCGAACGCAAACGTTTTCGGATTGTGAATCATGTACAAGGCATTCCTGGGCATGACAATCTTGTCACCCGCACAAGCAATCAGCGTTGCCGCACTGGCGCACATACCGTCGATGTGTACGGTAACGTCACCTGTATACCCTTTCAGCAGGGTATAGATAGTCTGTGCCGCAAATACATCCCCACCCCCGGAATTGATACGGACGGTCAGATTCTTCCCGCCACAGGCCTTTAAATCGTTCCGGAACTGTGTGGGGTAGACACTATCATCATCATCGCTGTACCATGGTTTTTGGCTGGCAATAGCTCCGTAAATCAGCAGTTCTGCTGTATTCCCTTCCGCTTCATTGACAAATTTCCAAAATTTATTGATTTTCTCCTTCATTTGTCTTTTTTTCTCCTTTCCCGGCATCCCCAGTTGTTTCATCGCCCCCGGCAATGCCGTATTTCTCAAGCAGCCGTTGTTCATACGCTAGTTGTTCGATATTTTCCTCAAAATCTGTACCGGTCATTTCTGCCGCTTCCCGTTCTCGCGTGCTTAATCCGTACTGCGTGCGCAAAGCGCTGCCGTTTACGTCCTTGAGTGGGTCGAGAATGCTCATTGTCGGTCCATACCAATTTGCATTGCACCAGCACTTCCTGATTAGCGGATCCGTAAAGAATCCTGGCGCCTCAATCCTTCCCATGGCAATCGCTTCAGCAAGCCACATTTCGTATACTGGCTGGCAAAAATCGCGTGCAAACCAGACACGCCGGCGTTTATACTCTTCCCAGGCCTGTAGCAATGCAGCCCTTGAAGCCGAATATGATGAGGTAAAGTGCTTCATCAACACTTCATACGGCTGTCCAATCGCGCTTCCAACCATTTCCAGCAATTTCGTTGTAAATGTGTCAAAAGTAGACATGCTTCTGGCCGCATCAACACTTTTTACATCTACTCCTCGTGGCAAGGCGTTCATTGTCCCTGGCCCCAATGCGTATTCGTCAACATCGATAACGGGCGCCATTGGATCATCATTTCTGGCTGTTCCCAAAATGTCATTTAATGTCGCACCGCTGGTATTACTTTCTGTAAAAAATAATGCGAAAAATGATTTTACAATAGCTGCGGTAAGTTCTGCTGATGTATATCGGCTGACCTGCTTCAATGTCTCAATTACCGGAGCCAGGTACGGTACGCCTCTATACTGCTCCGGTCTGGTATCGTGACATGTCTGTACCATATTCGGCATGCCGCATATATCGCCGAACGCTTTGATACGTACCCAGTCTGCTACCCGTCCTACATCGACTGGATCACCCGGTACTTTATTGGACACCCAGTATGCAACAACCGCTCCATCCATGTCTATCTCGACTCCGGATATAATTCTATTTCCTGAAGTCGGTGCGGCCATTTCTACGGCATAGGGGCCCATTACCCCATAATAGTCTCGTCCCAAAGGATTACTAATCCGGTTCCCTTCCAGCAACTGCAACCGCAAGGAATATGGATAGTCTTTAGTAGGTGGTTTGCGCCGGAAAAGGCAGAAAGCGTCTCCATCTACGAGATACCCCGTATAATTGATATCCTGCAAATCATAGAAGCTGTTGCGATGAGATATATCGCACGCCGTAGATGATGCCCATAAATCAAATTCCTGAGCGGCTTTTCTCGACCAGTCACGCGCTGTCTCGGCATCCATCCCCAGTATCTTGAATTTAGGGCGCGGAAACACATGAAGACCAACGCCTATCGTATGCAAAGCGCTGGTATTGATTGCTGCCGCCCCAATTGGCGTATTAATCGCTTGATCTGCACTACGGTTTCGAAGCGTATACAAATTAGCGTTGATGTCGGCTTTGGACGAATATTTTACTGGCCGGTATGCCTTGAGGATATTACTCTTATGGGACGCCCCACCCTCCGAATAGCCACTATTGGTAATTTCTTTCGTCGGCATTCTCGCCTTCGCTTTTGATACCATTTTTTTCTTTTTTCTCATGTAGTCTTAGCCCTCCTAACCTAAAAAGACAATTCTTTTGGCTCTTCCTGTTTGTGCCGATTCTGCCCCTTCTAGTTGGGCACCGCCGGCAATCAAGTCATCAATGGCTGCCCGGATTGTAGATAGATCTGCACGAGTCAGAGTGCGTGTACCAATCGTATATGACTGTCCCATAAGGACTGCTTTTTCTGCTTCCAGATATCGTGCTAATCGTTCATCCTGCACCGTATTGCTCATTCCATCACCACCTACCATATATCAGTTGCTTTACTTGCTTTTTTTCTTGCTTCTCTCTTTTTCTTTGGCACTTCCAGTCTCATCTTTACCGATTTTCCTTCTTTAGCTGCAGATAGTATTTCTGTCATCTGTTCCCAATCGGGATGACAACTGTACATGCATCCCAGGTTATATACCCTCAAATCCAGAGGTTCATTGCGTACACCAGCAGTCGTTTCCCATATTTCACGGATAACGCCATTCTTTTTTATCCGCCGTTTGTGTTCCGAGATAATCCCTTTAAAATACAGTTCGTCATATCCCCGGTTTGCTAATCCTGTATCATCTTCATCTAAAGGAAAATGCATATACTGTGGTCCTGGCTGACTGATTGCCAACCGGTTCATGACTTGTTGCTTACCATCGTCTACCCCCAGAATAACAAGCGGAATCGGAGTGTTATGGGCCTTGCCAATTTTGTAGTTAAGCGGTATGCCAGGGCTGTTCGCATACCCTTTAATGGCAAACCGCTGCTTCGCAAAGTTTCGCTCGCAGTATCGGTATACACTGCCTGTATAGTGTCCGCCGGAATCAATAAATGTCCGCAAAATCTTTAACCCGGTTCCATCTGCAAACGTATAGGTATGGTTTAAGATAGAATCTAATTCATTCCACGTTGATTCCTGATCCGGCTTGCCTAAAATGATGCCTTTCTTTATCCCCCAGGCTTCTTCACCGCTTCCCCAGCCGCACACTTCATACTCCAACCGGTTGTCCTGTGTATCGACAGCTGCAGTCAGCATAAGCACGCCGTCTGGCAGTTCTGCACCATAGGCTTCTCTTCTCCGCATAAAAATTTCATGATCTTCAAATGCCCCTGGGACTCGATAACTTTCCCCAAATCGGGTATTGACGACAACTTTTTCTCTAGCCGGATCTCCTTTGGCTTCCAGCCATTCGCGCATGATATCGTTCCAACTCAGCCACGGAGACGTAAATGCATTGACAAAAAAACTGCGAATGCCATTTTGCACCGCAGTTTTATTCTTCGCTATATATTTTTGTTTGGCGTTTTTCATCTGTCGTTCGGTAAACTCAAACCCACATTCCGGACATCTCCATTTTACTGATTTTACTACAACATGCTTCGCCCCGTCAGCACCCTGATACTCATCCGCATCAGTGACGATATCAATATACCGTATCAGATGCCATTCTCCACAATTTGGACAGGCATGCTGCCATTCTTCCTGGGTGCCAGCATTGTACTCTAAATCAATGCGACTGCTCCCTTCATTGGTCGGAGTGGAAAAAAGCCCCATAACGCGATTCCAGTATGTCGTCATACGCTTAGCCGCTAAATCGACCGGATCACCTTCTGTTCCGGCGCTATCCGGAAATCTGTCTACTTCGTCCGCAAGTAAAATGCGGATGGGGCGGCTTGCCAGGCCGGCCGGACTATTAGCCCCACACATGATAAGTCTCCCGCCCGGAAATATCTTGCTGAGGATTGTATTATTTCCATCGCGGGTTTTTGCAGTCTGGTTATCCTGTTTACTTTTGACATTGTAGAAAATCTGACTAAGCACCGGCGTATCACGTATCATGGGAGCAATACGTGATTTACTGTAGTCCTGAGCCATATCAATCGTCGGCTGTATCATCATGATAGTGGCCGGATCCAGATGGGCAAATCTGCCGATAACATTATTCATGATATCGCTTTTCCCGATTTGTGCCGCCGATTTAACAACGACTCGATGAATACCAGGCTCGGTGAATGCGTTCATGATTTCTCTCTGGTATTCTGCCCGTTCTGTTCTCCATTTCCCAGGCTCTGCTGAGACACCTTGTGATAAATAACGATATGTATCAGCCCATTCACTGACAGACGTCTTTGGCAGCGGTTTTAATCCATGGATAGATGCGTATTTCCATAGCTCATTAGCTGTTTTCAGTCTATGTTTCATCATCATCCACCACCTCTTCATCAATGAACAGATCTGGACTGTATTCGCTCAATTCAGACAGCTTTTCTTCTATCTCGTGTGTCAAAATAGTATAAATCCGCTCTTTTTTCTTCCCTTCCAGCTGAGGAGCCAGTTTTGTTGGTAACCCTAGAAGCTGTGTTCTCAGGTTTGACAGCATTTCTGTCATGACCAATTCAACTGTTTTTGCGCTGTAAGCGTTTCCTTCCATCATGGCCAACTTGAGTTCTGCAATCTCACGCTTGATTTTCTCGTGTTTTGCTTTCTCTTCCATATAATCCAGTTCATCGCCGTCTGTTCCACCTGTCTGCGTCCGATAATAGTTTTGCAGACTGGCAATTACCAGCACAGCACCATGGTCATCTCGTTCTACTATGCCTTCCTGGATCAGCTGGTGTATCCGTGGCTGTGTCAATCCCAGGGCTCTGGCCAATTCTGTTTGTGTAGTTGTCAGCTTTTTCAAGTCCTTCGAGATTTTCACACCCATCCTCCATTCTTATATTTTTTATAAAAATTTTTGTTCGTTGAATAAATAAGGCTAATTAATACACATTTTATTATACCCATATTGCATACAAGCCATTAATATTTTTATAAATAAGCCTGAAAAAAGTCAAAAATCTAAGCGCTTTTTGGGCGCCGCGGTCGCGCAAGCGTTTATTGTTAACCCAAAGGACCCGCAATTTTTCACTATTTCTATGCAATATGGTTATCGAAACACGCGTCTCCTGCTCCCTTGTCGTACAGGTCCGTGGTTTAATGCTGTCCGGTTGTCAGGTGCATGCCGTTTGTACAAGAACGACAAACATCGTTCTCTATGTAGGATGATATGAGTTGCCATACATATACCATGCTTGTTATGAGCACAACGATAGTTATTACAGTCTACTCTCATAACCATCCCTCCGTTCCCGCAAGCTGGGTATAAAAAGAAGGAAGCCATCACAGGCTTCCTTCATCATCCTTTATTTACACCATACATTATATCACATTGAAAGCGGGGATAAACGGGGGTATTTGTAATTTTATTTTCTTGATTTGTAAAAATCCGAATGAACCAGAATTTTGTAGAAACTTTCCAGAGCAATTTCATGCAGCTCTTTCCGGGTATATGCCTCAGAGTATTTCATGAATCTCGCTATTTCTCCCCAACTCCTCTGATTCACATACCGTTCAATCAATAATGTCCGCAATCGTACTTCGATAATATCATCAATCATCTGCATGAGTACATTCCGCTTCTTTATCAGTTCCTGGATTTTATCCTGTTGCTCATCCCTCAATTTCAAATAGTGGTTGATATTCTCTGCATTCCATCCGTACTTTTTCGTACCGTGGGCCGGGGCCAGGGAAATCTGCGATGTCAGATGTCCGTTCCCCATTCCCCCCACCACCGTTTTCCATTCCTTTTCAATCGCATACTTGCGTGCTTCAATCTCACCTCCAATAGTCCCTAACTGCTCTAAATACGCCTTAGCTATCAATTGCTCATTGGTCATATGTTTTCATCTCTCTTCCTTGCTTTTCCTGTTATCATATTAATTCCCCACTTTGGGCCGACTTTTATTTTCCCATTCTGCTTTTCGTATTCTGTCAGGATATCATAGCCAATGCCACATTCCTTTTTCATGATGGTCATAAAATCGTAGATGGTGATTCTCAATGCTTCATCGCGTAATGCATAGGCATATCCATATAGGCGCCTGGATAATCTCTGCAGCTGGTCCGCATCAAACCGGAAATGCTGAATAAGGATATGATAGGTAATCACAACGGCTCCTAAAATTACGTTATGAATCCGATCTTTGTATTCCCTGCCGTTAATCTTATTTCTCCGCATCAACCCAGACGATACCAAGGGCAGGACTTTCACAGCATACCGCCGGTCCATTTCTTTATTGTCGTATCCATATTTCGCTATGCACTGTATCCATTCCCGTAAATTCATTTCTGTTTCTGGCTGTTCATTCCAGTACTTTACGATTCGCTCCATACGTTTTTGACCAAAGCCGAATTCATCGTGAAGAGCCATGAAAAGAAGCGTTTCTGAAAACTGGGCTCCTGCATCTTCATAGATCCACAACCGTTGTTCATGTTCATACGCTTTTATGCTGGCAGCAATCATTGTCATTTCCCCTTTCCTTCCAATTTTCTTTCACGCGGAATCATGGGAATCGGTGCCCAGTACTGCACTTCATTCAGCCTGACAGGCCTGGAACATTCGTCGATGATCCAATAATCTTTGCGGAATTGCCCGACAGCCACCACCGGTTTCACGGCCTGTACATGCATAGCTACCAGCACTCTGTCTTCCGGATCCGGCATACAATCTCTGACATCTACCCATCTCATTCCTTCATCACTCCTCTCTGGCTGTCAATCACTTCTGTATCCTGTATTGTCTTGTCATCAAACAGCTGCATCTGTGCCCGCTTTCCTTTAGCATATAACGAAGCTTCCACCGTCAGTTTATCGACAGCTGCCGTCAGTTCCATGTTCTGTTGAGGTGCCAGCCAGTCCGTAACAATATTGCAGAATCCCATATAATCCCACAACATTGTTCCCGTCAGTTTGTATGCTTTAATGACAGTCTTCCCCTGCCGGTCCTCACCATATTTGATATTGCATTTGTGAAAATCAAATTCCAGCCATGTTTCCTCATCGTTATAGGCAGGATTTACCCGCTGAAAGGCTATATTGATGGCACTCCATATATCCAGCATTTCCGGCCTTGGCAATTCTACACTTGTCAACGTGTATTTATCTACAATTCCATCCCGGTCCTTCAAATAGGATATGTTGATTTTTGTTCCATTTTTGCTTACCTGCTTGTTAATATCGGTAATCAGCATGGTAATCCCCTCCTATCGGTTCCATAGCATCAGTGTCCATCGCTTCAGTTCCTTAAAGAATTCATCCGCATCAGCTGGCTCGAATAACAGCACTTCCACTCTGGGGTTCATCGCATCGATATAAAATTCATCAATGAATCCCATGATTTGTGTCCATCCGTCATTTTCCAGCACATTCATTTCCTGCAGGCTGTCCAGTATGAACTTTTTGGCCATGGCAATATTGTCTTTATCCCGGCGCCGGTTTGGCTCATACCACCGGAAGACAGGCATACATTTTGCCAGCATCTTTCCTCTGATTGGCAAGGCTCCCAGTCTGCAAATATAGTGGGCATCCCGGCTCACTCTGCTTCCTTTATAGACATTCGAACGATTGGCTTTAACATATTCGTTCAGCCCGGGAAGAGTGGCCGGAATTGTGATTTTTAGCATAGGTTATATCCCTCCTCATTTTTACGGTAATATGCCATCCCGCATCAGTGGTAAATATGGCTCGGGCTTCCGTCAGCAGGTATCCCGGATATAATTTTTGCCATACGTCCGGGCAGTCTGTCTGGCCTGTCAGGCTGATCAGCTTTTTCCGGCTGTACCGGTAATCATTTTTCCGTACAACTGGCTTTTTCAAATTTTTGCTGGGATGCCATTTCTTTTTCCCCGTCAGCCCTTTTGTCAGATATCTGGCTAATGCCTCCAGGCCATATTCATCAGGCTGCAGTTTATCCACATTCACCATTCCCAGTTTTCGGCCCTTATGCTCTCCTTTTTTCCGGGGAGCTCTCCATAAATCAGCCACTATATCCCGGTCAAGCATCCCGTCCATGATAATGTGATGATGGATTCTTGTAGGCCGTCCATCTTCTTTCGTCCGGTATTCCGTGACAATGATATATCGTGGTGATGGCAGTCCCTCTTTTTTTCTCCTGGCCTTAATCCGTCTCATGTAGTTTGTCACATTTTTCTCTGCATCTTCTACAGTCGATGGCATGCACGCCCTGGCATAGGTGGCATGGATGCAGAAATCATTTTCTCCAAAATTCGTATTCACGAGCTGGGTGAAATATCTGCGTGCATTTTTATTGTTCTGGGCAATCTGTTTCATAGTCGATGCATTTTTCCGTTTATCCGGCTTACCTTTTAGATGCATGTTGGCCATCTCAAACAGATCCATCTCTATGTAGTTTTCTCCACATATGGTTTTCTTTTCCCTCACAAAACTCATACTTGGTTGTCCCTCCTATGATTATTTTGCAACGTCGATATCTTAATCCCCATTACAAGCCCGCAAAGAGGCCGACGCCTCTAAAAAATTTCACTTTCCCATATAATATGTATATATAACTGAGACTACCTACTGCAGTATCTGGTTCTACTTATCACTTTCAATTCGTAATCCCAAATACTGCAATTGGTCATTGGATAAATCTTTAAAATAATGTTCTTCCCCGTTCTTCAAAACGAACCGGTAATATGCATGATTATTTTCCTTCAGGCAGGCATGTTCTCTGATTCCTACCTCATGGATCCGATTCAATACCCATATCTCGAATTCATTCCTATTCATTTATAAAAACTCTCCCAACTTTTCCAGCATTTTTTGTGCCGCACTCATATATCTTGTACGTTTTTCATTGTCTGTAATATTTTCAATGTCTGACAGCATCGCATTGAACGCGTTCTGTATGATTTTCATGTGTGCTGTAAATTTCATCCGGTCTTCATCTGTACTGGCTGCTTCCAGTACGTGTATTTTCTTCTTTAACTTTTCAATTTCTTCCTGGCCTGCATCGGATATCGCTGGCCTGGCTTCTAATTCCAGTACACGTTTCTGCAGTACATCCCGTTCACGTTCTGCGGCTGTCAGTCGTTCGTCATACAAATCAGATTGTTCCGCGTTCCGGGCTTTATCCTCAGCCTGCAATGCCCGGTTTTCCGCCTGCCTTAATTTTTCTTTCGCTTCCCATGCGCGTTTTTCTGCATCCATTGCCCGGTCTTCCGCTTCCTTTCGGGCTTTGATTGCTTCCTGCAGTTCCCGTGTAGACATACTGGCCACATCATTTTCCTTGACGAATTCTTCCCGTTCTGCATCTGTCGGCAGTGACAAAAGCGCCAGCGCCTGCGTATATGACAATTCTTCAAATACATTGGGCGCACCGGATGCAAATAAACTGTCCATTTCCGTCATCCCGAATTTATCGCCATATTGGTCATATACCCGCATCAGGTTCTGGGCTGTACGTTCGGAATAATTCACATTATCTTGCAGCCATTTCCCCCAGGCGCCATGGTCAATCATGTCCTTGGCTTCAGTCAATCGCTTTCCGATTTCAATAGACGACGCCAGCATGATTTTCTGCGTCTGCCTTTTTATCGTATTGATTTCTGTGGCAATCGTATCCGCTGTCCGGACACCGATGGCCGTACTTTCTACATTGATGATATCTGTCATCCTCTATGCATCTCTTTTTATGCGTTTCGGTTGTAAAATCTCTTTTTCATATTGTTTGACAAAAGCATATACAGCTGTCCCAGCCTGGGCTGGTTCATTGTTTTTTGTCCGGCACTGCATGATTTGATTATCGCGTACTTCCATCGTGTAAAATACGTCATCCGGCGCTGCTTTTTGCCGTACAGCCAGGATAGTGGTATTGCCTTTGGCATGTGAATCGGTATATGTTGCTACGCAGTTATGGTTGACAGCTCCTTCCCGTATGAATTCTTCAACAGTCCGCAACGGCCGGATGAAAAACAGATCCGAATGGAAGCAGTACGACTGCAGTTTCTTATTCCGTTCTTCCAGCATCGCGACCTGCTGTTCTGCATACTGCCGGTGCCGTCTTTCGATATCGGCCCTCATCTTCAGCCGGACCGCTTCTGATGAATGCCGATGCGCTTCATATAAATCCCGTGGCCGGAGATACTGCCGGTCTGTCAGATCATATCCCAGTTCTTTGATTTCCTTGTAATAGTCCAAATAATCACAGATGCAGGCTCTAAGAGATAGGCCCGGCTTCCCATGTTCACGCGTCATCTTATCGAGCTGCTTTTCACAATACATGATGATCTGATGAGCCGATGGCAGATTCTTGTCATTCAGTAAACCGTTATCCTTCATGCTCGAGTAAGCGCCTTGCATCATACTGGCTTCTTCCAACGTACATCGCTTCCCGGTCTGTTGCATAACCGTTAACATATTCAATGCGTTCACTGACATGGGGGTATGTTCTTCCTGTAGTTCATAGAGATGTTTCTTTTCCCTCTTTGTCAGCACAAACCGTATCATCTGTTTAGGAGATTTATACTGTTGCCACTTGATAGCTGGATAGGTGCTTTGGCCATGTATCTTACGCAGGACGCACCCAATCAGCCCGCCTTTAACCATATATTCGATTTGCGGGAACCGGGAATATAAATCCAGATATGCCACTGATACGTATGCATACTCTGCTCCCTCAGACCATCCTTCATAATAATTCCGGAAATATTTCACCGCACAATATCGCCAGGCTGATGTCTGACATATATCATCCAGGCTATCCCAATCTACATAATCGATTAATCCACGGTCTGCCCATTTATATACATCGCCTGGTCCTATGCGTTCTACCCGGTTCCACGAGGTACCGATGCCATCGTCTCCTGCTGAATACCAGAACGGCGTTTTAAACTGTCCGCCGGCATAATCCACGTCCCGGCAATAATAGATTGTTCCTTTGCCAAATTCCATCCGCATCATCCCGACAACATATGCTATCGGCCGGACATTCCGGTATCCCTGATCCATAGGCAGATACGCTACTACATTTTTTGCCAGGATAACATCTTTATTCTTCCGGCTCCGGGAAAAGAATGTCACATATGTTCCTAATACTTTATTCATCATGCCCTTGCCAGCGTATATCAGCTGATGTTCTTTATGGCAATACGGGCAGCTATATCGTTTGAATGGATACCATGTATCCATTTTTTCTATCGTCCAGCTATCCGGAATCCGGAAGGAATGATGACAGAACGTACAATATCCAAATCTCGTCTTATTGGTTACCGCATGACCATTGGTATTTCTCAGTTCCGGATGTTGATTCAGATATTCTTCTTTGGCCATAGCTCCACGGGTGACACAGATATACTGACTGTCCATCGTATGAGTGAGGATCCAATGTAATTCTTTCTTTGAACATTGAAATGAGTAAAATTCATTTTCCAGTTCTGAAGGCGTGATTTCATATGCTTTCATTTCATCCACCTCCTATAACAGGTCATCAATATCAAGTGTTACCCGTTTCGGTTCAGTATGTGTTGCCGGATGTACGGTTTGGCCAGGCATGCACCGTTCGACATCCTGTGCCGATAATAATGGCTGCACAATTCTTCCGCCAAAATGGAAATAATCATACAGGTCTTCCATCGTGGCCACCCCGACATTATTTTTCTGGTTTTTCCTGGCCCGTTCCCGCATGAAATCCATGCATCCCTTCAATGTAAGGTCATCTGTTATTTTTTCGGATTCTTCCGGATGCTCCGTCATGTAATAGATAGCCGTCTGCCCTATCATCCGGATACAGGCATCCGTGCTGTTATCATATTCATTCTGCCAACGTTCTATGATTTGATTCATATCCATGTAAATCAGCCCTTTTCGTATCAAAATAATTTTTGTATTACCCAAATCGTCAATGAAATAAGTCCATACCAGAAGGCAAATGTCAGTACTCCCATACACGCCAGCCGTAATCCGATATGTTTGATTCCGTTATTGCTTTTCTTGCCAGAGCAAATCTTTTGCATGATCAATCAGCTTCCTTACATACAACAGGTTAATCGGGTGCCGGTTCCTGTTGTTCCTATTTTTCCCCGATTCCATGTGCTCCAACCGCTGTTCTAATTCTGCAACGCTTGTGACCTGTTCAATTCCCATGGCCTTACTTTGCAGATATTCTGTCGTGCAGCCTAAACTATTCATCCAATCACCAGAAAAATAAATAATATCGCATCGGCATAGCAGTTCTAATGTGTACATCAGCCCGATAGGATAAGGAGTAGTTTCATAATCATTGCGTACAGCGTGGATGGGTGAAAATACAGCAATTTGTGGAAATTTTGACTGCAGATCCATTGCAATCCTGTCCGCATCCATGGCGTTCGATTCTTTGCCCCCATATGGATGAGATAAATATAAAGCAAGCATCAAATATCCTCCTATATCAACGAACGAAGTCCCCGGCATAATCTGACGGCCAATTTCATCCCTACTTTTGCCAGGATGAACACCAATAATAACTGCATCCCCAGGAAAATTCCAATAGATTGCCGGATAGTGTTCATGCTCTCTCTCATAATGCTCCTCCTGCTGCCGGCACATCATCCGCAACCAGTTTCGTATTTGCCGCTTCCCGCTGTTCTTCTTCATGCCTCTTTTTCTGCCATTCCCGGAATTTCCTCATATTTTCCGGATTGCGATAAAATTCCACTATTTTTTCTGCCAATGTTGTCGTATACATTCCAATTTCTCCTTTTATTTCTACATCTATCTTGCAATTATCTTGCAATGCAAATTCATATCGTGTTATAATGAATCAACAATTTTATAGGCCTGCCGGTAAAATAGCTCCTGGCAGGACATTGGCTCTGTGTTCCAGCACAGAGCCTTTTCTATTTCTACGACATAATGATGACGGCCATACCAAAGGATCCGAGAAACGCGGCTGCTCCCAGCCCTGCCTTGATGATTTCTCCCGCCGTTAACGGGTCGCCATAATCTTCGGCGTATGTTTCTCTGATGCGGTCCTCCAGCATTTGCTGCCGGCGCATCTGGATCTGATACAGTTCGTAGTTGCTGTTTACCCAGGCCGGTATATCTGTTGTCATAAGAAGTCTCCCTTTTTGACGATGATTCCGTTTTGAAGTTGTACCGTTTTTCCATCCCAGTGATGAGATGTATAATAGTGCATCATGGCTTTTGGCCATCTGACAGTATATACACCGTTCGCATTCCGCTTCCGGCGTGTAATAATCCGCTTGGGATTCCCAAATTCTTTAATAAAGTCTGACAACGTATACATTTCATCGCTCCTTCCGTACCTTGATGCATTCTGCATCCGTGACTGTAAAAAAATTCGGCTTATATTCCGGATGTGCGTTCAGCCAGTCGATAAAGCATGTTTTAATAGCTTCATCCAGTTCGTCTTGGTCATCTTTCGTGACATTATCCAGCCATCCGATGCTATAGTCATCGGCTTCTTCGTATGCCTGTTCCTGCAACTGATAGAATAATTCGTCTGTGATACCGAATACCGGCTGGAATTGTTCTACTTGTCCAACCCATACTGTCGAAACATCTTCCAGTTTGGCTTCTTGCATAGCTTCATCCAAGGCGTCCTCTTTACTATCAAAGAAGATGCCGTTATAGTTTTCTTCATCCCCTAATGCGTATGTCCATTTATTCGTTGCTTCCATTACCGCACCGCCTTTCAAAGTAAAAAACAACTTCATTTTCTTTTTCTTGTATCAGTTCGTATTTCAAGGCCAATCGATAAATATATACTTTTTTGAGTCGTCCCTGGACCTTTTCCAGTTCATCGCGAAACCGGTCAATAGTCATAGTACCTTTGTAAAAATTGCACATCCGGCAGGCTGGATTATAATTTTCCAGTTCATCCGCACCTCCTACGGAATGCGCCTCGATATGATCCACCTGCATATCCTTGTATGCAAGTGGTGCCCCACAGTAGGCACAATGGCCACCAAACTTTTCATACACCTGTTGTCTAATAGCTTTCGGAATCGGTTTATGTCTCCGTTCCCGTTCTCTGGCTTTTTGTTCCCGTTGTCTGGCCTGCGCATCTTCCCAGTGTCGGGCAAGTTCTTCATCGGTCATTTTGTCACCTCCTTTTTATCTCCTTTCCGTTTTCTTTCCCTCCGTGTTATACTCATATCAACAGGAGGCGAATACAATGCTTGAGGAAACGAATACCATGCTTGAAATTGTTTTTACTGGAATTGGTTCAGCCATTTTCAGCATAGTGGTATATTTTTATAAAAATTGGCGTAAAACCGTGAATAAGGATAAACAAATATATCAAAATTACCTTTGGTGGATTCAGCTAAATAATGAAATAATTAAAAACATGAAGCACAGTCAGTCAACCATTGAAAACTCTTGCTCCCAATTTCATCTTCTTGAACCCTACACGTTAAATTACATCGAAATTTTTGATGATTCTCTACGTGTACAAATGCTTGCTTATGACATATTGATTCAAGGGGCATTGGTAAAAAAAGGAATCTCCTCCACTGACTTAAATCAATTGGAATTTGAATCACAATCTATTCATCATACCCTTTCCCAACGCATAAAATTTATTGATGAATATATTGGCAAATTTGCTGTTTCAAGCTTTATTTTGTTCTTTGCATTACCCCCTTTAATCAAGATCATTGCCAACAAATACTTAATCAGGAGTAATACTGGCAATAAAAAATAATATGAATCCAAAAAAGATCATTCCGCTTAAACCTGCTAATGGTGTTATCCAATCTCCACCAATTACGGCCTTATATCCGGCATCTATGAGCAGTGCAAAAAGACAACACCATAAGATGTATAAAAGGCAACTATTTTCTTTCTGAAATCCTTGTATGTATAGCAATCGGTATATTTTTTCAAATCTTTTCTTCTCTTCCTGGCTAAGCGTTCCCTTACAGTACTCTTGATATTGCCTCAGAAGTTCTTTTTGAGCCTCGTTCATGCGAGGCTCTTTTTCATTCACCATGTCCATGCCCTCGTCTCTTTAATCACTTCAAAATAATTTCTTCCATGTTTTCTCTCCTCTCTAGTACTTCCTGATTTAGGCAACTTTATTGCCTTCGGTAGCAAACAAAACTTCTAAATTCTAATGCGTGCATCCATCAACTCCTGCCGCGCCTTTGAATCCGTACATTTTCGTAGTTGCTATTCACCCAATTCGGAATAGCCGGTATATCTGTAGTCATAATTCATCATCCCTTTCCGCATCACCACCTATGCTATAATTGAGCCAGAAGGGAGGTGATATTATGACATCACTTGATGAACTTGGGAAAAAACTTTCCGATAGTCTAGTTATACAAATGGAAAAACAACGTCAACTGCAGGCTAACTTTCATAAGAAACTAGAGGCGTACAATAGTGAACAATTCAATCTTACGAATAAACAAATTGATTCTTTGGTTTCACTCATAGCCTCTGGTAAAAATACCTATAAGGATATTCAAGATGCATTTCCTTGGATAAATTCACCTACAATGTGTTATTATCTTGTAGATGCTCCAAAATCAGGTCCTGATCAATTCGTTTCTATGGAGTTAATTCCTATTGATAACCATCAAACCTATTTTCAATTTAAAGAAGTTCCTGATGATTTTTTCTATTTGTATGAATTCAAGCCGACAGATACTTTTATCTTGAATATTACCGGAGAAAACAGATTATACGAGTTACAAAAAGAACAATACATAGAAAAGCTGACCCTTCAAAATACACAAATAGCGAAAGAATCTTTAACAGTAGCTAAAGAAAGCGCGACTTACGCTAAAAAAGCATACTATGCAGCTATCATCATCGGTATCATAGGAATTTTGCTAGGTATCCAAGAAAAATTAATAAGTTTAATCCAGTCAATATTTTATTAATTTTGGTAAGTCGTTTAGCTTTCAAAATAATTTCTTTGGCTTCCGTTATTTCATCCTGAGCCATGTCCCCGCATGGCTCTTTTTCTTTGTCTTCATTCATCCGCCTCACCTCCCTACAACATCACCGCCTATGCTATAATTGAACAAAAGGATGTGATATTATGCTTGAGCTTGTTAGTAACTGGTTGACAGCAAATCTTTCGTATATTTCGGTTTTTATATCATTATCATCAGCCATATTTTCAGCTATTACCTATCGCCGTCAACGAAAATATCTAACCGTTGACTGGGATACCAAGTACTACGCAATAGATACACGCTACCATGTAAAAGATGCTAAAGATGTCTTTAAGTCCTTTAAATTTTATAAAGGCATGTATTTGACAGCCACCATTGTAAATCCCTGTAATGTGAATATGGCTTATTTAGATTTGAGAGCCTTCAATCCCCGTACCAATGAAAACCATATGGTGGCCACGCAAGTTTCTGTTCCTTATTTACGTGACGATCCAACAGTTCTGGTCTGCCCTTGTGGAGAAAATGTATTAAACACATACTTTTTTAAACTTCCTGATGGGGTCCATGGTCCTTTACCAGTTGGCACCTGCACGATTCTGCATTTACTGATCATTTTTAATCCTCATGTAAATTTAGAAGATGGAATTATGATTAGCTTCAAATCCACAGACACATCTCTATTCCATAGGAGCAAGTACTCAAACACTAATCGTAAAAAGTATCGTGTTTATGAGCAATTTTTCTCGCTCGCAGGCTACGAAGAACAACTGGCCAAACAATTACCTAATGACCACAATAAAGATGCGCAAATATAACTACTACCGATAAAATCATGATAACCATAGCCACTACCATCATGACCGCATCAATGCCGTCCATGTAACTATCCTCAATGGAACATTTATCATCGCTTATCCATCGTGAACCAATAGTTAATACAATAGGCGGTATCCCAAAATACCAAGTAGTATTCTTAGTAATGCGAATGTAAACCACCCAATCTTTTACGACTATTGGAAACTTGCTATTTCCTATGGGATTGTTTTCAAAAATAACAACTCCATCTTGATCCTTGTTTTCATGAAATTCATTTCTATCAAATGGATTAATGGGCTTTAGAGCCGTGCCCACGCATGGCTCTTTTTCTTTTCTTTGTTCCATGTCTTCCTTCCCCTCCTGCTATGCCACTTTTTCTGATTTCGCATTTTATGCGACATTTTGAGCAAAAAAAATCCCATTGATTTCATCATAGGTTAGTTCCAACACTTCGGCTATTTTTGTAACTTCATAAATGGTAAAGTTTATCCCATTATTTTCAAATCTTCTATACAAAGTAGCTGGGTCAATACCAATAGCGATTGCAAGGCTCTTAATTGTATAGCGTTTTTCTCTAATCTTGCCTTTAAGCTTATCAATGTTTACCATTCTTTTTCTCCTCCTTTCGTCGCATTTATGCGATTTCTTATCTTTATAGTAAATGAATGTGCCTTACTTGTCAAGACTGTTATTCGCTGAATATGCGATTTTTTTTATGTTATACAGTGTGTGTTTATTGCATATTTGCGAATTAGATGTTATTATATAGGCAAAGAAAAGGGAGTGGAATATATGTCAACAATTGGCAATAGAATAAAACAATGTAGATTAGCAGCCGGCTTATCCGTTGATGAACTAGCAGAAAAGTTACATAAAAACCGAGCCACAGTATATCGTTACGAAAATGATGATATAAAAGACTTGCCTATAACGATTCTCGAACCATTAGCTCAGGCGTTAAACACGTCTCCAGCATATCTTTTAGGTTGGAATAAAAGTAATGATGCAGATAATAAATCCACAAAAGAACCTTCTTTAACTGATGACGAGCTTAAATTGTTATTAAACTATCGAAAATTGAATAATACTGGAAAAACAGTCGCACAAGGATCAATAGAAGCTCTAACTACCCAAGAGCAATTTTGTACTAAGATTAAGAGCGACGAGGCAATTTGATTATTATTGATTTTAAAAAATAACTTTTATCTATAAAAGGAGCATGATGTCATGTACACTGCAGATCCGGATAACCATAATAAATTATACCGACAAGATATTGAAGAAGGTTATTACGAAGAATTATCGGATTACTTTTTTGAGCGTTATGCATCTAAAATAAGTAAATGGGAAGACAAAGCTGATAATATGACAAGTAAGGTTTATAATCCAGGCACTCACCCTGATAAAGCCTTACAAATTTTCGATAAGGCTTTACAGTATTTATCTGATGAAGCTCTTCCTTTTTTCAAGGAAAAAGAAGAATATTATGGTCCGGAAATTATGGATGATTATAATTCGATGGTTGATTCAATAAAAGAAGATAAAGAAAATTTCAAAGAACATGAGTATGATGAAATGCTTATTGAGTATAACAATTATATTGCAGAGAAAAATAAGCTTAAGCAAATAAAAAAAGAAGTAAAAGCGAAAATAAAAAAGGAAAATATCATGAAACGCTCCGATTTAATGAAGTGCTTTGATAAAGAGGATGCAGCGCTTGTCCGTCGTTCTTTAAAAGAATTTGCTGATAAAGACATTATTGAAATTTATAAAGACGGATCCCGATATATGATAAAGTTTTTATAAGAAAGGTGGTTGTACTATGTTTGAAATCATTGATAGCGGCCGACACAAATCTGCACTGTCCGGCGATTTAACCCCATTGAGCGTAGATATTGAAAATAAATGTGGTAAATTTGTCGGCAGTGAAGGCTATATCTATGACACTTCTTTAGAACATTGCACATGTGCTGATTTTGCTATCCATGACGGAACCATGGCCTGTAAACATATGATTCGCCTGGCTATGGAATTGGGTGAACTCCCCAATGATGGAATGATTACAGACCATGAAAAAGCCCGCATAAAGTATTATACGGGTATTCTAAAAGTCTTCGTCAAAACAGCTCCTATCATGGATACGGTCCATTTATTCCTTATATTGAATAATTTACTTAAATCTACAGGCATGACTTGCGCTGGAAATGAGCTGGCTTTTGCTGGTATCCCTGATCTTCTCAAATCCGGTCTATTTGAATTGACTAAAAATGGGAAAAAGATTAAGGTAACGAAAACCAGTAAGAAGGACATGAAATCATTACAAAAGTCTGTAGAAAGTCGCGTAGGTGCGTTTGTCCTAGAGCATATTGATGATGAATCATTATCAGTATCTTTACAATCTTTGTCTGATAAATATGCTGCTGAATTCTAACCATCCAAATATTCGCAAGATACCACCGAAAATAATTTATCTTGCGAAATTCGGGTAACTATCAACAGATAAGCAAAAGAAAGGATGAATAATCTACTAAATATCTAAATAAAAAATCCCGTCTCCTGGATCAACAGGAAACGGGAATGCCAGCAGCATTGGCGTACTGCATGGCAAGTGTAAATCTTGTGTTTGCTTGGGCTGATTTACGTATTTATTATACCATAATCAGCCTTGTTTTAGAAAGAAGGACTGATTATATTATGACAAAAAATGCAGTTATTTACGCCCGCTTCAGCAGTGACAAACAGCGGGAAGAATCCATTGATGGCCAGATTCGTGAATGCCGGGCCTTTGCAGAGGCCAATGAAATCAATATTATCAATACCTATATCGACCGGGCCATGTCTGCCCGCACGGATCAGCGTCCGTCATTCCTGCAAATGGTCAAAGACAGTGCCAAACATCTATTTGACTATGTAATCGTTTATCAGCTCGATAGATTTTCCCGCAGTCGCTACGATTCGGCCATATATAAACACCGCCTCAAGAAAAATGGAGTCAAAGTATTGTCGGCCAAGGAAAATATCAAAGACGATCCCAGCGGAATCCTGCTAGAATCAGTCATTGAAGGTATGGCCGAATATTACAGTGCCGAGTTGTCCCAGAAGGTTAAACGAGGGATGACGGAAAATCTCCTGGAAGGCAAGTGGATTGGTGGCATTGTTCCATTTGGATATGAACTCACATCGGAAAATAAACTGGTCATCAGTCCCACAACAGGCCATCTGGTTTCCGAAATCTATGATAAGTACTTATCTGGTGTAAAAACGACAGATATTTTGAGCAAATTAAATAGCCTGGGTATCAAAACCCAGAGAGGATGCAACTTCACGCGCAACAGCCTGAACCGCATCCTCAAGAATCAGATTTACACGGGAACATTTACCTGGGCCGGTACATCCTATCCTGATTATGCCCCGGCACTCATCACACAGGAGCAATATACAGCTATGCAGAATTTATTTGAATCTCGCAAACGAAAAAACAATACCGCCCGCCGCGTGTCTCCCCAGTATGCCCTGACAGGGAAAATCTACTGTGGCACGTGCGGGCTTCCCATGACCGGATATTGTGGCAAGAGTCATACAGGCACCACGTACTACTATTATCAATGCTCGTCGAAAAACAACAAATCAGAAAAAGCTGCACGGTCCCAGATTGCCTGTGATGCCAAAAACATAAGCCGTGACAAGCTGGAAAAATTAGTTCTTGATACCACTATCAGCATACTCAAAAACAAAGACGCCGTAAAATGCATTGCAGACCAGTGTATGACCATCCAGAAAGCAGAACTGGAACACAAGCCGGCGGAAGAACTGCGCCTGGAATCTCAAATCAAAGAAATTGAAAAACGACTGAAAAACAGCGTAAAAGCCGTTGAAAACGGCCTTATCTCCCAGACCATAACAAACAATATTGAGACCTATGAAAAACAGCTCACAGAGCTAAACGCACAACTTGACGGCGTTAAATTAGACACTCATATTATCCCAATTACAGAAGAAGCGGTCATCTATTATCTGAACCAGCTTACAGAACGGGCAAATAAAAAAGACGGATATAGCCTCGATACCTTCGATGACTTCATCCGTCGTGTCGTAGTGACTGGAAAGCGTGTAGACATATTCTATAACTACACTGCCGTTCCCAATATACTCGAAAACCCCGCAGTCAAAATGCTGCGGGGTTCGAGTGAAGATTGTTTGGTGACCCGGTAGGGATTCGAACCCTAGACCTACTGATTCGTAGTCAGTCACTC
>ERZ836939.742-NODE-742-length-42446-cov-48.969003_pt1 | contig 42446 bp, 39 predicted proteins | sample MGYA00519912_ERZ836939 | MGnify/ENA primary metagenome ERZ836939 (study PRJEB31850, sample SAMEA3708810) | human gut metagenome | biome: human gut; feature: human-associated habitat; material: faeces | place: China | collected 2014 ...
GAAACCGAGGAAACCGAAACACCTGCAACTCGTCCGTCTGTGCTGGCTGCACTGGGGGAAAAGACCAATCAGCCGGAACCTGTCAAACCGTTCCGCAGCTATTATGATAAGGATGGTGATGCACGATGAAAGAAAAGCGGGATGAAACCATCATCCTGCGCTTGAGCAAAACAGAAAAGAACCGTATCTATGAAAAGATGCTCAGCATGGGCATCCGTAGCCTGAGTGCCTATATCCGCAAGATGGCACTGGACGGCTATTGCCTGCACCTCGACTTGAAAGAACTGCAACGCATGGCATACCTCTTGCAGATGTGCAGCAACAATCTGAACCAGTACGCCAAGCGTGCCAACGAGTGCGGCAAGGTCTACGCCGCCGACATGGAAGATCTGCGGCAGCGTCTGGATGAACTGATTGACATTGGCAAGCAAATTCTTTCCAAGCTGGCAGAACTCTAAGATTTTTCCCCGCAGTTGGAGGGCTGCGGGTGTACATATAACGCTTGACATCCTTGCAACGTAGTAGTCGATACCTTTATAATAAGGGCGAACAGAAAGGAAGTGCTTGATATGATGTCTATGCTGAAGAAAATTGTTCTTTTCCCGATTTCTCTCTTTGTGGCCTTTCTAGCTCTGATGGCAAGGTGGCTGCTAACCCTGTCCAGCTATGTAGTTGCTCCGCTGATGCTCTACATCTTTGGTTGCGGCATCTACACTGCCTATCGCCAGACTTGGGATCAATTTCTTATCCTGCTGGTGGCCGAGTTCATCTGCTTCATCCTCTTTTTCGGTGCAACTGCCATCACCGAGGGTATCGGGCGTTTCAGTGAGTGGTTGGCCGAACTGTAAGGAGCATTTTCAACCTTTTGCCGCCTTCGGGCGGCTTTTTCTTTTATGGGGGTGATTTAGGATGGCCGCGACACGGCTGATCGCGCTGCACAAAAACAAGGGCAAGTCGGTTGCGGCCTGCCTGAAAAGCCGCACGGACTATGCGCAGAATCCTGACAAAACGAATAAGGGAGAGTTGGTCAGCAGCTATGAGTGCAGTCCTTTGACGGTGGATGAAGAATTTATGCTTACCAAGCGGCAGTACGATTTCGTAAACGGACGCAGGCAAAAAAGCGATGTCATTGCTTATCAGATACGGCAGTCCTTTCGTCCGGGAGAAATCACTGCAGAGGAGGCTAACAAAGTAGGCTACGAACTGGCCATGCGTTTTACCAAGGGCAAGCACGCCTTTGTGGTGGCAACGCACACGGACCGGCAGCACATCCACAACCATGTGATCTTCAACTCTACGGCACTGGATGGCACCAAAAAGTTCCGGGACTTTTTCTTTTCAGCGTTGGCAGTGCAGCGGTTGAGTGACCTGATTTGCTTAGAGCACCAGTTGTCCGTCATTGAGAAGAAACCCTACCGGGAGCGGCAGAAGCGTGTTCTCTATCCTCCAAAGGAGAGCAACCGTGATCGCCTGTGCGGAATCATCGACACAATCCTTGCAGAAAAACCGGGAGATTATGAAACGTTTCTGCAAAAGCTAGAGCAGCAGGGCTACGAGGTGAAGCGTGGCAAGTACACGGCGGTGAAGGGCAAGGGACAGAAACGCTTTATTCGGTTCCGAACTCTGGGCACCGGCTATGGCGAGGAAGAAATCAAAGCTGTGCTGGAGGGTAAGGCGAAACACCAACCTTATCAGAAGAAGCCGCCCAAAGAACAGCCCTTCCAGTTGCTGGTGGACATTCAGGGGAAAATGGCAGAGGGCAAAAGCGTCGGCTACAAAAAGTGGGCGACCAAGTTCAACCTGAAAGAAATGTCCAAAACGCTGCTGTTCTTACAGGAACAGAAGATCAGCAGTGCCGAGGAACTGCGAGAACGTGCAGCGGTGGCAACCGAACGCTATCATACCATGGGCAATTCTATCAAGGCAGCAGAAGCAAGGTTGACAGAGATCGCCGTGCTGAAAACTCACATCATCAACTATGCCAAGACCCGCCCAGTCTATGATGCCTACCGCAAGTCTGGGTACAGTAAAAAGTTTTTGGAAGCCCATCGGGAGGAGATTACTCTGCACAAGGCGGCGAAAGCTGCCTTTGACGAAGCCGGGCTGCAGAAGCTGCCGAAGGTCAAGGAGTTGGATGCGGAGTTTGCAGAGCTACTGACCAAGAAGAAAGCCGCTTACCCGGACTACCGCAAGGCACGGAACGAGATGCAAGAACTGGTTCGGGCACAGAAAAACGTGGAACGATTTTTTGCGGGAGAAAAGGACACCATCGAAAAAGCGCAGACCCGATAAACGAATACCGCCGAGGACTCTTCCCATTTTGGGGAGATGTCCTCGGCGGCTTTTTTAGTTTATATAGCAGCGGTCCTGTTTTATAAGCCAATCTTCACACAGCCGCTGGGCTTCGTCCTTTGTGCAGCAGGTGCAGTTGAAAAGTTTGCCACGGATGGAACAGTAAGTGTAGTGTACCTTCGGGACTCCATTGGCATCTCGAAAATCAACGCAGCGTTCCTCACCGGGCAGCAGATAGATCGTATCCACGTTCAGCAGCTCCTTTTACCTTCGTTCATGTGCCAAGGGGCACAACATTTGCTATTGTATACTTATTGAAGTCTTCATAGTAGATAGACGCGGTATACAAAACGCTGACTGTCCAAACGATTTCGGAAATAGATGAGGCGATCTGATAGGATGCGTTTATATACAGAATAAAGTTCACAAGCATAAGCCCGCCGACAGCATATTTGTTTATTGCCAGAAGATATATCAGGAACAGTTCCGCAAGCTTGCAAACACCGATAACAAGATTTATAAGAAAATCCTTGCGCTGTTTTTTAATTTCGATTTTTCTTGCGTAAAGGATCTCATCCATGTATATGCCGCTTATCATACCGTTTCCGTTATAGATTCTGAGATCGCGTCCGGCTTCAAAATCATAGAACAGTTCCGAGAGGTACTTGATCTTTTTTGTGTTTTTGGAAATTTCCTCCTCAAATGCGTGTATGATTATAAGTGATAGAAATTCGTCAGGAATAACAATTTCAAATAAACTTTCTATATAGGGAATAATATAACAGGCCGCTTTGATGGTTGATTTCCGTCTCGCGGCCTGTTTGTAATGAATGATTATCTACTGTCTTTCGGAAACTGTGGTTTCAGAACAGAATCCTTTAGTGCTATGCTCTTATCTCTGCCCGGATACATGATGTAATAAGGCGGAATCTCGTTTGCCTTTTTCAAGAGCTCTTTTATCAGCTTTGCCTTCCCAAGCCACAGTTTGAGAGGATTGATCTTCGGAAGGTCTTCCTCCGTAATCTTACCCTTCATGCCGCCGAATTTCATGACTCTTTCTTTGATATAGCGAAGGTCATATCTGGCAGGATTCACCTCGATGATTTCCTTATCCAGACACGTAAGCATGTAAACTGCCTCCAGCGGTGTGCGGACAGAGGTTTCAATGGTGAACACCACATCACGGGGAACCTCGACATATTGTCCAATGAGAGCGAGATTTGTGCAGTCCTTCGGAATGATCGTCGGGCGGTCGCTTTCCTTGCGAGGCATGAACTGCGAGGTGATATAGGGCATCATACAGGTAGAGATATGGGAATGTGCCAGCACCGCATCCTTCATATCCAACATTCCAAAATGGTACAGCATCTCTTCAATGATCTCATTTCCTGTGCACTCCGCCATAGGCTTTTTGATATAGCTGCCAATACGCTCTCCAAACAGGCCATCTCCCCACAGAACGTCACGGTTCTTCTCCCGCTGATCCGGGAAATAGTCCCTATCATAAATGACCAGCGACATTTCCCAACCGGAATCCATGAAGGTGATTCCGCCGCCCGTACCGCTCTTGCTTCCGGTCATCTTCTCCAATCGTTCAAAAAATTCGGGATAGTCTTCTACGGTGAGGAAAAAACTCATCCATTTGGTCTTGTCGATATGGCTTAAGAACTTATCTGGATTGCCGAACTTTTTATTCCGTGCGGCGAGGTTTTTCCATACCGTGAACAAGCCCATATCTTCCGTGTCCCGGTTAATTTCAGCGATATGTGTATTATCACCGTAGGAGGCGTTTGTCATCATGGAGCCGCTGGTAAGAAGGACGTAATCCTGAGCTCTTACAGGAATGGTTTCCTGATTCTTGATCTTAATACCGTAAACCGTATTGCAGGCCTCATCCATTTCCAGATCATAGACTGCAGTGTCCATACGGAAGGTGACACCCTGATCCTCCAACCATTTATGAATCGGCTTGATCACAGAATCCTTGTCATTGCGTTTTGTATGCAGAATGCCCTCCAGATAGTCGAGCCTGTTCAGAAGTCCGAATCGGTTGAAATACCGCTGCGCCTCCAATGCACTGTGATAGGGCTTAAAAGCCAGCATAGAGTGATAGCACCACCACAGAGAGCTATGGAAGAACTCGCTGTCCTTTCCGAAATAGTCCTCAATCGTCATATCCTCCAGATCCTTTTCCGGGATGCTGGTGAAGTGCTCCATTTTCAGGAGCAGCTCCGGACTCATGCGGTAGTCATGCACCTTTTCGTAAATATGTCCCTGTTTGCACAGGAGTCTGCTTTCGGAATGGATCGGCATATCCTTATTGGCTCTTACTGATTCATCAAGCACCGAGATCGATGGATCTTCCAAGGACGGGATCTTGCTGCACAGATACCAAAGGCACTCCATAAATGGCTCCAGTTCACGCTCACCGGGGCAGATATAGCCCGCTTCCCCGGAATAAGCGTCACAGCAGCCGCCAAGGGAATTTCGTTTTTCATACAGCGTGATGTTCTTTCCCGGCATTCCGGCATCATCAATCAGAAAGACCGCTGCCGCAAGGCCGGCCATTCCTCCGCCAATGATGTGGGCGTTCCTTTCTTCTATGCCTTCAGGTGCGGGAGCCTTGTAAAACAGATTGTAAATGTTCATGGCATACATTCCTTTCTGAAAAGTTTTAAAACAGTGTTGAAATCACAACACTGTCTATATTATAATAAGGAATGTACTATGGAGCAACCATTGATGTTATGCGAAGTGTTGATATATCCACACTCAACGCATATTAGTCGATATATTCAGGAGGAAATTTATGAAGGCAAAGAACCTGAACGCTTCATCTGTAAAAACAAGAAACCTCATAAGAGATACTTTTGCAGAGCTGCTTTACGAAAAGAAAAATATTAACAAGATCACAGTGACAGAGCTGGTGCAGCGAGCGGACATTAACCGGAGCACTTTCTATTCTCACTATGATGATGTGCGGCACGTTGCGGAGGATATTAAAGCCGAAACACTGAAAGCCTTCTTTGAGAACAAAACCATATCCAATGTACATGACATTGAACCTTTCTTTGATGAGATTTATGCCTATATCAAGAAGAACGATTCCTTCTTCCGGTTGATCTTCATCTCAGATGAAGTGACGAATTTTGTGCGTCATCTGGGCAACATCTGTAAAGGACGAATTTACGAGGCAGTAAACAAAGACGACTCTATTCGTGATAAACACCTGCTTGAACTGGAAGTTTCTGCATTTTCGGACGGCATCGCCATGCAGTTTATCCGTTATTATCACAATGACTATAACGTGACGCTGGAGGAGATCATCGAGTGCGGTAAACTCTGGTGTAGAACGATGATCGAACGCCGATCAGAGAAGACCGTCATGTTAAAGGAATGAGGCTGCAGAAACAAAAACTTTTCCAAGCGGTATATGGGTTCAGTCTCATCCTCGGCTTCTGTCATCACCTTGTGCCGCAGATAGGTGTTCTCCACCTTCGTGACATTGGCGTCACGATCCAGAATGCCCTGGGCTTCATCCATGAAGGACTGGAGCTTGTTTTGGTACTCGCAAACGATACCCTTGTCAATACATTTAGGAAAAAAGTGGATGTAACTGAAATCAGTTACATCCACTCGATATGCGTAAGGTAGCGGCATTGCAGGCACAGAAAGAACTTGCGGACCGTATGCAAGCGTGGGGTGTTTCGCTTCTGGATACGTCTGTTCCCGAACAGATGAAGTACGATTTTCTTGCAGAAGCCGCTTCTCACCTCATGCAGGTTCTTAACGACCCGGAGCACATCACCGGGTAAAAAGCGTCCCGCAGGGATGCGCAGCCTGCATTGGGAAATGCAGATCAAAGGGGCTTGGGGCATTCCCCAACAAGCGTTTTGCAACGCAAAATAGGCAGATGTATATACGTCTGCACTGCTTGCAGAAGCTTTGAAGAAAAAAGAGTATCAGATGGGAGTATAGATATAAATGTTGCGTCCCATCTCTCCCGTTTCAACATCGAAGCTTCCCGATGCTACCAGTTTTCCGTTATGAGTTATCAGTAGATTTACACATGGGTGCAGAAGTACAAGAAGAATGGAGAAGATGGGCTGAAAGATTGGCGTGGACGACACAAGAAAGATTACAAGCCGCAGACGGAAGAAGAACGGTTGAAACAGGAAGTAACAACTTTGAAACGGCAGCTTTATCTGGCACAGATGGAGAATGACGTACTAAAAAAATTGCAGGAGCTGGAGAGGGGGAATCGCTGAGTCTGACCAGACTGCTGCTTCGTTACCAGACAGTAAAGGAACTGCATGAGGAAAAAGGCTATGTCGTCCAAGACCTCTGCCCGCTGGTACATATTGCTCGTTCTTCTTATTACAAGTGGCTGAACCATCCAAAAAGCAACCATGAACTTGCAAACGAGAAGATTTCAACAGCAATTTAAGAGATTTATAAGGAACATCCAGACAAAGGACATCGCCGCATCCGTGATGATCTGGAAAAGGACTACGATATCCGAACCAGCAACAAACGTGTCCTGAATCTCTGCCAGATGCTTCATATCCAGTCTACCGTAAAATTCAGAAAGCAGGGCTGTACCAGAAATGCCTCGGACCCGCAGGTAACAGCACAGAATCTTCTGCACAGAGAGTTCTGGGCGGGGCATCCCAACGAAAAGTGGCTGACCGATGTAATAGAGTTCAAGTGGTGTGAAGGTCCAATTATCCACAAGCTCTATCTGAGTGCGATCCTTGATTTGTGTGACCGGAGAATCGTCAGCTACGTTATTCGTGACCGAAACGACAACAAACTCGTTTTTGATACGCTGGATAAGGCTATTCTGGAAAATCCCAACGCTCGTCCCTTATTCCACAGCGACCGGGGATTCCAGTACACCAGCAGAACCTTCCGCAAAAAGCTGCTGGATGCCGGAATGACACAAAGCATGTCCCATGTTGGCCGCTGCATTGACAATGGCCCGATGGAAGGGTTCTGGGGAATTCTGAAGCGCGAATGCTATTACGGACATACTTTTACCAACCGGGAACAGCTGGTTTCTACCATTGAGGACTATATCGACTACTACAATAATCGCCGTTACCAGCACCGCCTGTTTATTCAGACTCCGATGCAGGCTCATGTCCATGCCATGAATCGGGCTGCATAACTGGCTGATTGCACAAAAAATTCGCCGTTCCTTTGGTGAAACGGCAAATGAAATCTTATATTATTTTTTCTGTCTACTTCAAGGAGTGCACCTCAGATTACTTCTATGGACAGTCCGGGGAGTTGTTTTCGTTTTACCGCATTCCAAAAGCCTTGTTCCGAGACAGCCGATTTCAGCAGCTCTCCACCGATGCCAAAACTCTCTACGGAATTCTGCTCGACCGCATGAGCCTGTCTGCCAAAAACAACTGGCTGGATAAGCAGGGACGGGTATTCATCATCTACACCGTGCAGGAAGTTCAGGATTCGCTACCGTGGATGAGGAGTTCATACTCACAAAGAAGCCATATGAGCAGTCTAGCAGAAGCACCCATAAAAGTAATGCCATACCTACCAGATGCGGCAATTCTTCAGACTCAGTGAAATCATAGCGGAGGAATCAAACACAATCGATTATGCATTGGTCTCCTGCTTTCTGAAGGGCAAACACGCTTTTATCGTTGCCGCTCATACCTATCAGGAACACATTCTCAACCGTATCCTAACACAAATACCATATCATCTGGAGTTTTACAGTGCAAAATCTCATACGCAACATAACACGGTTTTTAAACAAAGCATCAACAAATTATTATCTAATCAACAAATGCTTCCTATTTCAAGACAGTTTCTCCTTTGTAATCAATTTCTGCCGGATATTCCTTGACATTACCGTAAAAAAATGATAGTTTTGTGTCAACAGATTTCCGCTGTCCGCCAGATATTTTACTTTTGAGGAGGGTCTTGCATGAAGAAACGGATTTTATCCATTTTTATCACTGCAATCGTCTTATTGCCCTTTATCCTGTCTGCCTCTGCGCTCTCCGATGATGAGGCTCTTGTCCGGAAGCGTGCATACTATGCCGGCATTGAAAGCTCGCTTTCCCTTTTATCCAGAAATCTTGGCACATTGGAAAATGTACAGATTCAAAAAATCGTGGTAAGATCTCCAAAGGATCTTACCACTGAAACCGATGTCAAGGAGTTTACTGTCTCGCAGTCTCAAAAGGATGATTCCCTTCTAGAGATTCTTTCACCCTCCCATGTTCTTCCCATCAGAGTCTATGTTCAGCTTGCGGCCTCTGAAAATGGTATTCAACAAAACTATCTTTTCGAACACACCCTTTCCTATAGCTCGCTCTTTAGTCTTGTTCCATTAACTTCTCCTGAACAATCTGAGAGCGGTTCTACTCAATCCGTTTATTACATTGCTCTTAAAGCTCTTGACTCAGAACAAGGCCATCTTATTGCACCCGGCGCTGCTTACTATATTGATGATTATTACTTTGATATCGATTTGTCTGATTATCAGGGTGCCGGTCATTCTCTTTCCATTCCTCTCCAGCAATCCGGTGATTCTTCGTCTGCTCTCTTTCCTCTTATCCGCAAGCGAGCCTACTACCGTAATATTGAGCAGGGGCTTTCCTTCTTGGAGCGTTTACACGCCGAGTATGGCTTGAGCAATCTTCAGGTCAAGCGAATTATTGTTTCTTCCTCGTCCGACTGCATCAGCGAAGCAGATGTTGACAAGGCCCTTGAGGATTATGCGCAAAAGCGTTCCAAGTTTACCCCTGTTGAAATTTCAATTTTGTACTCTGCTTCGGACGGAAACAATCATGTTTTCGACTATAACCCTTCTTTTCCTTCCACTTTTTCCCCTTTTGATTTTTCTTCTTCTCCGGATGATATCGCCTTTGCCCTTAAAATTTTTAATAACCACGCTTCCTACCTTAATAATTATGGTGACTGCCTCGCCCCGGGTATTGCTTATACAACGACTTTAGGTGAAACATACTATCTTGACATTGATCTGTCCGACTATCAGGCACAGGGCCACTCCCTCCTTATTGCCGACTGAGTATCGAGCTTCTCGCAAAACAGTTGTCTTGTAATAACAAAATCCCACTGTGAATCTGTCAGTAGCAGGTTTCACAGTGGGATTTTCTATTTGATTGCAACCATGTTACCGGGTACAGAGCAGCTTACCCTTTACACACGGTCAGCAGGCATCACATCCGTGCCAGACCGATCTGTCCCAGCGCGTCAAAAACACCCGTCAGCACAGGTGCAGTATTGATGGCCTTCACAAGGGCCGTCGGGTTGAATGCCTGAAGGATAGACTGGAAAATACCGATCAGGCCAAAGCCTTTGTTCACAGTCTGGCGCTGCTCATAATCCAGGTCAAAGATCCTTTCAAAAAAGCCTTCCCACTTTTTGGTGATCTCAGATGCATTCTGATGGGTATCGTAAGAGCCGTCCGTATAGGTTGCCGGCCCGATGCCGCCTTCGATACCGTATGCTTCTTCTTTGCTGATCTTACCATAACCAGCGGGGAACATCAGAGCATTTTTCTTCAATGATTTCATATTACTTACCTCACATCTCTTGTTTATTACAAACTTGTCAGTTGACAAAATTTGCCGACGTCAAAAGGGTCCCGGCATCATCATAGAGTCGGACCGTGTAAGTGCCCTTGGGGTCCATGATGGAAAGTCCCGGCGAAAAGTCATGGCTTCCATCGCTGCAATTTCCCAAATCGAATTTTGCTGTTGTAGAGCCATCCGGATACTGGAAATCAACCTTTACATTGAAATTTCCGCCGGAAGTTCTGAAGCGGATGATGTTCTTATCCGCCTGCGTGATGGATGCCGATTTAGCCACACTTTCAGGCTGTGCCGATGCCGGTGTCGGCTGGGCCGCCGGAGCAGCACTTGGCTGAGTGGACGCTGTCGGCTGGCTCGATGATGCAGGCGCCGGGTTACTTGACGCAGCGGGCTGGCTGGAAGAGGACTGCTGACTTGTCGATGCACTTTTCGAGGACGATACCGCCTGAGAAGACGATGCCGTCTCTGTGCTGGAAGCTGCGTTTTCTTCTTTCTTTGCACTTTCCGCAGTGCTTTCGGACCGTGCTGCGCTCGACTCCGACTCTTTCTTGCTGCTTGCGCTCTCGCTGTTCGATTTTGTATCGACCGATGTGCTTGCCTTTGAGGAAGCAGTCTCTTTTGTGGTCAGTTTTGTCTTGCTCTTACTGCTTGGCACCATACTGCCAAGTATAAAAGCAACTATCAAAAAGATCGCAGCGCCCCACAGCAACTTTCCGCCGGGTCTGCGCCCCGATGTTTTTTGAGCTTTGGGTCTCTCTGATTTCTGCTTTCTCTCCTCGCGGATCCTTTGCAGCTTTTCCTGCTGTATCCGCCTTCTGTCTTCTTTTGTCAGTTTATTTTGCTGATAACCACAGCCATCGCATACGATTGCGACGTTTGAATCCGGAAGTTCCTTTCCGCATCTGGGACATTTCATACCGGTCGTTCTCCTCAGTCTGATTTTTCGTCTGACAGCACTATGCCTGTCACATTTTCAAATTTTTCAGTTTATCTCCAGCAGCTGTAAAAAAGCTTTCAGATCTCCTGCCACCTTATACATTTCGTCTTCGTTTTTCCAGAACACGCCGCTTCCCTCTTTTTGCTCGAATCGCAGGCAGTAGTACCCGCCCAAACTATTCTCCGCAAAAGGCAGCCAAAAATCGGCATCATCCTCTTCGTTGAACATCTCAGCCATTGACAACAAATTGACTGTATCCGAAAGATCCGCCGATATGAATCGCGTCACCAGCAATTCCCTGCCTTGGACCAGCAGTTCCTTGCGGGCCGGGACTCCTCTACTGATAATGCAGAGCATCGCCATTTCCTGCTTTGATAAAGAGATGCCAAAACGCTCCCTCAAAGCCGTAAAAACAGCCGTGTTGCCAACCGCCCGATTCCTGTATAATTGTTTCATGCAGCCTACCTTTTTTCTTTTCCTCCGCCCCAGATCGAGCGTCCACCTTCGTGCGGGATCATATGAACCACGGTCGGGATCAGGAGCATTCTTCCTGCCTGAAGGTCATGATGCCATATGTATCCGTACGGAGTTTCTGCATTTTCCAGTGCCTCTTGGATCTCTTCCAGTTCGTCATCCTTGCCGCGGAATGTTTTTTTCAGGAGACTTCGATATTCTGCATTATCCAGAGGATCATCAAACTCGGCCCCGCAGTAGCGTTCTGCAACTGATGCCCAGAAATCAGACATTGCTTCAGAGCACGCCTTGAACTGTACTCTGTCGCTCACCTGAAACTCTGCTGGTTCCAGATGTGTTTCAAAGGCCGCAAATGGCTCAAAATCCGGATAGCCATCTTTGAATAGCACCGAATTTTTTCCATATCTCTGCATGACCTCTTGTTGTTCCGGCACAGATGGCACCCAGTCCGACTTGCCTCGTTCCCCGATCCAGTCGCCATTTTTTCCTTCTACGGGGAGATGTGTCTTTTTTGTCTGTGGCTCCAGCTGCATTTCTGCACTTGTTCCGTTCAGGAAGTTCTGTACAAATCTCAGCTCCTGCCCTTCTCCGTACCAATCTGCATGGCCTTGGCACTGCTCTGCTGAAAGCAGTACCTGCACCGCACCACCCGGAAGCAGGTTTCCGCTTGCCGTGACCTGCCCTCCTGCACGTCCAATGTTCAGGACAGTCCCCGCCGGTATATGTACTTCACAGTATTGTGTGCGGGCCCCTTTCCAACTGGCGTCCAGAGCAAGTTCCATTTTGGCCACCATACGGTCTGTCGGCATCCTCGTCGTCAGAAACCTTCCGATACGGGAGGACGCTCCACCATACACGCGGTATAACACCAGCTCCTCTGTGGTCTGCACGGTATCATACGCACCGCCCTGAAAGCTCACCTGGTCCTGCTGCGCCAGTGGTTGACGCGGTATCTCATGAGCCTTGCCGCTCAGCAGAACTTGTCCCATATCGGCTGGCCGTGCGGGAGACGCGTGCATTGCACCGCCCAGTGATGCATTCCGGCTTATGGCCACCAGAAAATCACGATACATCTGCATCTGCTTGAGAACTCCCGCCAGTTCCTCCAACACCTTCTGGAATTGTTTTCCATAGCTGTTGCAGATCTGTTGCAGCTGCTCGTAAGCTTCCTGCGCCCCTGACTCCTGTAGATTTTTCAGTTCTCTGTTGATCTTCTTCCATATTTCTATGCTTTTCCGATTTTCTTTTCCCACTTTCATCCGGAATCGCTCGGCACCTTCCACCGAACCGCAGATCTTTGCCATGCCATCACCTCCCACCTTTTTCACACCCAGCCAGACTTATCCGGTCATCAGGCGGCCAGCTCTTGACAACGACATTAAAGGCTTCTCAGATATGCTTCATACCGTGCCAGTTTCTTATAGACATCACCGATAGGCTCTCTTGCCGCATTCAGCTCCTTCAAAATGGTATTTACCATTCCCTCTACATCTCCGATGCCTTCGTCTCTCCAGCCGTCTTTGATGGATTGCTTTGCAGCCGCTATGCTCTGCGTTCCCGCCAAAATGCCCTTCGTTGACTTTTTGACATCTTCAGCAAGCTTTGCCGCCTCTTCCGCATTAGTATCAATATTTGCCATGATATTTGTCTCCTTTACCGTCCTTCGTCCATCAGCCTCTCATAGCGATCCTTCTCAAGCTCTGCCTGTTTCAGCCGCTCCAGAACACGCTCATCTCCTGTACCTACTGCCTTCAGCATTTCTGCCGTCAGTTCTTTCAGTTTTTGTGTATGCTTCAGGCCCACCGGATCTTTCAGGTATGCCTCTGCTCCCTCTGCACTCTTCTGCAACGACATGACTTCTTTTTTCGTTCCCTCTATTGCCTGATGCAGATTCTTCAATCCTCCTATGATTTTTTCATAGTCACGGTTTACCTTGCCCGCCATTCTGTTTTTCCTCCTTTGTATCCGTCTGTTTTCTTATCTACAGCTCCGGAATTTTTTATTTCTCCATCCCACTCGTTTTCTTCAGTTCTCTCAGACCTTTTTGTTTTTCCTTCACCTTCAAGCTTTCTTTCTTCTTCCTTGCGCTTTTTGGCAAGTGTCTGAGACTGCGCGTTCTGTGCTGCCATCTGGAGCTGCTCACTGATTTTCTTCAGCTCCACCACTGCCGCGTCCAGCCGCTGAAACGATGCAAATGAAGCGTCATCATTCAAATCGTTCTCGCCCTCTGCTACTGCTGCCTTCAGGCTCTGCGCGCACATTGCGAGGTCGATTCCATAACTTTCGATTTTCTTTTCGATTTGGAGTGCCTTTTCAAGGTCCTGTTCCTGCTTCATTCAGTTTCCTCCAGGCTGCCATAGAAAGGCGCAAACTGATGATATCCACGGCCATCATAATAAACATCCATTGAATCATCGATCAGATTGCCCTCAGCGTCCTTGATCGCACGGCTGCTGTTCAGATATGCCAAAGCATCATCCGAACCGATTCCAAATGCAATCCGGTGACGGAATTCATCCACAGAAACGCAGCGGGAACGCTTCAGCGCAGATACAGACGGGTGGAACACCACGGTAACGATGGATTGCCGGGGGCCGGTGCGAACAATGCTTTCGACATCGTTTGCAATATTGTAAATCGGCAATTCCTCTTCTGTGTCGTCTGTTTCCTGTTCTTCCTCATCCGAGCCCATATCAAAGGAATCCTCCGAACTGCCAAAAAGCGCGTCCATCTTTTCTTCCAGCGACTGCATCAAATAATCTGTCTCTTTTTCAAGCGACTTTTTGCGGGATTTAATTCCTCCGACTTCCTGCCGGATGGCTTCCGGATACTCGTCGGGCGCTTCTGCCAGACTCTGGACCAAGCCTGCCAGACCGATCCAGAGTACAAATATCTTTTTCTTTTCGCCTTTTTCTCTCAGACGTTTATGGGTCAACGCAGCAAGTTCAGCTACTTTACGGCAGACAGCTTCTTCTCCGCTGTAAAGACGGACTTCACTATGCCGCATTTCCATTTCTTTCAGCAGTTCTTCGCAATCATAGAACATCGGCTCATACTCATCTGCCATAATGTCGATCTCACAGGGTTCTCCCGCGCTGAGAACGCTTTGGATCACCTGTTCCATCATGCTGATCTGGCGGATATCATCGCTGCCGATGCACATCAGATTCTCTTCAAAATTCGTAAAAAGCGGGACTGCCAGATAAGGTTCCAGTGTAGTCGGTACACCTACAAATATCTCCATTGCACGACGAGGCTTCTTGTGCTCCCAGCAGCGGATCTTTTCCCAGTCAGGCCAAATACGCACGCCGCTGCGCACTACCTGAACATCAGTATTGGCACCATAGTCCTGAATGCTTTTTTCTGCGATCCACTTGCAGCAATCATCGCTGACATAAAGAGTCTTGTTCCACTCAAAATAATAGCGAGTTTCTTCTTCGTTTTCTTCGTTCTTGAATATCTCGCTGCGCTTGAGCGTCACTTCCCATTTGCTCAGCATCTTGAGTTCGCGCACATCGCGGGCATTCGTGATCCCCATAACCGCGTTGTACTCATCGATGCTGCTGCGCATGGACATACGCAGGGTGAGCTGTTCCTTGCCTTCTTCCGACAGGCCTCTCAAGCCAATGCCGCAGGTCTGATCTGACAGCAACAACGAAATACCTACCGAACGAGCCTCTTTCAGGATATTGGTAAGCATCTGCTTGTGCTCCGGGTCATCGCGGACATGATCCGACATTTTATGGAACTCATCGATCACGATCAGGATACGCGGCATACTATCCGACCCGTGCTCTTTGCGGTACTCTTTCAGCGATGTTATCTTTCCAAACGCCTGCTGACGCCGTTCCATTTCCTCATGGATCCGTTCAATGAAGCTGAGAGAGTATTCCATGCTTCGGGAAATGCCCACGAATTTGACGTGTGGGGGTGTATTTTCTGCATAGCGTTGAAATTCGTTCAGCTTATAATCAGCCAGCCACAACTGTACATCTGTAGGCTTATAATTCACTATCACGCCGTTGATGATAGCATGCAGCAAAGTAGATTTGCCGCAACCGGTAGAGCCAGCCAGAAGTGCATGTGCACCATCCGAACCGCCAATGTTGATGTAAGTCACTTTGCCCTGCTCATTGACACCGATCGGCACTTTGATCTCAGCCGCACCATCGCTGGCGCTCCAAGCCTGCTCCAGATCGATACGCTTCTCCAGCGCAGTTTCCATGTCAAGATTGGGTTTGAGGCTCTCCCGGATTTCATTCAGATAGGACTGGTCAGCGGTTGCTCTGCCATTGGGGCGGAAGCGGAAATGCATCCGGCGCAGCTCTTCTTCACTGGTTTCTCCAAGCGAGGCAGCGCTCAGATCCGTGAACCACTCATAACCTTCTCTTTCGCTGCCACTGGCTTCCAGCCAATCCGACACCTCATTCTTAAGGCTGAGTTCCGGTTCCGTCAGTCCTTCATCTTTTGTCCGTCCCGATATCAGCACCACGCTGATGCCGCATCGCCGGGAGTTCAAAATCAGACGTTTCAGCGTCTGCATCTGGTGATTGTCCAAATCGTGCACATTGTCCACGACCACAATGCATTGCGGTACGATTTTCTGCCCTTCCTGTACCATGCCATCGCTCATGCGCTTCGCATTGTAGGTGAGCAGATTTTTCTCGCCGCCGATCAAAGTGCTGACTTTGCCCATCCGCTCTTCCAGCTCTTTGAACAAGTCAGACGCCTCCGACGAAGTCGTAGCGATCTTGAGCATCTGATATCGATGATTGCAGATCCCATCGTCCAGGATATACGCACTATTGTTGATCACACTTTTCAGACTGCTGAGTTCTTTCAGTGATGCAGCCGCATTACCCTGATCGATAAAATAGAACTGGCAGGTATAGGCCGGCGCCGCGTGGAGCATCTGATAGAACAACCCGCGCAGAAAAACGCCTACGCTCTCCTGATTGGTTGTAAAGTCCTTTGCGTCGGGAGCATCCACAAACAGTGTAAAGGGCCTTTGGATACTATAGCTGAATGGAATGCTGAGCCACTGTCCATCCCATAAACCATGCCACAGTCGTGTGTCCATGCTGCTTTCCATCGGGTACAGGATATCGCCCAAATACAGCTCTTCCATCCGGCTTCCCTTGGGGTCATAGCCATTTACCTGTCTGGTATTGGACATCTGCTGTGCTCCGCAAGCCACAAAGCGTTCCACAGCCTCTCGCAGCGTATGCTCTGCCGGGTTTTCTTCCGATTCCTGTTCCTGCGGATGAAGCTTATAATAACGGCCAGCCACATCCGCCATCGTCATAAACCATGTGTAGTCTTCTTCTTTTGCACGGCGCATTCCAAAGGCACTTGCAGGCTTCAGCAGAGCCGCATAATTTCTTTCGTCTGCAAAATAAGACATCGCCTGCTGAGAAAACTCTTCCGGATACGGTTCATTCGGAAATATCGGCATAGGGAATCTCGTCCCATAATTATCCCGAACGATCCGGGTCAGTTCCTCAATCTGCTCTTTTCCTAAAGTCCCCGCCTTTGCTCTGGGCGTCTGGCCGGACAAACTCAGCACATCATTTTGGATTTTTTCGATCTGCTCAAAAAACGCTTTGATCTCCGTCATAATGCCCTCTCCTTTGTATCAGTGCCGGAACGCTTTCCAGAGAATGCCTCCAACTATAGCAAATGCCAACACATCCGGAAGTATCTGCATCAAAAGCGAGGCACCTACCACCACCCCAGCAAAGATAGTTGCAACGACCCCCGTTGCGAAGTAGACTATCGCGCATGCAGCAATAAAGCAGCCTGCGGCCGCCAGCATACAGGCATACTCTTCCCAGCCAACGCTCATTCCCTTATAGAAAACGACAGCACCCAGGATCCATCCTGCTGCGATCATGATTCCACCGCCGCACAGCATCTCTTTATTCAGCTCTGCGGCATCTCTGGTGAGTATGCCGATCAAAACAAAATGCAAGACCAGACTGAAAATGATGCCCAAACCCGCACTGAATCCCGCAAACAACAGATAATGATCTCCCTGCGGAGGTTTAGGAATGGACTGAGGAGATTCAACTTCAAATGCATAGCCAGCAAAGCGCCCCCGCTCATATACCGGCTCGATCGGACGCGGCCCCAGCATTCCGCCGCCGCCATTTGCTGCAATCAGCACTTTATTTTTTTGTGCATCCGTCTGCATTGCCGGGACAAAGATCTTGACCATAACGTTATCTTTTCCTTTGACCCGGTATTTTTTTCCGTCATATTCTGCCCCCACATTGGACTGGACCAATGAATATATCGTTCCTCTTTCTCCTAAAACCTGCATTTCTGCATCCTCCACCACTTTACTTTTTTAAGATTTTTTTCAATAATCCTTCAAGTTTTTCCAATGCACCTACATCATCCGATGCATGTTTGCTTCCATTCTGTGCGGGTATCACCGGCGGAACCTCACCTGCCGTCTTTTTTTTGTGCTGATCCTTTTCCTCACATTTTTTTCTGCACAGCACCTGCTCTACAAGCTTCGTCATTTTCTCAGGCCGCAATCCTGCATCCTTTTTCAGTTCTTTTCCAAGGCTCTGCCGCATATCCGCCGTGACCCATTCCGGACATTCTTTCAGAATTTTATCCGGGTCACACCCTCCCTGCTCCGCAACGGCCATCAATTCTTTGCTGCTCATGAATTCATAAGCAGCATGAGGGCGAGCTGTGCCTTCTGGCAGGAAGCAATACCAGAACAACATTTTCCACGTGAAAACCTTTTTCTTGGCATACAGCCTCGGCAGATGTTTCAGAATCTGCATACGGAACTCTTCTTTTTCAGTACGCGTTATTCCGCCTGTTTTTTCTGAAAGCAGCTGGTCTAGTTTTTCGTCATTTTTTTCTTCTGCCAGCGCATGACAAGCATCTATAAATCTTGCCTTCGGGTTCGACTTCAGCCCCAGCACATCGAGTATAGTCCACCAAGTCACCTTTTGGTTTGTGCCTTCTGTCTCCAGCACATTCTGCATCAGCTGCTCGATGGAGAGTCTCTGCATTGACCACTCTCCTTCTGCCTTCATGATATCTTCCTGAAGCTCTAACGGAAGTTTTGTTTTTCGCAGCTCTGCTCCCTGATGGTAAAGACAACTCAGGCATTCATCTGCCCTCTCGCAATTCAGGGTCTTATAATACCCAAGTGTCCTCTTCTTTAGATCTTCCTGTCCATTCTGAAGAAGCCATTCGTCTTCTATCGTCTGTAGATACTGCATCCATTCGGCTGCAGAAGTACATTTTTCTGCATCGATCACAAGTTTTGCATAAAGTGTTGGCAATTCATCCCGATGTTTGGCTATTGTCTGACAAAGTGCCTTCTGATACTCTGCGCTTCCATCTTCCGGGTTTAATAGCTGCTGAACGGTTTTTTCCGCTTCCTCCGGAACCTTTGATTTTGCCAGCAACACACAAAAATTCACACGGTCTAAAATGTCTTCAGGAACAGCTCCTTCTGTCATCAGCCTCTTCCAGACGATCTGAGCTTCCTCCGTCAGATGCAATTTGTGATCATCAGCATCTGCTTTCTCTACCGCTGCTCTCAACAATTCCCAGTCCAGCGGCTCATATGCTTTTCTCTTTTGGGACAGAATGCGGTTCACCCACATCATCCTGTTTTCTGCTGACTGCTGCTTCATCAAGGCACAGGCATAATGCTTTTTTTCTGCCATTCGATGAAGCAAAATGTATGCGATTTCCTTATTTTTTGTTTCTGCCGTATGAATTTCCGACTCCACCGAAATTCTGTCTGTCAGTTCATCGAAAATCCGTTCGCTCTTGCTTCCAAAAGCCCCTTCTACCGCCTTTGCAAGGTTTTCACTCTGTACTTCCGGTGTGCTATTTGCGATCAACCGGCAGATCTCCTTCAGCAGGATCTCATTATCTGTCTGCACGACTCTTTCCAGCAGCATCTTGCTGCTTTCTGCCGGAAACTCATCCATCTTTTCCAGCAGTTCAGCTGCAACCATATCAATAGCACCGCTGTTCTTCTTCTCGTCCAGCGAAGCCAGCAGCAGATACAACAATCTACGCTGCTGCTCTGCATTCAAAGGCACTTTCTGGCTACAGCAATATGCCACCACAAGCAGCGACTCCGTATTAATGCCAGATTCTGCAAGAAAGCGTGTTGTCCACTCTTCCATCTCCTGCAGCAGGTGCGCCCTTGTCTCTGTATCAGCGCTGGCCAGTGCTTGATAAGTCAACCGCTCCAACTCATTCATTTCGTCGTTTGCAGTCTCTTCATCCAAATCAAATTCGATGCAGTCACCATTGAGCATACCGCTCTGGGGACTGCTGAGGCATATCTTTTTATGAGTATCTCCAGCCGAGGAGTAGCTTATATTTTTGCGCAGACTGGCCGGAAGTCCACTTGCTATGCAGTAACAGATATCACGAATTATCGCCATCTCATCTATCTGAGAGCTTTTCGTTTTCAGACAAAGTACGCTTTCGTCCGTCAATGCCAGACTTCCCGCCCACAATAGCTCAGCATACCGCTCATTGGACAGCGCATATTTTTTTCTGACATCATCCAGCACCGGCACATCCGTTGCAAGGTCAAACTCTACCTCCGGAAGCATAGGATTGCCAGGTTGATGAGTCAATGAGGGCCTCGTCTGTGCATAAAGAATGTTCCCGGGGTTTCTTCTCATGTTATCTTCATAAAATGCTCTGGGCAAAATATATGCATTGCTGAAAATCGCAGGACGTCCAAATGCATCTGTCTGAAGAGTAGATAATGCCAACAGCACATCCTGTTCCACCGCTGTACAGGACATCACACTTTTGCCTATATGTCCCCGGAACAACGGATTCATGCTGTCATTCAGCTCATCCTCAATATGCTCTTCATTTTCTTTTGTAATGCCCTTCGATTTTGCACAAATACTATATCCTTCCCGCTTCGTTCGGAAACGGCAGACCTGCTCAATCATACAGTCGGACATCGAAACAGCCTCCTTTCTCCTCATAGCAGTTCAGCTTTTACCAACCCCAAAAATAGTGCATATCCAAACTGCGCATTTGTGATATACCGCTCTGTTCTGCGGCAGATCCTGCCTTGCGTTAAAATCACTTATCTTTGGTTACATATTATGCTTTTTTCTGAACTGATCGTAGAATCGCTGATAGTCAGCTTCTCCTCTATAGAATGCCTGTCGAGCTTCCTCCGTCGCCTGATTCCACTCCGTCGTCCATGCCGGATCATTGTCACGATGAAACAGCATTGCAAAGCCGGTTCTAGGCTGAGAAGGTTCCGGCTGTGCGCAGAATTCCGGCTCGATCTGCCCCATCTTCCACAAGATCCACTGGAGAGGCTCTTCCACACGCCGAGGATTCGGATTGCCGGAAGGATAACCGATCAAACTGATGGTCCGCACCTCTTCCAAATTCAGGGTATACGAGACAGCCTTGCCAAAGCTGACACGTTCGCCCTGAATATCCGTTTCGACAGTCCGGGCAAACTCATCCGTGATCGCTTTATTTTCCGGGATGCCGCAGGACAACTGCGAAGGCGCAGCACCTAAGAGATGCCGTTTACGAACGATATCCTCCTCTGAAAGAAACTTGCCGCTTGCATCCATCGTTTCGTTCCACTTGTCGACCCATTCCTTCAGCCAGAACAGTTTTTTTGCATTTTCACCGGAAAGCTGATACAGCTCTCCATATTTTTCAAATTTCTGGATCACACCGCAGGTAATAGCCGAAACCGCAAAATATGCCGTGTTGGTCATAGCTCCTTCAATGGTGCTATAAGTATTCGTGGCATTGCTGCTCATAAAGCTTCGCAGCTCTCTGTTGACCTCCACAAATTCATCTCTCTGGAAGCCCTGCTGATTTTCGCCAATATTCTGCAAGAACATTGCCGTCGGAGGGAATTGATTGACAACTTCCGGGTTGTCACTCTTGGTCAGCACGACCGCCGTCGGAACTTCCTGCCAGGTCGACCGGATCTTCTGGATCTGAGTGACTGTCTTCTGGACATCTTCTGCTCGCATCGTATGTCCCCCCGGCGCAAGTGCCCGAATCTGCACCGGATCTATCAGGAGCATCATAGCATCGCAGTTTCTAATATAGCTCGTCACTCCAGACCCTTCCTGTAAGGTCGAGTCCATCTCTGTTTTTTCAGCAAAATGCTCGCCTGCGACATCGTAGAAAACCAGCGTCAGTTTTTCGCCGTTTGGCTTTTCCAGATTGACTGCCAGCGGGCGGCGCATCAACCGGCTGTCTGTTGCACCCGGCAGAGGGAAATTAGGATCCACATGTTCTCCCAAATCATCCAGATTGCCCGCGCCCACATGGCATCCAGCAGCTCTCATGATCGCTTGAAAGTTGTGAAGTAGCTGATACAGGTATACAGTTTTACCTGCGCCCGTAGTGCCGACTACGCTGATAAATTTTGTTTTATATTTACCATAGTCTTCCAGCGGAAGGGGATTCAGACAATGCGGGCAGAGGCGTTTCATGGGCTTGAACTCCGAGCCAAAGCGATCGATCACCCGGCGGACAAAGCCATCCTCATCCCGGACGAAACCATCAGAACCCACCTTGTAATTTCCCGTCTGAAAATCTCGGATCAGCAGCCCAAAGTCATCTTGTTCCGGGTCAATATACGGCATATTCCAGCCTGCATCGGTCTGATATCCAGCTTCGCCACCTTTATCTTCCCAGAACTTGATCAGTTTCTCAACTTCTTCCGAGCGTGCATTGTACTTAGTAAAGCGTGCTTTCAACTCCACCAGCTGATCTTTTCCCGTGCTCCGAAGCTCCCGGAGCTGACGGTCATCGTAACTGACTGTAGCGCGAAAATAGACCTTGCTATCTTCGCATTCGCCAAAGCAGTAGGGACATTTGAATTTATATGGCATAACCCGATTGCCTCCGTATTCTTACCATGCCTGATACTGTTTTTTATAACTTTCCTGCACGATCACGCTCACCTGTTCTCCTGCGGATGTCCTGATACAGATACGCTTACCCATGCAGTCTCCGGGAATCGGGATCGGCAAGGCACCGCACACCTGATATGCCAATGCTCCGTCCTGATAGAACGCTTCTTCCGGCATCGTAATCATCAATTCCGTATACCCATCTTTGGGCATGATCTCTGCATGATACAGCATCTTGATCATGCAGCCTTTTTCTTCCGATGGGATATAAAGCACTGCTGTTGAGCCGCTCCGCACCATTGCCCAAACCTGTACCATTTCTGGAGGCTGCACCTGAAAATCTCGGAATTCGCCGTTTTTCTTTGCGCGTGGAACTCCCTGTAGCCGATAATCCTTTTTATTCACAGTTTTTCCTGCCAGAATGCTCTCGAGCTCATCCTCCGAAAGCTGCACCTGATCTTTATACAGCGGCCCATTTTTGCTGAAGCACAGTACATAGGTATCAATTTCCATGCTTCCCGAAAAATCCAACGCTCTTGTTCCGTCCGGGCGGATTTTCAACACCGGCTGTGACACGGCAAAAACACTGCTCTTCAGCTCCTCTACCGGCATATTAACCTCACTTTCTTTTATAGAAACAGGAAAGGTCATAGCCGACGATGACAGCATTGTCCTGTCGGCCATGACATTTCATTGCCCTGTTTTCTTTGTCTTACTTACTGGATATGCACATTGCCCTGTGCATCCGTCTGGGTAGGAACCCAAGTCTGACCATTGTAGTAGTACAGCGGAGTATTCGGCATCAGCTGCACCCAGTTGTTCATCGTGCTATCCCATGCCCAGTTCCAGCTAGGTTCCGAGACACTCATGGTCTTGCCATTATAAGAGATCCAATAAGCCTTCTGGCTTGCCGCAGTATTCTGATTCCACAGTGTCTCGCCAACAGAATCACGATAGTTGCTGATCTGCTGTGCCACGCCAATGTAGAATCGCATGATCTCATTCTTCTGCTCCGGCACCAGTGTAGCGGTATCCACGTCCAGAGCTGCCAGATGCTCCGTATCAAATCTCTGTTCCAGTACACGAGCAATCTTTACTTCTTCTACTGTCTGGGCAGCACGCCGCTTTTCCTGTGCGCTCTTGTCCAGCTCTTTGCGCGGTGTTACAGAAGCATCCAGGGCACGATAATTCACAAAGCCCTGATACAGTGCATACTTTCCAGCAAACGGATAAGTTTCCCCGACTGCCTGATCGGAAAGGACCAGTATTTTCGGCATCCGTCCATCCATATAAGTATACTGGATCTTTGCAATTTTCTCATTCGTATTCTCCAATGCCGACTTCTCGCTGCTGTTCAGGCATTTCAGGATACCATAGTAGATCAGCTCACTGTAGAGCTTCAGATCTGCCGCATATGCGTCAAACTCCTCATGTATCTCTTCCAGCTTTGCCTTGGCCGCCACGACTGCATCATAGGCCTCCAGTTCCTTGCAGACCTTCTGCTGAAGTACAGGATAATGCAGGAAATAGTCCAAACGTACGCGTTCCAGCAGTCTCTCGTCTTTGATTGCGCGGTTACCGTCATTGGACAAATCAGTGGATTCTACCAGTTTATCCGGGTCATAGCGGTGCTCCAGCCAATCATCCAGTTTGTCCTGTTCTTCTTTGTACTTTTTCTCGTTAAAGGTTCCAGACTTTGTTTCAAAATCTTCGCGCTTATACTGCGGAATTACCAGCGGAACACTGGTGCGCAGCTGATAGATTTCCTGTCCATTTTTAGTCTTGTCCAACAGGATCGTTTTGCATTCCCGTGCTCTTTCATACTGCTCCACCTGTTTTCCGGTGACATCAGAATCAAACATTCCACGATTCTTACCAAAGGAGTAAGCCATTGGCGTCGGCAGATAAGTACGCCAATTTTCATTGATACTGCTGGAATCCGACCGACCTGTATCCTCATACAGATGGCTACCAATGCCAAACTTCGAACTTGCTGCCTCATCATAATATTTTTTCAGCAGCGTAACGCCCTTATAGGCATGGATAGGCACGCCACTGACAAAGCGTAGCACAAAAATTCTGTCTTTCAGGCCCGTTTTACGAACTGCGCAGTTTGTCATCGTATTTCTGAAGTCATCTGCGGCCTGGCAAACTGCCGATGCGGAAGCAGGAACGGAAAGCGAACAGCTCTGGAAGGTCACAGAGGCGTCCAATATCGGGTAATCCTCATCATTCCAGAACATCGGAATAGAGTCTTCATATACTTTCTTCAGAATGTCATCCTTCACACAGTCTGACAAATCTGCCGGCCCCTTTGCGCGAGGATACTTGATGTACAAATAATCCTGCAGGCTCCTGTCCATATCGCTCTTGAACACCCGTTCCATATAGCGGCTGATAAATGCACCGATCTGCGAGTCTTCGTTTTTCAGCCACTCATCCGGATTCTGCAGCACCTCTGTCATGAAATCCGTTACCAACTGCTTGGGGGTCAGATTCTTTATAATTTCATCCAGATGACTCTTCATCTCTGAAAGCTCCAGAATACGCCAGGTATATGCCGCTGTGGCTTTTGCCTTGTCTCCATTCAGATAATTCTGATTTTCTCTAAAAGTCTCATCCAGACCATCCATCAAATCAACCAGAACCTTGAAAAACTCATTGTCCAGATTCTGTAGCTCCTGCATCAGATTCTCCAGCATTTTAGCTATTTCTTCTCGGAGCGCGATCTCATTCAGATTGATGATAAGCTGTTCCGTTGCACTCTTATATTCCCCATAGAGGACTTTGTCGCTTTCATGCAGGATTCCGAACTTTTTCGGCGGGAAGCAGAAATCTGCGCTGGCCTGCACCATTGTATCATCGTAGTTACCAGTGATATTCTGCAACGATGCACATTCTTCTTCTACCGTCTTTTTCAGACCACGCACCCATGCGATCAGATCCTCGCCTTCCTGATGCAGAAGAGCCGCCGCATAATACGGGCCGTAATTCGGATCTTCTGCCAACTCTGCCAGTTTTTTGAAAATCGTTCCGATGAGGGAATCACTGCTGTTCTTGGACGGGCAGTTGCTGGTCCGTACACCATTCAGCACCGCACGATTTTTCTCCATCAGGCCCTTGCATTCAGACAGCCATGCTGTACCCGCTGCAGTATACCACAAGGAGTTGAGATGTCCCTTCTGCATCGGCCCAAAATTACGCAGCTGCTGGAAATCCATATCCGGAAGCATCAGACCATTGCTGCCTGCCCGCATCCTGTTTTCAAGATTTTCTACTGTCAGTCCCATTTCAGCCGCACGCTTACGCAGCTCATCCTCCGGAATCACAACCTTATTGCGGCCAATGCTTTCCTCAAAGCGCTTGTAGAAGCCCGCCGCCAGATAGGTTGCAATCTGGCTCATGGGAATTTCTGCATTCGAGGCACCCAGAATATGATAGCTCAGATTTGCTCCATAATTACGCGGCAAGCCTTCCACACCTCTTGTCACGTTCGACAGATGTCCGCGCATCGTCAGGCCGCCATCATCCTTGCCCGCTTCTACGCCAGCCGGAATATCGACCTTAGCCAGATAGGAGATCACATAGTCAGCTGCAACATTGATGCAATAGCCGTAGCCATTCGGAATGATCTTTCCATTCGATTTTTGGGCTGATAACAGGTGGCACATCGTTACCGGCGGCTCATCTGTATCGATTTGGAACGAACCGTAGTTCTGACGGAAGTGATCCTGTTCCGCTTTCAGATTCATCAGGTAATCCAGCTCCTTCAAAGCTGCATATCCATTTGAATTATTTGATTTCACCCACAGTGGATTTGCTGCAACTTCTTTTTTGCTGGTGACAACATCCGGCAGGAAGAAAAAGCCCATAATATTGCCAGTAGAGCCTCTTCCCAATTCTGCCAATGCCTGGCGCACAATATAGCAGGTATCCAGGAAGCAGCCACTGCCAGTACCACCGGAAATACCAGCAAAAATATAGACATCCAGATTTGGATCCGTGCTCTCCAATGCAGTCTTGCACAAGCTAGCAATCTTAGACTTCAGCTCATCGACCTTGCTGATAAGGAGGAAGCGTCCCACCTGACGCACGCCGCCAGCACCCTGAGTTGACAGACGTCCCTCGATCGCATCGATGCTCATCCAGCTCAGTTCTGCTTTCTGCTTAATGCCTTCCTTATTTTTCAGTGCTGCTGCCAGATTCGGCATCTCGATTGAAAAGGCCTCATCTTCAGTCAGTCTGCCCACGCCCTTGACGCCTTTGAATGCACTCGTGTCCGAGTCGATGGCCAGGAACTGGATATGCTTATATTTAGGAATCGGACTGTTCGGATTGTCCGGCTCCAGCTGCTGATACACCTTGCGCTTGAGCTGTGCCAATGCATCCACACCTGTGCCGCCAATACCAATACACAGTGCTGCACCGCCAAACTGTTCCGATTTCTGCGTCGCGCTTACTACGCCGCCACCATTGTTTAAGAGAAGAGAATCGTAAAACATAATAATTCCTCCTTTATTTTACAAGACATTTTATGCTTGTCCATTTTCAGCAGATCACGGTCACTTTTCCATCAGATAGCCAGCTGATCCTTTTGCACGGGGAAAATCTGTAGTCTTTCCATGCAATCCGATTGGTTGGTACTGAAGATGGTACCCAGCTTATCCAGAACCTCATCGTCCCATGCTTTTGTATTAGCGCTAAGCATACAGTACCGCATCGAGCCCAAGCTCGGTTGCATGAACAACGGGAAATAAGCACACCTTGTAATGTCTCTGTTCACAAAGTCCACCATTTCTGCTGCATCCTGTGCACCCGCTCCAGCCTTCTGCAGGAAACTCAGTTCCTGTTGCAGCGAGCATCGATACTGCGACTTTTTGCCTATGACTGCCTGATAGATTTCTCTCATGTCATCCTGCAGATCATCCATATCACCGGGATGTATCTTCAGCAGAAGGTCTTCATTTTCTCTCAATACAGCAATCGTCAGATCCCCATAGGCTTTCTTCACTCCAGCATCAACAGGCGTCGAGGTTAAATTATTTCCCGCATCCGTGAGGATACTCCGAAAATCGCCGATGTTTTCAGTCATCTTCTGCATTTCATCTGCAAGGATTCCAGCCAACACATTATTACACGATTTTTCGCAATTTTCCTCAAACAATCCGTGGAGCTGCTGAGGATTCTCTGTCCCGGTAAGCGAAAGATCCTTTGGCTGATCGAAATAACCATTCTGGATATAGTTTCTCAGTCGTCCGGCCTCGGCGCTCAAACGTCCTTCGATTTCTTCAAAGCTGAGTCTTCTTGTGATACGTTCTGCAAACCACTCACCCGTCTGTGTTTTTCCCTCTTCGGAAGCCAGCCACTGACGGATCGGTTCCTGATAATATTGACGGAATGCCATCATACAGACGCTTTTTGTAACCTGAGGATCTGTCCCTGTGATCGCCGCTGCTTTTTCCTCTCTCATATTCCCCGCAAATCTGCTGAAAAATCCTTTTCGAGGTTCACTTTTATTCTCTTGCATTACGGCCATCTGCGGAAGATATTTCAGAAACTCCTGCTCCGTCTCATTCGGCAGAAGCGTTTTCAACTTTTCCTCAAAGAACGTCTGGAAGAGATTCTGATATCCTCCAGCCTTTCCGCAGATCTTTTCCTCGAGGCTTCCCGAAAGTTCCTGTCCGCTCTTTTCGATTTTTTCCTTGTAAGCCTGTAAAATCGCAGACAGAGTAACGCAGGCAATTTCATCCGTATCACGTGCCACACGATAATATGCTGCACTGAACAACGTACCGTGCCGCAGCGCATTTTTCATGGCCGTACCCGGATCCGTCAATGCGCCTTCCCAGCTTTCCGGAGTGTAGTAGCTGTTTGCGATCACTGCCGTATCTGCCGCAATTTGATAGTCCTGCCACATATTTTCTTCGCCCAAAATGCCACCGCAGGTATCATCGCTCAACAGGACTACGCTCAATTTATTTTCAGCTGCCCAGTCCAAAAAGCCCTGTTCCGCGTTCTCCTCCGAGCCAAACAGCCGACGACGCAGCTTCCGGCAGCCTCCGCGTACTGACTGGCGGCAGATAGCAAACACCAATTTATTGCATTCCACAGTTCGGGGAAGCTCCAAGGGATTCTTTGCATTCGTGACCAGTTCTTTTATTTCTTCGTAATGGTCATCCAGCAGGTCCCAATAATACACGATCGAGACCTGCCTGTTACGAATCTGAGCATTCGTGCTGATCATTTCAAAAATTTTGTCCTCGATCATCACTGCTCGTGCTTCGTCATCCGGCTCTGCCAATAATTCAGACGCAGTCAGGACTCGCAGTTGCTCTACATTGTGCCAGTATTTTTTATAAATTTTCTGCACAAATTCTTTCTGTTCTTCGGCTTTCTCGCCCAAAAAAAGACTCAGGACCGGATTTCCCGCTTCCCGGGAAGCAAGTGTTTCGTTTTTTTCATTGTCCAGCAGATACCCGCACTGTCGAACAAATGTATGCCAATCAACCATGTTCATCCTGCCTTTCTTTTTCTGCCTATATCAGATGTTACAGAAAAGCCGGCGGCATCCCCATCGGAGCAGAAGGCATACTATCTGGAGCGCTCATGGGAGGCTGTCCCGGGTTCCCCGCAGGAGCAGAGGGCATATTACCCGGCATACCCATAGGTGCTGGTCCCGGATTTCCCGCAGGGGCAGAAGGCATACCACCCGGCATACCCATAGGTGCCGGCCCCGGATTTCCCGCAGGGGCAGAAGGCATACCACCCGGCATACCCATAGGTGCCGGCCCCGGATTTCCCGCAGGGGCAGAAGGCATACCACCCGGCATACCCATAGGTGCCGGCCCCGGATTTCCCGCAGGGGCAGAAGGCATACCACCCGGCATACCCATAGGTGCCGGCCCCGGATTTCCCGCAGGGGCGGAAGGCATACCACCCGGCATACCCATAGGTGCCGGTCCCGGGTTCCCCGCAGGAGCAGAGGGCATACCACCCGGCATACCCATAGGTGCCGGCCCCGGATTTCCCGCAGGGGCAGAAGGCATATTGCCCTGCATACCAAATTGAGCTGATGTACCATCCAGACGAATCCACTGGCTTCCATTCCAGCCACGGGTATAGTCGCCACCGACGACCCAGCAAATCACATTATCTTCCGTGATGCAAAGTTCCATATTGGGCTTACTTGGAACGATTTTGAAGTTCATAGCAGTTCTCCTTCACATATTACTATCTTAGTAGTTCATTTTAATCTGCACACGAATGCCGCTAGTTTGATTCTCATCCGAATAAATTACAGTCTGACCCGGCATCAACGTGCACTTTTTGGTATAAGGTATTCCATTGATATAGAAAGATCCCGGAGCATGGAATTCCAAACGCCCACCTCTGCAAGTCTGGAAATAGCACTTTTTCACATCAAATCCGCAACCCGGAACAGGGAATTTCTGCAGAGAAAGCTTACCACGGAAAGAGCCGCGCGGCAGAGCTGCAGATCCGGGAGCTGCGCTGGACACTATCATCTGCCCATTGAACAAAGGACGGTTAGCACGCCACCCTAGAAAACTCAGGACTGCTGCGATCACGATTCCCGCCAGAATCAGCAGGAACACCGCCAGCGTCAAATTAGTCACCTTGAAACGCAGGGTCAGATCCCGATATGCTCCCTGATTATCTGTAGCACGTACTACCAAATCGCCACTACGACTTTTTGCCGTATTTACTGTGAGCTTGTCGCCTTCCAGCTGAACAGTGCCATCGACCAGTTGAGAATTCACAATGCTGTAGGTCAGTCCATCGCTCTGGTCATCTGCAAAGAAGTTGGACAGCGTCGCCTTGTATTTTCTTCCTGTAAGCGGCGTCACGATTTTTTTGATAATTTTTACGCCATCCTTGATCTTGTTTTTGCTCTCATTGGCAAACCCGGGAGCCTTATTGTCCCAACCCGCAGTGATCACATTCGTTTTTACTGTGATCCCCTCACAGCTCAAAACTGCCTGAAAAGAGTAACTGCCTTCCGGGAGAGCTTCTAGCTCACAGGTAAAGCCGTCTGCATCAGCCTCCATGGGCAGACTTTTGACAACTTTTCCCGTAGAAAGGTCGGTGATTTCCAACGTACCTGTATACTCGCTTATACCTGCTGCATCCTGGATCTTGTTTTCATCTTTGTACAGAGACGCCTGCAATGTCAGTGCATCACCGCTATTCAGATCTGCCACATCGCCCTGTGTACTCAGCTGTGCGCTGACGTCCACATTATAAAGGACATTCAGCACAACTTCATTTCCCGGAACACCCTGAATCTGGAATTCCCATGTACCCTTTTCCGGCCTTACGACTTTGACGACCTTATAATTACCTGCTACAATCGTATTGGCATCCAGATCTTTTTCCGTATAAGCCTTGCTCGGCGCTTGTGCTTGCACGTGCACATCATCCGGAGATTTGCTGTTCAGGATCACATTGATTTCCTCTGCACCGTACGAAGGAATCTCGATTTTCTCGTTAAGGATACCGCTCTCGGGGAATTTTGCATTTTCCGCTTCGGTCGTAGAAGTCGCAAAAATCAGCCGATAGAACTGTTCAAATGCCTGCGAAATCTTATCCGGCGAATCAATCGTTACGCTACTTCCGTTCGTGCGCTCTGAAATTTCCTGTAATTCCTCTGGATCTGCCACGGAAGACGCAGCCAAGCAAATGCTGTAAATAGGGATATCGTCTTCCTGTGCCTTAGTGATTGCCTTGTCCTTATTTACAAGAGACTGCTCATAGGCTTTCTCGTCGCCGCCAAGGTCCGTACGGCCATCACTGAACAAGATGATAATGGACTCATTATCATTATTGACTGCTTCCAGTCGCTCCACCGCAGTCAGAAGTGCCGAACCAATATCCGTGTCTCCGCCAGTACCTGCATCCTTGATTTTTTGTGAAAGGTCCAGTTTTTCTTCTTTTCCACTCACCTGCTCTACATCTGTATTAAGCAGATAATTTTCAGAATCGTCATCGAAGACGATTGCACTGACCTCATTTCCCTGGTCGGACAGTAATGCCAGAAACAGTTGGATTGCCTCATATCTCAAGCCATCGTTGTCTGTTCCATTACTATTAGAAACCAATGAGCCACTGCCATCCAGCACCAAGGCAACATTGAATTTCTGAATCTGGGGATTTTTTTTTGCATGAACTGTCAGTCCCATTACATTACCTACTAGTAATGCTGTCGCCAATAATACGGAAAGCCATTTTCCGAACATCGTCCTCAGCGATTTTTTTCTACCCATTCTGATTCCTCCCTGTTTTTTGGGGTCATTTTTGAGGGCATTCTGTGATTATTTTTCTTCCGCAGAACTATCTTTTCAGCCGTATTCTCTCACTATCCTGCCACTCATAAATTTTCTGCAATCCATGTATCGCAGAGTAGCTTACTCTGCGATAACGGCGAAAAAGCAACGGCAATTTGTCTGACACTTCGGATTGACGGCTTATTTGACGGAAATAAAATCTGCCAGCTGTTCCATCGTTTCCCGCTTCAGCTCTAACGAAGGATGAACATATCGATTCATTGTGATGGTAACAGATGAGTGTCCTAAAATCTCACTCAGAGTTTTGATGTCGATTTTTGCTTCCACGCAACGGGTAGCGAATGTGTGCCGGAGAACATGAAAATTCCGATTTTCTAAACCACATACCGTGAGAATCTTATGAAACCGACGCTGGATGCAGCGTGGCTCGATCGTCCTCGATAACGAGCCACTCAGGAAGTAGCCGGTCTTGCTTAACGGGTACATACTCAGATATTCAAACAACATATGTGAAATCGGAATCGTCCGATTTGCAGAGCTGCTTTTGGGGGATGAAATGAGTATATGTGTTCTTTGAGATTCAGGTATTCGGGTCTGAATGCGCTGCATCGTTCGGCAAATACAAAGACTTCTCTCAGAAAGAGAGATCTTGTCCCATGTCAACGCACACAGCTCTCCGATTCGGATACCGGTGAACAGACACAAGAGGATGCCGAGATTCAGACAATCGGGGTGGCCTATTAGATATTTCTGAAGTGTCAACTGTTCGGACAAGCTCAAAACGGGCAAGGGCTTCGGTGTTTGTTTTATTCGTATGTCAAAAATCGCGGAGTCTACTGGTATGTTCTGAGCCTTTGCGTAATGCAAGATACGGCGAAGAACAGAAAGAATGTCAGAAACCGTTTTAGTCGAAAGAGCTGTTCCATCTCTTTTACCATGTGTTTCAATCTCTTTACAAAAATCCAGTACATGTTCCTTCGTAATGTTCTCGATTTTTGCTGTCTGGAAATACGGCATCAGATAACACTTTATTAGAGTGCGATAACGGATATAGGTTGACTCTTTAAAGTTTGTTGAAAAGGTATCAAGCCACTCTATAGAGAAGAACTCAAAGACTGAACCTTTACACATCTCTTTAGAATTAGGGGCGTTGCCTTGAAGTCGAATCACATCCTGCAAACGGTTACGTGCCTCGTGATACGATGATGCATATAAATAGCCATATAAAGGTTTACCTTGAGCGGTCCGCGACTTTATGTAGCGTGCTTCCCACCGGCCATCCTTTCTCTTATAGATGTTCAAGCCCTTCCTTGACATAGACATATCCCCTTCCTTTTCGCTGACGGCTTATTTGACGGAATATACAATTTAGCTATATCGTTTTTAGCAAAATTGTCGATTGCCTCCAACATTTTCTCTGTATTTTTCTTACCTTTAGACGGTTTTCCCTTGACCGTAAGCTTGTTTGGCGGTAGAATTTAGTTGGACAAGCCTGTCGCAGAGTAAGCTACTCTGCGACAGAAAACATAAACCATGGACGTAAAAATTCATGGTTTTTATTTTTGCCAATTTCTTTTAGTCTATCACAGGTAATTTATTATATCAATTAAAAATAGCAGATTTAATCGTCCGGTTTTGACCATACTCTCGACTAAAATAGAGTTGAGAAGGATGGTGATAACCATGTACGAAGATCAGTTTTCTAAAAGGCTTGCTGAGTTGCGCACGCAGAAGGGTGTATCTGCAAGAGACATGAGCCTTTCAATCGGGCAGAATCCTGGCTATATTCGTACAATCGAAAGTGGTGCTGCCTTTCCAACGATGGCAAATTTCTTTTACATCTGCGAATATTTCAACATTACTCCACAAGAATTTTTTAATTTCGGCGAGGAACCCTCCAATGGAATGGATGCTCTTATTGATCAGCTAAAACAGTTCGATGCCGAGCAGATCAATGCACTTACGGCTTTTATAAAAACAATCGTAAAAAAGTAAATTATCAAAGAACTTAATACTTGGTAAACCTACCGAAAGATAGGGACACAAAGCCAAATGGGTCTAAAATCTCATATACGAGGTCATGACAGCCGATTGCTTTTTGAATGGGATAATTTTATCCCTCTACCATGTTAGAACCGTCTGTGAAGATTTCAACTCACAGGCGGTTTTTGTTTTTGAAAGCAAAATGATGGGGCATTCTTCAGCTTATGCGGTGGAGAGATGGCTTTTATATAGACAGCATCAGGGATTCACCGTATCGAATGGAGAAGGCCCGGATGCTGCTTTTTGTTTAGGAGGTATTGTTATGCGGCAACTTGATCAGGTGTGCGAAAGTCCTGATTCCGAGAGTATCCAGTGCGCTCTTGATTTTGAAAACACAATGAACAATCTGGAAACGCAGCTGTATTATCGCCACCTGCCGCCAAAAGAGGTGGCACTTCGCGTCATGGAAGCGGCCTGTAAATTCTATGATGCCGACTGGTGCGGTCTGATTCAGGTTGATCTGGATTTGGGGCTGTGGAAGCCACTCTGGTGGCACAATGAATGCCAAGAAGATAAAACTACTATCCTTACAAATGAGTTTGAATCGTCTGAATTTCTCGACCGCTGGGTAAAGGCAGTGCGCAGAGGAACTCCCATGGTTGTGCCCGATGCCGAAGAAGTTAAAGACCTCTATCCAGATGAGTACCAACTCTATGAGCGTCTGGGAATCAAGTCTGTCCTTGCAATTCCTTTGGAGCCTCGGCAAATCGCCCTGATTGCTGTGCGCAATCCTCAGCGGTACATCCATCAGACCAGTATGCTTAAACTTCTGGCCTATGTGTTACTGGCGGCATACAACGATAAGCGAATGGCTGACAGTCTGAGCATGGCAATCTCGCCAGAAAATATCAAGAGCAGCCATGATGTCTTCATCAGCTTGTTCGGAGAATTGAAAATCCACACTTCCCACGGTGTCCTGCCGGAGTCCGACCTGAAATCTCCTAAAATCAGCCGTCTGCTGACCTTTATGCTGCTTTCCAATAAGAAAGCCCTTTCATCGTTGGAAATCGTACAGGAAATCTGGCCAGAAGAACTGGAGGATAAGGACGAACCCGGAAAAAAGGTCAAACAGCTCGTTTACCGGCTGCGGCAGGCATTCAGTATTATCTCGGATGAACAGCTGATTCTCTCCACGCCGTCTGGCTACCAATTCAACCCCGACCTCCATATCACGACCGACTTTCAGCGGTTCGATGAGTTGTGCATTGCGGCCGCAAAAGCCACTTCTGCTATAAATAAGGTGAGATTACTCGAAAAAGCGGCATCATTGTATCAGGGCAAACTTCTTTCTGCTGCCAATGGCGAACACTGGCTGGTTCACTACGCAAACCGATACCACCTCGCATTTATGAGTACAGTTAATGAACTGCTGAAGCAGTTGATGGACTTCCACGCATACGATCTGCTTCATCGGGATGCTGCACTGGCCCTGACCATCGCGCCGGAAAACACAAAAGCCTACTATTGGCTTATTCGCTCGTATCAGAAGCAACACATGGACGAGATGGCAGCGGGCGAGCTTGCGGCTGCGAAGCAAAAGCTGCCCGAAGATGAATACCAAAAACTACTTAGCTCACTTGAGCAATAAAATAACGTAGTTGCGTTATACGACTTTCATGTGACCTTCATACAACTTCTGTGTGACCTTATTTTTTCTAAAATTGTTCCATGTGACTTTCATATGACCGTCATGTGACTTCTGTAAGACCCTCGTGTGCTATGATAGCAAGGCAAGTCAAAGCCATGTTATCTGGCCGCGAGGGTTTTATTTTTTTTCCTTTTTTAGCCGGATAAACCGCTTTTGACCTGTAACGAAGAAAAATATATCGAAAGCCTGAGATGCATTAAAGGCTGAGGATACTCATATTGCTTTCCATCCTCGGATGGAAAACAGTGTTTGTCCCCTTTTCTTTAATGCGTCTCTTTTTTGCGCCCAAAGAAAAGCCAGTGCCCTGTCCAGCAGTGAAGTGTCCTCATCCTCCGCATCCGGCGGAAAGGACACTCATTATGTTCACCTTGAAGGAATTTGGCAATCGAATCAGTATGCTCCGTAAATTACAGAATCTTACGCAGGACGAACTGGCTGAACGGATTCACGTCAGCAAAGACCATATCAGCCGCATTGAGCGTGGTATCCGCGCTTGTTCGCTGGAATCTCTGATTGATCTTGCACAAGAGCTGCACACCAGTACAGATTATCTTCTGACAGGAACCGGCCCCGCCAATGACTTTGCAAAAGAGCAGCTTTTGTTGGCAATCGAAGTGCTATCTTCTGTAAGTAAGCTGATATAAAGATTGGTGTTTATTCCCATATCGTCCAGCCTATCGTAGGGTTCCTAACGAAATAAAGACCTCCCAGAATCAACCTATTGTAAGGTTGGATTCCGGGAGGTCTTGTGGTTTAAGGATACTATAAGCCTTATACTATCAATGCGAGTGCGCCATCAAACAGCTTGGCACACTCTGATTTTGTTAATTTCCTCGGCAAGACTGATCTTCAAATTTCGGATATCAATATCATTCTGCATATCCAAAAAATACCGATCCGATACGCCAAAATATTTTGCCAGTCTGAGAGACGTATCAGCAGTTATTTTTCTGCGGTCATGCAGGATATCCTGAATTCTGGATACAGGAACATGGATTTCCTGAGCCAGCTTATACGCTGAGATATCCATCGGTTCCATAAATTCTTCCTGTAAGATTTCTCCGATTGTAGGAGTATCAATATAGCCTGTCATTGAAATTCTCCTCTCCTTGCATATTATGCGCAGTCTGCACTAATGATAATCGACAATTTCGACATTGAAAAAACTGTTTTCATCTACATTGAAGCAGACCCTATACTGACCATTGATTCGTATGCTGTATTGTCCTGCCCGGTCACCTTTCAATAATTCCAGCTGATTTGCCGGCGGAACACGCAGATCCTCCAAACATCCTGCATTATCAATCATAATCAATTTTCGCAATGCAATTTTTTGAATCGACTGGGGCAACTTCTTTGAAAAAAGCTGATTATAAACTTTTTCTGTTTCCTTGTCTGCAAAGCTCTTTATCATGGCTTCATTATACCCGTTTCTCATGTATATGTCAAGCGGGCATAATTTCTCGCCCGAAATTGGAAAATCGTTCCAAAAGTAGACCTATCAGGCTGACCAAGTAGGCCTACGAGGCCCACGCATTTCACAATTTGAGCCGCTATACTATAAGCAAGCCAGACAACATCTGGCATCCGCCCCTTGAAAATTGAACACGCATTCTTCAGTCACGTTCCTGTGATGATGAGCCACGTCCGTAACAAATGCGATGATCTCCCACTGAGGGAATGAGCGGTAGGTTGACGGTAAATGGATGACAGCTTCTCCATAGCTAAGAGCCATCACAGAATAATGATACTTCTGCCTTCGGGCAGCTCGGTGAGAACCACGGAGAGGTGAGAACCCTATGGATTCGGTACGCTGCCGGACGGCTGAAAGATTTCCCACACGAAAACTGAGTTTTCGTTTTCCGGGGATGTCGGGGACAAATACGGAAAGGTATAGAACTATAAATCACAGCATCCATGCTGTTTGAGATAGTAGGGTGGGCTGTGCGAGCAGCCCACTGTTACATATACAGATAGAGAGGAGAAATCCAAATTGGCAACACGAGGCAAAAAAGAGAAAGAGTATCCGCCCATGCCCGCAAACTGGATATACAAGCGCGGGGATGTCTACATGATGGACCTGAACCCTTACAGCGGTTCCGAGCAAGGCGGCATCCGACCTGCCATTGTTGTCCAGAACGATGACGGTAATTTTTATTCCAATGTTCTTCTGGTCGTTCCGCTGACAACACAGATCAAAAAGCGAAATATGCCAACGCATTTTATTCTGCACAATCGTTTTTTGAGTGCGCCATCTATGGCGATTTGCGAAAGCCCGCGCCCCGCAGATAAATCCAGAGTGTTAAGCTACATTGGGCACCTGTCCAAATATGAAATGCGGCAAGTGTCAGTGTGTCTGCAATACAGCTTTGGGTTCATTGGATACAAGTCATTCCGAAAATACCTTACGGCTCCTCCGCAGGAGGATGTCCTTGCTGCTGCAAAAGAACTGCTCTCTCAGCAGTTTCAAAATCTTCGGGTGCTGAACAGTCAGTCCCCTGCTCTCGCCAAGCACACAAAAGGCGATCTACATAGCATTGAGCAGATATCGGAAAGGATGCTCTCCACCCCGACGGAATCTTCTGTTGAGTTCATGGTTGCAGAACTGGATGATGCACTTCAATCGCTTATGTTCCGCTGGAATATCTGTTATGAACGGTATTCCAGTTTCCGCTTATCCGATAACGAAAAGAAGAAAATCGGTTCGATTATCCAATCAGGAATTGATTTTCTGCAAAAGAAGAAGGAGGTTCCTTTATGATGAACGCAGTTGTAAAACCTTACCATGAGATGTGCCTGAACAGCAGTGAGCTGATCGTTCCGCGCGATACTTACCAGCGCGCTCTTCACCCCGCTCGTGTTGCCCGCATCGCAAAAGAATTTGACGAGCGGGTTGCCAATGAGCCGAAAATCAGCTTCCGGGATGGTCACTACTATGTGATGGACGGGCAGAACACCATCGCTGCCCGGAAATTTCTGAACGGCGGCGAAGATTTGCAGATTCGCTGCAAGGTTTATTTTGGTATGACAGAACGAGAAGAAGCCCTCCTGTTTGCACAGCAGACAGGCATTTCGGAACGGCTGAGTGCCGGGCAGAAGCTCCGTGCCCTGATTTTTGCAGGCGAGCCTGCTGCCGTTGCATTCCAGCAGGCCACCGAATTGGCTGGCGTTCATCTTTCTTTTGAAGAAGGCCGAGGCAAACAGCGGATCAGCTGCATTGCAACCGCCTATCACGAATTCATCCGGCTGGGTCCGGAACTGTATATCGAATCCCTTGATATTTTGCTGAACGCTTGGAACGGCGAACCTGATTCCATGAGTTCCGCAAACCTGCTCGGCATCTGCCGCTTTGTAGAACTGTATCACTCCGAATATAACAAAGGCCGCTTGATTGCCAAACTGCGGCAGGTCGATGCGTTCACGATTTTTCGCCTTGCTCGAACCGCAGGCGTAAGCCTTCCCGGCAAGACGAAGTACCTTCAGCAGGTCTATACTATTTATAATGGTGGAAGCCGCCGGGCCGCACTGCCGCTCAAGTTTTAACTTAATGTATAATCAAAGAGGTTTTATCCCATGAATAATTGCGAAGAAAAAATACCTACTGCATCTTCCACCCCCACGCCCGTAGTACAGGATACCCGCTGTTACACGATCGAAGATCTGATGGCAATGCTGATTTTAAGCCGCCCCACCGTCTGTCGTCTGCTGAAGCAGAATGAATTCCGCTGGTTCAAAGTTGGTGGTGCCTATCGTATCTCCAAAACCAGCTTCGATGCGTGGCTGAACGATGGCATTATCGAACCCAATCCTGCTGTTTGACATCCTCAACATTTCAAGCGAAATCTGCTATTCTTTAGCCGGGACGAGAAATCCCGGCTAAACTTTTACATAGATAGAGAGGTGTCTTTCATGGATGATATGCGGAATACTCAGGCTTCCTTATACGGAAAAGCTGAACCTGCCACCGCTAAAACCACCATGTCGGTTCGTGAGATGCAGCATCTTCTCGGTCTCGGCAAAACGGATAGCTATTGGCTGCTTCATAAGAATTTCTTTGAAGTCATTCTGATAAACGACAAAATGCGTATCGTTATTTCCAGTTTTGAAAAATGGTACGCCAATCAGGTCAAATACCATAAGGTCAATGGTCCTCCACCGGGCGAGGAACTTTGCAAGCGGTCATATTCTGTTTTGGAAGTTGCTGAAATATTAAAGGTAGACTCTGACACTGTCTATACACTCATCCGTCAGGGAAAGTTGAAAGCAGAAACGGTAGACTTCTGGATGCGGATTCCAAAAGAGGAATTTGAGCGTTGGTATCGGTCACAAAGCCGCCACCGCACTGCGGCTGATCGAGAGCGTGACCGGGAGATTGAAGCACAAACCATCTCCATCCCAGAAATGGCAAAACTGCTCGGTATTCCAAGAGAAAAGGTCTACTGGATTCTCGACTGTAAAAAATACCGAGACTGTTTCGTTATTGAGCGCGTGGCCGACAGGCGGCGCATTACCAAAACAAGTTTTGAAATATGGCTCAACAGCCAATCTACATATCGACTCCAAGAACCGGTCATGGAAGCGCATGAAGAACCACCGCTGGAACTGAAATGCCCTAAAAGCGAAAAGTATTACAGTTTTCAGGAGATTCAGGATTTCTATGGTGTCAGCCGCACCACGCTTGTAACATGGATTCGTGAGGAAGGAATCCCCACAATTGATGTAGGGCGGGCAAAACGCGTCCGAAAAGATGTATTCGATGATGTTCTGAAATCCAAACGTAAAGTGGAAGGAGATACATAATGGCCAGCATTATCAAGCGCAACAATAATTTCTGTGTTGTCTATTCCTATAAGGATGCAAATGGCACCCCCAAGCAGAAGTGGGAAACCTTCACCGATCTTTCGGATGCCAAAAATCGCAAGAAAGAGGTCGAATACAAGGAATCAGTTGGAACCTTTGTAGTTCCGCAGTGCAAAACCCTTAACGACCTGCTTCCTGAATATGTTGCCCTCTATGGAAAAAGCAAATGGGCACTTTCAACCTATCAGGCAAACACTGCACTGATTGCCAATTACATAACTCCGCTCATCGGCTCGATGAAGTTGCAGGATATCACCACCCGCGTGATCGAGGGGTATTATCAGCGGTTGCTCAAATATGAGGCTGCTGACCCTATGTGTGGGAAGCGGAAGCACCAGTTTGTTTCCCCCAGTACAGTCCGTTCGGTTCATAAGATTCTGCGGAGTGCCTTTGAGCAGGCTGTAAAATGGGAACTCATGGAAAAGAATCCCTGCATTTACGCTACCCTGCCCAAGTACACTTCCAAGAAACGTGATATCTGGACAGCCGAAACGCTGTTCCGTGCTTTGAAAGTTTGTGATGATCCGAAGCTGCGGCTGTGCATCAACCTCTCGTTCTCTTGCTCCCTGCGTTTGGGCGAGCTGCTCGGTCTGACTTGGGATTGTGTAGATATCTCCCCTGAAAGTATCGAAGCCGGGCGAGCCTCCATTTACATAAATAAGGAATTGCAGCGTGTGGACGTTGCTTCACTGAACGCATTGGAAAACAAAAATGTTATCACCCGTTTTCCATCGCTGAGTTCCCGCTGCACTACGGTTCAGGTTCTGAAAAGCCCTAAAACGGATAGCAGTATCCGAACCATCTTCCTGCCCAAAACGGTCGCTGAAATGCTCGTTGAATTCAAAGCAGAGCAGGATATGACAAAGGAAGCACTGGGTGCAGAATATACCGACTACAATCTTGTGGTTGCCGGCCCATTGGGAATGCCAACCGAGCAGTCTACCATCAACGGTGCATTGAAGCGGTTGATTGAGAAAAACAATCTCCCTAAAGTGGTCTTTCACAGCTTCCGACACTCCAGTATTACATACAAACTCAAACTGAACGGCGGTGATATCAAAGCCGTTCAGGGTGACTCCGGCCATGCACAGGCTTCGATGGTCACAGAGCAGTATGCACATATCTTGGATGATGATCGGCGTCTGAATGCACAGCGTTTTGATGATTTCTTCTACCGGCATCAGGGCGCAGAGCCTGAAATGCCCCATCAAACAGCGCAGCCCATCCCTGAAAACAGCGCGGTTGATGCAGATGCGGCAGCAGCACTTACCAAATTGCTGGCCAACCCCTCTATGGCCGAACTCATCAAAAATCTTGCAAAGAACTTATAAGCCCCTATACATAAACAGCGACAGCTTTCCGATTGGGGAAACTGCCGCTGTTTGTTTTTAAGAATATCTTGGCTGAATCAAGATCAGGCGGGTTTCTTTGTATCCAGTGCCTTTACTTCTTCAACAGGAAGCTGAACCGACCGAGCAATTTCTTCATAGGTCATTTTTCCAACTTCTAGCAAAGATTTTGCAATTTCAATCGACTGCTCATGCTTTGTTTCTTCTCTCACTTCTTCAAATGCTCTGCACATCGTTGCCACTCCCTTACTTAAAGTAAGAATACCATAAGCCCTTTCCTTTTACAAGACAATGCGCATTTCCATTCGCACTGTTACATAGACCAGAGTTTTCTCGCAGAAAGCTCTGATCTTTTTCTATTGAAAACATTTGTCCATCACACCAGCTACGGCTGTATGGTCTGGTTCACGAATGCTATACAAGCAAATATCCGTAGGGAAACGTACACCTCCCAGCTAATGAAAGGTGAGCGTTGTACAATAGAGCGGCCACTTTTCATTAGCTCAGCTAATTTCCAGCTAATAAACATCTGTTTACACAGAATAAAAAAGGTTCGAATCCATTTACATACGTTGACATCCCAACAAAAAATTCATTGATATAGAGTAGAATATATTACCCTATTTTGTAATGGGTTTACAGATGTACGGTCTACTCCTAAGCGAAAGGCCGGCGGTTCGAATCCGCCTGAGGACACTATTTCAAAAATTGCGAAGGTCATTTTTCCATGTGAAAGATGGCCTTCGCATTTTTCATTTTGAACCTATCATCAAAATTAGCCAGCGAATGCCATTAGCAGAATTTTCGGTTCCAGCTAATAAAATCAGGCTTCCAGCAAATGAAGCCCCATAAAGCACCTTTGAACTCTGTTTCCCGGCTCTCTGCTAAAATTGGCGAACGCTTTCCTGTAAATCCATGTAAACACAAGATAAACTGTGTAAATCTATTTTCCACATTCCTGCCTGAAACCGTGTAAATCACTTTTCTCCATACATAGCGCGTTCACTCGCTGTTCTCTCGGAACAGAAAGAGG
>ERZ836939.764-NODE-764-length-41740-cov-7.742042_pt1 | contig 41740 bp, 37 predicted proteins | sample MGYA00519912_ERZ836939 | MGnify/ENA primary metagenome ERZ836939 (study PRJEB31850, sample SAMEA3708810) | human gut metagenome | biome: human gut; feature: human-associated habitat; material: faeces | place: China | collected 2014 ...
TGCGAAGCATCGGCAAAATCAGTTACTGTTTGCGCAAGGCGTGAACAGTAACAAATAATTGCCGGAACAGATCGGTGAAATCGGAAGAAAAGACTGGAAAATTTAGGCGAAAAGAACTATAATACGCATTAAGAGACCTGACAAGTAGGTTTTTGTCAGGTCTTTTTCCTTATAAGAATATTGCAGTGAATTTATGGGATAAAAGAAAAGGAGATTGTGGATAATGGACGAATTACAGAAGAAAATTGTGGATTATGTAGAGGCAAACGGCAAGACATATCAGCAGATCGCTTTGGAGATCCATGAGAAGCCGGAGGTCAGCAATTATGAGTTCTTCGCTTCCAAACGTCTTGCAGATCAGATTAAGAGCGTGGGATTCGAGGTAGAGATGCCGGCAGCTGGTCACAGAACCGGTTTTGCGGCGAGCTATAAATCCGGGAAACCCGGTCCGGTCATGGTTTTCCTTGCGGAGTACGATGCCCTTGTGGGACTTGGACATGGCTGTGGACATAACCTGTTTGGAGCAACTTCTTCTCTGGCGGCTGCGGCGTTAAAAAGCGTGATCGATGAGGTCGGCGGAGAGGTACGTCTCTACGGAACACCTGGAGAGGAAGGCGGAGAGAATGGAAGTGCAAAGGGAAGTTTCGTCCGCGAGGGATATTTCAAGGACGTTGACGCGGCTCTTTCCGCCCATCCGGGTGTTGGACATCGCCTTACAGAAAAAACACTTGGATGTGTTCCGATCGATATCGAATTCTGGGGCAAGGCGTCCCATGCGGCTGCGGCACCGGAACAGGGAATCAACGCTTTAGACGCGCTGATCCAGACCTATAACTCCATCAATGCTCTTCGCCAGCATCTGAGTGATGATGTTCGGATCCACGGGATCATCGTAAACGGCGGACAGGCACCGAACACAGTACCGGATTACGCAGCGGCAAAATTTTATCTGAGAGCAGCCGCATCCAGCACTTTAAAAGATGTTTACGCAAAGGTAGAGCGGATCGTGGAAGCCTCTGCGATGGCAATGGGTGCAAAGGGCAGCATGAAGCCGTATCAGAACTGGGTAGAGAACATGGTTCCGACACCATCCTTTGATGCGGTTTATGAGAAGAATCTGAAGTTGTTTGGGGAGACAGCAGATCCGGCAGGAGAGCGCCTTATGGGATCGACAGATATCGGAAATGTTTCCCAGGTCGTTCCGGCGATCCAGCCGACCATCAATATCAGCGACGAGCCGATCAAGGGCCACAGCAAGGAGATGGTTGCTGCGGCATGTTCACAGAAAGGACTCGATTCGATCCTTCTTGGCGCAAAGGTTCTTGCGTTCACAGCCCTCGATCTGATCCGCGAGCCGGAGACATTAAAAAAGATCAAGGAAGAACATGCCTATGAGGTAGAGCATCAGGCAGACTGATCAGTGAAAAGGCAATAACAGCTGTGAGTGCATTGAAAACTGCAGGCAGTTATGAAATAAGAAAAGTTAGATTGTGCGCGCTTCCATGGGCTTCTGTGGGTGCGCGCACTATTTGTGCCGCCAGCCGAAGGCGGCGGAATGGAGATTATTATGAAATATTTGATCATCGGTGCAGGAGGTACCGGCGGAATTCTTGGGGCTTATATGACTAAGGCGGGAAAGGACGTGACGCTGATTGCGAGAAATGCCCATCTTGCCGCTATGAAGGAAGACGGACTTACGCTCCGCCATCTCTGGGACGGAACTGTGGAGACAATTCCGGTCCGGGCAGAAAATATGGAATCTTATGAGAAAAAGATCGAGACAGCAGGGGAGGAAGAAAAGCCGGATGTGATCCTCGTGTGTGTCAAGGGATATTCCCTGGACAGCACGGTACCTTTTATTCGGAAGATCGCAAAGAAGAGCACGATCGTGATCCCGATCCTCAACATCTACGGAACAGGTAGGCGTCTTCAGGAAAAACTGCCGGGAATTCTTGTGACGGATGGATGTATCTATGTGTCCGCCAACATCGAAGGCCCGGGTGCCCTTGTGCAGCACGGAAAGATCCTGCGGGTCGTATTCGGCGTCCGGGAAAAGAGCGAGTTTCGGGAAGAACTTAAGGAAATCGCGAAGGACTTCAACGATAGCGGAATCTCCGGGGAACTTTCCGAAAATATCCGCCGGGATGCCCTGGAAAAATTCTCCTATGTATCCCCGATCGGTGCTGCAGGCCTTTACTATCATGCCACAGCGGCAGATTTTCAGAGAGAGGGCGAGGAGCGCGAGGCGTTCAAGGCGATGATCCGCGAGATCATGGCGTTGGCGGAGGCGATGGGGGTTCCGTTTGAGAGAGACTATGTGAAAGTCAACCTTGAGATCTTATCCCATCTCGCACCGGAGTCCACGACATCCATGCAGAGAGATGTGATGGAAGGAAAGCAGTCAGAGATCGATGGGCTCGTATATGAGGTGGTCCGCATGGGCGAGAAGTACCATGTTCCGATGCCGGTGTATAAGAAGATTGCGGATGAGCTGAAAGAAAGATAAAGAATACTTGCAAAAGGCGGATGAGCTGAAAGAAAAATAACAGAAATTCAAAAGCGAATAGAATCGTATAAAAATACTGCGTGCAGATTAATTTTGCAGGCAGCATTTTTTTGCGTGTGCCTTGCGGCGCACGTTTCTAAGTATGATGAACTTACCGCCAGTCTGCGTTGAAAGTCCACAAGGGGTGTTGCGATTGCCGACACCCCCAAAGTTTATATCGTGAGACATAGTATTGTTATCGATAAAAGTCATAACTGTTATTGAAAAAATGATAATTACAATTCTTGAAACATCCAAGTTAATTCTTTAATGAACTCTTTGGCAATAGGAGAAAGCGTATAGTCTTCATGTCGGATCCAGCCAATTTCAGAAGTAATTGTGCATCCATCAATTAGAAAAGAACGTAAATTTTTGGGAGTTTCTATTTTCCGGTAGCCCTGTTTTAAATCAGAAGACACATAATAAGCATCTGTATGTTCAAGAGTATCATAAATAATAGCACGGGATCCAGCAATAATACGATTTTTGTTTTCTGGGATTCCTAAGCGGGAAAAAATATCAGAAAATGGTCCGGAATGTAAATTAGGGTGAACAACCATAGGATAATCTGCCAGCACAGATGCGGGAATAGAATCTTTTTTTTGATAGAATAATGGATTGCCGCACCCAACCATAATACATATGTTAACTGTGGTTAAAGGAGTAAATAAAATTTTTTTGGCAAAAAACTGGCGCATGTAAATTTGCTTATAACAATCCCAAATGCGTACAATTCCTATTTCAACTTGCTGATTAGAGACATGCTCAATGGTCTCATCCCCAATTCCGTCATAATGATATATATGAATACCAAGAGAGCGGTAATGCTGATATAATTTTGCGCAAATAGGAGCGATAAAACGAAAACCATTGCTGGAAACAGAAAATGAAACTCTCTCATCAAATTTTTTTTGCTTACAGACCTGCTCTAATTGAGTCATTTGTGAGCATATTGGTGTGATATAAGAAATAAAATCACGTCCAAAAGAAGTTAACTGGATTCCTCGATTATTTCTGAAAAAGATGGATTGCCCAAGCTCTTCTTCTAAATTTTTTATGGAAGTGGAGAGTGTGGATTGAGAAAGAAACATTGTGTTAGCAGCCTGATTGAATGAACCACATTTCGCTACTTCTAAGACATATTTGAATTGTTCAAAAGTCATAGATTACCTCCAATATTTTGATAACTATAATCAAAATTTTAAATTAACAGTTTGTAATTGTCAAGTGATATACTTAATGCAGTGAAGAGGTCGACAGTCTTCGGATGTTACAGAAATTACTGGCAAAGAAAGGAAAAGTGTATGGCAAGTGTTTTAGATTGGGCGTTGATTATTATTTATATGTTGTCTATGGTTGGCGTGGGTATGTATTTTAAAACAGATGACAGCATGCAGGACTTTGCGGTTGCAGACAAAAAACTGGGACTTTCTGTAATGACAGCGACTATGCTGGCGACTGCAGTTGGTGGGGGCGCATTAACCGGAAGTGTTGGTAATAGCTATATGAATGGAATTGTTGAAGTTCCGAAAATTATTATTTTGCTTTGCATCAACTTATTTATGGGACTATTTGTAGCAAAGAAGATGAGAAATATCGGAGGCTTTACAGCACCGGAAATGTTGGGAAGAGTATATGGAAAAAAGTGTCAGACACTGGGCGGTCTGTTTTGCGCAATATATATGATGGGAACAGGACCAGCTATGCAGTCGATTGCGCTTGGTACATGTATTCACCTGCTGCTCGGTGTAAATATGAAAGTTGGAATGATTATTGGTATGGCAATTATTTTGGCATATACGCTTTCAAGTGGAATGTGGGGAGTTGCAATGACTGATTATGTTCAGTTTATTTTCCTTGCAGGAGGTGTTTTACTTGCTACAGCTATGGTATATAGCGGAGCAGGTGGTTGGTCAGGAATTACATCATCAGTTCCCGCAGAACATTTACAGTTAGATACATCTGGAGCCATTAAATTGATTTGTGCCACATCACTTCCCGTTCTCATTGATGGAAACAGATATTCAAGATTCTTTTCTGCGAAAGATGCCAAAACAGCTCAGATCAGTACACTTATTGCTGCAGTTCCACAATGTCTTCTGTTAGTTATGTCTTTAGTAATGGGATTGGCTGCGGTCGTTTTACTGCCAGCAGATCTTCCAAAGGATATGGTATTTGCAACATTATTGATGCAGTATCTTCCAACAGGAATTAAAGGACTTTGCATTGCAGCACTGATGGCGGCGATTATGTCTACTGCAGATTCGTATATGTTATCAGGAGCAACTAATATTTCTGTGGATATTTATAAAACTTATATTAATCCAAAAGCAACGGATAAACAAATGGTGATCGTTACCAAAGTGGGTATTTTAGCAGTCGGTCTTCTCGGATTGGGTTTTGCGTTACTTCTTCCGGATGTAATGTCGGTCTGGACTTTAAGTTCAACAGCATATGTAGGCGGATGTCTTGTTCCAATGTTATATGGAATTTTTGGAAGCGGGAAAAAATCTTATACAGGTGCTTTAATTTCTATGATTGGCGGTGGGGCAGTGGCCTTGATCTGTGATTTAAATAAAATCGTTATATTTGGATTACCGGCAATTGTCTATGGTATTATTGTGAGCGCAGTTTTGTTTTTTGGAATTACACCATTTGCAAAAGATGCCAAAATTGTAGATATCCGCAAGTAAGTTGAAGGAGGATGTAAATGGATATTTTAGTATATGGAAGTATTGTTATCATGGCAGGATTTGTGATCTGGATGATTTTCCAATTCATGAAGGAATGGCCTAATTATTCAAGGAAAAAGGGTAGAAAGGAAGAATAATCTATGAATTGTATACAGGAATTAGAGGCGCAGAATCTCCAGGATTCCTGGAGTATCCTATATTTTGGACTGGCAGAATATCTTCTAAATCAGTCAGAACAAGGTGAGGAGCTGGTGAGAAGTGCTGTCCGTACATATGGGGAACTAGTAGGAAATAGAGAGCGCGAACAGCAGAGAAAGAAAGGAATAAAAACAAATCTGCAAAATTTTTATATATGGCCACAGGTACGTTTTGAAGATCCAAGATTATTAGAAAAGCAGCAGAGGTTAAATGAGCAGGTAGCATTAACAGATGTGATCAGATGTCCATTTGCATCTAGTGCAAGAAGGTATGGAACAGAAAAAGTGGCAAAATTGTTTTGTGAAGAATTTATAGCGGCTTGCATCGGAGCATATACAGAAAATATTGCACAGGTCAATATTTCAGAAGTACTCACAGAAGATGAAAATAATCGTTGCAGAATAGCTTCTTACTTTAGACCTGCCAATTCTAATGACGATTATAAAATGCATTTTAATTCATTTGAAGAGCCTAAAACAGATGTATCGTGTGTGAACCAGACGATGAAGGAAGCTGTGAAAAAATGGAATATATGTGCGAGATTTATGGTACAGGCATTTTGCAAAGAGAATTCAGAACAGAAAGCAACAGAACTGACAGCATATAAAATTGCAGAGTTTCTAGAGTCAAGATCCAAAAGTATGGAGCAGACATTAGATTATAGTTTTGTAAAGCGGAACTGTGCGCTTTCAATAGATGAGTTTGTATATTTCCGAAAAAAACTGGAATGTTTGTTGAAATTAAAAGGGGAGGAGTAACCATGTATACAAATAATCAATTGGAAGTGATTCATCTTCAGGATAGTTATACAATTATGTATGCATTGCTCGCAAGAGAGATTATGAACGCTCTTGGAGAAAAGGGGGAACGAATCGTCCGCGAAGCAACGAGGCGATATGGCAAAGACCGTGGTCGAACTCGAAGAGAAAAGCATGAGGCACTGGGTGTAAAAATTAATATGCATAGTCTGTTTGCCGTATGCAGTGATCTGCCGTCAGATCCGAGATTTCGCAGGGATCGCTTGAAATTGACAGATGAAGAACGAAATTCACATACACTTGTTTGCCCGATGGCAGAAGTTTGGGATCAATATGATGCAAGAAGAATAGGAAGAATTTATTGTGAAGAATTTCATCGCGCATGCTATCAGGAATATGCATTTGGTCTGACTCAGGTTAATCTGGCACAGACCCTGACACAAGATGGGGATGGCTATTGCGATTTCCACGTTGTTTTGAGAAAGGCAAATGTTCCGTCCGACAAGAAAGCGAAGTGTTTTGCGGAATATGATCCAGGTTATAAGGTCCCTCAGATTGACGGTTCAGCTGAAGCAGGTAAATCGGGATTCTCTTCATTATGTGTAAGAGTTTACTATTATATGCTGGAAGTTTTATATGAGGAATGTCCAGATCAGGCGGTAAAAGTAATGACAAAGGCACTTCATGTATGGGCGGAGGATGCTGCAGAACATTTAATACAGGAGTCAACGGAAATGCATCAAAAGCTTAGCAGAGAATTTGCAGATAAACATTTTCCATTATATGTTAATATGGATGATGATCCACTGTGGAATAAGTATGACCGTTATGGTGCTAAAGAACTGTTGAAAACAGAATTTTATAAGAATTTTTTTGAAAGATTAGGAATTTAAAAATAGGACTGGCAAAAAGCATTACGGTGTTTTGCCAGTCCTTTTTCTGCATAGCCGGAGATCACGGAAAGTGGGGAACGGAGCTCATGGGAGACATTGGCGATGACTTCCTTTCGAAGAACATCGGCGCGGGCGGAAAAATCATTTTCTGCGAGCCGGTCCACTGTGTGCTTGATTGCAAAGATTGGATTTGTGAAATATTCGGAGTTTCCGGCGGTGGCGGGGCACCGGCCGGAAGATAGGAAAGCGGAAGAGATCTGCTGAACCGTTATAGAAATTTCTTCATACAGTCCCGGAGATTTTCTTCCATCCCGGTGAGCTCATCGGCGATCTCCATGACAGCCTTTGACGCACCGGAATACTGATTTTTATAACCGCATATGGTCTTGATCCCCATATTACAGCCGTCAGTGACAATACTGGCGGCTTCTTTGTCGCCGCCTTTTGCCATCATGCGCATTTCTGTGGACATCCAGGACCAGGCGGAGGCCATTTTCCCCGGCTCTTTTCCCTCCTCCTCCATGGCGCTTAAGGTCTTTTTGATCTTTGCATCCAGCTCCTGATGCTTTTCATAGCTTTCCGTGATATCTTTCCAGAGCTCCTGATCCGACACCATATCCCGGATCTGCCCCAGGCTTTCCGCCGCCATTTTGCAGCCGGAATCGCATTCGCGGAGAAGATTGACTGAGTGCTCTTCCATCATTGATCCATCCTTTCCATAATAATTGCCATGCAGTTTCTTCAGACAGCTGATAAAAACAACAGCCATGGATCTGTCTGATATTCATCTGCAAAAAAAGTATGAGAGATACAGGGGAAAATTATGCATGGCACTTCTGGAATGTCACTGACATGCCATAAGAATTCAAGGGCGGTGGAACGTATTCTGCCGCAGACAGAAAAACTTAAGAAAATGAAAAGCAAAGGACAAGAGGGATCAGTTGAATCCAGCCCCTATTTATGTTATGATGTTAACGTTCGAAAACGAATTATGCTGAATACTGGAGGAAAAGCTTGGAAAAGACAGAAGCAGAAAAAATTCTGAAGGAAAAACTGGAAACCGCAGAGAAGATCCTAGTGGGGATCGGCTCTGAGTGGAAGAAAAAAGAAGGCACGGAGGAGGAAGAGGTCCTTCATGCCGCCGAAAAGTTAAAAAATTTTCTGGATGGAAAAGATTATTATATCATAACCTCACTGTCCGGTGAGGATGCGGACCGGCTGGGCTTTTCTGCCGGTCATATAGCAGTTCCCCACAGCGTATCCTTTACGGAAGAAGCGTGGAAGCATTATACCTTATGGCTTTCCTGCACCCTGAACCGGAACACGGTGCTCCTGGAGTTGGGGGAAAACTATAAAGATCCGTCCCTGATCCGCTGGCCCTTTGAGAAGACAGCAATGTTAAACAATAAGGCGTATCTGTTCCGGGTTCATAAGATCTTTTCTCAGGTGCCGGAAGAGCTTTCTGGGAAATCATGTCCGGTGGCGGAGGTATCGTTTAAATTAGTGGATGATTTCTTAGAAAGAGTGTAACTGTTCAGGAGGCTTGTGCACTTGCTGTGTTGACGGTAAGAAAACATAAAATTATGAAGGTACTGAAGCGTTACGAATAAATACAACAAGGAGGAAATATGGCTGCGATCGCAAATGACTGGTTGGTCCCTATGAGCGGGGAATTCAAAAAGCCGTATTACAGGAAATTATACGAGACCGTAAAGAGCGAGTACGAGACAAAGGAAGTCTACCCGGCGCCGGATGACATCTTCAACGCCTTTGCGTTTACTCCGCTCTCAAAAGTAAAAGTAGTGATCCTGGGACAGGACCCGTACCACGAGCCGGGGCAGGCGCATGGACTGAGCTTTTCCGTAAAGCCGTCGGTGGAGATCCCGCCGTCCCTTGTCAATATCTATAAGGAACTTCATGAGGACTGCGGCTGCTATATCCCGAACAATGGATATTTAAAGAAGTGGGCAGATCAGGGTGTGATGCTCTTAAACACAGTACTGACCGTTCGTGCCCATGCGGCCAACTCCCACAAGAATATCGGCTGGGAGGAATTCACGGACGCCGCGATCCGCGTCTTAAACGAGCAGGACCGCCCGATGGTATTTATCCTCTGGGGACGCCCGGCGCAGATGAAAAAGCCAATGCTGACGAATCCGAAGCATCTGATCCTCGAGTCCCCGCACCCGAGCCCACTGTCCGCATACCGGGGATTTTTCGGCAGCCGCCCGTTCAGCAAGACAAATAAGTATTTAAAAGAGAATGGGATCGAGCCGATCGACTGGCAGATTGAAAATATCAACTAGCAATCTGGCGTGCGTCAGCGGGTTCGGAAAAATGCGCCGCAAGCTTGCTTGCAGAAGCATTTTTTTGAACCTGTTGACATAGGGCGGATGCCCGAAGCTTCTTGTTTTCATGACAATGAAAACAAGAAGACCGCACGCTATATTCAAAATATAAAGCATAGGAGTGAATATGAGCAACTTTATCGAATTTCTAAAGATCGTCGTATTCGGTGTCGTCGAAGGTTTCACCGAATGGCTTCCGATCAGCAGCACCGGTCACCTGATCCTTGTGGAGAATATCGTCCACCTGAATGTATCAGAAGAATTCATGAACGTGTTCCGCGTCGTGATCCAGTTAGGCGCAATTCTCGCGGTACTGGTCCTGTATTTCAGACGCCTGAACCCATTTGATCCGGGGAAAAAACCGGCACAGAAGCGCGCCACATGGCATCTATGGTTTAAGATCATCATCGCCTGCCTTCCGGCTGCCGTGGTCGGAATCCTGCTTGACGAAGTGCTTGACAAGTATCTCTACAATCCATATGTGGTTGCGGCGATGCTCATCATCTACGGTGTCATTTTTATTGCCTTCGAGAACCGCAACCAGCACGCGGAATTCCGCATAAAGAAAGTATCCCAGATCAGCTACCAGACCGCATTTTACATCGGTCTCTTCCAGCTCCTCGCGCTGATCCCGGGTACATCGAGATCCGGCGCAACGATCCTCGGTGCGATGATGCTTGGCTGTTCCAGAACCGCCGCATCGGAGTTCACCTTCTTCCTTGGAATTCCGGTCATGTTCGGCGCCAGCCTCTTAAAGATCCTTCACTACGGCCTGGCATTCTCCGCAATGGAGCTCTTCTTCATGGCAGCTGCCATGGTGATCGCCTTCGTCGTTTCCATGTACTCGATCCAGTTCTTACTCGGATATGTCAAAAAACATGACTTCAAATTCTTCGGATACTACCGCATCGTCCTCGGTGTGATCGTCCTGATCTATTTCGGACTGACTGCGATCCTGACAAAATAAAGAAAAACAAGAGTTTCCCGGAATCCATCCGGATGGGTACAGAATAGCAGCCCACCGATGGATTCCGGGATTTTTTTGCGTATTACAAAAACACGGGAATTGTGACGCTATTTCACAGAACCGTGCATGTTTCATCACACTTTCATCACATTTCACTGGTACACTATGTCATGTAGTTAAGGAGAGGAAAGAAAAAGAGAGAGTCCTTAAGTACAAAAAGAAACATCGAAAATTTCAACACAGAAAGGAGATTCCTATTATGTATGATGAAAATAAATGGAACGAAGTAAATAATGAAAACGAAAAGAAAAATAATGAACAGTCGGTAAACACGCAGAACACTCAGAACACCCAAAACGGAGCCCAGCAGCCTCAGGGTGAGCATACAGGAAGACAGGTCTACGGAAGACTTGGTTCTGGTACACAGAACAGCCAGCCGTATAACGGAAATCCGAACGGCCAGAACGGTTACTACGGCGGGCAGCAGCATCAGCAGTATTACGGAAACCAGAACCAGTATACGAACCCGTATCAGCAGTACGACTATTATCAGGGACATGGACAGAATCCGAACGGAAACGGAAACAGCCACCACGCTTCGAAGAAACACTCCTACGCCAAGACGACAGCTCTTGTCACAGCGGCAGCGCTCCTCTTCGGTGTCGTATCCGGCGGAACGATGTACGGAGTCAACCGTGCGGCCAACACCCTGTTGCCGTACCAGAGCTCCCAGGTAAACGAGACCATCGGGCAGACGACCCAGATCCCGGCAGCGAACACATCCACAACTTCCAGCAACGGTGTTGTTATTGAGGATGTCTCCGCGATCGTGGACGCAACCCTTCCGTCTGTCGTATCGATCACAAATACCCAGGTCTACCAGAGCAACACCTGGTTTGGACAATCCCAGACCTACGAAGTCCCGAGCAGCGGTTCCGGCATCATCGTCGGACAGAATGACTCCGAGCTTCTGATTGTTACAAACAACCACGTTGTCAGTGATTCCGAGGGACTTACCGTGACGTTCGCGGATGAGAGCACTGCGGACGCGGCCATTAAGGGCACAGACTCCGAGGCGGATCTCGCAGTGATCGCAGTTCCGCTCGACAAGGTCTCCGCTGACACAAAGGACAAGATCAAAGCGGCGACACTCGGTGATTCCGATTCCTTAAAGATGGGGCAGGGCGTTATCGCCATCGGCAACGCGCTTGGACTTGGCCAGAGCGTGACAGTCGGACATGTAAGCGCGTTAAACAGAGAGATCAAAGTTGACGATGCGACTAAGACCGTCATCCAGACAGACGCAGCGATCAACCCAGGCAACAGCGGCGGAGCTCTCTTAAACTCCAAAGGTGAAGTTATCGGCATCAACGAAGCAAAGTACGCGGATACAAGTGTTGAAGGCGTCGGTTACGCGATCCCGATCTCCAAAGCAAAAGACATCATCGATGACCTCATGACAAGGACCACAAAGATCGCGGTTTCCGAGTCTGAGCAGGGCTATCTCGGAATCCAGTTACAGAACATTGATGAGTCCATGGCAAAGATGTACGGAATGCCGCAGGGTGTCTATGTCTACAAGATCATGGAAGACTCCGCAGCCGCAGGTTCCGATCTTCACGAGAAGGACATCATTACAAAGCTGGATGGTGAGAAGATCTCCAACTACGCGGACCTTGCAAAGCTTCTGACTTACTATAAATCCGGTGATACCGTAACATTGACTGTCCAGTCTCTTGTAAACGGCAGCTATCAGGAGAGAGAAGTCCAGTTAACCTTAAAGCAGCGTCCGGCTGAGTCTGACAGTGAAAACAGTCAGAGCCAGGGCGGACAGCAGGATCAGAAACCGGCGCAGAGCCAGTCTAAGATCGGAAAATAATAAAGAGTCGATATAAAATAGAGAAACAAGACCGCCTCCCTGGAGTGATCACGGGAAAGGCGGTCTTGTTTTGTAAAGGTATAAAGGTTTTATCGAAAATTTCCTGAAAACATGTTTACAGGAAATTCATGAACGTGGTCAGTACCATGGAGTTAAAGAAGTCAACGAATAAGCTTCCTACTAACGGTACGATGAAGAATGCTCTCGGAGCTGCACCGTAGCGCTCAACGAGTGCTCTCATGTTTGCCATAGCGTTCGGGGTAGCGCCCATACCGAAACCGCAGAATGCAGTTGTCATGGCAGCTGCCTCGTAGTCACGTCCCATAACGTTGAATACAACGAAGTTCGCGTACAGGAACATAACAATCGTCTGAACAAGCAGGATGACGATCATCGGAAGAGCAAGTGCTGCTAACTGCCAAAGCTTTAAGCTCATCATAGCCATGGACAGGAACAGATTTAAGGAAAGTCCGCCGAGGGCGTCAATCTCAACCATCGGAAGTTCTTTGTGCTGGACATCCCAGATATTGCGGATCGCTGCTGCTGCGAGCATAGCGCCGATATAAGTCGGGAATGTCAGGTGGCATACATCTTTGAAGAATGTGAAAATAAGAGTACCGAGACCGATGGCAACTGCTAAAAACATTGCGGATGTTGTGAATTTCTGACCATCAACGGCCGGCATAACCTCAGCTGTCTCGTTGCCTTCCTCAGCTGCTGTGGATTTTAAGTGGAGTTTTTCAACACGGGCACGTGCGATCGGGCCGCCCATCATACTTCCGGATACAAGTCCGTATGTAGCTGCCGCGAGAGCAACTGTGGTAGCGCCTACAACGGCGTAATCTGTTTCAAGAAGCGGTCCGAAGGAACCGGATGTTCCGTGTCCGCCTACTAACGGCATGGAACCCATACATAAGCCGAGCAGCGGATCCAGACCAAAGGCTGCTGCGAGACCGCTGCCAACCGCGTCCTGGATGACACAGATGGCGACTGCGAGTCCGAGGAACAGAAATACCTGAAGTCCGCCCTTTTTCAACAGACGGAAGCAGGCTGTGAATCCGACGCTGCAGAAGAAGACCGTCATGAAGACACTCTGTAATGTTGTGTCAAAGGAGAGTTCCAGAATTCCTGCTGCGTATAACGCCAGATGAGCAAAGGCGAATACGATACCGCCGGCAACCGGTGCCGGGATGCAGTACTTACTTAAGAATGAAAGTTTGTTGACCATGAGTCGTCCGAGACAATAGACGAGAGCGCCGAGGGCGCAGGCCTGGTACATGTCGAGCTGTAAAGTGATCATAAGATTTACCCCCTCTTATATAGTTGTTCACCAGGTAACGGTTCAGTGAATTCACAGCCGCGGTCAAGCCTGTGTTACTTACGGTCGGTGCAGGGAATGCGCTGACCTGCCAAACAGTTACTTAGTTGCTACAATTCCATGTTAAATTCAAACTACAAAAAACATCAAAAAAATACAGGGGGCAGAGTTCAGATACTGTTAAGAGGAAAGATGATTCTGTCAGAAAATTTACACATGGTTTTTCGGTTGCGGGAAGACTCAATTTGCATTATAATAGGTTATAATTCTGTAAAAAGAGGCAGAAAACGCGTGGACAGGCCGCGGCCTGTATCCATGAGAAACGATAGAAGGTTCAGGGAGAAAAAATTTGGAAGACAACAAAAATAACGGATATGAGAAGATCTGCTGCATGTGCAGACGGACGGAGAGTCAGGCAGGAAAAATGATCACGTTGCCGGGCGGATTGCAGGTGTGCCGGGACTGTATGCAGAGATCGTTTGATATGATGATGGGAAGCGGTATGGACTGGACAAAGATGTCCGGGATCACGCCGGAGCTGTTGAAAAATATGTATCTGAATCCGATGGGAGTCGGAGATGAGGCACAGAAGCCGGAGAATACCGGAACTGCTGCGGGTAAGAAAGATGACGTGAGCGGAGCGAAAAAGCAGAATTCTGAGGATGATCCGACTGAAGCAGACACGGATGAGGATGCAGAGCAGACCGTTGTGGATGCTGATGAGGCTGAGGACGGCGACGATTTCGAGGAGGACGGTGACGGATCAGAGGGAATTCCACTGGGAAATATTTTCGGAATCCCGGTGGGGCAGATCGACCTCGGCGCCCTCATGGGCCAGGGTCATAAGCGCAGGAAAAAGAAGAAAAAAGTAAAAAAGGAGCTGGTCAAGCTCAGCGAGATCCCGGCCCCCCATGCGATCAAGGCACAGCTCGACGAGTATGTGATCGGACAGGAGCAGGCGAAGAAGGTGATCGCTGTCGCAGTCTACAACCACTATAAGCGTATATTTTCCAAGACATCCCCGGATGCCGGGAAGTACGGAACCGATATTGACATCGAAAAGTCAAATATCCTGATGATCGGACCTACCGGAAGCGGTAAGACGTATCTCGTAAAGACTTTGGCGAAGCTCCTCGATGTGCCGCTTGCGATCGCGGATGCCACATCCTTAACAGAAGCAGGTTATATCGGTGACGATATCGAGAGTGTTCTCACAAAACTCCTCGCAGCGGCGGGCGGTGATGTGCAGAAAGCGGAGATGGGCATCGTGTTCATCGACGAGATCGATAAGATCGCAAAGAAGAAATCCACGAACACCCGCGATGTCAGCGGCGAGTCCGTGCAGCAGGAACTGTTAAAGCTTTTAGAGGGTGCGGATGTGGAGGTCCCGGTCGGAACAGGACAGAAGAACGCCATGACCCCGATGGAGATGATCAACACAGATAATATCCTCTTTATCTGCGGCGGCGCCTTCCCGGATCTTGAGAATATTATCAAGGAGCGTCTCACCAATACGACGTCCATCGGCTTCGGCTCCGATCCGAAAGACAAGTATGATAAGGATCCGAACCTTCTTTCCAGAGTTACCAATCAGGATCTCAGGGAGTTTGGCATGATCCCGGAGTTCCTTGGAAGACTTCCGGTGACTGTGACACTTCAGGGATTGACAAAAGACTTCCTCGTACGGATCTTAAAAGAGCCGAAGAACGCGATCCTGAAGCAGTATAAGAAGCTTCTCGCCATGGACGAGGTAAATCTGGACTTTGACGATGACGCTCTGGAATGGATTGCAGAGCAGGCGTTAAAGAAAGATACCGGAGCCAGAGCACTCCGGGCGATCATCGAGGAGTTCATGCTTGATATCATGTTCGAGATCCCGAAGGATCCGGAGATCGGTTCCGTGACGATCACCCGTGCGTATCTGGAAAAACACGGCGGCCCGCGGATCGAGATGCGGGAGTATTCCGCACCGGAGAAGAAGGAAGCTCTGCCCGGACCAGTGGAAGCAGCAGTACAGGAAGGCGCTCCGCAGGTTGAATAAATTAAAGGTTTCGTAAATGTAAGAAAGCTTCATGAAGATCCAGTGTTCCATATCCGTATTCACGGTTCGGGTATGTGAGCGCTGGATTTCTTTGTGCTCCGCGGACGAAGATGGATTTTAATACCGGAGTGTTGAGGTACGGATAACTTCCGTTAAGGAGACCCCAGTGCAGCAGGATCGCCGCGGCTCCGGCGAGATGGGCGGCGGCGACGGAGGTGCCGGACATTCTCGTGAGGCGTATTCCCGAGGCGGATGCCCCTAAAATATTGACGCCCGGAGCAGCGAGATCCGGCTTGATCTGCCCGGAACGGCTGTAACCGCGGCTGGCATGGATGTAGATACTGTTCCGCGTGTGGTCATAGGCTGTGACGGTGATGGGATACTGGGCATTTCCGGGATCTGTGATGGTCGTGTCGGGATCCGGGCGGAGAAAATAAGTCTCATCCGAGATGAAACCCCGTACCGGAAGCCAGAGATGAAAGGTTTCCCGGATGTCCAGAGAGTTCCGGATCAGGATCCGCCAGATCCCGGACATCGGTCTTTCAAAGCGCATGAAGATAAACTGGCTCCCGGCGCTCACGTCGGCGATCTGGGTGTAGACAGTGATCTGAGTCTGCTCCAGAAGAAAGGACAACGTGTTCTCGCCCCGAAGTGGAACGGGGATCTCCTTTGCTACTTCCCCGGTGGGCGAGATAAAACCCACCGTGTAGACACCAACCTCATTTGCCCACAATTCCATGGAAAATCCCGTTTCCTGTTCCCCCACACGAAGTTCCGCTGTGATCTCATCCGTATCGGCATTCATGACTGCCTGAAAGTGGTGTCTCGCTCCTGTTTCATTTCCTGCGGCGGTGATGACGGCGGAACCATTTGAAAGGCTGACCTGATTTAAATACTGTCCGAGTCGGCTCGTTCCCATGTGGCTTCCCATATTGGTGCCGAGGGCGATACAGACGACAAGAGGCATGGAGTATTCCCGCGCGAGAGCGTAGAGATAGGAGACGCCCATCAGGATATCATTTTCCTGATATGCGTCAGCCCCGTCCCGGATCAGGTAAAAATCCCGGAGATACTGTTTTGCTGGTTTTAACTTCACCATGGCGATGGATGCCCGCGGAGCTGCCCCGGAAAATCCGGCGCGTTCGTCCCGGTTTCCGGCGGCGATGGAAGCGAGGAAGGTTCCATGCCCGTTTTCGTCCCGGGTTGGAACGATGGAGGCAGGATCATCGGAATTCAGGGCCAGATTGATCTGGGCAGCAGTATATTGGCAGCCGTAAAGGACCGGGAAGAAGGATGAGGTTTCAGAAGACGGCGGGAGTGTCTGGTCCCATATCCCAATGATTCTGGTACTCCCATCCGCGCTCCGAAACAGAGGATCCATATAATGGATCCCGGTATCCACAAATCCAATAAGAACTCCTTCCCCCTGATTGTTCAGCACCGGAAGCTCACCTGCCGCTGTGATCCCAGCAGCATCCATACTTGTGACATCTAAAAGACTATATAGTTTCGGAATTGCCGAATATGTATAGGAGGTATAGGAAAAGGATGTTATCGTGGAGAACGGGATATAGACGACCGCCAGCGTGGAATTCACGAAATCAATGCAGTCTGTCCCCTGTGATCGCATAAAGTTCTCGGGAGAGGTAAAATAGGGCGCGATAAAATCTGCAAACTCTTCCGATGCGACAGAATTTCTACATGCCATGGCTGATACTCCGCAGAAAAATGGTTTATACTGTATATGTATCCAGAATGCAGATAAGACCCGGATCCAAGAAAGATATGGACGGACTCTTTAAAATGTTGTAAGATGATACAAGGGATAGAAGATCAAAAATCCGACGCAGGGCTGCCCGCGGAGGGATTTCTGTATCTGGACCCGGCATCATATCAGTTTAGAAAGGAAAGGGGAATCGCAATGTTTGGATTTTTGACATTCGGAACGACGCTTGCGCTTACAGATCTGGCTGTGAAAAAAGAGATCGAAGCCAGACCAGATGAAGAATTCCCGAAAACCGTAAAAGAATCAGGCGGTCTGATCCGCCTCTACAAAAACCATAATCCGGGTTTTTCCTTTGGCTTTATGAAGGAATATCCGAAGCTCGTGGAGCTGATCCCGGTCTGCATGCTGTCGGCGGTAGCCGGTGCATGGGCGTATGTGATCGGAAAGAAAGGGCGCGTGCTGGAAAAGACGGCACTGACCCTCGTTTTAGCGGGTGGTGCAAGCAACCTTTATGACCGGCTCAAACGCGGATATGTGGTGGACTATTTCAGCATCCAGTGGAAGAAACTGAAAAAAGTGGTCTTCAACCTGGGTGATATCTTTATTTTTGCCGGATCCGCCCTGTTTGCGGCAGTCCAGCTCGTGGAGGAGATCCGCGGAATTCTTCCGAAAGAAAAAATCTTTCTTAAGGAAGAAGAGTAATTCAGGCAGCAGGACACAAAATCCAGCTCACCCATGCTGCAAAATACATCGGCGCAGAAAAGCCGGGACAATGAGGAGAACAGTTTATATGAAGAAACAATATGATTACCTGTTAGTGGGCAGCGGCCTTTTCGCCGGAGTTTTCGCGTACTACGCAAAAAAAGCCGGAAAGACCTGCCTGGTTCTTGAGAAGAGAGAACATGCAGGCGGAAACATCTACTGCGAAAATATCGAGGGCATCAACGTACACCGTTACGGCGCCCATATCTTCCATACCAGCAACAAGGAAGTCTGGAACTTTGTGAACAGCCTCGTGGAATTCAACCGCTACACAAACAGCCCGGTTGCGAACTACAAGGGCGAGATGTACAACATGCCGTTCAACATGAACACCTTCAGCCGCATGTGGGGAATCTCCACTCCGGAGGAGGCAAAAAAGATCATCGATGAACAGAGAAAGGTCATCAAGGGCGAGCCGAAGAACCTGGAAGAGCAGGCCATCAGCCTTGTGGGAACCCATATCTACCAGAAGCTTGTCAAGGGCTACACTGAGAAACAGTGGGGCAGAGACTGCAAGGAGCTCCCGGCCTTCATCATCAAACGTCTCCCGGTACGCTACACCTACGACAACAACTATTTCAATGACCTTTACCAGGGAATCCCGATCGGCGGCTACAATAAGATCACGGAAAAGCTCTTCGAGGGCTGTGAGATCCGCCTCGGAGCCGACTACCTGGCTGACAAGGAGAAATATGACGCCCTTGCGGACAAGGTCGTATATACAGGAACCATCGACAGCTATTTCGACTACTGCTTCGGAAAACTCCAGTACCGCAGTCTGCGGTTTGAGACGGAGGTCTTAGACTGCGACAACTATCAGGGCAATGCGGTCATCAACTACACCGACCGCGAGACTCCGTACACGAGGATCATTGAGCACAAACACTTCGAGTTCGGAACCCAGGAGAAGACAGTCATCACGAGAGAGTACCCGGCGGAGTGGACCGAGGGCATGGAGCCATACTATCCGGTAAACGATGAGAGAAACCAGGAATTATATAAGAAATACGCGGAACTCGCTGGAAAAGAGAAGAATGTGATCTTCGGCGGAAGACTTGCGGAATACCGCTATTACGATATGGATAAGGTTATCGAGTCCGCCCTGTCCTGCGTGAAGAAGGAATTTGGAAATGAATAACCGGCCGAAAACGCCTCACGGGTTCGCCAGACTCATCATCGGCGACGGATCCGCGGTGTCGGAGCAGAAGAACATTATCTGGAATATGATCGGAAGCTTCCTCTACGCCTTTGCGTCCATGGTGCTCTCTATCGCGGTGGTCCAGCTTGCGGGCGAGGACGCGGGCGGAGTGTTCACCTTCGCCTTTACAACCTTCGGACAGCACATGTTCATGGCGGCATACTTCGGGATCCGCCCGTTCCAGATCACGGATACCGGGGAGAAATATACCTTCGGCGATTATCTGGGACTGCGCCTCATCACCTGCGGTCTCGCGATCCTTGTGGGCTTTGGTTACGTCCTTGTCAGCGGATATACCTTTGAGAAGGCAGCTGTCGTTTTTCTGATGGTGGTCTACAAGGTCATCGATGCCCTGTCGGATACATACGAGGCAGAATTTCAGCGGAGCGGAAGACTGTACCTGACGGGAAAATCCAACGCGTTCCGGACGATCCTCTCCGTAACCTGTTTCCTCGGAAGTCTCGCGGTGACAGGGGAGCTTCTGACAGCCAGTATCTGGGCAGTCGGCGCGCAGTTTGTGGGATTTTTCCTGTTTGATTTCCTTGTGATCCGGGAACTCCCGAATGTGACATGGAAGTCGGGGCGCGGAAAGAAATTCCAGCTCTTCCGGGATAATATTCTGTTATTTTTCTCGGTGGTTCTGGACTTCTATATCTTTTCCGCATCAAAATACGCCATCGAGGCCCATATGGCAGACCGTGATCTCGCAGTCTACGGCGCGATCTTCATGCCGACCAGCGTAATCAACCTGGTTGCCGGCTTCGTGATCCGCCCGTACCTCACAAAGCTCGCGGTGGACTGGGAGACAGGCCACTTAAAAGCATTCCGGAAGATCATCATGAACCTTGCCCTGATTATTGCGGCCCTGACCGTTCTCGCGGTGGGCGGTGCGTGGTTATTGGGAATTCCGGTGATCAGCCTGCTGTACCCAAACTTAAGAGAAGGACTTTCCACCTGCCGCATGGCGTTGGTACTGATCATCATCGGCGGCGCCCTCAACGCATTCATGAACCTGTTTTACTATTCCCTTATTATCATGCAGAAACAGAGGTTCATCATCCTGGGCTACGCTTTCGTCAGCGTACTTGCGGTGCTTTCTTCCGGCTGGTTCGTCCGGATGGGAGGAATCCAGGGAGGCGCCTTCGTATACATGCTTTTGATGGCGGCACTGATGGTATTCTTTGGAATTTTCTCTGCAGGATTTATGAAACAGAAAGAGAGAGCTCAAAAACACGATGAAGGTTGATGTGATCATCCCGGTCTATGGTCCGGGAAACAGATTGTTGGAATTATTTGACCGGCTGGGACGCCAGACCGTACCGGTGGACCGGCTGATCATCATGAATACAGAAAAGTACCTGTGGGATAAGTGGACGGAGACCCTGGAACCGGGAAGACTCCCGGAAAATCTCTCTGTGTACCATGTGACGAAAGAAGAGTTTGACCATGGTGCTACAAGAGACGCAGGGATCGGGCACTCCGATGCGGATGTCTGTGTCTGCATGACCCATGATGCGCTTCCAGCGGATACAAATTTGATAAAAGCCCTGACGGACGCACTTTTCTCCGGGGACGATATCGCTGTGGCATATGCGAGACAGCTTCCGGCAACGGACTGCAATATCATCGAGCGCCACACGAGAGATTTTAACTATCCGGACAAAAGCCGGGTCAAGAGACTTTCAGATCTCGATACCCTGGGGATCAAGACCTACTTCTGTTCCAATGTCTGCGCGGCATATAAGCGGGAGATCTATAGGAAACTCGGTGGTTTTATCCGGAAGACGATCTTCAACGAGGACATGATCTTCGCGGCGAAGGCCATGAAGAATGGATACGCGGTTTACTACGCGGCGGACGCGAGAGTGATCCACTCCCATAACTATACGGCGTCCCAGCAGTTCCACAGAAACTTTGACCTGGCGATCTCCCAGGCGGACAATCCCGACGTATTCTCCGGGATCCGGTCCGAGGGCGAGGGCATCCGCATGGTGAAGGACACAGCCCGCTGGCTCGTAAAGACGGGGCACGCGTACCTCGTCCCGAAGCTTGTGGTGGACAGCGGATTCAAGTATCTGGGGTATCTTGCCGGGAAAAGGTATAAGAAGCTGCCAAGAAAATTGGCAGTAAAGCTGTCTATGAACCGCAATTACTGGAAATAGAGCTAAAAATTATGTAAACTGACCTGCTGCCTGCTTCTATATACAAATGGCGGCGCAGTGGCACAACGCAGAAAAAAGTTGTCATTCCGCCTGTGGGGTGGTATGATGTAGTGCGGAAATGCCGAAAAATGGCGAAAATACAGCGGTTGTGCAGGAAAAGCATATATTTCTGCTTCAGAAATGAGATGGGTATATGCCGAAAGAGAAATATTGCAGCCGTAAATTTATAAAAATGTGAGGTAAAAAACTATGGGAAAGATCAAAGTTTCTTCCTGTGAAACAGATGGAATGGTAATCGAAGGCCTTCATGTGATCGAGCCGACCGTATTCAACGACGAGCGCGGATACTTCATGGAGACATACAACCAGAACGACTTCAAAGAGGCTGGACTCAACATGGTATTCGTACAGGATAACCAGTCTATGTCCGTAAAGGGCGTACTTCGCGGCCTTCATTTCCAGAAGCAGTTCCCGCAGGGCAAGCTCGTCCGTGCGGTACGTGGAACAGTTTTCGATGTAGCCGTTGACTTAAGAACACATTCCAAGACATACGGAAAGTGGTTCGGTGTTGAGCTCTCCGCAGAGAACAAGAAACAGTTCTACATTCCGGAAGGTTTCGCACACGGCTTTGTCGTTCTCTCCGACGAGGCAGAGTTTGCCTACAAGTGCACCGATTTCTATCATCCGGGTGACGAGGGCGGACTTGCATGGAACGATGAGACGATCGGCGTAAAGTGGCCGATCACACCGGACATGCAGCTCATCATCTCCGAGAAAGACCAGAAATGGCCGGGATTCAAAGAGATCTTCAAATTTGATCGTTAGCAATTAGCAGTGCGGCACGGAATGCCAGAAGCTTCTTGTTTTCATACAATGAATACAAGAAGCTGGCGCTGCGATAAAGCAGAAAGGTTGTTAAAGCGTGAATTATCTGACTTCATTACTGAAGGAGCTGGTGGCAAAAAGAAAACTGATCTGGGAACTCTCCAAGGCAGATTTCAGAAAACGTTTTGTCGGCTCCTATTTTGGTGTTGTCTGGATGTTTATCCAGCCCATCGTCACCGTCCTGATCTATTGGCTCATCTTCGGTCCCATCGGATTCAAGAGTGCGCCGCCGGTGCCGAACGCCTCCTATGTCCAGTGGCTGGTTCCGGGTATCGCCCCGTGGTTCTTCTTCTCCGAAGCCTTAAACTGCGGAACAGGATGCCTTCAGGAATACAACTACCTGGTAAAAAAAGTAGTATTTAAGGTGGAGATCCTGCCTGTGATCAAACTGATCTCCTGCCTGTTCGTCCATGCGTTCTTTGTTGCAATCATGTTTATCGTATTCCTGGTCAGCGGCAAAAGACCGCAGATTTCCTGGATCCAGATCATTTATTATTCCTTTGCCGCATCCATGTACGCCCTGGCGCTCACCTATCTTACCAGCGCGATCCAGGTATTCTTCAAGGATATGGCACAGATCGTCAGCATCTGCCTGCAGTTCGGCATGTGGCTGACCCCGATCATGTACAGCGAGCAGTTATTCCTCGACAAAGGTCTGACGATGGCTCCGATGATCCTGAAGCTGAACCCGTTTTACTATATTGCGGCGGGATACCGTGACAGCATGCTGACGGGAGACTGGTTCTTCATGCGTCCGACACTGACCGTGTATTTCTGGGCAGTGACCCTGATCACCATGTTAGTGGGACTCAAAGTATTCAAGCGGCTTCGCCCGCATTTCTCAGATGTATTGTAGGAGGAAACCATGTCTGCCAATGCGATTACAGTAAAAGACGTGACGAAGGTGTACAGGCTCTACGACAAGCCGATCGACCGCTTGAAAGAGTCCTTAAGCCCGACACATAAAAGCTATCACAAAGATTTCTATGCCTTAAATGGTCTGTCCTTCAACGTAGAAAAAGGACAGACAGTGGGCATTATCGGAACGAACGGTTCCGGTAAATCAACGATCTTAAAGATCATCACCGGTGTCCTTACACCGACCACAGGCCAGGTGGACGTTGAGGGAAAGATCTCCGCGCTTCTGGAACTTGGAGCCGGGTTCAACATGGACTACACCGGAATTGAAAATATCTATATGAACGGCACCATGATGGGGTATTCCCGGAAGGAGATGGATGAGAAGCTGCAGGATATCCTGGATTTTGCGGATATCGGCGATTTTGTCTATCAGCCGGTGAAGACATACTCCAGCGGTATGTTCGTCCGTCTGGCGTTTGCGCTCAACATTAACGTGGAGCCGGAGATCCTGATCGTCGACGAGGCCCTGTCCGTCGGAGACGTATTCTTCCAGGCAAAATGTTACCGGAAGATGGAGGAGATCAAGCAGAGGGGAACAACGATCCTCATGGTTACCCACGATATGGGCAGTATTATTAAATACTGCGATAAGGTCGTTCTCTTAAACAAGGGCGAATTCATCGCGGAAGGTGAGCCGGGCCACATGGTGGATCTCTATAAGAAGATCCTGGCAAACCAGCTGGATTCCTTAAATGAAGAACTGGAGAGCGATTATTCCGGCGGGATGTTAGGCGATGAGAAAAAGGCGAAGGCGGAGGAATCCCATTCCGACGGATCCCTCATGAAGGATAAGATCACCATCAACACAGACCGCACCGAGTACGGTGACGGCCGGGCTGAGATCTTCGACCTGGGACTCTTCGACGCGAAAGGAAATCTTACAAACCTTCTGTTAAAGGGAGAGATGTTCACGATCAAGGAGCGGATCCGCTTCCATGCGCCGATCAAGAGTCCGATCTTTACCTACACGATCCGCGATAAAAAGGGAACAGACCTCACCGGAACGAACACCATGTACGAGGGATGCGATATCAAACCGGTGGGGGACGGCGATGTCTACGACGTTTCCTTTACCCAGAAGATGACATTACAGGGCGGCGAGTACCTGCTCTCTATGAGCTGTACCGGCTTCGAGGGCGAGGAACATGTGGTCTACCACCGCCTGTACAACATTGCAAACATTACGGTGATCTCCAACAAGAATACGGTCGGCGTCTACGACATGGAGTCTGAGGTGGAGACATCGCTCACAAGGGCGTAAAAGCGGGAGAAAAAGATGAAGGATTACAGTTATGAACTTCTTGACCTGCTCGAAAAGTATAAAGGAGATGCGGAGGCGGCACTGCGGGGTGAAACAAGCCCGTGGTGTCTCTACGCATTTTCGCCGTTAAGGGAAAACCTTTTCGAGTGGCTGGAAATAGGAAAAAAGGACCGGGTTCTCCAGGTCGGATCCGACTACGGTTCCTGTACCGGGCTGTTTGCGGAGCGCGCCGGTGAGGTGGTCGTTCTGGATCCGTTGGATGAGAACCTGGAGGTGAACCGGAAAAGACACGGAGAGAAGGAAAATCTCTGCCTGGTCCGCGGCGAACTTCCAAAGGCGGGAACAGAGTCTCTTGGATGGAAAGGGTACAAGGGAAAAGAGCGTGCGGCAGAAGAACTGGATGCTCTCTATAAGGATGGCTTCGACTATGTGATCCTGCCGTCCATGCTCTCCGGGACAGAGAAAAACGGGGCAGCAGATCTGCTGGCAAGAGCAGCTGCTCTTGTGAGACCTGGCGGAAGGCTTTTAGCGGCAGCGGAGAATGAGTCTGGTGTCCGCTATTTCATGGGAGCGGAGCCATTTGAGCACTCCTTCCTGGAGGTGGAGTTCCGTGGTCTGTTTGAGGACTTAAAAGAGAAATTTGGCGGAACCGCAATGCTCTACTATCCGGTTCCGGACTACCGTTACCCGGTGACCATCTACTCCGACGGCTATCTCCCGCAGACCGGCGATGTGACGAACATCTCCGCCCGTCTTGACGGACCGGGACTCTGGTTCGGAAACGAGGAGAAAGCCATGGCGAACGCATGCAGAAATGGGGACTTCACGAAATTCACGAACTCATTCCTTGGCATGTGGGAAAAGGGGAAGGCATGAGACAGATTTTATTTGTAAAATACAACCGGACCAGAGCGGCGCAGTTCCAGTTAAAGACAGAGATCGTGCGGGAGGACGAAGTTCTCACCGTTGAAAAAACGGCTCTCACAGAGGCTGGCGAGGCGCATATCCGCTCCTTCGGAGAAAAATATGAGAAGATCCGTGATCTGAATCCTGCCATCCGTTTCTTGAAGCCGGAATGGAAAAAGGATAAGAAGACGGTCTCCTTCCAGTACTTAAACGGCAAGACGGTCGGGGATGCCCTGGGCGAGGCTATCGTTATGGGCGAGGTTCCGTATCAGGAGCTTGAGACCGTGATGAAGGTGCTGTTCCCGGAAAATGCAGACGCGAAAATCTTTGAGGCGACACCGGAGTTCGAGACGGTATTCGGAAAAGTTCCGATGATCGACGATAAGGCAGCCGCGGTCTCCAATGTGGATGGGCTCTTCGAGAACCTGATGGTGCCGGAAAACGAGAACTGCATCTACGGAATCGACTATGAATGGGTATTTGATTTCCCAATCCCGGAGAAATTTTTGAAATACCGCGACCTCTTATATTTTTACAGACGCTACGAGAGAGTCCTCAACGTAAAAGAAGAGGATCTCTATGCCCATTTCGGGATCACAGGAGGAGAACTCCAGATCTTTGACGGCATGGAAAAGGCGTTCCAGTCCTATGTCCATGATGCAGGCTCCTTCGGCTACATGAAACAGTACGAGCAGCCGACAAAGACCGTGGAATTTCTTCTTGACCGCGAGAGCGAGCTCTACAAGGTAAAAGACTGGTGCGAGAACTTAAAGCAGGAGATCTCCGAGAAGGACATCACGATCATGAAGCAGCAGGAAGTCCAGCGTCTCACAAACAATCATGTGACGAACCTGGATGCCATCATCGCCAGCCTGAGAAGCGAGAACGCGAGAATGGCGGGAGACCTGCAGTACCTGTCGAAACATGAGGCGATCATGTGGAAAGTTCTCCGGAAATGCCACCGCGCTGTGGATAAAGTCATGCCGAAGGGCACAAGAAAGAGAAAGATCGCGGGGTACTTCAAGAATACCGTCTTTCATCCGGGAAAATACGGAAGGCTGTATTTCACAAAGGACGGAAGAAACAGGATCCGCGGCGACTTTAAGATCGGCGCCGGTTACTTAGAGCATGGAAAACTCCATTTTGACTATGTGGAGCACCCGACCGTGTCCATCGTGATCCCGGTCTACAACCAGATCCACTATACCTATGCCTGCCTGCTCTCAATCTTAGAGAACACGAAGGATGTGACCTATGAGATCATCATCGCCGATGACGTGTCCACGGACGCGACTAAGGAGCTGTCCCTGTACGCGGAGAATCTCGTGATCTGCAGAAACAAGACGAACCAGGGTTTCCTGAGAAACTGTAACCAGGCAGCGAAGGCGGCCCGCGGAAAATATGTGATGTTCTTAAATAATGACACACAGGTAACTCCGGGCTGGCTCTCATCACTCGTGAACCTCATCGAGTCTGATCCGACGATCGGTATGGTTGGCTCCAAGCTGGTCTACCCTGACGGACGTCTCCAGGAAGCGGGGGGAATCATCTGGAGCGACGGCTCCGGCTGGAATTATGGACGTCTTGACGATCCGGAGAAGCCGGAATACAACTACGTGAAGGATGTGGACTATATCTCCGGTGCGGCGATCCTGTTATCCAATGACCTCTGGAAACAGATCGGCGGTTTCGACGAGCTGTTTGCACCGGCGTACTGCGAGGATTCCGACCTTGCCTTCGAGGTGAGAAAAGCCGGATACCGCGTAGTCTACCAGCCATTGTCAAAAGTCATCCACTTCGAGGGCGTCTCCAACGGTACCGACGTAAATGGAACTGGTCTAAAGCGCTACCAGGTGGAGAACAGTAAGAAGCTAAAGGAAAAGTGGGCGGAGGAGTTCAAAAAGCAGTCTGTAAATACAGGCAATCCGAACCCGTTCCGTGCCCGTGAGAGAAGCCAGAAGAAGCCGGTGATCCTTGTCGTGGACCATTATGTTCCGACCTTCGATAAGGACGCGGGTTCCAAGACTACTTACCAGTACCTCAAAATGTTCGTGAAGATGGGATATTCCGTGAAATTCCTCGGAGACAACTTCCTTCACGAGGAGCCGTACTCCACAACACTTCAGCAGATGGGCGTGGAGATCTTATATGGGCCGGAGTACCAGGCGGGTATCTGGGACTGGCTGACAAAGAATAAAGATGAGATCGATTTTGCGTACCTGAATCGTCCGCATATCGCCATCAAGTATGTTGATTTTATTAAGAAGAACACCAATATCAAGGTGATCTACTACGGACATGATCTGCATTTCTTAAGAGAGTACCGGGAGTACGAGCTCACCGGCGATATCAAGAAGAAACGGGAGTCCGATTACTGGAAATCCATCGAATTCTCCCTGATGGAGAAGGCGGCGGTCTCCTACTATCCGTCCTACGTGGAGGAGGAGGCGATCCACGCGATCCATCCGGAGTACAGGATCAAGGCGATCACAGCCTATGTCTATGAGAAATTCCTGGAGAATATCGACAAGGACTTCGCAAAGAGGGAAGGACTGCTGTTTGTCGGCGGCTTCGCGCATCCGCCGAACGCGGACGCAGTTCTCTGGTTCGCAAAGGAGATCTTCCCGCTGATCAGACAGAGGATCGACGTAAACTTCTATGTAGTTGGCTCCAAGGTGACAGACGAGATCAAAGCGCTTGAACAGCCGGGAAGCGGCATCATTGTCAAAGGCTTCGTCACGGAGGAAGAGCTTGCGTCTCTTTATTCCACATCCCGCATCGTTGTGGTTCCGCTGCGCTACGGCGCCGGAGTTAAGGGCAAGGTCGTCGAGGCAGTCTACAATGGAGCTGCCATCGTCACCACATCTATCGGTTCCGAGGGAATCCCGGAGGCGGATCGCGTCATGAAGGTTGCCGACGGACCGGAGGCATTCGCTGACGAGGTAGTCAAGATGTATCAGGATCCGGCAGAATGCCGCAGAATGTGCGAGGAGACCCAGAAATACATCCGCGAGTACTTCAGCGTTGAGGCTGCATGGAAGGTCATCGAGGAGGACTTTACGCCGAAGAAAAAGAGATAGGACTTGGCTGTAAAGTCATATATGGAATCGAATATTGTGATAAGACTCTGCCGGGAATTTATTTCCCGGCAGTCTGTTCACATGAACGAAAATTCCGGCAAAAATCCGGCAGATCCGTCGTGCATGGTGTGAAAGCCTGTGGAATGCGGTTGAAAAGGAGAATATAGTGGAAAAAGACATTATTCATGAAAATTCCAACAATCACAATAAATACATAAATAACGAAAACAGCGGTGAAAAATCCGCGAAACAGGCAGGAGCTGTGCTTCGCGCGATGACTGTGGATGATATTTCCGCTGTGAAGCAGATCGAACAGACCTGCTTTTCGGATGCCTGGTCTGAAAAGCTCCTCTCTGACCTGCTTGAGAGTGAGTGGGACGAGGCCTGGGTGCTGACAGATACAGACGGCACCAGGATCGGATACGCGAATTTCCGCTTCCTCGCCGGCGAAGGCGAGCTCATGAGGATCGCAGTGCTCCCGGAACACAGGGGCTGTGGGGAGTCAAAGAAACTCATGGACCGTCTGGAAATCTCTGCAAAGGAAAAGGAAGCGCCGGACCTGACTCTGGAGGTGCGCGCCGGAAATACACCTGCCATAAACCTTTATAAATCCTATGGTTTTCAGGCGGAGGCTGTGCGGAAAAATTACTATCAGAATCCGGTGGAGGATGCCCTCATCATGTGGAGACGTTCCGTTCCATCGATTCCCACTTAAAATCATGAAAATATCCGCTATACTGTAGGGGACTCCGGAAGAGCCGGGGATAAAGAAGGCGGAGGAAAAGAAACGATGAGAAAATACGGAAAAGATGGCAGGCTGGATTGTGTGATCTGCAACCGCTGTGGGAAAAAACTGGCGGTGAAACATGGGATCGTGCGGGAAGGTGTGTTTACATCAGATCACAGATGGGACTTCTTTTCGGAAAAAGACGGGGAGATCCACCATTTTGACCTGTGCGAGGATTGCTACAACGAAGTGACAGCGGAGTTCCGGGTTCCGGTGGACGTGGAGGATGAGATCGAGCTGCTTTGAAAACGCAGGCGGTATGCGGCAGAAATGCCGTTATGCTGAAACAGGTTCAGACCAGATTGCGCTGCAAGAGCATATTTGAATGTTAGAAGCGGGTACGGGCGGTTGTCTGTACTCGTTTTCTATTGCCGGGTATTCAGAAGAAGCGGACGTCGGCAGTTCTGTACTTCTTGGTCACTGTACACGGGTAGGAATTTTCTGAACTGAAAATTCCGTACAATACAGTGATGGTAATGGATTTTGCCGATTCGGAATGCGAAGCATCGGCAAAATCAGTTACTGTTTGCGCAAAGCGTGAACAGTAACCAAAGTGAAGGTCCGGTCCCCGGTGTCATCCATTCTTTTGTTGAGTTTTGAATATGAATATGTTACTATAAAATAAATGGAAAAGCAATTCCCAGGCGGTTAAATTTTTAACCGGCAAAGCGGAAGGATCCCGCGAAAAACTCAGCAAAAATGCGGGGAAAACGGGACCAGGAACGGCAGGAGAAAATTTACGCGCCCGGAAAACGCGGGGAGGAAAACAGAGACAATGAGAGATTTGGACTACCTGAAGCTGCTTGCAAAAGAGTATCCGACAGTGAAAGCGGCATCCAGTGAGATCATCAACCTGATGGCGATCCGCGGACTTCCGAAGGGAACCGAGTATTTCTTCAGCGATCTGCACGGCGAATATGAAGCGTTCATTCATCTGCTCCGCAGCGCATCCGGTATCATCCGTGAAAAAATATCGGAGACCTTCGGCTACGTGATCTCAGACGAGGAGGAGATCGCTTTAGCGAATCTGATCTACTATCCGGAACGGAACATCCGCCGGATCCAGAAAGAGGGGAAATTTACAGAAGACTGGCAGAGAATTACGATCTACCGCCTGGTACGCATCTGTAAGGAAGTATCCTCAAAATTTACAAGATCGAAAGTGCGAAAAAAAATGCCCCCGGCATTCGCATATATCATCGACGAGCTCCTTCATGTGGACTACAACGATGACAACAAGAAAGTTTATTATGATGAAATCATCCACTCCATCATCGACATCGAGATGGGTGACCAGTTCATCATGGCACTCTGCAATCTGATCCAGAACCTGACCGTGGACAGCCTGCATATCATCGGTGATATCTTCGACCGTGGACCGCGTGCGGACATTATCATGGACGAGCTCATGCACTTCCACGATGTAGATATCCAGTGGGGTAACCACGATATCTCCTGGATGGGCGCGGCCACAGGCAATCTGGCATGCATCTGCAATGTGCTCCGGATCGCGATCCGCTACAACGGATTCGACGTTCTTGAGGACGGTTACGGAATCAATCTCCGCCCGCTGTCCATGTTTGCGGCGAAGGTCTACCGGGATGACCCGTGTGAGCGGTTCCTTCCGAAGATTCTGGATGAAAATATCTATGATGCGGTAGACCCGGGACTTGCGGCGAAGATGCACAAGGCGATCACAGTGATCCAGTTCAAGGTGGAAGGCCAGATCACGAAGCGCCACCCGGATTACCAGATCAATGACCGGATCCATCTGGAGCATATCAATTTTGAGAAGGGAACCGTAAATATCCACGGAAAAGATTACAAGATGCTGGATATGAACTTTCCGACGATCGACCCGAAGGACCCGTTAAAGCTCACGAAGGAAGAGCAGGAGCTGATCAACAGCCTTGCACTTTCCTTCCACCACAGCGAGACGCTTCACCGCCATATCCGCTTTGTGTATTCCCACGGTGCGATGTACACGCGGTGCAACTCGAACCTTTTATATCACGGCTGCATCCCGATGAAAGAGGATGGAACCTTCGAGGAACTGAAGCTCAAGGGGATCATCTACTCCGGAAAACGTCTGCTTGACTATCTCGAGGACGTGGTGAAGATGGCATACTTCCTGCCGGATGACGATCCGACGAAGGACTGGTACCGCGATTTTATGTGGTATTTATGGTGTGGACCGAAGTCCCCGGTATACGGAAAGGACAATATGGCGACCTTCGAGAACTACTTTGTCGCTGACAAGGCAGCCGCGAAGGAAAACATGAACCCGTATTATAAACTGTGCGAAAAAGAGGAATTCTGTAATAAAATCCTCAAGGAATTCGGACTTCCGATCGAAGGCTCCCACATCATCAACGGCCATGTCCCGGTTAAATTAAAGGACGGCGAGAGTCCGATCAAGGGAAATGGAAAGCTCTTCGTCATTGACGGCGGTCTTTCCAAGTCTTACCAGCCGAAGACGGGAATCGCGGGCTACACCCTGATCTTCAATTCCCACCACCTTGCCCTGGCGGAGCACAAGCCTTTTGACCGGAACCATGAAAACACGCCGAAAGTCATGATCGTAGAGAAGATGAAAAAGCGTGTGATGGTTGCGGACACGGATACAGGAAAAGAGCTTGCGGCGAAGATCGCGGACCTCAAGGAGCTCGTGGCAGTGTACCGCGGCGGCATCATTAAAGAAAAACTGGAGTAAAATTACATGAACAAGGACGAATTTTTAAGACGCCTGGAGGAAGCACTCTCGGGTGAGGTCCCGGCATCGGTCATCCGCGACAACCTGAATTATTACGCGGATTATCTTTCCCAGGAGTTGGGAAAAGGCCGTACCATGGATGAAATTATTGAGGAGATCGGCGAGCCGAATATCGTGGCCCGAACGATCATCGATTCCGCTGAGGCGGCGGGAGAGACCGGAGACGGTTATGGAAGTTTTGAGGACGCGTCCCCGCGGGGCGATGACAGAAGAAGCACTTACAGCCAGGAAAGTTATCAGAACGGCTCCACGCCGAATATCCATTATTTCGATCTGAATAAGTGGTACTGGAAATTAGCCCTTGTTGTGCTCTTGTTCCTTGTGATCTCTGTTGTGTTCAGCATTATGGGCGGCGTGTTCTATCTTCTGATCCGGTTCTCCGGACCGATCTTAATGTGCCTTATTATTTATTGGCTTGTTAAGAACTTCCGTGGCAGGTAATAAAACAGATATTAAGAAGAAATGAACAGGCGACCGTGAATGCGAGCTGCAGATACAGGCACAGAAAATGGCGGATCAGTTCATGGATTTAAAGACGAAAATGTCCGAAAAACCCTGATTTTACTGAAAAAATCAACAGATTACAGGATGTTACAATTGAAATAAGTTATGTAAACATGTGCGGCGCTCTCTGCGGGGGAACGCCGCATTTTTGCCACATTTTTGGCGGTTTTTGCCTAAATTATTAAGAGTTTATGAATTCCTTCATATGTATTGACAAAAGTGGCTGTGAGAAATATAATTTGTTCGTAACAAGATTTAACATATTTGTAACAAACATTACAAATCATTAAAGTTTAAGATAAGAGGACATCAATGACAAAAAAACTTTTCAGAACTTTAAAAATCACCTGCTTATGTATGGCCTTAACGGCAGCCCTTCCGATCGTTTCCTTCGCGGACGAGACAACGGCAGCTGTAAAAGAGGACAAGATGGTCGTAAGAATCATCCACTTCGATGAAAACGGAAACCCGTTGGAAGAGGACAAGCAGACAGCGACAGAAGAAACAGAGAGTTCTGAAGAGACGACAGATAAAGAAGAAGCAAATGCTGATGAGGCAGACTCCGATGAGGAGGAAGCGGCTGAGGAAGAAGCCGACGAGGCAGCGGCAGAACTTGAGGCAGCTATCGAAGTTGAGAATGATCTCCGTTCCGAAATTGTTACATATGCGCTCCAGTTCGTAGGAAACCGCTACAAATACGGCGGAACAAACCCGAATACTGGTGTTGACTGTTCTGGATTTACCTCCTATGTAATGCGTCACGCAGCAGAAGTGGAACTTCCGCATTCTTCCGGCGGACAGTCTCGTATGGGCCGCCAGGTAAGCAGCTCCGAGATGCGCCCGGGCGATATTATCTGCTACGGATCCGGAAAGAGGATCAACCATGTTGCTCTCTACATCGGAAACGGACAGATCGTACATGCCTCCACAGAGAGAACCGGAATCAAGGTTTCCAGATGGAACTACCGCACACCGGTGAGAATCGTAAATGTACTTGGCGATTAACCTGAAAATTGGATAAAGGATAAAAAGGATTAAAAAAGTGCTCTTTACAGCAGATCGTTAGGATTGCTGCAGAGAGCATTTTTTTACTGCGATGCATTCGAAAGAGGTCGTCAGCAGCAGATTTATACTATCTTCTCTGACGGTTCCCAGCATGAAGAATAAGCTTAAACACTCCTGCCTGTTCCAAGGTTTTCGCCACGAGGAAGAAGATCAGGGAGTCCACCGGCCACTGGATCAGGTTCTTGATGGCGCGGGCTGGCAGAATTGCTAAAAATCCCTTTCCGTTTAAGAGCGTCAACCAGTAAGTGCCGAGGACGATGTTGCAGAGAACGATCACCACGAGCTTTGCCGTGAGGATCCGCGGCAGGGAAAGGTTCTTTTTATAGAAGAACAGGCCGTAGATAAACGCCGCAAGCATCGCGTTGAACGTAAAGCCCGGCATAAATCCGCCGTCCGGCTTTAACATAAACTTGATCACATCCATAGCGCCGCCGAATAATCCGCCGACGACCGGGCCGAACAGATAATCCACCAGCATATTTGGGATCGAACCGAAGCCGATCTTTAAGTTTGGTGTGATTTTAAAGGAGTAGTATCCAAGTACAACGGACAGCGCGCCGAACATGGCGCAGGTAGTGATAGTGGTGACCTTCTTGAATTCACGGGATGATTCAAAGATCCTGGAAAAGAGGTCGTTCGAGCTTTTTTGCATAAAAAAATACCTCCTTTGCAGATTCTCGGACCACAACAGGAGATAATAGACGGAGCTATCTTCTGATGCAGCGGGATGCGATATGTGCACCGCGGGAAATTCCCTTCGTCCTGCCAGCAACTCCCTGTCTGGCGGGCACTTGACGCGCACACGTCTACTCTGCATGTTTGTTTGATTTTCAGGGCGGTCAGCGCCCCCGATGCAATTACAGTATCATGAATGGTGCGGAATGTAAAGGGTGAAATAAGGAAAAGACGGAAGAAAGGCGAAAATCAGACGGAACATGTACCCGGAAAACGCAGGCGGGACGAAACTATACGGCCGAAATGCTTTTTTGACGAAAGAATGTGGAAAAAATTTCCGTAATTTCGGTGTTTTGATATATATACTTTTTGAAAACACTGATTTATAATACAGCAAGTTCGTTTGAAACATGTAGACCATGGGAAACGTATGTCAGAGAGTCAGGAAGATTCAACCGGAACCATGATTTACAGAACATAAAAACTGAGTAAAATGACACAGGAGAGTTACATATGCAGAAAAGTGAGGTAAAGGATCTGACAGTCGGATCGCCAATGAAGCTGATCTTAAGCTTTGCAGTTCCGATGCTGCTGGGATTTCTTTTTCAGCAGTTTTATAACATGGTAGACACGATCATTGTCGGAAAATGCCTGGGGGTATCGTCCCTGGCGGCAGTTGGTTCGACGGGTTCCATCAACTTTATGATCATCGGTTTCTGTACCGGTGCCTGCAGCGGATTTGCGATCCCGGTGGCGCAGAAGTTCGGCGCGGGTGATTATACGGGAATGAGGAAGTTCGTGGCGAACGCCGGATGGCTTTCAGCGGTGTTCGCGGTGGTCATGACGACGGTCGTAGGTGCACTCTGCATGAATATTTTACAGTGGATGAATACGCCGGAGGACATTATCCAGGGCGCCTATGATTACATTTTTGTGATCTTCCTTGGAATCCCGGTCACATACCTCTATAACATGCTGGCGGGCATCATCCGAAGTCTGGGCGACAGCAAGACACCGGTCTACTTCCTGCTCCTGTCCTCCCTCATGAACATCGGTCTCGACTTTTTTACGATCCTGGTCCTTGGCATGGGCGTTGGCGGACCGGCTCTGGCGACGGTCATCTCCCAGGGAATCTCCGCGGTACTGTGCCTGATCTACATGATCAGGCATTACCCGATCCTTCATATGAAAAACGGCGAGTGGAAGCCAGACGGAAGAATGCTCGGCACCCTCTGCAGTATGGGAATCCCTATGGGACTCCAGTATTCCATCACGGCCATCGGCAGCGTTGTGCTCCAGACTGCGGTAAACTCCTTAGGTTCTATGGCGGTTGCGGCGGTATCCACAGGAAGCAAGGTCAGCATGTTCTTCTGCTGTCCGTTTGATGCTCTGGGCGGAACCATGGCGACTTACGCGGGACAGAACGTGGGAGCGAAGAAGCTGGACCGCGTGAAAGAGGGGCTGAAGGCGGCGAGTCTGATCGGAATCATTTACTCCGTGATCGCATTTGTGATCCTGTTCTTCGGTGGAAAGTATATTGCGCTGCTCTTCATGGACGCGGACCAGACGGAGATCATCGGGCGCGTGGCGATGTTCCTTATCGGAAACAGCATGTTCTACATACCGCTTACCTTTGTGAATGTGGTGCGTTTTACGATCCAGGGAATGGGATTCTCCACATTCGCGATCCTCGCGGGTGTCTGCGAGATGGCGGCGCGATCTCTCGTGGGCTTCTGCCTCGTTCCGGTCTTCGGATTCCTTCCGGCATGCTTTGCGAGCCCGTTAGCATGGATCTTCGCGGATGCCTTCCTGATCCCGGCGTTCTTCCACTGCATGAAAAAATTAAAAGTTCTTTTTGGGGAAACTGCATAATCGTTCGGGAACGGACCATAATAGAGGATGCAGCGGCGGAAAATGTCCGCGGCATGAAAACCACTCTAGGAGGTACGAAAAAATGGCAAGAAACAGCTATGATATGGACGACAACATGAAGAGCAGCGAGTCTGAGACCTACGATAAGACAAAGAATCAGAGCAGAAACAGCCAGAACCGTTCTGAAAACAGCAGCCAGAATCGCACAAGAAACAGTTCCAAGGACTCTATGGATAATGGCAGAAACTGCAAGAGATAAAAAGATGCGGATGTGAAGACAGCACACATTTGTAGAATCTGATGAAAGCAGCGGCAGGAGCAGAACCTGCCGCTGTTTTTATGTAACAGGGAATTCCTGGGAAATCCCTGTTACATAAAAAGGCACTAACACGCCAAAGATGCGCACTCGCGCGAGGATGCAGATTGTCGCAAGCGACCGCGCGAGGTGCGAGAATGTGCCAAGGCACATTTTTTGTGTGTAATAGTGTACATAGAACCTGTCCGGACCGCCCGGCATACCTTACATTAAGGATATGTTTCAGGAGAAGGTATATGTTTCGGACGATTTCGGTGCAGCAGTTGGAGTATCTTCTGGACGGGGAGCGGACATTCACCTTGTTGGATGTGCGGGAGCAGAGGGAATATGAGGCGGGACATCTTCTGGGGGCTGTAAACCTGCCTTATGAAGAGCTGGACGAAGTGGAGAGCTGTATCTCAAAAGACCGCCCTGTGGTTATCTATTGCGCCTACGGGGGTCAGAGCCTTCTGGCAGCGAGAGAACTTGCGGGGCGCGGGTATGACACGGTGAATGTGCTTGGAGGCCTTTATTATTATAGAGGAAAATATTATGTGACGTGTAAAGAGTAGCACATTCTTGCACCGAACGCGGTTATCAGTGATAAGCTGCATCCGGGAGCCAGGCTTATTGTATAAGCAGTTCGGAAAAAATGCGGAATGTAAGTCTGCTTTGAGGTTCGGCAGGGATTGACAGGGACGCTGCAAACCCTTAAAATTAAATGGAATATGACCATTTGGCGTAAGTCATGGATGGCGTGAAACTATGAAAATACAGTAACTGCTAAGATACCAGGCAGTTACATGACACATCAGAACGGAGAAAATCAGATTGAATACATTTGAATTAATCGTCCCATGCCATTTCGGCCTGGAGGCAGTCATGAAAAAGGAGATCCTGGATCTCGGATATGAGGTCAGCCAGGTGGAGGATGGCCGTGTGACGTTTATCGGCGATGCGGAGGCGATCTGCCGCGCCAATATTTTCCTCAGAACGACAGAGCGCGTGCTCTTAAAAGTCGGCAGCTTCCACGCGGAGACCTTCGAGGACCTGTTCCAGGGAACCCGCGCGATCCCGTGGGAGGAATATCTCCCGAAGGACGCGAAATTCTGGGTCGCAAAGGCGTCCTCCATCAAGAGCAAGCTTTTCAGTCCGTCTGACATCCAGTCCATCATGAAAAAAGCCATGGTGGAGCGGATGAAAAAGGCGTACGGGATCGAGTGGTTCCCGGAAAACGGCGCGAGCTTCCCGCTCCGTGTCTTCCTTCACAAGGACACGGTGACAGTGGCTCTCGACACCACCGGCGAGTCCCTGCATAAGCGCGGCTACCGCACACTGACGAGTAAAGCACCGATCACGGAGACGCTGGCGGCGGCTCTCATCATGCTGACCCCGTGGAAGAGCGACCGGATCCTCGTGGACCCGTTCTGCGGAAGCGGCACCTTCCCCATCGAGGCGGCGATGATCGCGGCAAATATGGCACCGGGAATGAATCGTGAGTTCCTGTCCGAGGACTGGAAGCACCTGATCCCCAGAAAATGCTGGTATGACGCCATGGACGAGGCGAACGATCTCGTGGACCTCTCCGTCCAGACGGATATTCAAGGATATGATATCGACGGTGATATCGTCCGTGCGGCGAGAGCGAATGCGAAGGCAGCAGGAGTGGATGAGCTGATCCATTTCCAGCAGAGATCCGTCAGCGACCTGAGCCACCCGAAAAAGTACGGCTTCCTGATCACGAACCCGCCGTACGGTGAGCGAATTGAAGATAAAAGGAACCTGCCGGAGTTATATAAGACCATCGGCGAGCGCTTCGCGGCACTGGATTCCTGGTCTGCCTATATCATTACGGCTTACGAAGACACCGAGCGGTATTTCGGTCGCAAGGCGGATAAGAATCGGAAGATCTACAATGGTATGATGAAGACCTACTTCTACCAGTTCTTAGGACCGAAACCGCCGAGAAAACGTGAGGACAGAAGAGAAGAGAGATAACAGACCGGCAGCAGACACATGGAGATGACAAAAAAGCCGATTGCAGGCAGAAACGCAGGTAAGCGGATATGAGAAGTCGAAGAAGAAAAGGGCGCAGAAACAGAGACGGCCTGTGGATCTGCGGGATCGCGGTGCTGGCAGCCGGGGCAGTCTTTACAGCGAGGACAGAGATCCTGGACCTGGTAACAACAGAGATCGCCTTTGTGCTGGATCCGAAACAGGAAGGCGGAGAGAAAGGATCTGACCGGGATACTGCGGAGCGTGTGGAAAGCACGGACGTCGGTAAGGAAACGCTGGCAGTTGGCGGCGTGGACCTGGCAGAAACAGATGAAACGGGAGCTGATCCTGATCAGAAGAATGCGGATGCAGGAACGGAGGCTTCCGGCAGCGGAAATTTGGATCTGGAAGCCATAGAACTCCCCTCATCCTATGACATCCGTGACCACCGGACCGTCTCCGTCTCCGATCAGGGAGATCTTGGCACATGCTGGGCGTTCGCGGCGTTAAAGGCGGTGGAGACCTCCATGCCGGAGTCTATGGCGGTGCCGCTCTCAGCGGACCACATGTCGATCCACAACAGTTTTGGGATCAGCCAGAATTCCGAAGGCGATTACAGTATGGCGATGGCGTATCTTTTAGCCTGGCAGGGGCCTGTCTCTGAGGAGGATGATCCCTACGGGGACAGCACTTCGCCGGACGGTCTTGCACCGGTCTGCCATGCACAGGAGATCCGGATTCTGCCGGAACGGGATTACGACGCGGTAAAACGGGCGGTGTATTTATATGGCGGTGTCCAGACGTCCCTCTACCTCCCATCAGAAAACCGGGTGAGTGAGGAGAATGTCTGCTACAAAGGAAGCGAAGAACCGAACCATGACGCGGTGATCATCGGATGGGATGATAACTATCCGAAAGAAAAATTTGCATCGAACCCGGAATCGGACGGAGCGTTCCTCTGCGTGAACAGCTGGGGAGAGAACTTCGGAGACGGCGGCTTTTTCCATGTGTCCTACGAGGACAGCTGGATCGCGGAGAGCGGAATCTCCTACTGCGGCATCGGACCGGCGGACAATTTCGACAGGAATTACCAGAGCGACCTCTGCGGCTGGACCGGGCAGATGGGATTCGGCGAGCCGGAGGCCTGGATGGCGAACGCGTATACAGCGGAGTCGGACGAGACGCTGGAGGCGGTGGGCTTCTACGCTACGGCACCGGACACGGAGTATGAAGTGTATGTGTTTGACGGGGACAGCTTCCGTGAACATGTGGAAAATAATGTGAAATTCCAGACGGACAGTGGAAAAGTCCTGGCATCCGGGACACTGCCGGATACGGGATTTTATACAGTGAACCTGGCAAAGTCCCAGGAACTGGATGCAGGCGAAATGTTCGTTGTGGCGGTAAGGATCCGCACGCCTGGGACGACGCAGCCAGTGGCGGTGGAGTATGCTGGGGGCGGACGGACCGGAAATATTGACATAGGCGACGGCGAGGGGTATATTAGTTTCGACGGCTCTTTGTGGGAACGGACGGAGACATCCAAGAGATGCAACGTGTGCCTGAAGGCCTACAGCCGGAAAATTGGAAAGTGAGAGATACATGGAACATAAAATTGTTTTTGCAACATCAAATGCCGGAAAAATGCGGGAGATCCGCGAGATTTTAAAAGACCTCGGGGCGGAGATCCTGTCCATGAAGGAAGCCGGTGTGGATATTGATATTGTTGAGGATGGAGATACATTCGCGGCAAATGCGTTAATTAAGGCAAAAGCCGTGTGGGAGAAGACAGGCGGGATCGTTCTGGCAGATGACTCCGGTCTTGTGATCGATGCGTTGAACGGGGAGCCGGGCGTTTACTCCGCGCGCTACATGGGAGAGAAGACTTCCTATGAAATTAAAAACTGGAACCTGATCCACCGCCTTGATGGTGTTCCGGAGAAAAAGCGCACGGCGCGTTTCGTCTGCGTGATCGCGGCAGTTCTCCCGGATGGAAGAACCCTGACAGCGGAGGGAACCATGGAGGGTGTGATCGCCCATGAACCGGCTGGCGCAGGCGGATTCGGCTATGACCCGATCCTGATGCTGCCGGAGTACGGAAAGACATCGGCGGAGATCACCATGGATGAGAAGAATGCCATCAGTCACCGCGGAAAAGCGCTTCGGGCGATGAAGAAACGTCTTGCAGAAGAGATCGGAGAATAAAGTATGAAAATTCTGATCGTGAGCGATACCCACAGAAGAGATGGAAATCTCAGGGAAATTATTGAGAAACAGTCCCCGTTCGATATGCTGATCCACCTGGGCGATACCGAGGGCAGCGAGGCATATTTTAAGGAATGGGTAAATAATGATAACTGCGTGATCCGCGTGGTGCGCGGAAATAATGACTTCTTCTCCCAGACAGACAGGGAGAAGGAGATCTCGATCGGAAAATACCGGGCATTTCTGACCCATGGCCATATGTACGGCGTATCTTTCGAGCTGGAGACGATCAAGGAAGAGGCGAGAGCCAGAAAAGCCGATATCGTCATGTTCGGACATACCCACAAGCCGCATCTGGAGTACTGTGAGGACGGGCTTGTTGTATTGAACCCGGGAAGTCTCTCCTATCCGAGACAGGACGGAAGAAAGCCGTCCTACATGCTGATGGAGCTTGATCGGAACGGTGAGGCACATTATACGGTCTGTTATGTGGATCAGGACAGGGATATTCCGTCGGGACTTTACTAGGCGGGACCGGAAATAATTGGCACAAAACAGATAAAATCAGAAAGCAGTTTTCGAAGAATAAGTTCGGAGCTGCTTTTTGTATGAAATCAGATAGCTGCCTGCGCAGAAAGTGCGTATGCAGCCAATTGTAGAAGAAATGCCGCCGGAACAGAGATAGTGGAGGATTCAGCCTCGAATAAAGCCTCGAATAAATAAAAAAAGTGGTTGACAATCCAACCTATCTACGGTATAATTTTAAACGCATTTAGTGAACTTTTGTTTTTAAATGCTTTGCGAAATCCCCGGGGTGTGGCTCAGCTTGGCTAGAGCGCCTGGTTTGGGACCAGGAAGTCGCAGGTTCGAATCCTGTCACCCCGATTTTTATCGAAAAAAAGATAAAAAACTTGTTGACAAATGAGTGGATATGAGATATAATCTACTGGTCAGCGAAAAAAGAAAAATTTTCCTGCGGGTGTAGTTCAATGGTAGAACACCAGCCTTCCAAGCTGGATACGTGGGTT
>ERZ836939.766-NODE-766-length-41713-cov-9.759974_pt1 | contig 41713 bp, 36 predicted proteins | sample MGYA00519912_ERZ836939 | MGnify/ENA primary metagenome ERZ836939 (study PRJEB31850, sample SAMEA3708810) | human gut metagenome | biome: human gut; feature: human-associated habitat; material: faeces | place: China | collected 2014 ...
CCCGCCAGCTGCACGCCCAGTGCCCCGGCGCAGGCGCTCTCGGTCTGGGCGCTGTTGGGGCTGGCGTGGCAGCGGCGGTCCCGCCGCCAGATGCGCCACGCCCCGCGGGCGCTGTTGCCCGTCAGCGCCGCCGCAGCCACCCAGAGCAGCGCGGCCAGGCGGCTGGGCAGCCAGTTGGCGGCATCGTCCAATTTGGCGGCACAGCGCCCAAAATAAAGATACTTTTCGTTTTTGTAGCCGAGCATGCTGTCCATCGTGTTGATGGCCTTGTAGGTCAGCGCCAGCGGTGCCCCGCCAAGGAGCATATACAAAAGCGGCGCAATGACGCCGTCGCTGGCGTTCTCGGCCACGGTCTCCACGGCGGCTCTGGTCACGCCCGCGGCGGTCAGGTTTTGCGTGTCACGGCCCACGATGCGGGCCACGGCCCTGCGGGCCGCGGGCAGGTCGCCCTTTGCCAGTTCCTTGTACACATTGCGGCTCTCCTGTGCAAGGCCCTTGGCAGCCAGCGCCTGGCCGCACCAGAGCATTTGCAGCGCCAGCCCCAGCGCCGGATGGAGCCTTGCCGCGGCCCAGCAGGCAAGCCCGGTAACGGCCAGCGTGCCCAACGGTAGCACCGCGGCCACCGCGGCCCCGCCGGCCAGCTCGCCCCGCGGCGTTTTGGGCAGTGCGGTGCGCAGGTGCTTTTCCAGCGCCGAGATGCACCGGCCCATGAGCACCACCGGATGCGGCAGCCACGCCGGGTCGCCAAACAGAGCGTCCAGCAAAAAACCGCCCAGCACCGCCCAAAAGATCAGCATGTGCTCTCCTTCGTGTACTGCACGGTCTTGACCAAACGCAGCTCATGCCGCGACGCCCAGTCGCGGGCGTCCAGCACATAGCCGCCCGCGTTGGGGCCGCACCACCGGTAATAGCTGCGGCGCGGCACGCCGTAGCGCTCCAGCGCGGCCATCTGAGTGCCGCCGTGGGCCAGAATCACCAGCATTTCCTCGCCGTCGGCCAGCGCCTTGTCCACCAGCGCCGCAAACGTGCGGCATATGCGGTCACTGAAATCATCCTTGCGCTCACCGTCGGGGCAGCTGCTCTCGCAGTTGGCGGCGACCCATGCCTGATAGTCGGGGTCGTGCTCCATCTCAATATAATTGCGGCCTTCAAAGCTGCCGAAGCACATCTCCTTCAGCCCGTCCACAGGCACGAGCTCCGCGTCCGGGAACAGCACCTCCGCCGTCTGCCTTGTACGCTGCAGTGTGGAAATATAGACAACCTTCGGGTCAATATCAGCCCGGCGCAGCTGGGCCAGCCCCTCGGGCGAGAGCGGGATGTCCCGCTGACCCTGATAGCGCTTCTGGGCGTTGTACTCGGTCAGGCCGTGGCGCAGTAAATAAATCAGCATTTCGGAAGTTCTCCTTTCAAAATCGTCGGCAGACCGCAAAACATCTGCACAACGCAGTCCGCCCGCGCGGCCAGCAGACAGGCCAGACGGCCCGCCGCCTCCCGCGCGGCACGCGCGGCGGGGTCAATCGGCACAACGCCGCCGCCGACCTCCGCCGCGGTCACAACATCATAATCTGCCAGCTCGTCGGCCAGCCGGTTCAAATCGGCGGCGTCGGCGGCCAAATCCTGCACGTCGTACACCTGCCGCCCGCCGAGCTTTTGCGCAAAGGTGCGCTTGCCGCTGCAGAGCGGCCCTGTCACAAACACCATTTACAGCACCCCCAGCCATTGGCAGGCGGCCAGCGCCGCCAGCATCCAGATCTCGCATTTTTGCAGGAACCACCCGGCCAGATCACCGGTCACACCGCCAAACTGTTTTTTGGCAACAACGTAGTACCGCGCAAAAACGCAGCCTGCGGCCAGCACCAACGCCCAGCCGCCCAGTGCAGTCAGCCCCACGGCCAGCATGGCGCAGAGCGCGGCCAGCGCCTGCCGCACGCGGACGCGGTCCGCCGCCGTGGCAAAGGTGTGGGCAAGGCCGGTGTTTTTCGCCAGCGGGAACGCCGCCACGGCCAGCCCGGACAGCGCCCGCTCCCCCACCAGCGCCAGCGTCCAGAGCACGCCGACCCGCGGGGTGAACGCCACACAGCCGCACAGCGCAAAATACGCCGCAAAGTAGCTGCACAGCCGGATGACCGCGAACGCGCCGCAGTGGGGGTCCTTTAAAATTTCCAGCTTCTTCGCGGTATCGCCGTAGCTTGAAAGTGCGTCGCAGGTGTCGGCGTAGCCGTCCAGATGGATGCCGCCCGTGACCCAGACCGGCACAAGGCAGAACCCCGCCGCGCGGGCCGCCGCAGGCAGCGGCAGCACGCCGCAGACGCACCACAGTGCGCCGCACACCACCCCCACCAGCGGGAAGGCGCAGAGCGCGTACCGCATATTTTTTTCGTTCCAGTCGAACTGCGGCATCGGCAGGGCCGAAAACATGGCGAACGCCACCGCAATCGTCTGTAAAGCTGTCACGGACCTTCACTTCCTTTGTAATAGACGGGGATGCCGCAGACAACGCGCACCACGCGGTCTGCCCGCGCCGCCGCAGCGTTGTTGACGGCGGCCAGCGCGCGCAGATAGCGGTCCGTATCGCCCGCATAGTCTGCCCCACCGCTGAACACCTCGTTGGAAACCACAATCAGATTATCACATTGCAGCAGCATCTTGTCAATGCCCCGCAGGATCGCCGCCGCGGTTTCCGTCCCTGCACCGTCGGGGTCATACAGCTCATTGGCGACCAGGTTGCCCAGGTCCTCCAGCAGCACGGTGCCGCGCCGGGACAGGGCCACGCGGTCCAGGTGCAGCGGGCACTCTACCGTGTCGAACTGCTTTTCGGCCCGCATGGCGCGGTGCTTCGCCACGCGGGCGGCGCACTCGGCGTCCCATACCTGCATCGTCGCCAGATAGGTGCGCGGCAGCGGTGCACGCAGGCAGAGCGACTCCGCATAGGCGCTTTTACCGCTGGCCGCGCCGCCGATGACCAGCGTCAGCACTGCGGGGTGTACGGCGTGATGCCGCCCTCCGCAAACGAGTAGCAGCCGTTGTAGACGGCCAGCGCCATATCCCACAGCGGCAGGCTGGCCACCGCGCCCGTGCCCTCGCCCAGATGCAGCTCTGCGGTGATAAGCGGTTTTTTGCACAGCGCGTCCAGCACAATATGTGCGGCTGGCTCGCTGGATACATGGCTGGCGAAAACGGCCTTTTCCGCCGCGGGGCAGAGCCGCACCGCACACAGCGCCGCCACGCCGCTGATGAATCCGTCCATCACGATGGGCAGCCTTTCGAGCGCACCGCCCAGAAACACGCCGCACAGCCCGGCCATATCAAAGCCGCCCAGCGCCGCCAGCACCCCCAGCGGGTCCGCGGCGTCTGGGTGGTTGCGGGCAATGCCGCGTTCAATCGCATCTATTTTGCGCTGTAGTCCGGCGTCGGAAAGTCCCGCGCCGCGCCCGGTCATCTCGGCCACAGGGCGGCCCAGCAGCACGCTGGCCACGGCGCTGGACGTCGTTGTGTTGCCGATGCCCATTTCCCCCGTCGCCAGCAGCTGTGCGCCGCTCTGCTTCTGCGCGCGCACCAGCGCGATGCCCGCGGCGATGGCCTGCACGGCCTGTGCGCGGGTCATAGCCGGGCCGGTGGTAAAGTCAGCCGTGCCCGCAGCAATGCGGCAGTCCGCCGCGCCGGGCACGGGTTCGCCCGCAATGCCCATATCGACGGGCACGACGTCGCAGTGGGCCGCAGCGGCCATACGGCAGACGCTGGTGCGGCGGGCGGTCAGGTTTTCGAGCACGGCGCGGGTCACGGAGGCATCGGTCTGGCTGACGCCCTGCGCCACAACGCCGTTGTCCGCGCAGAGCACCAGCACCGCGCGGCGGCTGACATCCGGCACGGGGTCGCCGGTCAGCGCGGCGGCGTCCTCGACCATGGATTCCAGCCGACCCAGTCCGCCCAAAGGCTTTGCCAGCGCAGCCCAGTGGGCGCGGGCTGCGGCGCGGGCAGCCTCGTCCGGCGGGGTAACGGCTGTAAGCAGGTTTTTCAGTTCGTTTTCGGTCATGATGTTTCCTTTATATAATGTTCGGCTGCAGCCGCAAAGCGCTTCGGCAGCGGCGTACCTGCCCAGTAGAGATGCGGAAAGCCAGCGTAGAGACGTTCATTGGCAAAGCCGCACGCCCACTGCCGCCCATTTGCCTTGGCAGCGGTGAACGCATCGCCGTTTTCGGTGGAGTCCCAGTGATGGAACTCGTGGACGGGCAGGTTCTCCCCCGCGCGGAACAGCATACTGTCGGCGCGGGCGGTCAGGCGGGCGTAGCCGAACCGCACAAGCCGCCCGACCTTGAAGCCCTGCCCGGGCAGCACGCCCGCCATCGGGTGGGGCGTGCCGTCGGCGTCCTGTAATGTCCGGCCCAGGTACAAAAAGCCGCCGCACTCGGCCACGGTGGGCAGACCGCCCTGCACGGCGCTTTTTACGGCGGCGCGCAGGGGGGCGTTCGCGGCCAGCCGGGCGGCGTACAGCTCGGGGTAACCGCCCGGCAGGTAAAGCCCGCCGATATTATCCGGCAGGGACGTGTCGGCCAGCGGACTGAAAAAGCACAGCTCCGCGCCGTTTTCCCGCAGTGCCTCCAGCGTTTCGGCGTAGGTAAAGCAGAACGCGGCGTCCCTCGCCACGGCAAGGCGCACCCGCGGCGGAGGCACCGTGCACGGCACAGCGGCGGGCGCGGGGCGGTCAAACAGGGTGTGCAGCAGCGGCCAGTCGATGGTTTGCTGCGCGGCATCGGATAAGAGCTGTATCTTGCGCTGCAGATTGTCGATCTCGGCGGCGGTTTTCAGACCGAGATGGCGGCTTTCTATCGCGGCCTCGGGCAGCGGCGGCAGGCAGCCGACCACGGGCAGACCGGTCTCTTTTTCGAGCATCGGCTTCAGCAGAGCGCACAATCCTTGCGTACAATCATTGAGCAAAATTCCCGCGATATGGTGCGGTGTGCGGAACGCCATCAGCCCGCGCAGCTCCGCCGCCAGCGTCAGGCTTGCCCCCTTTGGCCGCACAACGAGCAGTGCGGGCAGGTCCAGCGTATCGGCCAGCTGCCACGCGCTGGCCGTGTCGGTCACGCCGCCAAGGCCGTCGTAGTAGCCCATGGCCCCCTCGACGACTGCCGCGCCGTGCCCCGCCGCGTGCCGGGCGTAGAGTGCGCGGGCGGTCTGCGGTGCAGAGAAAAACAGGTCGAGATTGTGGCTTTCGACGCCCAGCACCGCGCGGTGGAACATCGGGTCGATGTAGTCCGGCCCCGACTTGAACGCGCAGGGGGTCAGCCCGCGGGCAGTCAGCGCCGCCAGCAGCGCACAGGCTGCCGTTGTTTTTCCGCTGCCGGAGCGGGGTGCAGCTAGAACCAATTGCAGCATTTTTACTCCCTCGCGATCAAGAAAACCGGGTTGTTCGCCATGAGCAGGTGCAGGCTGCCCGCCGCCCGACTGCGGCTGACTGCGATCTGTGTGACCTGGGCGGTCAGGCCGTGGGCCGTCAGGGCCGCAACGGCCTCCTGTAAGGTTTCCAGCGCAATGGCGCTGATACAGAGCCGTGCATCGGGGTTCGCGGCCAGCGCGGCATCGACGACAGCCCGCAGACTGCCCTTGCTGCCGCCGATAAAAACAGCGTCCGGAGTGGGCCAGCCTGCCAGTGCGGCGGGGGCAAGGCCCTCGGTAAGGTGCAGATTTTGCACCGCAAATTTTGCGCGGTTCTGACGGATAAGGTCACAGGCTTCCGCGTCGCACTCCACGGCGCAGACCCGGCCCGCAGGGGCGGCCAGCGCCAGCTCCACACTGACGCTGCCGGTGCCCGCGCCCACATCCCAGATGGTATCTGTGGGGCGCACAGCCAGCTTGGCCAGCGCGGCAGCGCGGACCTCCTGCTTGGTCATCGGCGTTTTGCCGCGGATGAACGCCGCATCGGGCAGGCCGGGCGTGCGGCGCAGGGGCGCGGGCACATTTTCCACAAGCAGGACACTGAGCGGTGCAAAGCGCTGTGCGGCCAGCTCCTGCGCCGTGCCGGTCACAAGCCGCTGGGACGGCGTGCCGAGGTTTTCCCCCACCGTGGCCGCAGCGTCGCCCAGCCCGGCAGCCGCCAGCTGTTGGCAGAGCGTCGCGGGGATCTCGCTGCCGCCGGTCAGGAAAAAGGTTGTCCCGCCTGCGCGGCAGGCGGCCACCGGGTCACAGGCGCAGCCGTGGGCGGAGACGAGCCGCCAGCCCTGCCACGGGCGGCCCAGCGCCGCGGCCAATAATTGCACGCTGGAAACGCCGGGCAGCACCGTGTACGGCAGACCCGCGTCGTCCAATGCGCGGCAGAGCGCCGCCGCGCCGGAGTAGAAGCCCGTGTCGCCGCTGAAAGCCACCGCGGCCTCCGCGCAATCTGTTTGCCGCAGCAATGCGCAAATTTCGTCCGTTTTATAGAGGGCTGCGCGGTTTGCCGTGCAGCCCTCGGGCAGGTTTTCCAACAGGCGGCGCGCGCCGATGATCAGCTCCGCTCCGCGCAGCGTCTCCAGCCCCGCCGCTGTCAGGCTGCCGGGCGCTCCGCTGCCCATGCCCACCAATGTGATCTTCATAAAAGCTCCCTGCATCGCTGTAAAATTGTGTCAGCGGTCTCGCCCTCGTCGTCCGGGCGGCGCAGCACAATGAGCTGCACGCCGCACCGGGCGGCGGCCTCGGCCTTTTCGGCAAAGCCGCCCGCCGCGCCGCCGTCCTTCGTGACCATATAGTCGATATGGAACTGGTGCAGCAGCGCCGCATTTAATTCTTTCGTAAAAGGCCCCTGCATCGCAAGGATATTGCGGTGCGGAACGCCCACTGACTCGCATGCTGCGATACCTGCCAGCGTCGGCAGAACGCGCGGGTAGAGCCGCGCCGGGTCGAGCGCTGCGAAGGCGGGCAGCTCCTTGGCACCCGTCGCCAGCAGGACGCGCCCCGGTCTGTCTGCCAGATACGCGGCGGCCCGGGCGGCATCGGCCAGCACCACACTGCCCGCGGGCAGGGGGCTGGCGGGGCGCAGCAGACGGTGATATTCAACTCCCGCCGCCGCTGCCGCCGCACGGATATTGCGCGTTGCCTCGGCGGCATACGGGTGGGTCGCGTCAACGCAGAGTGCCGCACTGCGCAGCAGCGCCGTCATTCCTTCGGCGTCCAGCCGCCCGGTGCGCACCGTGATGCCGTCGGCGCAGCCCTGTTCCTCGGCCCCCAGCTCTGTTGCCACACAGACCGTGACCGCCGCGCCGAGCGCCGCCAGCGCGCGGGAGAAACTGCGCCCCTCCGTTGTACCGCTGAAAACCACCACATTCATACGCCGCGATACCCCCTTGGCGTAACCATTCTGCCATGTAAAATCTGCGTTGCAGCGTTGCCGACAAAGACCGTTGTGAACATATCCACGGCGGTGTCCGCCAGCTCGGCCAGCGTCAGCAGCCGTGCGGTCTGGCCGTCACGGCCAATGCAGCGCACCAGCCCGCAGACCGTGTCCGGGCCCTTGCCGTTGTCCCGCAGAATGCGAACGGCCTTTTGCAGGTAGTCGGCGCGGCCTTTGGACGACGGGTTGTAGAGCGCCAGACAGAAATCCCCCGCCGCGGCGCAGGCCAGCCGCTTTTCAATGACGGCCCACGGCGTCAGCCGGTCCGACAGCGAAATCACGCAAAAATCGTGTGCCAACGGCGCACCCAGCACCGCGGCCCCGCTCAAAGCGGCAGTCAGACCGGGCACGATCTCGACTTCTACCTCCGGGCAGTGCTCCGCCAGCTCCAACAGCGGGCTGGCCATGCCGTAGACCCCGGCGTCACCGGAGCAGACGAGCGCCACCGTCTTGCCGCCCTTTGCCGTTTCCAGCGCCCAACGGCAGCGGTCAAGCTCCCGCGTCATGCCGGTAGCGTAGACCTCTTTATCCGGGTAAAGCGGGCGCACAAGGTCGATGTAGACCGTGTAGCCGCACAGCACGTCGGCGGCCTGCAGGGCGGTCTGCGCCTGGGCGGTCAAATACTGCGCACCGCCCGGGCCGAGGCCCACCACATACACAAGACTACGGTTCATCATTTTTCCATCTCCAATCCGGGGCAAAGGGGGCCAGCGCCACGGCAAGGGTCACGCCGTCCCGCGCCCACTTCGGGATGAACAGCACCCCGTCTGCAGCCAGCACCGCCGCGCGTTCACAGACATTGTCCACGCCTGTGATGCTCTGCACAAAGCCGGAGGACGTAAAGCAGCCTTTAGCCGTGCGCAGGGCAGCGGCGGTATAAAAGTCCATCTCCCAGACGTGCGCCCGGCAGAACGCCGCCAGACCCGGCTCATCCTTTTTCAAGTCAATGCTGGCTGCGCGGACAATGCCCTGCGGGGCAAAATGATGCTCCGCGCAGAAGGCCGCAAAGGCTGTTTCCAACTTTTCCGCCGTCGTGCCGCGCTTGCAGCCGACACCCAACACCGCAATGCGGGGGATCAGGTGCAGCGCCTCACCCGTCGGGGTCAGCGTCAGCGCAAAATCTGCGCGGTCAGCGGCGGCGGCAGGCTCCACACCCGCGGGCGGCGTACCGGAAACAGCCCAGTCGGCGGCATAGCAAACGCTCTGCCCGGCCAGCAGTGCCCCGCTCACGTAGCGGATGCGCTCCGGCTCGGCCACGGCACAGTTCTGGCGCTTGGCCCACTCGTCCACGGCAAAAACGCCGCGTCCGTCGGTGGCCGTCGTGATGACCGGCACGGCATGGCAGACCGCCGCCAGCCGCTGCGCCAGCTCGTTTGCGCCGCCCAGATGCCCCGACAGCAGTGGAATGGCGAACCGCCCACCCTCATCCAGCACAACGACGGCGGGGTCTGCAGCCTTGCTGCGGCAGTGTGGCGCGATGGCCCGCACCGCGATCCCGGCAGCTCCTACAAAAATCAGTGCGTCGCTTTGTGCAAACTGTGCAGCGGTCCAATCGGTCAGGCGGACGCCGTCCGCACCGCCGCGGGCCACGCTGCCGGGGCAGGCTGCCGCCAGCTGCTGCGCCAGCGCCAGTCCCCGCGCCGTGAACGCAATGTACGCGCAGGTCATCGGTCCGTCCCCCTTCGGAACTCCGTTGTGAACGCCGGGTCATACAGCTTGCTGCGGTCATACTGTGCGGCCAAAAAGTCCCCGACAACAATGAGCGCCGTCTTGGTGATGCCCGCCGCACGGGTGCTTTCGGCCAGCGTTCCGACGGTGCAATGTACAATTTTTTGTTCCGGCCACGTTGCCTTGTAGACAACGGCGGCAGGGGTCGCGGCGGTGTACGCGCCCTGCAGAAGCGCATCCTGCACCCTGTCGATCAGGCCAATGGAGAGGAAAATGACCATCGTCGCCCCGTGGGCGGCCAGCGCGGCCAGGCGCTCACCTTCGGGCACAGGGGTACGGCCCTCCATGCGGGTGATGATGACGGTCTGGCTGACGCCGGGCAGCGTGTACTCGGCGTTCAGCGCCGCCGCCGCACCGCAGAAGCTCGACACGCCGGGCGTATCGTCGTAGGCGATGCCCATGGCGTCCAGCGCGTCCATCTGTTCCCGGATCGCGCCGTACAGGCAGGGGTCGCCCGTGTGCAGGCGCACGGTAGTTTTGTGCGCTGCTTCGTTTTCTTTCATGACAGCAAGCACCTGCTCCAGCGTCATCTCGGCGCTGTTACAGATGGTGCAGTCCGGCCCCGCCAGCCCCAGCAGCGCCGGGTTGACCAGGCTGCCCGCGTAGATGATGCAGTCCGCCGTTTGCAGCAGGGCCGCGCCGCGCCGGGTAATCAGGTCCGGTGCGCCGGGACCGGCCCCCACAAAATGTACCATGTCAGGCTTCCTTCCACAATTTCAACAGTGTATCGGCAGTTTTTGTCTGGCCCAGCGGGCCGTTCCGGTTTGAGAACAGCACCGCGCCGACCTTGAACGCCCCCGCCGCGCGGCGGTCCAGATGCAGCTGGATCGCTGTGAGCAGGCTGGCCATGACCGGCTCCCGCAGCTGCGCGGCGTCCAGAATGTCCAGACAGGCGTCTGTCGTGGCGGCGTCCATCAGGGCGCGGCAGGTCGCCGCGTCCGCGCCGCAGAGCGCCGCATGGGCGCAGAACAGCTCAGTGCGGCAGTCGGCACAGCGGGAGTGGGTGTTCATGATGCCGCCCGCCAGCTTGACGAGCTTGCCCACATGCCCGACGAGCAGCACCTCCGCGAAGTGCTCCGCCGCTGCCATATCCAGCGCCTCGCCGATGAAATTTGAGATTTTTACGACAGGGATCTCGTGCAGCGCGGGGTAGTTGGCGGCCAGGTAGTCCAGCCCGTAGTTGCCGGGGGCTAAAATCAGGCGGCGGCTTTTCAACGCTGCCTGGTGGATTTCGATTTGCAGCGTATCCAGAAGCGCCTGCTGGCTCATCGGCTCCACAATGCCGCTGGTGCCCAGCACCGACAGGCCGCCCTCGACCCCCAGATGCGGGTTGAAGGTGCGCTTGGCCGCAGCCTCGCCGCCTTCGATGGAGATGACCACCGCGAACCCGCCGCCGTAGCCGACGGCGTCCGCCTCCCGCAAAAGCGCCTCGGTTATCATCTGCCGCGGCACACGGTTGATGGCCGCCGCGCCGACGGGCTGGTCGAGGCCGGGCTTTGTCACACGGCCCACCCCCGCCCCACCGTCAATCATAACGGTGCGCGGCGCGCCGGGCAGCAGTGTGACCGCGGCAATGACCGGCAGACCCGTCGTGGCGTCGATGTCGTCGCCGCCGTCCTTGACGATGGCGCACGCGGCCCCGTCTGCCGTCAGGCGGCAGAACTGCGGTGCGACCTCCACGACGATGCCCTTGGGCGTGCGCAGACCAACGCTTTCCGGCGCGTGGCCGGTCAGCAGCAGCCGCGCCGCGCCCGCCGCCCCCAGCGCCGCACAGGTGCCGGTGGTGTAGCCGCAGCGCAGTAAACGCTGCCCGCTGCGGATGTAGTGCTCAAATTGGGGCTTCGGCTTTGCGCCGCTCCCGGCAAACAGCACCGCGTATTGGTCAGTGCTCAGTCCAAACAGCGCACAGATATTGTCCTGTGCAAAGGCGTCCTGCGGTGCCAGCACAGCGGACACGCCTGACGGCGCAACGCAGACAACGGCGTCGGCCAGCCTTTGGGCCAGCTCCAGCTCATGCAGCGTCACGATGACGGCCACATTCTTCTCATGTGCCAGCACTTGGAGGATGTCCATGAGCTCCGCCTTGCCCTTCACGTCCAAAAACGACGTTGGCTCGTCCAGAAGCAAAATTTCCGGCTGTTGGCAGACCGCGCGGGCCAGCAGCACGCGCTGGCGCTGGCCGTCGCTGATCCTGGCAAAATCGCGGTCCTCCAGCTCCTCCGCCCGGACAAGGCACAGGGCGTCATGCACCTGCTGCCTGTCGGCATCGGACAAAATGCCCAGCCGCCCGGTGTAGGGGTAGCGCCCGGCGGCGGCGACCTCAAAGCAGGACGTCAGCTCGGTGCGGGCCGTGTGGGGCAGCATCAGCGCCAGCTTGCGCGCCCGGGCGTTGGGGGTGTAGGCCGTCAGGTCTTGCCCGTCCAGCAGTACCGCGCCGCCCTGCGCCGCCAGCTGCCCGGCCAGCGTTTTTAAAAGAGTGGATTTGCCCGCGCCGTTCGGACCGATGAGCGCCAGAATTTTGCCGCGCTCGGCGTGCAGGGCAATGTCCCGCAGCAGCGGCGCACCGTAGCCGACGGCGAGATTTTGCGTTTCACAACAGCTCATACCGTGCCCTCCCCGCTGTGGCGGCGCACAAGCAGCCAGATGACCACCGGCGCACCGAACACCGCTGTGACCGAGCTGATGGACAGCTCGGTGGGTGCAAACAGACTGCGGGCGATCAGGTCGCACAGCAGGCAGAATGCCGCGCCGCCCAGTGCGCAGCCCGGCAGCACCCGCAGCGGTTTTGCACTGCCCAGCGTATGTTTTACCAGATGCGGCACCGCAATGCCGACGAAGGAGATCGGTCCGGCAAATGCCGTGACGCAGGCCGCCAGCAGGCTTGACAGCAGCACAAGCACCACGGAAAACGCCCGCACCGGCACGCCGACGCTGGCGGCGTAGCTTTCGCCCAGCTGGTAGGCGGCCATCGGCTTGGAGAGCAAAAACGCGGCGGCCAGGCAGGGCAGAACGATGGCCGCCGCCGTGGCGACATTGCCCCAGGTCATGCCGGAGAAGCTGCCCATCGACCAGTTGTGCAGGTTGACGATGTTGGAATCCTGCGCGAAGGCGACGACAATATCGGTGACGGCCGAGCAGATGTAGCCGATCATGACGCCGCAGATAACCAAAATGCTCATCTGCTGCACGCGGCGCGCCACGGCCAGCACAAACAGCATGGCCGCCATGGCCCCGGCAAACGCCGCCAGAATCAGCGTCAGTGAGCCGGTGAGCAGACCGCGGTTCAAAAAGACGACCATCGTCAGCGCCACAGCCAGCTTGGCCCCGCTGGAAATGCCCATGACAAAAGGCCCGGCAATCGGGTTGGCAAAAAACGTTTGCAGCAGATACCCGGCCACCGAGAGCGCCGCCCCCAGCAGCACGACCATGACAGCGCGCGGCAGGCGCAGCTGCAGCAGGATGTCAGCCGCCAGCGCGTTTGTGCGGCGGCCCAGCAGGGCCGCCGCGATGTCCGCCGGGGAGAGCGCAATGCTGCCCCAGAACAGGTTGAGCGCAAACAGCGCCAGCAGGGCCGCCGCCATGGCGAGGTATGCAATTGTCATGCGTTTGGGGGTGTGCATGCGTGGTTCCCTTTGCGGCGGGCGGCAATGGTGCGGGCGGATAGGAAATCCGCCCCTACGGATGCGCCACGGTTTTGTGCGCCCGTTTTTGCCGCCGCGTTAAATTTTCAGTGCAGCTTCGTCAAAAATGTCAATTCACTGTCGTCCGGGTCATCCTCGGTGAACACCCTGTTCATATCCAGGATCAGCTCCGGCAGCTCCATGCTCTGCTGGAAAAGGCTCTGCGACGTACACCAGACGCTGCCGCTTTGCACGGCCTTGAAGTCCGCCAGCATCGGACATTTAGCGAGCAGCTCATCCATTGTGCGCAGCTCGCCCTCAATCGTGCTGTTGTAGAGCAGCACATCGGCGTCACGCGCCCCGGTGTAGAAATCCTCGAGCGAGATATTGACAGTCGCCAGGTTGTTGCCGCTGTCCGTCAGGTCGGCAAAAACGTAGCTGCCGCCCGCCAGCCCGATCATCTTGGCGACGTAATCACCGCCCTTGCGCACCGTGGCGAGATTGTTTGAGGTGATGGAGAAGAACGCCGCAGTCTTGCCGGTGGGTTCCTCGTCCAGCAGCGGTGCAATGCGCTGCACAGCGTCGTCAAAAACGCGCTCGGCCTCCTCGGTTCTGCCCAGCAGGATGCCGTACAGCTTGACCCATTCCATCCGGGCCAGCGGGTCACTCTCGTAGCTCGAGCGCTCGACGAGGACCGGCACGCCGAATTTTTCGAGCTGCTCTTTCACCTCGGGCGTGTGGTAGATCATTGTGTTCTCGATGGCAAGGCCGCAGTCGGCGGACAGGATCGTCTCGTAATCGGGCGCGCTGTACTTGCCCGCGTAGGCGATCTCGCCCTGCTCCATGGCGGTGCGGGCCGCGTCGAGGTACCAGTTTTCGGCCTGCGTGCCGGACAGCGCCACAGCCCCCAGCCCGCCAATGCTGATGATGGGGTCCATCGCGGACGACGACACAAGGTAGATATTTTGGATAGGCTGCTGCAAAACGGTGATGTCTGCGTCCAGATTGGCGGGCGCAGCGGCCCCCTCCGGCACGACGAGATAGCGGCTGCCGTCAATCGTGATGAGGTCATAGCCGCCCGCACACACATCCACCGTGAACTGCTTCGCATATTCCAGCGGATAGCGGTTTTCTATCGTCAATGCGTCCGTTTGCGCGGGAGCCTGGGATGCAGCCGCGCACCCTGCCAGCAGCAGAGCGGGCAGGGCAAAAGCTGCCGCGCGCCTCATTCGGCGGCGGCCAGCGTCGCGCTGTCAAAGGTCAGGGTATAGTCGATCTCGTGCGGGGTGCTCATGGCGACGGTGTCCGCCGTGACGGCCAGCGCGGTATCCAGCGCGGCAACGGGGATCTCAAACGTCGAGTTGCCGTCGGTGTTGACGGGCAGGTACTTTTCGCCGTCGACGAGCATATAGTCATAGTTCGGGCTGCTCCAGACGATGGTCGCGGTCATAATGCCGTCGGCCACGGTCAGCACGGCGGGGCTTTCGACGGTGGCGCGTCCGCTGCCGCCCTCCAGCGTCACAGCGCAGGTGTAGCTGCCGTCGGCGGGGATCTCGACGGCTGCCGCAGCCGCATCCTCTGCCGCAGGCTCGGCATCGGAGACGCTGACCGTATGGTCATACCAGGTACCCTTGGTGCCCAGAATGGCCAGCTGGAAATCGGCATCGACAGCCGCAACGGGGATGTCAAAGCCGTATACTTCGTCGCTGGTGCCGTCGGAGTAGGTCACCGTGTCAACGGTAGGCTGCAGCCAGTCGCTCTCGTGGGCAGGGGCGTCGGCGGCCATGCCCGGATACAGGTTGACGATCTTCTGGGACTGCAGACTGACGTGGAAGGTCATCGTGCCGTTTTCCACCGTCAGCGTGCCCATGCCGTCCACGGCTTCGTTGGCGTGGAACATGCTGCTGTCGGTGTTGAACTTAGCGGTGTATACGCCGTCCGGCAGCGCGGCAGCGGGGGCCGGGGTCTCCGCCGGGGCCGCGGTGGCGGCAGGAGCGGTTTCTTCCGTGGAGACCGCCTCGGACGTGCTCTCGGCGGTGGACGCTGCGGACGCACCGCAGCCCGCCAGCAGCAGGGCAGCGAGAGTCAGGGATGCGAGTTGGAGCTTTTTCATGCTTTCCTTACCTCATTCTATACATATTTATCAGGCAATAGCGGGAGGCGGCGCGGGTGGATAGGGAATCCGCCCCTACGGCGTGGCAGGGCATCACATCGGACGCAGGCCGGACATGCCCGGCCCCTGCCGTGCTTTCCCAAAAACCAAAAAACTGCCCGGAGCTTACCCTCCGGGCAGAATGGGTCTTTCTCAGCCGTTCAGGGAATCGATGGCGGCCCCGGCGTGGTCAACGTAGAGTTGCTGGATGTCGCCGATCTCGCCCAGACCTGCGATCTGGGTGTCGACGCTCTCAAAGCAGTCGGCGGCGTTGAACTGGCTCAGCCAGGAATCGTCCTCGGCACCGGCCATGTCGTTGTTGGCGTGGTCACCGGCGACGACCATCAGCGGGCGCAGGATGACCTTGGTGTAACCGGCCTCCTTGACCTTCTCGATAACGGCATCGCAGGCGGTGTCCTCGGGCTCACCCTCGACGGTGCCGACAAAGACGTTGTCATAGCCCAGCGTCTGCATCGCGGTCTGCATCTGGCTGTAGCTGACCTTGGCGGTGTGGGACGTGCCGTGGCCCATAAAGACAAAGGCGGTGCCGTCCGCAGCAGCGGCAGCGGCGTCGTCATACCCGGCGGTCTTGACGGCCTCGGCGGTGATGGCGGCGGCTACGGCCTCCTTGTCGGCGTTGATGACGGTGGCATCTTCGCCAACCTCGCCCAGCAGGGGTTCGGCAATGGCAACGCTGTCGAACTTGTCCCTGTACTGCTCAACCGCCTCGCACATCTCGTCGTACTCGGCGCCGTGCATCAGGTGCGTAGGCTGGACAACCAGATTCTTGACGCCGTTGGCAACGGCACGATCAAGCGCCTGGTCCATGTTGTCGATCTTCTCGCCGTCGCGGGCCTGAACGTGGTTGATGATGATCTGCGCGGTGAAGGCGCGGCGGACGCTCCAATCCGGGTAGGCGGCCTGCAGGGCGTCCTCGATGCCCTTGATGTCAGCGGCGCGGCTGCCGTTGAAGGAGGTGCCGAAGCTGACGACCAGCAGCTCATTCTCGCCGATGTCGTCGGCATTGCGCGGGTCGTCCTTGCCGGCGTCGCCGGTGTCGCGGCCAAAGTAGTCGGGGTCTGCGTTCTCGCCCTCGACCAGCTCCTTCTGGGTGTCGGTCAGGGCATCCCAGGCAGCCTTGGCGGCCTCGCACTGGGCATCGGTGTCGGCGCTGCGCTCCTGCACGTAGATGGCGTCGATCAAATCGGCGCAGTTCTTAGCGGCCACTTCGTCTGCATCTCCCTCGTCTGCGGTCTTTTCTGCATCTTCTGCGGTGCTTTCTGCGGCGCTTTCGCCGGCGACGGTGCTCGCGGCAGCGCTGTCAGTGCTCGCGGCGGTGCTTACGCAGCCGACCAGCAGGGCGGCGGACAGTGCTGCGGCCATGGCGACGGCGGCAGCTTTTCTGTAGGTGATCCTTCTCATGTGTTTTTGCTTCCTTTCCTTGTTTAAAGCCTGGAGACAGTACGGGAGAGAACAGCAGGACACACGGAAATTGACCCCGTAAAAAACGAGGTCTTTTGCGTGCAGAATGGCAACACAAAAGACCCCGTATTTTAAGCAGGTGCTTTGCGGTACAACCAATTCCTCGTGATCTGGGGCGGTGCGCCCCCGTACCCGGCAGCAGGCAGGTTTCCTGGCTGAAAGCTCAACGCCTGCCGCCGCCTTCCCGGGTCAAAACCCAGTGACCGGTGCAGATGCACCCTGGCGGCAGGCTCCCTTATCACAGTGACGAGATCGTGCGGGATTTGCACCCGCTTCCCTTTTACCCTTTCCCATGCGCCGAACGGCGGCATAAAAAGGCACCTGCTGTCGTATTCAGTTTTACGGTGTAAAGTATAACACAATGCGGTGAGAAACGCAAGAGTGCGTCGGTTTCAATTTTGCCTTTATACGCTTTATACGATTGTGAACTGGCACGCCCGCATGGCGTCCAGCGCCGTTTGGTGGGACTGGGGCGTGACCCCGGCGCAGCAGTCGGACAGGATTTCGATTTCCGTCTCCGGGAAGGCTGCGCGCAGCACCATGGCGTTGCTGATGACGCAGATGTCGGTGCAGTAGCCGTAGATGACGATCTTTTCAATGTCGTCCACGGCCTTGTTGTGGGCCATCAGCTCGTCAAGGATCTCGCTCGGCAGCATATAGCTGCCGAAGGTGGGCTTGTTGACGATGTGGCAGACCTCGGGTTCGGTACCGTCCAGCGCGTTCTCCAGCTCGGGCGCAAAGTTCCAGCCGTCCTCGCCCTCGATGCAGTGCTCCACAGGCAGGTGGCGTCCCTCCCGCGTGGCAAGGTAGTTGTCGGGGTGGGTGTCCCGCGTCAGGAACAGCCAGTGCCCGGCCCGGGCATGGGCCTTAACGGTCTCGGCCAGGTGGGCCACGTTGGCCTGTGCCTGGGGGTTCGCCAGCGCACCCGTGATAAAGTCCTTTTGTACGTCCACAACAATATCCAGAATCATAGCGACAGCTCCTGTTTTTATAGTTTGCTATAGTTTGCTACCAGTATACCGCAGACGGTGCGCGGTGTAAAGTGCGCGTTCCTCTGGCCGCAGGGGTGCGGATGTGGTATAATGGAAGAAAAAGTTCAGGAGGCCCTTCATGACTCCGCGTGAAGCGTTAAAACGATATTTCGGCTACGACTCCTTCCGCCCCGGGCAGGAAGAGATCGTCAGCGCCCTTCTGGCCGGACGGGACGCGCTGGCCATCATGCCCACCGGCGCGGGCAAGTCGCTCTGCTATCAGGTCCCTGCTCTGCTGCTGCCGGGGCTGACGCTCGTCATCTCGCCGCTGATCTCGCTGATGCAGGACCAGGTCAAGGGGCTGAACGCAGCGGGCATCCATGCGGCGTTTATCAACTCGTCGCTGACCGAGACACAGATCGCCCGCGCGCTGGACCTGGCCGCCGAGGGCAGCTACAAGCTCTTCTACGTCGCGCCCGAGCGCCTGGAAAGCCCGGTGTTCCGCAGCTTTGCCGCGGGGGCGGACATCTCGATGGTCACGGTGGATGAGGCGCACTGCATCAGCCAGTGGGGACAGGATTTCCGCCCGAGCTACTTAAAGATCCTCGACTTCATCGACAGTCTGCCCCGCCGCCCCATCGTGTCGGCGTTCACGGCCACGGCCACGCGGGAGGTCAAGGACGACATTGTCTGCACGCTGCGGCTCCACGACCCGAAGGTGCTTGTGACCGGCTTTGACCGACCCAACCTCTACTTTCAGGTCGAGCGCACCCGCCGCAAGGACGATTTTGTCATCCAATATCTGCGCGACCACCCCGGCGAGAGCGGCATCATCTACTGCGCCACCCGCAAGAATGTGGACAAGCTGCAGGAGCTTCTGACCGAATACGGCTTTGCGGCCACAAAGTACCACGCGGGCCTGTCCGCCGAAGCACGCCGCAAAAATCAGAACGACTTCATCTACGACACCGCGCCGGTCATTGTGGCGACGAACGCCTTTGGCATGGGCATTGACAAGTCCAATGTGCGGTTCGTGCTACACTACAACATGCCCCAGAGCATGGAGAATTATTACCAGGAGGCGGGCCGTGCCGGGCGTGACGGGCTGCCGTCGCAGTGCGTGCTGCTTTTTTCGGCGCAGGACGTCATCATCAACAAATTCCTGCTGGACAAAAAGGATTTTGCCGAGATGGACGACGAGGAGGCCGACCTTTTGCGCCAGCGCGACCTGCAGCGCTTGCAGACGATGGAGCGCTACTGCCAGACGACGGAGTGCCTGCGCAACTACATTCTGGCCTATTTCGGCGAGCATCCCACCGCGCCGTGCGGCAACTGCGGCAGCTGCAACAACGATTTTGACGAGGTCGATATGACCGACGCCGCCAAGTGGATGATCAACTGCGTGGCCGAGCTGCGCGGGCGGTACGGCAAAGCGATTTTGTTCGGCACTTTACAAGGCGCGAACCGTGCGCGTCTGCGGGAGCTGGGAGCCGAGCGCTTCAAGAGCTACGCCCGGATGAAGGACACCCCGCGCGAGACGCTGGAACGCCTGCTGGCCCAGCTGCTGGAGGATGGATATTTGGTGCAGAGCGACGACCAGTACGCCGTGCTGCACATCGGGGAAATTGCCCCGCTGAAGGCCGGCGGGCAGGTGCTGGTCAAGCTGCCGCCGCAGCGTGAGCCGGAGCAGGCCCGCGCACCGAAGCCGAAGCGCCGCAGCCCGATGGACGCGCTGACGAGCGCCGGACTGGAGCTGTTCAACCAGCTGCGCCAGCTGCGGTTCGACACCGCCCAGCGCGAGGGACTGCCGCCCTACGTCGTGTTCGGTGACAAGTCGCTGGTGGATATGTGCCTGCGCGCGCCGCGCCGCGCGGAGGATATGCTGGGCATCTACGGCATGGGTGAGCGCAAGTATGAAAAGTACGGTGCCGCGTTCTTTGCGGTCATTGACGCCTACCGCGCCGACCACCCCGACGCCGTTTTGAGCCTGGACCCGCCCGCACCGGAGCCGGAAAAGCCGCTGCCGTCCGAGAAGAAGAAAAAGCCGCCGAAGGCCGAGCGCCCCGCGTTTTACCTGACGGCAGAGGACGCGCGCAGCTTCAACTATCAGGACAGCTATACCGGCGCGGAGCTGAAGGCCGCGCTGATCGAGGCCGCCGGTGACCCGGATGTGAAGGCACCGACCATCAAGGAGATCGACGAGTGGCTGCTGGTGCAGCGGCTCATCGGCATGGAGCGTCTGCCGACGAAGGGCTTTTACTACGTGCCGACCCCTGCCGGTGTGGACGCCGGTCTGCGCAGCGAGGACAAGGTCAGCGCCCGCGGCACGCCGTATTCAGTGCTGCTGTTTACGCCGGAGGCGCAGCGGATGGTGGTGGAGCATTTTATAAAACCGGACTAACCGCAAACCGGCAGGTCCCTGCTTTCGCACACGGCCACGGCGGCATGTGGGCATGCCGCCCTACGTTCCACTTTCCCCGTTATACGTAGGGCGGGGTGCCCACACCCCGCCGCCAGTTCGCGGCATCTGCCGCTAATGAGTTTACGCGCTCTTTTCGTCAACCTGCCCGTTCTTTCGTCAATTCTTTGTCATATTCGTCGATTGCGGATTTTTTGACACGATGTTAAAATGTTAGCAGAGACCGTATACCAATTTATAAGGAGCACCCCATGGACAACGTGAAAATTCTCGAGGTCAAGCAGAGCATCTTTGCCTCCAACGACGAACAGGCCGCCGCGCTGCGGGCTGAGCTGAAGCAGGAAAAAATTTTTCTGCTGAATTTAATGAGCGCACCGGGGTCCGGCAAAACCACGACACTGCGCCGCACGATTGCTGCGCTGCAAAATGAGCTGCGCATCGGCGTGATGGAGGCCGACATCGACTCCGACGTGGACGCCCGCGCCATTGCCGAGACCAGCGCCAAGGCCATTCAGCTGCACACCGGCGGCATGTGCCATCTGGACGCCGAGATGACCCGGCAGGGACTGGCCGGGCTGGGCACCGAGGGTCTCGATTTGGTGATTCTGGAAAACGTCGGCAACCTTGTCTGCCCTGCCGAGTTCGACACCGGCGCGGTGAAGAACGCCATGATTTTGTCGGTCCCCGAGGGTCACGACAAGCCGCTGAAATATCCGCTGATGTTCCAGGTCTGCGACGTCGTTCTTGTCAACAAGATCGACGTGCTGCCGTATTTTGACTTTGACATGGACAAATGCCGCGAGTATGTGGCCCTGCGCAACCCGAACGCAAGGGTCATCCCGATCTGCGCCCGGACGGGCGAGGGCATTGACGAATGGGCCGATTGGCTAAAAGAGCAGGTCAGGGCGTGGCAGGCGTAAATAATCCAGTCGCGTTGTAGGGGCCGCACATGTGCGGCCCGCGGCCTTGCCGCAATCGCCCGTCCGCCATTTACAACCGGGCCGGGCATGCCCGGCCCCTACTGTGCAAAAAACGGAGCAACGGCACAAAAAAGGAGCACACCATGAGCAAACCCACTGCGTTCCCGCTGGATGAGAGCAGGCTGCCCTTCGAGATTCCGAGGGACGAGCCGTACCGCGAGAAAATTGCCAGGCTGGGCCAGATGATCACGGACCGCATCCCGGCCAAAAAGGGCATTCTGACGAAAGATGACCCCGAATACTGGGGCTTGGCGTCCATCGTGACCGACGAGATGGCGGACGTTGCCTTAAAAATGAAGGTTCGCAAGCCCATGACCCTGCCCGAGCTGGTCAAGGCCACGGGCAAGCCAGCCGGGGAGCTGGAGCCGCTTTTGCAGCAGATGGCCGTCGTCGGTCTGCTGGAGTACAACTGGGAGAATCCCCGCCGCGAAAAGCAGTACATCCTGCCGATGTTCGTGCCCGGCAGCGCAGAGTTCTTCAACATGAACAAACAGCAGATCGCCGACCACCCCGAGGTGACAGCCTTCTTTGAGCGGATGACGTTTCTGCCGTTGGAGCACATCACCGCCATGGTGCCCCCGGGCGGCGCAGGCATCGGTATGCACGTCATCCCGGTTGAAAAAGCCATCGAGACCGAGAACCGGTCCGCCGACATTGAGCACATCTCTCACTGGCTGAAAAAATACGACGGCAAGTATGCCGCCGGTCCGTGCAGCTGCCGTATGTCCCGCGCCGCCATGGGCGAGGGCTGCGGCGACGACCCCGACGACTGGTGCATCGGCGTGGGCGACATGGCCGACTACCTCGTCGAGACCAACAAGGGGCATTACGTGACCTACGATGAGGTCATGCAGATCCTGCAGAAGGCCGAGGACAACGGCTTTGTGCACCAGATCACGAACATCGACGGCGAGAACAAGATTTTTGCCATCTGCAACTGCAACGTCAACGTCTGCAATGCGCTGCGCACAAGCCAGCTGTTCAACACGCCGAACATGAGCCGCTCGGCCTACGTGGCGCGTGTCGAGCCGGAGAACTGCGTGGCCTGCGGGCGCTGTGTGGAGTACTGCCCCGCGGGCGCGGTCAAGCTGGGCCAGAAGCTCTGCACGAAGGACGGCCCCATCACCTACCCGAAGCAGGAGCTGCCCGACGCCGTGAAGTGGGGCCCCGACAAGTGGGCCATCGACTACCGCGACAAGAACCGCATCAACTGCTATGACACCGGCACCGCCCCCTGCAAGACGGCCTGCCCCGCGCACATTGCCGTGCAGGGCTATCTGAAAATGGCCGCGCAGGGCCGCTACCGCGACGCGCTGGCGCTGATTAAAAAGGAGAACCCCTTCCCCGCCGTCTGCGGGCGCGTCTGCAACCGCCGGTGCGAGGACGCCTGCACCCGCGGCACCGTGGATCAGGCCGTGGCCATCGACGCCGTCAAGAAGTTCATTGCCGAGCAGGACCTGAACGCCGCGCACCGCTACGTGCCCGACGTTGTCCAGCCGTCGCTGCAGGGCCCGTGGCCGCAGAAGATCGCCATCATCGGCGGCGGCCCCGCGGGTCTGTCCTGCGCCTATTTTCTAGCAGTGCAGGGCTACAAGCCCACCGTATTTGAGAAAAACGAGCGTCCCGGCGGCATGCTGCGCTACGGAATCCCTTCGTTCAAGCTCGAGAAAAACGTCATTGACGCCGAGATCGACATTCTGCGGGAGCTGGGCGTTGACATCCGCTGCGGTGTCGAGGTCGGCAAAGACGTCACGCTGGCCGAGCTGCGCCGACAGGGCTACCGGGCGTTCTATATCGCCATCGGCTGCCAGGGCGGGCGCCGGGCCGGTGTGCCCGGCGAGGACGCCGCGGGCATTGAGACCGCCGTCCACCTGCTGCGCACCGTCGGCGGTGACGAGAGCCGCAAAATGACCGGAAAGACCGTCGTCATCGGCGGCGGCAACGTTGCCATTGACGCGGCGCGCGTGTCTCTGCGCTGCGGTTCCGACGGCGTGACGATGGTCTGTCTGGAGCCGCGGGACAAGATGCCGGCCTCGCCGGAGGAAATTGCCGAGGCCGAGGAGGAGGGCACCAAAATCACCTGCGGCTACGGCCCGAAGGAGTTCCTCTCCGAGAACGGCCATGTGACCGCCGTCGTGCTGAAAAAGTGCACCGGCCTTTACAACGCGGAGGGTCGTTTTGCGCCCACCTACGATGAAAACGATACCATCACCCTGCCGTGCGACAACGTTGTTTTAAGCATCGGCCAGTGCATCGAGTGGGGCGATTTGCTCAACGGCGAGGCCGTGCAGCTGGGCCGCGGCCAGGGCGCTGTGGCCGACGCGCTGACCTACCAGACCGCCCAGCCGGACATTTTCGTCGGCGGCGACGTCTGCACCGGGCCGCGGTTTGCCATTGACGCGATCGCTGCGGGCAAGCAGGGGGCAATTTCCATCCACCGCTTTGTGCAGCCCAACACAAGCCTGACGATTGGCCGCAACCGCCGCGACTTCCACGAGCTGGACAAGTCGAATCTGGCGCTGGGCGAGTATGACCGCGCACCGCGCCAGTCCGCCGCGCTGGATGCGGGCATTGACGCGCACCGTTCCTTCCGCGACGCGCACCTGACGCTGACCGAGGATCAGGTCAAAATCGAAACAGCGCGCTGTCTGGGCTGCGGTGCCAGCGTTGTGGACCCGAACAAGTGCATTGGCTGCGGCGTCTGCACGACAAAGTGCGAGTTTGATGCCATCCGCCTGCACCGCGACCTGCCCGAGTGCAGCAAGATGGTCAGGAGCGAGGACAAGTTCAAGGCCATTCTGCCCTACATGGCGAAGCGCGAAATCAAGATCCGCTTTGCCAAGAAGGAGAAGTAATGCACGAGCTTGGCATTGTATTCCACATCATCCGCACGGTGGAGGACGTGGCCCGGCAGAACGACGTGACGCACATCCGGCGCGTGACGCTGCAGCTGGGCGAGGTCTCCGGCGTGGTGGAGAGCTATCTGCAGGACTGCTGGAAGTGGGCGGCGGCGAAATCGGAGCTTTTGCCCGGCGCGGTGCTGACCGTGGAGACCATCCCCGCCGTGACCGTGTGCGAGGACTGCGGCCAACAGTACCCCACCGTGCAGTTTGGCCGCACCTGTCCCCACTGCCAGAGCCCGCGCACCCACCTTTTGCAGGGCCATGAGATGTTGATCAAAGAAATCGAGGCCGTGGAGACAGGACCCACCGCCCCGGAAAGAGCGTGAAGCCGCATGAAATACAAAATTTTCCGCATTGAAGAACAGATGTACGGCTGCGAGGAGCCGCCCGCCGACCAGCCGATTCTGGTTGACGTAGTGCTGGAAGGTGCTGACGGCACGCGGCGCGTGCTCCCCTACCCCGACGAAGCGCTGCGCTGCGGCGGAATGGAGGAAGGCGACAGCGTCGAATTGACCGACGGCATCCTTCACAAGGTATAATTTCCCCAAAAACAAAAGGGGCTGTTGCGTCTGCAGCAGCCCCTTCTATGTTTTTTACAAAGGTTATTCTTCCGTAGAAATATCGCGGCCAAAGTATTTTTCGCTCAATGCCTTCAGCGTGCCGTCGGCGCGCAGCTCGTCAATGGCGGCATCAATGGCCGTGCGCAGGGCGGCAGTCTCGTCGCCCTTGCGCATCGGGATGGCGATCTGGTTCGCATCGTCGGTCAGCACGGCGATCTTCACATTCGCGTCGGGGTGCTCCTTCGTGTAATCGTAGAAGGTCATCTCGGCGTTCAGCGTCGCGTCGATGCGCCCGCTCAGCAGCAGCTCAAACGTCTGGTTCAGGTCGTCAACGCCCGTCACCGTCGCGCCGTACTGCTCGGCCAGCTCGGCGTAGGTGCTGGAGATCGTGTTTGCGGTCTTTTTGCCCTTCAGGTCCTCCAGCGTGTTGATGCTGTCATCGTCGGCCTTGGTGATGACGGCGGTGCGGTTGAAGGCGTAGGGCGTCGAGAAGTCGTATTTTTCGGCGCGTTCGGGGGTGATGTCCACGCCGTTGACCATGATGTCATAGCGGCCCGCGTCCAGACCGGCCAGCAGGCCGTCCCACTCGCCCTCGACAAACTGCGGCTCAACGCCCAGCTTCTTCGCGATCTCGGTGGCGACCTCGACGTCGTAGCCGACGAGGTTGTCGTTTTCATCGTGGTAGGTCCAGGGTGCCCATGTGCCCTCCATCGCAACCGTGATGGTACCCTTGGCCTGGATCTCGCTCAACAGGTCGCCGGACGCGGTCTCGGCGGTGCTCCCGGCGGCGGATTCCGCTGCGGGCGCGGTGGCGGCGCTGCTGCCGCAGGCGGTCAGGGCCAGCGCGGCGGTCAGGGTCAGGGCAGTCAGCTTAGTCAGGTTCTTCATTACAATAGGCTCCTTTGCTTGTAGGTCTGCAAAAATTCTTTGGTGCGGGGCTGCTGCGGGTCGTTGAAGAACGCCTCGGCGGTGTTCTGCTCCACAATGACGCCCTGCTCCATGAACACCACGCGGTTGGCCGCGTGGCGGGCAAAATCCATCTCGTGGGTCACGACGAGCATTGTGCGGCCTTCCCCGGCCAGGCTGCGCATGACGACCAGCACCTCGCCGGTCAGCTCGGGGTCCAAAGCGGACGTAGGCTCGTCGAAATAGATGATCTCCGGGTCGGCGGCCATGGCGCGGGCAATCGCCACGCGCTGCTGCTGCCCGCCGGAAAGCTGGCTGGGGTAGTAGTCGGCGCGGTCATCCATGCCGACCTTGACCAGCGCGGCGCGGGCGATCTCCTCGGCCCGGCGGCGCGGCATTTTGCGCGCGATGATAAGCCCCTCGGTCACGTTTTGCAGCGCGGTCTTGTTGGCAAACAGGTTGTAGCTTTGAAAGACAAACCCCGTGCGGCGGCGCAGGGCGTTGGCCTCGGCGTGGGTGACGCGGGCCAGGTCTACGCGCTGGTCGTCAAACAGCATCGTGCCGCCGTCGGACTTTTCCAAAAAGTTCAGGCAGCGCAGCATCGTTGTTTTTCCGCTGCCGCTGGGGCCTAAAATGGCGACGACGTCGCCCTTGTTCACGTCCAGATCGATGCTCTTGAGCACCTGCAAATCGCCAAAGGACTTGCGCAGATTTCTGATTTGCAGCATAGTTCAGCTCCTTTGCGCGCCCTTGCTGTTGAGGTACCGCTCGCCGACGGCCTGCAGGCGGGTCAGCACGGTGCAGAACAGCAGGTAAACCAGACCGACCTCAATGTAGAGGGCCAGAGGCTCATAGGTGCGGGCCACAATGCGCTGGGTCGTCATGAACATTTCGGTCACGGTGATGTTGGCGGCCAGCGAGGTATCCTTGACCATGGCGATCAGCGTACTGGCCAGCGTGGGGAAGGCCGTGCGCAGCGCCTGCGGCAGGATGATGCGGCGGATGATCTGTAAGTAGCTCATGCCGACGCACTGCCCCGCCTCCATCTGGCCTTTGGGCACGGATTCCAGCGCGGCGCGGATGGTCTCGGCGCAGTACGCGCCCTCGTTGATGGAAAAGACGAGCACCGCCGCGGGGAACGGCTCAATCAGGATGCCGACGCCGGGCAGGCCGTAGAACACAACGAACAGCTGCACCAGCACGGGCGTGCCGCGGATGACCCAGATATAAAACCGGGCCAGCCGCTGCAAAACGGGCACATGGGCAAACTGCACCAGCGCCACCGCCACCGCGATGATAAGCGCCAGCGTGAACGAGATGGCGGTCAGCGGGATGGTGACGGTCAGGCCGGGCAGCAATATTTTACCAAAGGAATCCACAAGGATTCCCCACAGGCGTTCGGACATGGGGCGGAACTCTCCTTTTTTGGTTGGGGTTGCGGGAATATTTCCCACTAAAACGGTATGCTATGAGATTGTAGCACACTTTGCCGGATTTTGCAAGAGTGAAATTTGAAGTGAAGTTTAAGGTTGGAGCAGCGTGTCGAAACGCTCTTGTAGGGGCGCGCATTGCTCGCCCGTGCCCGTTTGCCATGTATGAAAACTGTCCCGGAAATTGCGTTGCGGCGGTAAGCTGACGGGCAACCCATGGTCGCCCCTACACACGCAATAAGGCAGGGATGCAATTTTTCGACAGTCCGGCCTCCCTTGTCAAAGGGAGGCTTTTACCCTGCGGGGTGAGGGTGGGGGATTGCACGGAAGGTTTGCTGTGGCCGGAAACGGGCACGGCGGCCAGAGGGCTGGCCGCCCTACGTTCCCCTTTTTCGGTAGAATGTAGGGCGGGGTGCCCCCACCCCGCCGAAGTTAGCGGCAGGCAAAATGTTACGGGATTGGCAGACCGTAGGGGCGGATTCCATATCCGCCCGTGGGAATCCGTGCTAGAAATGGAATTGAGTGAAACCACAACAAAAGCATAAAAAATCCCACCGCCGGGTGGCGGTGGGATTTATAGTACTTAAAAATTATTTATTTCCACTGACCTGTGCAGTATAGCCCGTGACCTTCGCAGCCGCATCAGTAGCAGAGACAACGCCTTTCATCGTAGAACCCCAGTTTCCATTGGAATAAACAATAGCATTCTTACCATCAGAATAAACGAGGGTAGCAACTTTGACCGCCTTATAGTTTGGATCACTGCTGGCCGTCATGCTAAAGCTCCAACTTGCTTTGGCTTTCAGTTCGGCAAGCTGGTTAATCTGCGCTGCCATCTGGTCAGAGACGTTTTTCTTATCAGCATCACTTGCCCCCTTAAGGGAAACAGTTGTTCCGTTAACCACAACATCGCCCGTACCATAACCCTCAGACACCGTAGCCTGAGCCGCAGTCAAAACCATAGCACCTTCAGAAATCAGAGACTGCTCTTTCGCCTTGTCGATGTAGCCGGTCAGGGCCGGGATCAGCAGGGCGGCCAGGATGGCCAGGATGACCAGAACGACGATGAGCTCAACCAGGGTGAAGCCCTTCTTGTTCTTCATTTTGCGAATTTTCTCGAACATGACAAATTCCTCCAATAAATTCAGTAAGGACATCGTGCGTCCTCATTTGTGAAAATATAATATCACATAATCTGCCAAATTTCAACAGCCTTATGTAAAAACAGCAAAAAACATTTTTTTGCTTCTATTTTCAATTTCCCACCGCTTTGCCTGTTGTATTCCAACCGTCTTGCCGTGGCTGCACCTCTGCCGCCGCGCGGAATTCTATACATATTACCGTCATTTTTAAAAATCAGCTGCGCCGTCACGCCAAAAAACGCGGACAACACCGCCGCCATTGAAACCGCACATATATTGCGTTCATTTTATCTGTGCTGTCTCTGTCGGTGCGGGCAGCAGAGCGCATCGCGTATGGATTTCAGCGTATACAGGCCAATTTTACAGGCGGGCAATTTTTGTGCTATTTTGCATTTTTCCGTGTCCTCTCTCTCCTGCCCGGCCACTGGGACGCTCTTTTGTGAAAACACCGCAGATTCCGGTGCAAAAGTGTGGTATACTGCAAGATTTTGTGCTATACTGGATAAAAAATCAACACAGCCGGGCCGCGCCCGGCACAAAAGGGGCCACACATGAAAAACACCACCGAGGAAAAACGCGAGGCCATCCCCAACAGCGTCAGCCGAATGCTGCTGGCGGGTATCGGCGTACTTTTGCAGGTTTTATGGATCTTCTGGCTTGCCCTCAAGCTGAACGACTACTCCACCGCCATTCAGGTATGCACGTCGGTACTGACATTTTTGATTACGTTGCGTATATATGGGCTGCATATCAACTCCGCGTATAAAATTTCGTGGATCATTCTGATTTTGCTGTTTCCTATCTTCGGTCTGACCATCTATCTGCTGTTTGGCCGCAGCGGGGCCGTCAGCGTCATGCGCCGCCGTTTCGGCAAAAATATGACGATGCTGCGCCGGTATCACGCACCCATTTTGCAGCAGCGCCGCGCCCTGCCCTACCCGGACCGCATCACCCGCAACCACGCCCGCTATTTGCAGGACCGCGCGGGCTACCCCGCCTATGACAACACCGATGTGACGTTCTACGGCGACACCTGCGAGGCGCTGGAGGCCCAGAAAACAGCCCTGCGCAGCGCGGAAAAGTTTATTTTCATGGAATACCACGCCATTGAGGACGCCTCCGCCTGGCAGGAGCTGGAGGATATTCTGGCCGAGCGCGCCGCCCACGGCGTGGAGGTGCGCGTATTTTACGACGACGTGGGCAGCATCGGGTTTATCAACAGCAAATTTGTCAAAAAGCTGGCGGGGCGCGGCATCCAGTGCCGCCGGTTCAACCCGGTCATCCCGATTTTGAACGTCTTTATGAACAATCGCGACCACCGCAAAATCACCGTTGTGGACGGGCGCGTCGGCTTTACCGGCGGCTACAATCTGGCAGAGGAGTACTTCAACCGCACCCACCCTTACGGCCAGTGGAAGGACAGCGGCATCCGGCTGGAGGGCGACGCCGTGCGCGGCCTGACGCTGATTTTCTTAGAGCTGTGGGGCGCAACGCAGAAGGCCGCACCCGAGGTCGAGCGCTATCTGCCCGATGTGCCCTACACCGCGCGGGAGAATGCCGTGGTGCTGCCCTACGCGGACAATCCGCTGGACGACGAGGCCACCGGCGAGAACGTCTACCTGAACATGATCCGCAGTGCGAAGGACTACGTCTACATTACAACGCCCTACCTTATTTTAAGTGACGAGATGCAGCGCACACTGCGGCTGGCCGCGTCCAGCGGCGTTGATGTGCGGATCATCACGCCGGGCATCCCGGACAAAAAGCTGATCTTCTCGGTCACGCGCAGCTATTACGCCAGCCTTGCCAAGAGCGGCGTGCGCATTTATGAGTACGCGCCCGGGTTCATCCATGCGAAGCAATGCGTAGCCGACGGCACGGAAGCCGTAGTGGGTACGATCAATTTTGACTTCCGCAGCCTGTACCTGCACTTTGAGAACGCCTGCTGGTTCTGCGGCTGCAGCGCCGTGGCCGATGTGCGCCGCGATTTTGACGCGCTGTTCCCCGTCTGCCGCGAGGTCACGCAAGAGTACGCCGACACCCGCAGCCTGGCCGTGCGCGGCTGGGACTGCGTGCTGCGGCTGTTCAGCCCGCTGATGTGACGGGCTGTGCGCCGGGCGCGGCAAGTGGAATTTTCCCAAAGAAATCTGTACTATTCCACGTTGCAAACCGCCGCTGCGCGCCGTACAATAAAGACAAAATCCAGACTGTCAAATGAGGTGCATACCAATGGAGCATATAGCATGGAAGGGCCGCATCAAGCCCGGCTGCAAAGCGGAATATCAGCGCCGCCACGCGGAGATCTGGCCCGAGATGGTCGAGGTGCTGAAGGCTGCGGGCATCTGCAACTACAGCATCTTCTACTGTAACGACGAGCTGTTCGGCTACTATGAGTGCGCGAAGGGCGTTGCCTACGCCGAGAAGGTACAGGCCGAAAGCCCCGTTGTGGACCGCTGGAACGACTACATGAAGGACATTCTGGAGCTGGAAATGGACCCTGTGACCGGCGCCCAGCCCAAGCTGGAGCAGGTGTTCCGTCTGGATTAAACGCGCATAAGACAGCAAAGCCGCCCGTGTCAGGCTGACACGGGCGGCTTGTGTTTTTATGGGCAGGTGCAGCGCAGGCGGTGCTACCTTTAGGGTATTTACAGCACAATGCGGAACGCGACGCGGTGCTCTCCTTCCCCGCTGACGCGGTAAGGCTCCTCCACATCGGTGCCCCAGCTGTCGATGCCGCCGACGCCGCGGGCTGCGCCCAGGATCGTCACGCTCGTGCGGCCCGTGGCGGGCAGCTCGGTGATGTGCTGGGCGGCCTCGATTTCCTGCGCAGTGTTGGGCAGTGCGCTGAAGGCAAACGGCGCGTCGGCCTGTTCAATCGTCAGCGCAGCCGCCGTCTGACCGCAGGCGTTGTGCTGCTCCAGCGTGAACTGACGGGTGCCCACATGCAGGCCGCAGTCCTGCGGGACGAGGGCCGGTTCAATGTGCGGCACCTCCTCATGGCAGCCAAAGACGCCGCCCTTGCAGCGATCCGGGTAGGTCTCGCCCGAAAGGCCGTTCCAGAGCGTGCGGGCCACGGGGGCAAACGTCTGGAATTTTACGCCGAAGCAGGGCAGCTCGGGCGCACCGGGCACGCCATGATAGACGGCCTCGACCAGCAGCGTGCCCTGCGGCTCCACGGTGTAGGTCAGCTCGGCCTTAGCGCCGGGCACGGTGGGCACGCCGTAGGTATAGCGCACCTGCACACCGTCGGCGGATTTCTGCAAGACCGCAAAGCCGAGGTTCTGCGGGTAGACATCCGCCGCCAGCCAGGCCGCTGCTTTCTGCGGGAAGCCGCAGCCGCGGTCATTGTCGGTGGCGGCGCGCCAGAACGCCGGGCGCGGGGCGCGCCAGAGCCACTCGCTGCCGTTGACGGTCAGCGACGACGGCCCGGCCTCGCCCGCGGAAAAGAGAATTCCAAAACCGTCGCCCCTGACGCCGAGGTTGCCGTCGCCCTCGGTCACAGTCAACGTGCCGGGCTTGCGGGCGGCCTGTGCTTTGGCCGCGTCGCGGTCCGCCCGGGCGGCGGCTGCGGCGTTGCGGGCATCGTGGGCGGCGCGGCGGGCGGGGGTGTCGTACCAGTAGCGCACGTCCTGCATGGCGGGCTTCTCGGCACCGTCGGCGTAGACAATGCCGTTGCCGCTGAAGTTGTAATCGGTGTTGCGGTCCGCAAAGTCGCCGCCGTAGCCCAGCACGCTGCGGCCAAGCGCGTCGGTGTGCCGGAGCGCCTGGTCCATGTAATCCCAGATGAAGCCGCCCTGGTACTGGTCGAACTCGTCGGCCAAGCGCACATAGCTCTCCATGCCGCCCAGCGAGTTGCCCATATCGTGCATATACTCGCAGAGGATGAAGGGCTTCTTCGGGTGGGATTCGAGATACTCGCGAATTTCCCACGGCTTGGCGTACATCCGGCTTTCCATGTCGCTGATGGCGTCGAACGCGCGGCAGTGGAACACACCCTCATAATGCACGAGGCGGCCCGGGTCGTGGTCATGGAAGAACTGCGACATGGCGAGAATATCCTCGCCCGCGTAGCTTTCATTGCCGCAGGACCAGATCAGGACGGCGGCGTGGTTCTTGTCGCGTTCAAACATGCTGCGGGCGCGGTCCACGACGCAGTCCTTCCACTCGGGCAGGCTGCCGGGCACGTTCCAGCTCGGCTCCACCGCGCCGAGCTTCTGCCAGCTGCCGTGGCTTTCAAGGTTCGTCTCGTCGATCATGTAGATGCCGTTCCGGTCACACAGGTCGTACCACAGGCTCTGGTCGGGGTAGTGGCAGGTGCGCACGGCGTTGATGTTGTTCTTTTTGAACACGGCCATGGCGGCGTGCATATCGTCGGCGCCGATGGCGCGGCCCCTGTCGGCGTTCCACTCGTGGCGGTTGACACCGTTGAACACGACACGTTCCCCGTTCAGGCACATGACGCCGTTTATCATCTCAAAGCGGCGGAAGCCGATGTCGTAGGGCACGACCTCCTGCAAAACGCCGTCGGCATCGTGCAGGGTCAGTACGGCGTGGTAGAGCACCGGCGCTGCATGGCTCCACGGCTGGATGCCCTCGATCTCAATCGTATCGCCCGCGGCGGGGCCCTCGTAGACGGCGTAGCCCTCGGGGTCGGTCACGACGAGGGCAGCCGACGCGCCGTCGGTCTCGCCGTCCAACTTGACGAGGGGCGTCAGCAGGCCGGTGGTGTTGTCGGCGGCAAGGTCGGCCTTGAGCCAGATGTCGTTGATGTGGACCTTGGGCTTTGCGTACAGGTAGACCGAGCGGAAGATGCCCGAGAAGCGGAAGAAGTCCTGATCCTCGATCCAGGCGGCGCTGCTGCGCTTGTAGACCTCGACGCAGAGGCGGTTGTTCTCGTCCCGAATATACGGTGTCAGGTCAAATTCAGACGGGGTGAAGCTATCCTCGGCATAGCCGACGAACTGGCCGTTGCACCACAGGTACATGGCCTGCTCCACGCCCTGAAAGCTGACGCAGACGCGCTGGCCGCGCAGGGACTCGTCCAGATCAAACTCTTTGACATAGCTGCCCACGGGGTCATCGTTCCAATCGACCTGCGGCGGGCGCAGGCAGCTGCGGCCATCCCACGGGTAGAGGGTGTTGGTGTACTGCAGCTGACCGTAGCCCTGCAGCTCGATGTGCCCGGGCACGCGGATGGTGCCGAAGCCGGACAGGTCGGCGTCCGGCTGGTAAAAATCCGCCGGGCGGGCGGCGGGGTTGGCGCTCCACGCAAAGCGCCATGCGCCGTCCAGTGACTGGCGCAGCGATGTCAGGCCGCTTTCGGCCTCGTCCAAGGTGCGGCAGCAGAGATGGTCAGAGTGTGCGCCCAGCCGGTTCACAGCAAAGACGGTGGGGTCACTCAGCCAGCGAAGTTCAGGGGTCATAGGGATCTCTCCTTTACACAATCAGGTTCTTACCGTCATTCTGCCACAGGGCGCGCGGGGTGTCAATGGAAAGTTTCACGCAGATATTTTCCGTATTTTTTGCATCTTTACGGGAATTGTGCTGTGTTTAACACTTCGCGGCAGGATTTTTTGAGATTTTTCGTTTTGTCTGGTGGCAGATTGTACGCTGCAGCACCAGATATAGCGGTGGCGGCAGGATTTTTGCGGGGTGGGTTGTTATAGTCGGCACACCTGGGGCGCAAAAAAGCGCCGCACCTTTTTGCGGGGGCGGCGTTTTGGGGTCATACTTCTTCTGTCTCCGCCTCCGCGGCGGCGCGCAGACGCTCCCGCACGGGGCGCAGGGCCTCGGGCAGAGCCTCGTCGGGCAGGTCACTGATGCCCTCGGTGCTGCCGCGAGCGGCGGCGGTCTCATAGAACCAGCACTTGTAGTCCAGGGTGTCCATCGTCTGCTGTAATTCAGCCATGCGGGTCTCGAGCACGGTGCGCTGCTTGCGGAACAGCTCCAGCCGCCGGGCAATGGTCTCATCGCCCTGCATGGCCAGCTCGATGTATTCGCGGATGTCCTTGAGGGACATGCCGGTCTTTTTCAGGCACTCGATGATGCGCAGCCACTCGAAGTCCTTCTCCGTAAAAACGCGGATGCCGCCGGACGAGCGCCCGACGAAGGGCAGCAGCCCTTCCTTATCGTAATAGCGGATCGTCGATGCGGGCACGCCCAGCCGCCGCACCATCTCCCCCACTGTATAGGCCATGTGTTTTCCTCCTATGACTTAAACCCAGGTTTAACCTGTGTATCAGTATAGGACAAAAGGGCGGCGTTGTCAAGGCGGGCGGGGTCACCCGCGGTATTTCCCCCTCATCCGGCTGAACGGTTTCCTGATCATGCGCACGCCGCGGGGCGTGCCGCCGCTCCCCTGCCCGCTTTTCTTTTATAGGGAAGGCTTTTTCTATTTTTTATTGACAAACGCGCGGTTTGTTTCTATCATGTTCATATAAGTAAGGGAGGGACCGCCACTATGCTGACCTATAATATGGACGTGGAGGAACGCAGCACCTGGCTGCGCGCCACCCCCGGCGCGGCGGCGCTGGCACAGCCGTTTTACTGCACCGAGGCCGGCAATTTTTATGGCCGCGCCCATTTTGCCACAGCCCGCACCGATAAGGAAAGCTATCTGCTGTTTTATACGCTGTCCGGCTCCGGTCTGATCGAGCAGAACGACCAGCGCGTGGCGCTGCCCGCCGGCAGCGCCCTGCTGTTGAACTGCCGCGCCCCGCAAAGCTACTGCACTGCCCCCGGGCTGGACCACTGGCACCACTACTGGGCGCATCTGGACGGCGCGGGCGTCACCAATCTGGCCGAGGTACTGCAGCCGCAGGGGCGGCTGTCCCCCGTTACGGTCAGTCGGCTGGAAATGCAGCCGCTGTTTGAGTCACTGGCCGCCGAGTGGGAGCACGGCGCTGCCGCACAGATCGAGATCTGCCTGGCCCTGCACCGGATGCTGGCCCTGATGGCCCGCCAGCTGCTGGCCGGGGATGAGAGCCGCTCCAATCGCACCTTGATCGAACAGGCCGCCGAGTACATCCGCCAGCACTATGCCGAGCCGCTGTCGCTGGACAGCCTGCTGGCCCAGACGCCGGTGAGCAAGAGCTGGTTCCTGCGGCTGTTCCGCCAGTACATGGGCACGACGCCCTACAATTTTTTGCTGTCCACGCGGATCACACGCGCCAAGGAGCTGCTGGTGCTGACGGATTTCTCCGTCTGCGAGATCGCGCACCAGGTCGGCTTTGGGGATGAGAGCAACTTCTCGACCCGCTTTACCGCCATGGTGGGCCAAAGCCCCCAGCAGTACCGCAAAAGTGCAATGAAGCCCGCGGAAAACTGAATAATGGGAAAGAAGGCATTTGTATGTTGAAAATTGAACGCATGGACCGTGTCCGTGCTGCCCTGCGCGCGCAGGGACTGACGCAGATGATCGTCTGCGACCCCAAGAGCGTGTGGTATCTGACCGGCGTCGCCGTGGAACCCTATGAGCGTCTGCTGGCGCTCTACCTGCCCACCGAGGGCGAGCCGGTGCTGTTTTTGAACAGACTGTTCAATGTGCCCGAGCCGCCGTGCAGGACCGTCTGGCACACCGACACGGACAAGCCCGTGGCGCAGATCGCCGAGGTCGTGGACGCGGGCAAGCCGCTGGGCATTGACAAGGAGTGGCCCGCCAAGTTTCTGATCCCGCTGATGGAGACTCACCCCGGTATGCAGGTCGTGCTGTCCAGCGACTGCGTGGACGACTGCCGCGCCTGCAAGGACGCCGAGGAGCAGGCCCTTATGCGCGAGGCGTCCCGCATCAACGACACGGTGAACGAGGCCGCAAAGCACTATATAAAGGCCGGCATGACCGAACGCGAGGTCGCCGAGTTTATCGACGCGCAGTTCCGTGCCCACGGCTGCGAGGGGCCGAGCTTTACGACGATCGTCTCCTTTGGTGCCAACGCCGCCGACCCGCACCATGAGCCGGACGACACCGTGTTAAAAGAGGGCGACTGCGTGCTGTTTGACATGGGCTGCGTGAAGAGCCGCTATTGCAGCGACATGACCCGCACCTGGTTCTGCGGCCAGCCCACTGAAAAGCAGGCCGCCGTGCACGATCTGGTGCGCCGCGCGAATGAGGCTGCCGAGGCGCTCATCAAGCCCGGCGTGCGCCTGTGTGAGCTGGACGCCGCCGCGCGCGACCTGATTACGGAAGCGGGCTACGGCGCGTATTTCAACCACCGTCTGGGGCATTTCATCGGCCAGACCGACCACGAGAAGGGCGACGTCAGCAGCGCGAACACCGCCGTAGCCAGACCCGGCATGATCTTTTCGATTGAGCCGGGCGTCTACCTGCCCGGCGAGTTCGGCGTCCGCGTGGAGGACCTCGTCCTGGTGACCGAGACCGGCTGCGAGGTGCTGAACAGGAACGATAAGCATTGGGATGTGGTGGGGAAATAACTGCCGCCATTCCTGCCTCCCCTTGAGGGGAGGTGGCCCCGCAGGGCCGGAAGGGTGGCTGGCAGCCGACCTATAAAAGGGTTATTGCGGCCCACCCCTCACCGCCTGCGGGCGGAGCTCCCCTCAAGGGGAGCCTAAAGAATTTCAGAGAGGTGTACGCTTGAAAAAACATCTGTTCCGTATCATTGCCGTCCTGTCCGCCGCGGTCCTGCTGGCGGGCTGTGCGGCGTCGCGGCTGCGGCTGGGGGCTGCGGCTGCAGGCGGCGTGTACAATGCGTTTGGTACCGCCATGGCCGCCCAGAACAGCACCATCGAGGTCAAACAGACCGCCGGGTCCGCCGCCAACCTGCGGCTGCTGGCGGGCGGCTATTTACAGCTGGCCGTTGCCCAGTCCGACATGGCGCAGGATGCCTATGACGGCAGCGGCGTCTTTGCCCACGAGAGCACCGAGCGCAGCTTCAGCGCCGTGGCCGCCCTGTATGAGGAGGCCGTGCAGGTCGTTGTCCGGGCCGACTCCGGCATTACGACGCTGGAAGAACTGCAGGGCTGCACGCTCAGCGTCGGCGAGGAGGAATCCGGCACCGAGCAGAACGCCGGGCAGGTGTTGGCCGCCTGCGGCCTGAACAACCGCCTGGTGCACACTGTAAACCTGAACTACACCGACGCTGCCGCCCGCCTGGCCGACGGCACGATCGACGCGATGTTCGTCACCGCCGGTCTGCACGCCGACGCGCTGGAGCAGCTGGCCGAGACCTGCGCCATCCGTCTGCTCTCCGTCGATGGGGGTGTCGGTGCGCGGCTGCTGGCGGCCTACCCGGCCTACCGCGCCTGCGTTATCCCCGCCGGGACCTACGCCGGTCAGGGTGAGGACGTCTGGACCGTCAGCGTGCAGGCGCTTCTGCTGGCGTCGAACGCGCTGTCCGACGAGACCGTCCAAAGGCTGACTGCCCGGTATTTTGACAGCGTGGACGCCGTGGCTGCCGCCGTGCCGGTGCCGCTGGTGACCGACCCCGCCGTGGCCGCCGCGCAGAGCGTTATCCCCTACCACACCGGGGCCGCTGCATACTACACCGCGCAGGGCATCACCCCCGCAGGGCCGGAGACGGGCGCGTCCCCTGAACAGGAGGCCGCCGCATGATCATCTCACTGGATATGTACCAGACGCTGTTTGCGGCGGTCTGCGTGCTGATGCTGGGCCGCTTTTTGAAGGCGCGCATCGGCTTTCTGGAAAAATTCTGCATTCCCGCGCCGGTCATCGGCGGCGTGCTGTTTGCCGTTTTCACCTGTCTCTGCTATGTGACCGGCATTGCCGAGTTTGAATTTGACGACATTTTAAAGGAAGTCTGCATGGTGTTCTTCTTCACCTCGGTAGGCTTTCAGGCCAACCTCAAGGTGCTGAAAAGCGGCGGCAAATCGCTGATCCTCTTCTTGGGGCTGGTCGTTGCGCTGATTTTGTGCCAGAACTTCCTCGCCGTCGGGCTGGCGGATCTGCTGGGCATCTCGCCGCTGATCGGTCTGTGCACCGGTTCCATCCCGATGGTCGGCGGCCACGGCACGGCGGGCGCGTTCGGCCCCGTCCTCGAGGACTTCGGCGTTGCGGGCGCGACTACGCTCTGCACGGCGGCGGCCACCTACGGCCTGATTGCGGGCAGCGTCATGGGCGGCCCGACGGGCCGTCTGCTCATTGAGCGCCGCAAGCTGCTGGACACCGTTGTGCCCGAGGACGACAGCCTGCTGGTGGAGGAAGAAATCAAGCACGAGCGCCACACCAGCATGTACCCGGCTGCTGTGTTCCAGCTGATTATCGCCATCGGCATCGGCACGTTCATCTCCAAGGCGCTGGCCATGACCGGGCTGACGTTCCCCATTTATATCGGCGCGATGATCGCCGCGGCGTGTATGCGCAACATCGGCGAATTCACCCACAAATTCACGACCCACATGGGCGAGATCAACGACATCGGCGGCATCAGCCTGTCACTGTTCCTGGGCATTGCCATGATCACGCTGAAGCTGTGGCAGCTGGCCGCGCTGGCGCTGCCGCTCATCATCCTGCTGGCGGGCCAGACGCTGCTGATTTTCCTGTTCACCTACTTTGTGATTTTCAACATCATGGGCCGCGACTATGACGCTGCGGTCATTGCGGCGGGCGTCTGCGGCTTTGGCATGGGCGCAACGCCCAACGCCATGGCCAACATGCAGGCCCTGTGCGAAAAGTATGCCCCGTCGGTCAAGGCGTATCTGCTGATCCCGCTGGTAGGCAGTCTGTTTGCGGACTTCCTCAACAGTCTGGTCATCACCTTCTTTATCAACTTTATCTAATTGGGAGGTCTTTCTGATGTTCCGCAAGCTGCGCGAGGCGCTGAAAAAGCAGCGCTACCGTGTCCACAGTGACGACGTTGCCCTGCCCGAGGTCCACACCGGCCAGGTCGCCCACAGCGACGCCCCCGAGACCCCGGAGAAGCACAAGTCCATCAACTATGAAAACGTCGCCATCCCGGAGGTTCATATTCCAAAGAAGAAGCCCTGAAGCCTTCTCCCCCTGGGGGAGAAGGTGGCCCCGCAGGGCCGGATGAGGGGAGAGCTTGCGCGGTTGCCCGCAAACGGGTTGCCACAGAGGGTTCGGCCCTCATCAGTCACCTTCGGTGACAGCTTCCCCCGATGGGGAAGCCTTTTTGTACAGCAAAACGCCCCTGACCGAACGGTCAGGGGCGTTTTGCCCGTAATGTTAGTCGAGGAAGTTCTCGTTGAGGGTGACACCGAAGTCGTGGGCGATGGCGCGCAGGTCATCGTCGGTGATGGTCTGGCGGATCAGGCCGCCGCCCATGGACAGGACCTTGACGTAGATCTCGGCACTCTTTTCAATCGTGTGGGCGAGGCCGAAGGTGATGTCAAAGTCAGGGCCGGAGGCAAACAGGCCGTGCTGTGCCCAGATAGCGGCCTGATAGGTTTTCATCTTCTCGGAGGTTGCCATGGCGATGTCCGCGCCGCCCGGGACCATCCAGGGGCAGACGCCAACACCCTCGGGGAAAACGACGGGGCACTCGGTAGCGCTCTGCCACAGAGCGCGGGAGAAGTCACGGTCCGTCAGCGGCAGGATGTAGGTCAGCGCAATGACGTTGGTGGCGTGGCAGTGATAAATAACGCGGTTCGCGCCGTTGGTAGCGGCCTTGCGGACGCTGTGGTTCATGAAATGGCTGGGGAACTCGGACGTCGGGCGAGCGCCGTCGGCCAGACCCCAGACGATGCGCCAGCTGTCGCCCTTGTCGTTGATCTCCACAATGCCGATGCTGTGGACAGGGTCCGGCTCCACGTTGCGGAAGAATTTGCCCGAACCGGTGGTGATGAAATACTCGCCAGCCAGATTGTCTGCCTGCACCCCCATGTTCACCCACTCCCGGGGCTGCGGATCAAAGAAGGGGCGGCACTGTGCCACTTCCTCCTCCTTCATGCGGTAGGTCAGGTTGCCGCCGTTGCGCTCGTGCCAGCCCTGCAGCCAGCCATCGTTGCACATGCGGATAAAGCCCTTGACGCAGGGAATTTCATAAATCGTAGACATAATTTCTGCTCCTTTATATCGTTGTGTTGGCTTCCCCCTCCGGGGGAAGCTGTCAGTGGCCCCGACCACTGACGGATGAGGGCAAAGCTGCCGACAGCAGCCCGTTACCGGGCAATTGCCGCAAGGCCGCCCCTCATCCGGTCTCGGGCGGGGCCTCGGCCACCTTCCCCCAAGGGGAAAGGCATCCCGAAATCAGCGCGTGATCACATCCACCGGCACGTTGAAGATCTCGGCAACCTTCAAAATCGTGTCGATGTGGTGGCCGGTGGCGGCGGCCATGTGGTGGGTGGGGCCGGCCTCGCTCCAGCGGTTGACGAACTCGCGGGCACCGCAGCTGAAGCGGGTGCGCATGTTCGTGTCACCGAAGGTGAAGATCGGGCCGGGCTCGTTGACGCCCTCGGCCACGACAAACTTGAAGTGGCCGTCCTTGTCCTGCGTGATGGCCAGATAGGTCACATCGCCCACCGGCGGGTAGAACTGGGTCAGGTAGCCGCCGCCGGTCTTGCCGTGGAACACGGGCACGATCTTCATGGTCGGCTTTCTGGCCGTGGAGATGTCGGCGTCGCCGGAGCCGGAGTGGCCGATGATGCAGATGTCCTCATTGAAGTCGATGGAGTACATCTCGCTCAGCTGGCCGCAGCCCGCAATGGTCTTGAGGATGGACATGGCCATCGCGACCTTGATGTCGCCCTCGACGGCGCAGGCCGTGCCCTGCTTGATGAGCATCGAGAACGCGGGGATCAGCATCGAGTCCAGCTTACCGGCCACGCCCTTGGCGAAGCCGTCGTAGTGGCTGGCAACGAAGGCGATCTTCTCGTCCCTGACCCACTGCTCAAATGCGACAACGTAGCGGGCCATATCCCAGACCTTCTCCACCGTGCCGCCGCCCTCAATATCGAAGGTGTCCAGAATGTCCTGCGCCTTGGCGCGGATGGCGTCCTCGTCGGTGATGTTGTCGGCGATGGCCCACATCTTCTCCCAGTCAAACTGCTTGGTGTAGAGCCACATACGGTTGTACAGGTTCGTCTCGTCGATGTACAGATCCATCATGCCGGGGTACGGGCGGCCGATCTGCGCAAGGTTCGTATCACGGAAGCGGCGGCGCACCTGCGCGGCCTTGCACCAGTCGTTGATTTCGGCCTGCACGGCGGGGTCACCGCCCTCGACAACGCCGGTGATGACGGCGTGGCGCTTACCGGCGCGCTCCAGGTCAGCGACCATCTCGCCGACAGCGCCGCAGGCGTACAACTCACCCAGCCAGGTGGGGGTGTCGGTGTTGGCGTAGTCGGGGGCCTTCTTCTTCTGCACGTTGACGAGGACGACGGGCACGTCGAGGTCGCGCACGGCGGGCAGCATATTGTAAGAGGTAGCGTAGGTCAGCAGCTGCAGAATGACAAGGTCAACGTCGGCGGCGCGGAACTTATCGCCCGCGGCCATGGACTGCTCCTTGGTGGTGACGATGCCGCCGTCGATGACATCGACGGTGTCGGGCAGCGTCTTTTTGAAGGCGGCGTACTGGCCCTCAAACTCAGGGACCAGCGTGGGGAACTGCGGCAGGTAAGCGCCCAGCGCAATGGCGAACACGCCAACGCGGGCTTTGGTTTCGACTAACATGGTGGGACCTCCTGTATATGGATTTGTTGTGATGTGCGTGTAGGGGAGGGATTTATCCCTCCCGGGAAGTATACGGTGTCGGGCGCGGGCACGGGAGGTTCAAGACCCTCCCCTACAAACCAGGGTGAACGGCAGGCTGGCGGCGGCATGAGGGCATGCCGCCCTACGGTTGGATGTAGGGCGGGGTGCCCCCACCCCGCCGGGTCGTTTACTCCGGCTGATACTCTTTAATTTCAAAGCTGCGCCGGATGGCGGCGCGGGCCTCGGCCAGGTCGGCAAAATCGCCGCTGTGGATGAACTGCACCATCAGGTTGCCCAGCGCTGTGCCCTCGGTGGGGCCCGCAAACACGGTCAGGCCGGTGGCGTTGGCGGTCTGCTGGTTCAGGTAGCCGTCCTGGCTGCCGCCGCCGACGATGTTCAGGCTTGTGTAGGTCTTGCCGGTCAGGCTTTG
>ERZ836939.767-NODE-767-length-41672-cov-14.974986_pt1 | contig 41672 bp, 38 predicted proteins | sample MGYA00519912_ERZ836939 | MGnify/ENA primary metagenome ERZ836939 (study PRJEB31850, sample SAMEA3708810) | human gut metagenome | biome: human gut; feature: human-associated habitat; material: faeces | place: China | collected 2014 ...
AATCACCGGGAGAATAAAGGGGGCCGCCTGCGGGCGGCGTACATATCCTCTTTTAGCAGCTTTGCGGAGCAATGCGCCTGTTACCCGTATATTTTCCCCACAATCTTTCCGCGTGCTGCGGCGGGCAGGAGCTTGCACAAAAGACTCAGGAATTTATACTGCGCACCGGCAACATAAACGACTGCCGGTTTCTTTTTCTCCACAATACCGGCGATGTACCGTCCGATGCGTGCCGGGTCCATGCCGTTTTGCTCGTCATGCTCCATCTGACTGACGCTCCGGGAGATGCGCCCGCCGTATTCATCGTCGCCGAGAATGCTTTTCTGACGTGCTTTTGTAAATCCGGTGCAGATGTCACCCAATTCTACGACGGTAATATGGATGCCGTAGGGCTTGACTTCGTTTGCCAGAGCGTAAGAGTAAGAGGAAACGGCAGCTTTGCTTGCAGAGTAGAAGGTCTGGAACGGAATGTGTGCTACGGCGGCAACGGAGCTGATGTTCACAATATGCCCCTTCCCTTGATGGCGCATGAAGGGGAGAACCGCTTTATTTACAGTGACTGTCCCGAAAAAGTTCACATCGAACTGTGCTTTGGCTTGCTCCAAGGACGTAAACTCCACCGCACCGGAAATGCCAAAGCCTGCACAGTTGATCACTGCATCGATTTTAGTTTCTTTTTGGATGACCTGCTGCACAGCGGCGTTGACCGCATCTTCATCGGTCACATCGACAGACAGATGGGTGACACCCTCCATAGGGATATTCCTGCGGCTGAACTCATAAACGATGCAGCCATTCTCTTTCAGAGCGGATGCCGTGCACCGTCCGATGCCGGAGCTTCCTCCGGTAACAATGACGACCTTGTTGGTTTCTCCTGCCATGACTATCCTCCTGAAAATGTTGATCTGGTTCGAGTATACCGCATGGCAGAACGGCTGTCTATAGGGAAAGCGTCCCACCCGACTTACTTCAGGCCGACGAACAAAAAACACCGGCCACACATGCTGTGCAGCCGGTGTTCCTGTACGCGCAGCCGGTTACCAATAAAACCGGTGGAAAAGATAGAAAACCTATGGTAAAATGAAAGCGTTCTCAGGCTTTTTCATTTGCTGCCTGCATGGAAGCGGTGAGCTTCTTTGCGGCAAAGACGAGGAGAACGGCAGCAGCGGCCAGAATAGCGGAACCGATATAACCGGCCACATAAGAACCGGTGCTGTCGTAGAAGCTGGCACTGATCTTGGGGCCTACAAAGGCACCGATGCCGTAGCCGATAAAGATAAGGCCGTAGTTCCGGTTGTAGAACATGGAACCAAACACCGTCTTGACGATGGGGGCAAATACCACCAGCAGACCGCCAAAAGAGAAACCCACAAGGCAGATGCAGACGATGAAGTAGGGCAGGCTTTTTGCGACCGTCAGCATACACATGGACAGGCCGTTGAGCACCAGAACAAGGATTAGAGAATTCCAGCCCTTGAGCCTATCGTAGATAAAGCCGAAGCTGATGCGGCCGCACATATTGGCAAGGGTCATAATGCTGACGCACATGGCAGCTGTCATGGCAGACTGACCGATCTGATTCTGTGCAATGGGAGAGGTAGCACTGACCATCATGGTACCGGCGGCATTTGCAAAAATGAACATGATCAGCATTACCCAGAACACCGGGGTCTTGACCATTTCCGGAATGTTGTAGTTCTTGGCGTGGAGCTCCTTTGCCTGGGTTGCGGTGGGCTTCCAGCCTTCGGGGATCCAGCCCTCCGGGCAGGGGACGATCATCCATGCCACAGCACCTACGCCGATAAGGAAGATGACGGCCAGAATGCGGCAGGCCATCTGGGCACCGTAGGTGCTGATGAGCCACTGGGCAATCGGCGACATGATGAAGGGACCGCAGGAGGCACCAGCCTGCACAAGGCCGGAGATCGAGCCGCTCTTATCCGGGAACCATTTCAGCGCAGTGGGCAGGCAGGCGGGGTAAATGGTGCCTGCACCTGCACCTGCCATGACGCCGTAGAACAGATACAACTGCGGAATGGAAGAAGCAAAACCGGTGAGGAACCAGCCTGCTGCAAAGAAGGAGAGGCCCAGATAGATGGCCACCCGAGGCTGGAGTTTTTCTGCCAGCAGTCCGCCGACAAAGCCCATGGCGCAGTAGACGAACATATAAATGGTGTATGCCATGCTGAAGTCGGCGCTGCTCCATCCGAACTGGCTGGTAAGCGGCAGGGCGAACAGGCTGAAGAAGGCAGTGGCGGAGGTAAACAGGCTCTGGATCCAGACACCTGCAAACACACGCCAGCGTGTCATTTTTGTGATCTTCATTGGTATTCTCCCTTACTGCTGCAGCGTGCCGAGGTCCAGACCCAGATCACGACCACTGAACTTACCGGCAGCACGGCTGGTGCCCAGCCAGTAGACCATATCGGAGATGTCTTCCACCTCAAGGAAAGGCACGCCTTCGTACATTTCCTGCCAGTTTTTGAAGTCCTTGCCGGTCAGGTCGTTGATGAACTTGACGTAGCTCTCGGTCTCGCACATGGGGGTCTTGACCTTGGTGGGGCAGACATCGTTGACCACGATGCCGGTGCCCTTTAGCTCTTGTGCCAGCGTTTTGGTCAGACCACGCACGCCCCACTTTGCCATGCAGTAGGTGGCAAGCTGCGGCGTGCCGTACATGCCGGAGGTGGAAGAAATGTTGATGATGCGTCCAAAGCCCTGCTTGCGCATATAGAGTGCAGCGTACTTATCCGTGCGCCAGGTGCCGATCAGGTCGATGTTGATGACCTTTTCCACCTGTGCGTCGGTCAGCTCCCAAGTATAGCCAAAGTTGATGACGCCAGCGTTGGCAATGACCACATCCAAACGACCAAAGGTCTCCCATGCCTTTGCAAAAAGATTCTGCATATCCTCGTCCGAGCAGATATTGCACTTGACAGCCAGTGCCTTTGCACCGGCGGCTTCGATCTCTGCCACGGTCGCCTTGAAGGTTTCGCCTTCGGGATCCTGCATATCTGCCAGAACAACATCAAAACCGTTCTGTGCATACTTCAGGGCGTGTGCCTTGCCCTGACCCATTGCGCCGCCCGTGATCAAAACTACTTTTCGTTCCATTTGTATTTCCTCCAGTTTCCTTTTTTGTTCGTTATTTTTCAAACGAATTGTCGTTGTTCCTAGTATAGGGCTTTCGTTTGATGAAAACAAACGGAACGTATTTATGAAATTCATCAACATTTTTTATTGAATTGAGGAGTGTTACTTCGTGAATTTGGATCATCTGCGCTATTTTGAAGTTCTGGCTCAACTGGAACATTACGGCAAAGCAGCGGAAAAGCTTCATATCAGTCAGCCCAATCTGACCTATGCGGTCTCGCAGATCGAGCAGGAGCTGGGCGCTCCGCTGTTTGAAAAAGCCGGACGCAGCATCCGCCTGACACGCTATGGACACGAATTTCTTCGTGTCGTCAAAAGCTCGCTGGATGTTCTGGACAGCGGAACACGGGCTGTACGGGAAGCCAGTCAGAATGGGGGACTGATTCTGCTGGGAAGTATCCGCACCTTGGGAACAACGCTTGTTCCCGACCTGATGCGGAATTTTCAGGCGCAGACAGATTTTGATGTCCGCTTTCAGCTCCGCAGCGAGAACGGATTCAGCGCAAGTCTGCTCAAAGCCGTAGAGGAAAAACGGTTGGATTTTTGCTTCACGTCCTCACCGGGCAACGCCGCCGTTTTTGAGTCCTTTTCCTTTCATCGGAAGCCCTTTGTGGTGATCACCCCTTTGGGGCACCCACTGAGCAGCAGGCAGAGCGTGGCATTGCAGGACACCCTGCCATATCCGCAGATCTGTTTTGCATCCTGCTCCGGTCTGCGCAAAAATGTGGATGCGCTTTTCAGCCAGATCCATGCAGCACCAACGGTTGCTATGGAAACGGAGGAGGACGCTGTCATTGCAGGGCTGGTGGCATCCGGCTTTGGAATCGCCGTGCTACCGGATGATCCGCTGTTCCAAAGCCTTCCATTGACGGTTTTGCCTCTTACTTCCCCGGACCCTGGGCGCATGGCCTATCTGTCCCGCCGCCGTGGAATCTGTCTGCCGGACGCTGCCGAACAATTCTGGCAGTTTTGTCAGAAGCAGCTTGTCCGGTGAGCCGGAGATGCTGAGCGAATGGAACGGTTTTCTACATCGCTGTATTCTTGCTATGAATGTCTTTTGTCGGTATATTGCAAAGAGGACCTCTGCAACACCGAAAACGGACGGATAATCGTGGAGTTGTATCTAGGCAAGCAGGAACATCACGTTTCGAGGATCTTATATTAAACAGGGCAGCAGCCCTATAAAAAGTGACAGCGTTTCAACTTGAAATGCTGTCACTCTTTTTTGTTGTCGAAATCATATATGAAATAGCCGTTCCATCTTGAAAACAGTGTAATGATTTATTATAATAATATAAAAAGTTGTACTATGTGCAAAGGAGGGCTGAAGTATGGCAGCGAAGCGCACTTATCTGGCAATCGACCTGAAAAGTTTCTATGCCTCGGTGGAGTGCGTAGACCGTCATCTGGACCCCCTGACCACCAATCTGGTGGTGGCGGACGCCTCCCGCACCGAAAAGACCATCTGCCTTGCGGTGTCGCCGTCCTTAAAAGCTTACAGGATACCCGGCAGAGCACGGCTGTTTGAAGCCGTTCAGCGGGTCCGGGAAGTCAACGCCCAGCGGCTGCAGACTGCCATCCGGCAGAAAAAAGCAGTCCGGGGAGAGGACGGCAAGTACCACTTTGCCAGAACCTCTTTTGATGCCAACGCCCTGAACGCAGACCCTGCGCTGGGCTTGAGCTACATCGTTGCGCCGCCCCGGATGCAGCGGTATCTGGACGTGTCCACCCAGATCTACAAGACCTACCTCAAATATGTGTCCCCGGCAGATATCTACCCCTACTCCATCGACGAGGTTTTTATCGATGTGACAGGCTATCTGCCCTATTACCAGATGAGCGCCCATGAGCTTGCCATGACCATGGTGCGGGAGGTGCTGTACAACACCGGCATCACCGCAACGGCAGGCATCGGCACCAACCTCTACCTTGCAAAGCTGGCCATGGACATCGTGGCCAAGCACATCCCGGCAGACAAAGATGGTGTCCGCATTGCAGAGCTGGACGAGCAGTCCTACCGGTATCTGCTGTGGAACCATCGCCCGCTGACGGATTTCTGGATGACCGGTCCCGGCACGGTCAAGCGGCTGGAAGCCCACGGCATTTATACGATGGGGGACTTGGCACGGTTTTCAATCTATGGGGAAAAGCGGCTGTATGAAATTTTTGGCGTGGATGCAGAAATCCTCATCGACCACGCATGGGGTTATGAGCCCTGCGGCATGGCCGAGATCAAAAGCTACAAGCCCAGCACCAACAGCATCAGCGAGGGGCAGGTGCTGACCTGCCCTTACCCCAACGACAAAGCAAAGCTCATCGTCCGGGAGATGGCAGAGATTCTGATGTTCCGGCTCACGGAAAAGAAACTGGTGACGGAATCCATCACCTTGGAGATAGGCTACGACCGGGAGAATGTGGACAAGGGCGACTACCGTGGTCTGACCCAGACCGACCGCTACGGCAGAGTTATCCCCAAGGCAGCCCACGGCACCGTCCGGTTTGATGCTCCCACCAATCTGGGCAGCACCATCATCAACGAAAGCGCAAAGCTGTTTGAGCGCATCACCGACCCGGCGCTGACGGTGCGGCGCATTACCATCAATGCCAACAAGGTCACGCCGGACGAGGGCATCTATCAGGTGGATTTTTTCACGGACACCAAGAAGCTGGAAAAGGAGAAAAAACTCCAGCAAGCGATGCTGGGCATCAAGAACAAGTACGGCAAAAACGCCGTGCTGAAAGCCAGCAGTTACGAGGAAGGTGCCACAATGCGCCAGCGCAATGCGCAGATCGGCGGGCACAGCGCGGGAGGTTCGGCAGGAGGTTCGGATGGAAAACTACAAAAATAGCAAGATCGGACGGGAAACCGCCCAAAAGTACGGGGACATCATAGAGATGGAACGCCCCCAGACCGAAGAATCTCTCCGCAAGCACCCCCGCATGACCCTTCAGAACCGTGCCAAAATTTTCTCGCCCTTCTCTCCGCTACGAGGCTACGACGAGCAGCTTGCCGCAGAAAAGCAGCGCACTGAGCGTGTGCCCAAGCGCATTCTGACCGAGGAAGAAATGTCGGCCCTGTCCGATCGGCTGATGCAGGTTACCAAGGGTATGACCATCACGGTGCGGTACTTCAAGGAGGATACCGCCCACCCGGAGATCCCGGCGGTGGGCAATTACCTCACCCTGACCGGAAAAGCAGACCGCATCGACCCGGTGTTCCGCACCTTGCAGGTGGGCGACACCGTGGTGCCCTTTGAAGATCTGGTGGAGGTCAGCGGGGAAGGTATCATGGACATTGATGTGTATCTGGGCATCGGGGAAGAATGAGATGACAAAAAATGCTGAAAGTGAGTTTTATGGGACATCACCTTTGGTAAAATGACCTCAGAAGAAGCAAAACACACTTCAGACGGAGGAAAATACAATGGCAAACGATGATTACGGCTATTTCGGCAAAGGCGACACGGGCTATGCCCAGTACATGACGGCTTTCAACCGCAACTTTGGCGGTTCGTTTGGCGGCGGTGGCGGTGGGAACCACAACAATGGCGGCAGCGGGGGAGATGGCAGCGGCTGCGGCTGCCTCATCGCCATTGCGGTGGTGGTCGTGCTGGTGCTCCTCGGTATGGGGAGCTGAGGGTATCCCCACAGTATAGGGATGCTTACGGCAAATGGCAGAAAGAAAACTTTATAAAAAAATACTTGACCCTGACGTTGCGTCATAGCGTATACTGAGCTTGTCGCAAGGGAGGAAAACGAAATGATGACTGTCAAGGAAGTGAGCAATCTGACCGGGGTGAGCATTCGGACGCTGCAATATTACGATAAAATCGGTCTGCTGCATCCGGCGCATCGAACGCAGGCGGGATATCGCCTGTATGATGATGCTGCACTGGAACGATTGCAACAGATCTTGCTGTTCCGCGAACTGGAATTTTCACTGGAGGATATCCGAAAAATTCTGAAAAACCCGGAGTTTGACCGGGAAAAGGCACTGGAACAGCAGATCACATTGCTGACCCTGAAAAAACAGCATCTGGAAAAGTTGATCGCTCTTGCGGAGAAGATTCGGACAACAGGAGGAAACGTTATGGACTTCAACGCATTTGACACACAGAAGATCAAGGAATACGCAGAACGCGCAAAGAAAGAGTGGGGCGAAACTACAGAGTATCAGGAATTTGAGGCAAAAAATGCCCGGCGGACGCAGAAGGAATCTGGCAGCATCAACGAGCAGTTGATGGGGCTCGTAGCGGCATTCGGAACGCTGCAAACCAGAGGACCGGCAGACCCAGCAGTACAGGCACAGGTGAAAAAGCTGCAGGACTTTATCACCGAGAATTACTATACCTGCACGAAGCCCATTTTGTATCAACTTGGACAGATGTACGGTGCTGGCGGCGAATTTACGGAGAACATCAACGCTGCCGGGGGAGAGGGCGCGGCAGAATTTGCTCAGAAAGCCATTGAAATTTATTGCCGATAAGCCCAAAGTCGGTGGCAGTCTACGCCTACTGCAACTTGCATGGTCTGTGGATGACGAAGCTGTAAGAAATAAATGGGCTCCTGCCAGTGGTTAAACGCTTGCAGGAGCCTGTTTTGTCGTGCAGCCAGAGGGATGATGCAGCGCTGAAAATGTTCTGCTTGACCTTGTGCAGAGGAGGAAGTATTATACTCGCAAGAAACTAACTTCCGAGTATATTTTGATGCAACTACGCTTTGAGGAGGAAATACCATGCGTTCCGAACAAATCAAAAACCAACTGGAAATCGTGCAGGGAGACATTACCAAGCTGGACTGTGACTGCATCGTGAATGCAGCCAACCGCAGCCTGCTGGGCGGCGGTGGCATTGCCGAAGCCTTTTACGGGATGCCACAGAAACTGCGGGCAGAGACCTTGAAGCGCCTGCCGGAGGATCTGCGGGCGGCCCCTTTTCGTGCAGGTGCTTTTCTGCAAGGGGAAAGCGTGGTATACTGAGGGCGGAAAATCGTTATTTAGCAAGGTAAAGATATATGCTTCATTTAGAAAAAGTAAATGGTAATAATGTCTGGGATATCCTGAAACTGACGGTATCGAAATCGCAGAAGAACTTCGTTGCCACCAATGAGATCAGCATCATTGAAGCGTATACTGCAATTACGGGAAACGGTCATGCATTCCCGTTTGGTATATATGATGAGGATAAGCCTGTAGGCTTCCTGATGATTGGTTTTGATGTTGATGATTATTGGACGGATGCACCTGAAATTGCAAAGGGAAACTATAATCTGTGGCGTCTTATGATCGATAAGGCATATCAAAACAGAGGGTACGGAAAAGAAGCGGTCAGCCTTGCATTAGAGTTCATAAAATCTATGCCTTGTGGAGAAGCGGAATACTGTTGGCTATCATATGAACCCGATAATGCAGTTGCCCGTCAGATGTATCGCTCTTTCGGTTTCGAAGAAACCGGTGAAATGGACGGCGAAGAACTGATCGCTGTTCTGAGACTGCAATTAACAACTTCAAGTTTTTGAAACTGAGAAATAGGAAGTTGTGGAGGTAATTATCAATGAGAAATATTTACGATAATAGTGAATTTTTTGCCGCATATGCGGAAATGGGAAGAAGCAAAGATGGTCTGAAAGCTGCTGGAGAGTGGCATCAGTTGCAACCGTTATTCCCTAAATTACAGGGAAAAAAAGTTTTGGATTTAGGATGTGGTTACGGTTGGCATTGCAAATATGCCGCACAAATGGGAGCTACTGAAATTCTTGGTATTGATAGTAGTCAAAAAATGATTGCAAAAGCAGTAGCTGATAACTCTGATGACAAAATCAAGTATAAAGTTTGCGGTGTTGAAGAATACATTTATCCTGAAAATACTTATGACCTAGTTGTTTCTAACCTGGTACTGCACTATATCGAAAATTTAGCTAATGTTTATCAAAAGGTGTATTGCACATTAAAAGTAGGTGGGTATTTCCTATTCAATATTGAACATCCGACTTTCACCGCAGGTGTTAATGAGGATTGGATTTATGATGAAAATGGGAAACCTAAATATTGGCCAATCGACAATTACTATTACCCAGGCGAAAGAGAAACCAATTTTCTTGGTCAACGAGTAATTAAACAGCACCACACATTAACGCAGATATTGAATCCACTTATAAAATGTGGTTTTCAAATTGAGGCTATTGAGGAAGCAATGCCTCCGGCAGATATAATGGTCTCATAAATTAAGACACTTTTTCGGACAATTTTTAATGAATCTGATATACTAAAATCAATACGAAAGAGAGGATTCATTACTATGTCCAGACAAAGAAGAAGTTTTAGCGCCAAATTTAAATCAGACCTTGTGATTGAACTGTTAAAGGGTGAGAAAGATCTCAATACCCTTGCCGCGGAAAATAACATCCAGCCAAACCTGTTGCGGAACTGGAAAAAAGAGTTCCTTAACAATGCTTCCCTTGTGTTCGATGACAAGCGTGAGGAAAACCTCAAAGAGAAACTTGCCGAAGAACGGAAAGAGAAAGCGGCGTATGCTAAGAAAGTCGGTCAGTTAACCATGCAGGTGGACTGGCTCAAAAAAAAATCTGAAGAAATTTGCGGACCTGACTACGAGAGTAAATTTAGTCCAAAACCTTTTGACGACTAAAGAACTCCCCGCTTCTGTTGGTGCCCGGCTTCTTGGTATTAATCGTACCAGCATTTATTATAAAAGCACGCCTGTTTCTGAAGAAGAATTGGCCTGTAAGGAGATCATTGACCATCTGCATACAGATAATCCCACCTGGGGTGCCAGGCAAATGTCTGCGCAGCTGAAAGCCCGTGGATATCAGGTCGGCCGACGCAAAGCAAGGCGTTATATGAATGAGATGGACATTTATCCCATTTATCCGAAAATGAATCTTTCTAAGCGGATGCAGCAGGCCAAGGTATGTCCCTATCTCCTGCGTAATGCGGTGATAGACAGGCCAAACCAGGCATGGTCCATTGATATTACCTATGTTCCCATTCGGAGAGGGTTCCTGTATCTGACAGCCGTGATCGACTGGTACAGCCGCTGTATTGTCGGTTGGGAAGTAGATGATACTCTTGATACAAGGATGGTGATCAACGCCCTGAAAAAGGCCTTCAAAGTAGCGAAACCGCAGATCCTGAATTCTGACCAGGGATGTCAATTCACAAGTCAGCAATACATTGACTTCGTAAAGGAAAATGGGATCCGCCAGAGCATGGACGGGAAAAGCAGGTGGGCAGATAACATCATGATTGAGCGCTGGTTCCGCAGCTTCAAGTATGAAGAAGCTTATCTGACGCAATATAACAACATCCGTGAGGCAAGGAGTGCCATCGGGAAGTATATCCATACTTACAACTTTGAGCGCCGTCATTCCGCACTCGACTACCAGACACCGGCTGAATGCTACTATCCGGCAATGTTGTTGCCATATGTAGCTTAGCATATATGGGAATGGGAGTATTCCACCGTCCTATACCTCATCCCTGTAACTTATCCACCGTATCAGTTCATTATAAAAATCTTAGATTTTTGTCTTGACAACTGAGCCACTATATGCTGCTTCTTTCAACACGGTACTTTCATTGTAGGCATCATAGGATATCTTTTCTATTCTGCCAAGACCATTATCATCAATGCTCAGATCAAACTTTGCCCCGAATTCTACCGGTGACTTTGTTTTTCCTCTGACAATCGGTCTAATCCATGGCTGTGCAATGCTGACAATGCGGTTGTCTACGCTATGAGTCTTGTTCTGGTACATGTATTGCTGTTGCTCATACAGTTTATAGATTGTCAGCAGAAGAGTGCTCTCTTTCGATGTCGGTGCATAACCGTCCTGCATGAAATTTTCGAGGTATCCGATATCTCGTCTGATGAATGCCAACTGTTTACGAATCGTTGCTCTGATCTTCTTAGTGCTGCGCTTTTTTGCTTTTGCAAGTGCAAGATAATTTTTTCTTGCTATCCTGCGGTACATGCGGGGTCTGGAAAATCCATATGTTTTGCAGAAGCGTATGATAATCGTTTCCAGTTTTTCCCTTGCTTCATTCAGCAGGGAAAAATCCTGTGGATATCGGATGTTAGATGGAGCACAGGTGGCATCAAGCATCAGGGTTCCTTTATTTTCAGGGAACTGTTCCTGCTTTGTATCCTGCCCATTACCTTCTCCTCCTGAAGATGGATTGTTATGATCATCATCCTTTTTGTCACTGGATTCCTTTTCTTTGACTGCATCCAGCATATATTCATTCGCTTCCATGATAACATCCATTTTCAGACGTTTACGGAACAGGACTAAGGTACTTGCATCAATTGGCGGTTCTTCCTGATAACCTGGAAGCCCAATGAAATACTGGTAATACGGATTTTCTGTCAGTTGTTCAACGAGTTCTCTGTCAGAATACTGATATTTCGTTTGGATGATCAATGAGCCAAGAGCAAGACGTAATGGCTTGGCTACCCGGCCATTCTTTCCTTTGAACAGGCGGGAATATTTCTTTTCAAAGACTTCCCATGGAATAGCATCTGCCATTTTTACCCATCTGTTTTCAGGGTTCATGCGAAGTCCTATTGGCTGATTGAAATCCAAGAAGTTGCTTTGTGTATTATCAGTATATTTGTACATTATTTTCCGCTCCGTAAATGGTATTTTTCTATTGAAAACTGCACGAAAAAAGATTTAAGATCTGTTAAAACCGTGCACTTTATTATACCATCTTTGAGCAGAAAATACAGTAAAATCAATAGTTTTAAGCTGATTTTCTTTTAATCGGCAGACACTAATTACCTGAGGATTCTCAAGTACCTTTTCCAGTTTTCTTCGCTCCGCTTCGGTCGGGTCAGACCAACCGTCCCCCGGACGGTTTTCCCCTTCATCTGCAATATACTTAATAAGAGCAAGTATATCCTGATCTGTCTCCGCTCCGCTTCAGTCCGCGCAAGACCGAAGTCCACCGGACTTCGTGCGCCCTTCCCAGTTAATCATATTTTCAAGACCGCCATGAGCCTGTGCAACAGAAATAAACTCTCCCTTACTCATGCCTTTTTCTTTCATATCAATAAACTGATATTTAATGCCACGCTCCTTGAAGAAGCGTTCTACTTTCCTTGTATCATTACATTTCTTTGTTCCAAATATCTGTATATTCATCTTCGTATTCCTCGTATAAATGATTATTTAGAAGAGATGGCAAAAGCCCTCTACGACTATTGGTTTGTACAGTTTGATTTTCCGAATGAAAACGGTAAACCATATAAGTCCTCTGTCGGTAAAATGGTAAATGCAAATGGTCACATTATTCCAGAAGGCTGGACATTTTGTAAAGTACAAGATATTATTTCAAATATTTGCACTGGTTTGAATCCAAGAGATAATTTTAAACTAGGGACCTCTTAAATTGGCAGGCTAAAAATTAAATTTACCTTTCAAAGCTGCTTTCAAGATTTTCTTCTTGACAAACAACACATATACCTATATTATAGATGTTAGAAAGAAACGAAGTTTACTATCGTACAGCTATTGCTCATGCGGCTTGCTCGTTTCTTTTTTTGTTCTTACCAAATCATATAGATAAAGTTTTCCATCTGCAGCACATCTTACAAGCATTCTTGTTGAAAAAATGTTATAACGCTCCAGATTTCCATCTTCATCATAAACCGGTATTCCAAATCTTGTATTATAACGATACCATCCAAATTGTGCCTTTGCTCCATGTTTATTGTTATAATCAGGATACTGTGCCTTTTCAGAAGCAATCTGGATTAGTTCACCAATAGCAGGCGTAATGTTTGCCTTCGCTTTCATAATTAGCACCTTTTAATCCCTTTGTATCATTTGAATGACTGAACTCATCCGGAAAATCAGAACCGATATATATTTTCTCTGAGGTTTCGGATATTTCAAAGTATTCTCCAATATATTCTTTCAGATACTGCTCTACTTCATTCCAATCTATCCCCCTCCTCGACTTAAATCTTATATCATTAATAAGGGCTATTTTTGAACCATCCAAATCCGTAATAATACTGACACTTTTGTTCATATTTCTCGTCCTTTCCTCTTCGTATCAGACATCTTTCGACATCTGATACGATTTTACCATAAGTGCCACAATTATACTATGAATTTTTCTGCTTCTCCTTCGCTTTCTGTTCTTGGATTATTTCGTGTAAATTTGTGTTGCATAGCTTATAGAGACTGGTATCTTTACTAATCTGATTATCGAATGGAATAACCACATTACCGCACTTTAACGGTCCCATACCGGACTGGCTGTTTGTTACGAATCTAAGCTGTGCATCCGACACTCCAATTACCTCTGCCATCTTTGAACTATCAGTATTCGCCTGTTTAAGAAGTGCCACAAACTCACTGTTTGCCAGCATTGTAGTTGCAGTGTAGTTCTGGCGAAGATCCACGACATTCTGCGTGATGCCTGTGCAAAGACCGCCCTGCTTTCTTACTTTCTTCCAAAGCTGCTGTAAATACTTCGCTGAATACTCGGAATTAAGCAAGACATGGAACTCGTCAATATAGAGCCAAGTTGCCTTATCCCTCTTTCCATTCTCCACAATTCTCTGCTGGATGAACTCCATCATAACAAGCATTGTGATAGGACTAAGCTCTGTTCCAAGGTCTCTGATACCATATACTACGAATCTGTTATCCACATCCACATTTGTCTGATGATTAAAAATGTTAAGTGAACCATCTACAAAAAGCTCAAGGGATAAAGCAATCTCCTTTGCCTCTTCCTCCGGCTGTGCCATAAGAATATCATAAAAGTCACTCATAACCGGAATATACTTCTCCCTGCTTCTTGCAATGTCGATATACATTTTTCTCACACATCGGTCAATGATGGAATTCTGACGGGAATTGAGACTGTCTCCGATACAATGCTCACAAAGACCAAGCATGAACTCACCTTTTTCCCTTACCCAGCCTTTTGTATCATTCTGGTCAAGATTCCATACATCCATGGCAAGAGGATTCACATAGTTGTCCGTGTAAGTGGACATATTGATGACCGTGCCGCCATAGGTTGTCGCAATATCAAAGTATTCGTTCATGGGGTCTATAATTATGATTTCATCATCGGTAGAAAGAAACACCTGCCCCATTGCAGCCTTACAGAAGAAGGATTTACCGGAACTCGGCACACCGAATACAAACCCATTTCCATTGATAAGCTTCTTTCGGTTTCCAATATTGATATTCTTACTTACCTGATTGATACCATAATATACACCACCCTCATCATTCAGCTCCTGCACATTAAATGGCATAAGCACCGCAAGGGACTGTGTGAGCATGGTTCTCATGGTTTCCACCTGTCTTACTCCAATCGGAAGTGCTGTATTGAGTGCTTCCCTCTGTTTCAGATAATGCACATCAATGGTACTATTGTTCATTCTGTACTTCCTCCGTTTCTTAAATTCTCGCCCTAACATACTCTAAATCTCCTGTATAGGGGGTATCCACCAGATACCAGTTACGGTCAATATCCATTTCCATCCGGGTTTTTACCCATTTGTCATCAACCTTGACTTCTAAGCATTCTCCACATTGGAATCCGGTATGTTCCCATAAATCTGATACCAGCAATCCATATCTGCCATTCTCACTGTTATAGCCCAGTCTGCCTTCAATCTTCTTTTCTTTATTTGCCATAGCCATCCCTCCCGATATACTACTTTGATTAGTGTTCAACTGCTTTTCTTTATCAAATGTTTCTCTTCTTTGTATCTCCGCTATTCTTTGATCTGCTATAGCCGATACTCTAACTGCTGAATACAGTATCAAATAACTTCCTGCAATCAGAATTATTACGAGGACTTCAATTAGCACTTTGCTCATACAATCTCTTCCTTTCAAAACAAAAAAGTAGGACTATATCAGCCAAACGGAATATCTCCGTGTTAAATGCTAATTTAGTCCTACCTAAATAAAATCTATTAAATTGTCACCTCACTTGGGTGCACGAACCACACTCAGGTCATGACTCCTGAATTGCTTGTGCTGTGTTTGAATTTCGGTTTGATTTGTCAGCGCTGCCCTACCTACCGATTAAAATGGTATAAAAATAAGGACTGAATTAGGCATAACCTCTTGATTTTACTGGGTTTCATCTAACTTGGTCCCATTATAACTCAAACACCATTCTCCCACTTATTCACCGCAGGTGCTGTCACGCCGAGATAAGATGCCATCTCTTCCTGTGTCATATTCTTTTCTTTTCGATACTTTCTGATTACCGTTCCAATTTGCATAAATCCTCATCCTCCATTTTTTATTTGCAAGGGCCTTTGCTTATTTATATCATAGCAAACAGAAGCGCTATGCACAATTGAAGGTCGGTTAACTTATCAGAATATTTATTAACCACCGAGAAAGAATCCCTTATGATTTTCTTTAGAATTTTCATAATTCTTTTCTTCTTTCGACATATTTTACTCACAAATATCCTTTATAATAAACTTATCAAATAAAAGAAGACAACGGTTGTATTTAAAACCTTATTTATGGCTGTTGGACTTCGCCTAACAATTACGTTTTAAAACGTTTACATATATTTTTCTCCTTTCTCAGGCTGGCACATTGGTGCCGGTCTTTTTTTATGTATTCTTACACCCATTTAGGGATATTTAACCTCTTCTATACAAAAATGCGTAGTACGCATTCTTAAATACACAAAAACAGAGAGATAATTACTTATCTCCCTGAAAATCAACGCTTTATCAGCGTTTCACAAAATATTCCTCATACCATACAAGGAAGGTATAAATTGTCCACACTTTTCTCCAATTGTCAGAGTTTCCATTCACATACTCATCAAAAATTGCGTTAATCTCGTCCACATTGAAGAATTTCTCTGCCATCTCACTGTGGAACTTCGCACGCACATCCTGATTATAACGATCATCTGCCATCCAAATTCGAATCGGCACAATAAATCCAAGTTTCTTACGGAAAGCAATCTCCTCAGGAAGAACCTTCGCGGCTGCAGTACGAAATGCCACCTTGTTCTGTTCATCATTGACTTTATATTTAGACGGCATTCTCGATGCAATATCAAAAATTCTCCGATCTGTCAGCGGCATACGGATCTCCAATCCCGCCGCCTCGCTCATCTTATCGACATTGAGGTAAATATCTCCCTCCAGCCAAATCTGAATATCGACATTGGACATTTTCGAAAGCGGATCTAATCCTTCCATCTCTTCATAAATCGGAGCCGCAACTTCAATCGGCAGCACATCCGGATCATAATGCTTCAAAATCTTTTGTTTCTCATCCTCTTTCATGATGTTCGTGTTTCCAACATAAAAATCCTTCAGATTCTCACCGTATCGCTCTGCATTGCGATACATATTATATCCCCCAAAGAACTCATCGGCTCCTTCACCGGAGTAGCAGATCTTCGTATGCTCTGCTGTCGCTTTACATCCGATTGCAAAAACAATTGCTGACGCATCCCCAAGTGGCTGTTCCATATTGTACATGACATAAGGTACTATCTCAAAATACTCCTCCGGCGTGATAACGCATCTGTAAAATGTTCGTCCAAGAAGGTTTGCTGTCTCTTCTGCCATCCTTGATTCGTCAAATCTCTCTTCCTCATATCCACAGCAATCTGCTACTTCCGCCTCAGACATTGCAAGCACGTAGGAAGAATCTACGCCGCCGGATAAGAACGATTCTACCGTCTCATCCTTTGCTTTCACTTCCGGCATGATTTCCTGAAGTGTCGTATGGATCTCATCTGCCCAGTCCTCCAATGATTTACTTTCATCTGGATGAAACTGCGGACTCCAGTATCGCTCAATCTTCAATACTCCATCTTTCCAGATCAAGTAACGTCCTGGCATCAATTTCTTTAATCCGCGGAAAAACGTATTCTCACCCGCAACATATGTCAGGCTCAAATACAATTGAAGCATCTCCTCATTCAATTCTTTTTTGAATCCCGGCTGCTCCATGATCTTTCGGATCGTTGTGCCATAAAGAAGTGTTCCATCTTCTGTCTCATAATAGTAAAACGGTTTTGTTCCAAACGGGTCTCTCAGACAGAACAACTGACTGTTCTCGTCATCCCACAAGGCAAATGCAAACATACCGTGCATGTGATCTGCCATCTCATATCCCCATGTCTCATATGCTTTCACCAAAATCTCTTCTTCCCGTTCTTTGCGCGGCAGCAAAAGAGAAATCCCAAGCCGCTCACAGAGTTCTTCCCAATTGCGGATATGTCCTCTGTATTCCTGTACTTTTATCATCTGTATCATCTCCTGTAAATGTGATTTCATCCTACTTTGATAGTACGATTATAACGCAAATCAAAAAAACCGCCAAGTGTTTGTTTTTCAAAACGGAAGGTTCTAAACTATTTCCTTATAAAATTCCATATTTTTTCTTGATGCGCTCTAATTTTCGATCCATCGGTCCCGCCAGAAAGAACAGGAACACCATTGTGGAAATCCCATGCACGATATTAAACGGCAGACCACTTGCATACATTGCCGCAAGCGCCTTCCACGAAAATCCGGTGCCAAACATAGTAATGGAATACGTATCCATCAAAAAGCCATAGATTACAAGTGTCGCAATTCCCCCGTACAGGCATAAAATCAACTTGCTTTTCTTATATTTTTCCCGTTTTCCACGGAACAATAAGCCTGCGAGAAACCCAATAATGCCAAACGCAAACATTTGCCACGGTGTCCACGGCCCCTGACCGAAAAAGAAATTAGAGACAAATCCCGCAACCGCACCTGTCAAAAAACCTGCTTCTGCGCCGAGACTGATTCCGGTTATAATCACTATGGCTGTCACCGGCTTAAACTGTGGCAGCATAAAAAATGCCATACGCCCAACAACTGCAATCGCAGCCATAACCGCAATCAAAAGCACTTCTCTCGCCTGTGGTTTCCGATCTTCAAAAATCATGCAAAACGGTATCATTGCAAGCCCAATAATACACAAAGCAATGAAAGATGCGCTTCTGTCATTCAGGAAAAAGATTCCGAAAAAAATCAAACACGGAATCGCAAACAAAATCAAAAAAATGGAAACTTTGGTTCGCTTTCCGATTTTTTTATCCTCACGCACACTTCTCTGTATATACATGATCGCCTCATACTCAAACTGCGTATCCAAAAGCTTTCCAACTGCTGCAATCATCACTAAAGCAAGAATCAACTGTGCATATGGAAATGCTGTCAGCTGAAGATAGCTGTGTATCGTCAAATTGATAAAATGACTCTCTCGTCCGATCTTTTCATTTAGAAACAGGTTCCCCTGCAAGCTTGCCGCAAATGCCAGTGCCGGCAAAATTGCCGCCGCCAAAAAGGTGAGACGCATATATACTACACTTTTTTTCTTCCATTTATATGCTGCAATCGCAGCACCAATCAGGAGAACTGCCAAAACAACTGCAAAGATCTGAAAGGCAATACTCCACTGCCCAATTGTTTTTATTTCCTCCGCCGTCAACAGTTCCATGGAAAGTTTTCCTCCTCCACGGATACTTTTCTGTATATTATCCACACATTCTGACACATTCCACAGCGTATATGAAGTCTGGAGTTTTGAGTATTTCAAGACCGGCATGGAAAACCACGGCAGAAACAGTTCAGCAACAACCATAAATCCACAAGAAAAAATCGGCAGCATCGCCTTTGTATCTACTCCTGTCGCCTGTTTTTGCTGCATGCTTCTATCACTTCCTTTACTGTTACTGCATCCGGATATAACTGTCTCGCCATCCGGTTTGCCGCTGTTGTATAAAAACTATTTCCGACAAAAAATGCTTTTGCACTTTGCGAAGTTATAACACTTCCATCAAAGAACATTGCACACGTATCTCCATAAGAAGCACAAAATTCAATGTCATGCGACACCATCAGAATTGTGACACCTCTCTTTTTCAAATGCTCAAAAATATCCGCAAGTTTTTGTTTGTAAAAACCATCAAGACCTTTTGTCGGCTCATCCAAAAGCAAAATCTCAGGTTCCAGGAGAAGCACCTTTGCCAGAGCCGCCCTTTGCTGCTCGCCGCCGCTTAGGTCGTACGGATGCATATCAAGCAGATGACCGATTTGTGTATCTTCAATCACACGCTCCATTTGCTTTTCATATTCCTTTTTTCGCTGGATATGAAATCCAGAAAACATTTCCCACAAGTCCTCACGGACTGTGTTTCCCACAAAAAGACTTTGCGGGTTCTGCGGAAGCACCCCTATCAAACCATGAAACAATTCTTTCTCCTTTCGCTTGCGAATATCCTTTCCTTTCAGCAGGATTTTCCCTCGATAAGGTCTTCGAATTCCGGATAAAAGTGATAATGTCGTACTTTTCCCAGTTCCATTTCCACCTAACATGCAGAAAAGTTCGCCCTTTTTTACCTGCAGGGACAGATCTTTCACGACATCCGGCATCTCTTTTTCGTATCGAAACCACACTTCCTTTGCCTCGATGACAACCTCATCTTTTCCTTTTGTACTCTTTTCGTTCTCTGTCTCACAGAATCCAGATTGCTCTTTTTCAAAATGGGCCTTCAGCCAGTTTCTCCCCTCGCAGACCGTCAAAGGGCATGTTCCGACCTGTCCCGTTCCATCATAGATCTGTACCGGACTTGGCATTGCAAGAAACAGATCATTTCCGGCAAGTGCCTTTCCTACCTGCCTTGGCTCATCATACAAAATTTGTCGTCCCTCCTCCAGAACAAGCACTTTATCTGCCATCGGAAACACTTCTTCCAAACGGTGCTCGATGATGATCACCGTCGTCCCAAGTTCCAGATTAATTTTCCGTATCGTTGCAAGGAATTCACTCGCCGCAATCGGGTCAAGCTGTGAAGTCGGCTCATCGAGCACAAGCACCTTCGGCTGCATTGCCATCACAGAAGCCAGATTTAAAAGTTGTTTCTGTCCTCCCGACAGTTCCTCAACATTTTTCGCAAACCAGTTCTGAATGCCAAAAAAGCTCGCCATCTCAGCTACTCGAAGCCGAATCGTCTGTTGATCATATCCGAGATTTTCAAGTCCAAATGCCAGTTCATGCCACACTTTATCTGTCACAATCTGATTGTCCGGACTCTGAAGAACATATCCGATCTCACTTGCCTGTATTCTGACAGATACCTGTTCCAAAGCGTCCCCGCAAAATCGAATTTCTCCACTTCTTGTCCCATATGGTGTCAGTGCAGTTTTAAAATGCCGAAGCAATGTCGTCTTTCCGCAGCCGGATTTTCCACAGATGACAATAAATTCTCCCTGTTCAATTGCAACATTCACCTCCTGCAAAGCCGGTGTCTTTGCCTCTGGGTAAGTAAACGTCAGATTTCTGATTTCAAATAGTGCCATTTTATATCCTCCACAATATTAATCACCATAGGAAGCATACACATTCCTCCATAAATGACATAGATCAAAAGTGTTTCCCAGTTTAACGGATTCCCCTCCATCATCGGGAAATATAAAAAATATACTTTTTTTGTTACAATTCCGCCAAGCACAATCAGGTCTGCTGCAGCTATCACCGAAAATATCCATTTGTCTCTCGTATCAAAACGATAGATGGAAAAATTAGTTCTGCCACGCAGTCCATATCCTCTCGACTTCATGGAATCTGCTGTCTCCACTGAATTTTCCAATGCCCACGTCGTCATGATTGAAAGAATTTTCATTCCGTGTTTTGCCTTCGTAAGCGTATTCCCGTTTGTCACATCTCTTCCGATACATTTCTGTGCATCTGAAACCTTTGTAATCTGATTTTTAAACTTCGGAACAAAGCGAAGCACCATAGATAAAATCAATGACATCGCTGGAATTAGTTTCCCAAACAGATAAATGAATTTATCCGAGGTCATAATGACCTGATAACAGGAAAACCAGTTTAATACCGACACAAGCATAACGCCGGATGCCAAACCATATACAATGGATTCTAACGTCAAGGGATTGCCCGTTCGAAAGTAGAACAAAAGTGTCACTCCCTCATGATTAAAAAGAGGATTTACAAGTGCTGAGATCAAGAATACAGGAATCATCAGCCATAGAGCTGTTTTGAGTGCTTTCTTTCCTTTGAGATAAATATAGTAAATAAAACCACTCACACAGGAAATCCCCAGAAAAACAGGGTGCCTCAAAAACATGGAGCACCCTATCACAAATACAAAATAAACAAAATTAATCATCGGATGATACGTACCAAAGTTATCTTTCCCCATTCTGATCCATCCAGCTTGTCCCCAGATCTCTTCCCAGATCACAGGTATAATTCCACTGGATTTCATCTCCTTCCTGAACTATATATCTGCTGCAGCCATAGTTTGGATACCACCCATTGACATTGTACATCCAACCGGAATTCTGGCCGCAGTCAAACTCATACAGATTATTGATCGCTTCTATGTAATTACTGTTGAACAGCGGATTGAAGGAATACTCCATATGCACACGGTTATTTTTCGTCTCACGGAGAAGGACATCAAAGACACTCTCTCCTTCATAAAACGTCACTTTTCTTGTCGCATAGATCACTCCGTCAGAAGGGATCAGTTTTTCTTTCCCTTCTGTCAGATTGTCCATATTGTCAAGAATCGTTGCACAGGAAATGGTGAGATAGCAGGTCTGTTTCTTGCTTTTGTCAATTGTGATTTCTCCTGGTTCCACCGGATTTTGCATTCCTTCCGGAACAGGATTTGTCTGATATTGATCCTGTCCACTTCCGGTCCCATCGCTGTATGTAACATTGCTGTTGCTATTTCCGCTTGCTGCTCTGGATGATTTTTTCTCCTCATATTTGGAATAGTCAACTTCCCCGCCTTGTATCTTGTCTACGTCATAGTATTCTTCTTCCTTAGAAGTCTCACTTTTATCCGTATCCTTTTGACCGGAGGCATCATCCTCCATCCATGCATCTGAATCCTTCTGCTTATTTTCATTCTGCACTGTATTAGTAAGCGTTGTCTTTCCACAGCCTGTCGCTACACTGCTCATCAACACAGCGATCAAAAGCAGCCCTATGACCCTTTTCACTTTATGCTTCATCACCATCTCTGTCCCTTCTACGTCTCTTTTTTAGAGTGAACGAATATCCAAGTCCCGATACAACCACTGCGCATGCAATGAGCGCCCCGACAATATATGGCACAGACAAGGATTTCGTCTCTTCTTTTGTCCCCTGAAGAATAATCTCATCTGTATCGGCATCAATAAAATTGTCTTTTTCTTTTGTATCATCCTTCAGTGACTTTGTACTCGCCCTCTTATCGATGAAATACGCTCCGCCTTTTTCAATCAGAAATTTTGTCTGTCCATCTTTTACTTCCACCTTCTGCACATACTCCGCCTTCTGTTCCTTTGGATTATAATACAAAAGTAAATACTCTCCGTCTTCTTTTTCTACCGGCACTTCCACCTGTATAACTCCAGGAAATGTTCCTGATTGTTCAAAATACAGCACAGCCGGATGTTCCGAGAGCTGTTTGATCTCATCATCATATGGACTTGTACGTTTCAGTTCAATATTGATCTCTTTCTCTTCCTTGATATCTTTTCCATTCAATGTGAATGTGTACGTCGTTCCATCGGTCATTTTTCCTTCCATCTGAAGGTTCTTATCCTGATCTTTGACACGGGCAAGTTCTGACTTTGCAACAACATTGTCTTTCACTTCTGCTTTTACAGTTTTACTGTCATCTTTCTTGGATGTCGCCTGTGCTTTTGCAGTCGTCTTTTTATTCGACGTCTCCTTTACCTGCTCTGCTATTTCCTGAAGATTTTTGGTTCCTGTAAACACAGGCTCGATTGTTCCTGCATTCTCCGGCTCACTTTGAATATAATAAGTCCCGCCCTCTGAAATACTGCAGGTGAGATAGCCTCCCAAGACAGTTGCGGTTCCTGCTTTAACAGACTTTCCATTCTCCTGTTTATAAAGCACATAATCTTTGCTCGTAAATCCGCTGCACTTGATACTTAGGTCGATATTTCCCGGAAGTGTTCCGCTCTCCTCAGTTGTAAAAAAGTATTTCCCATCTTTCTTTTCGCTTGTCACTCCGGCTTTCATATCCGCAGGTTCATAATTGTTCGCACCTCTCAGTGTGAGTGTATAATTCCAGGTCTCATATACATAATCGATACTAGAGTCTTTCACATTTGTAAAAATCTCTTTTGCCAAAATTCCATTCTGCAATTTTTTTACGATTGTATCTGCCTGCAGCAAATCCGCTCTGTGTTCTACATATTCAAGATTCTCTTTTGGGATACTCTCGTATATTTTCAGTAGTTCTGCAATTTTTTCAGCATCTTTTAAGGTAACTGCCAGTGGATTGATTTCATTCCATATCTGTTCATCGAGACTCTCTACTACCTTTATCTGCTCCGAGATTTCCTCTAGTTTCTCTTGCAATCGGCCGCGAAATTCCTCTTTTTCTGCAAACTTTTTCATCTGATCCAATTCGCTGATCAATGCATACACTGTCTGCTGATCTTTGATTCTGATTTGTGCCGGAAGCACCTCAAGTTTTGCCCGAAAACGTGCAATATTTTCCGCAGTCTCTTCCTCCTCGTCGCCGCCGTTTTGCACATCAGTCATATCATATAATGTATTTTTTCCGTTTACAGCCCGGTTATATGCGACAAGTGCCATCGTGCCCTGATCTGTAGACATCGCATCTGCTGTATTCTCCTGTGGAGTATGCTTGAACGCACCGTCACTTAACTGATAGCTCAGGAGATAATCTAATACAGATTTACCATTTTTTATAAATGCTTCATCCGATAAAAGTTCTACATTCAATGTTGAAAGTGCGATTACAGTTTGGGCTGCACTTTCCAGATTCTCAGTTCCAAAACTTGCAAATCCGCCATTTTCGTCCTGCATCGTACTCAATGTCTGAAGCGCTTTTTCAACCGCGGTTTCAACCCCGCTGTTTTTCTCATAATATGGAGCAAGCGCCTGAATTGCCATCGCAGTCATATCCGGATCAGACTTCGTTCCACTTAACGCCCATCCTCCATCACTCAACTGTTTATCCAGTATCTGTTGAATCAGCTTTTCCCTTGTCGTCTGCTCCAGCCCTTTTCCCAAATCTTCTTCTGTAAGCTTTGGAATCTCATAGTTCTTCGAATCCAGCGCAAGCAACGCATAAATCGTACCGTTGACTCCCTGCCAGTTTACCTGTTTGAAGTTTGCAAGCGGATACAGCATGTTATATCCGTTGACATCCGAAGGATCCACCCCGATTGCCGTAAGCGCCAGCACTACTCTCGAATATTCTGTATATTTTCGTTTGTCCAGAACACCTTGGTTTTCCTCCAATGTCCGATACAAATTTGCCAGATAATTCTTTTTTGTCTCCTCCGGCAGATTCCCATACCTTGCCATTGCAAGCACAGACCATTCTCCGCCCAAAGTGTTAACGACCGGGTTCGTCACATGAGTCTTCAGATAATTTGCTGCTTTGTCAAGACTTGCTTGCATATCTTGGTCTGCAATTTCATTTTCTGAAACTTCCACTGTCCCCTGAAAAAGAGTCTCCTCCGACTCTTTTTCATACAGCGCCGTTGATTCTCCCCCGGTTCCTCCTAGAATAACTTCTTCTTCGATTTCAAAATCCGCTGCACGAACAGGCATTGGGCTGCCTGCTGCAATCACCGCAGCAAGCATCAACGCTATTATTCTAACATTTCTTTTTTTCATTTTTATTTTCCTTGTCTTTTCTTTTTGACTACAACAACTGCAGTAATCACAACCGCGCATCCTGCAATCAGGTATACCAGGTACTCTATCTTTACACTGTCACCGGTTTTTATAGTTCCTGTCTGGCTGTTGCCGGAGCCATCTGCTGAACTTAATTTGTCTGTTGTACTTGCTCCGTCTCCTGCCATATCCGTCACAACACCAAAATCACCTAATTGTGTCACTTTCACAGCAATATAACCATCTGTAACAGTTCCGCTAAGTTTCTTCACTTCTCCGCCGGTATATAGTAATACATCCATTGTATTTCCATTATATTTTTTACCGACCGGAAGACTCAGCTTCGCTGTATCCGATAACGCAACTTCTTTTCCATCCTGACGAAGTTCTACATGATACAGTGCAAATACTCCTTTGCTTGACGGAATGGCTTTTCGAATCTCATCTACCGCCGCATCGTCTTTTGTCAATTTGGAGACAACAAGCTGCATGTCTTTTGTCAATTCTTTTCCTGTAAGACTCACTCCATACTGTGTATCTGTGAGTGTAATTTCTTCTTTTTCAGGCTCTTGTGGGTCTGGTTTTTCCGGATCTGGATTCTCTGGATCCGGATTCTGCGAATCGTCCTCGTACTTTACAGTCACCTGATATGTCACTTTTGCATCCGGTTCCACTGGTGTCGTGTAGCTTACCGGAACCGAAGTGATGTTTACAATAGTCCCTTCTTCTACCGGAATCGCTGCTCCATAACGGTATTCGTTTCCATTTGACTGGATTGTGATTTTGTCATAGCGGTTAAAGCTTTCCGGTGCAAATGACACTTGCTTTGTATCTTTCGGAATTGTCAATGTATATTCATATACATCTCTGCTGTATTGTGGAGCAAGTTCACCTGTATTAATTCCAAGTGATTTTAATTCTCCTGTAACATCCGTTGTGTCTGTCAGATCGTTTCCATAGTCGAGGGAATATTCCATTGTAACGATATCCCCATCTGCAAATTTTCCGTTTGCAACCGTAAAGTTACCTGCCCCATCATCTGTGAACCATCCGTTTAATGTTACAAACCAGCCACTCTTTTCACCACGCTCAAGCTGTTCCAAGCCATCAATTCCGGTCACATATGTTTTGTTCGAATCAAATGAAATTTCGATATTATTTTCCACACATGCACGCTCGATCGCATCAAGCATTGTATCGTCTTCATAAATAGACACTTTTACATTGTCTAAAATCACACCTTTTGCTTCCGGCCAGTCTTTTCCTTCCGGAGTCGAAACCATGTCCTGAACACTTACTGTCACAGTCCCAACCGGTGTTTTTTCCGGCTCTTCTAAAGATTTTACCGTAATTGTATATGTAACTCCATCTTTTAGCCCCAACAAGCTCATAAAGCTCGTCGGTGTTGATGTGATTTTAATTTCAGTTCCCTCTGATACCGGAATGGCGTCTCCATAGCGGTATGATTTGTCCCCCACACGAATCGCAACGTTATTATATCTGTTAAAGCTCTCCGGTCGGAACGAGACCTCCGTTGTATCCTTCGGAACTGTCAAAGTATATTTGTATACATCCCGCTTATATTCCGGCGATAAATCCCCTGTGTTGTTTCCAAGTGATTTTAGTTCTCCTGTTACATCTGTTGTATCTGTCAAATCACTTCCATAGTTCGTTGTATATTCCAACGTAATGACATCTCCATCTGCAAATGTCCCGTCTGCCACTGTAAATGATGCAAACCCTTTGTCTGTAAACCAACCGTTTAAAGTTCCCATCCAACCGCTTGCCGCTCCGCGGTCAAACTCCTCCAGGCCATCCACAGCCGTAATGTATGTCTTTGACGCATTCAAAGAAATCTTGATTCCATTTTCTTCGCACGCACGCACGATCGCATCCATCATCGAATCATCTTCATAGATAGACACATTCGTATTTTTCAAAATCACACCTTTTGCTTCCGGCCAGTCTTCCCCATCCGGTGTCGGAATCATATCCTGAATGCTTACTGTCACTGTTCCAACCGGTGTTTTTTCCGGCTGTTCACTCTTTTCTTTCACTGTCACTTCACAAGTTGCTGTCTTTTCCCCCGCTTTTGCTGTGATAACAGCTTTTCCTGCGCTCACTGCATTTAGCACGCCATCTTGATCTACTATGACAACATCTGTATGATCACTGCTCCACTCCACTGTCTGATTTGTTGCATCCGCCGGTGTCACAGTAGCCTGCAGAGATGATACATCTCCAACCTGTAGCTCTAATGTTTCCTGATCTAACGTAATGTTTTCAACCGGAACATCTTTTTTAACCGACACAGTAAAGCTTGGCAGTGTCGAAAACCAGTCTTTCAATACAGGTGCATTTAAGTTTGGTTCCCCTGAGCCATTTGCAGTAATATCTGCGCCGAGAGGACTTCCCCACCATTCAGAAAAAATTCCGTTTTGACTTGTGAATGTATACTCTCCTGCTTCCTCGAAGGTTACATCAAAATCATTGTTCGTCGCAAGATCCCACTGTTGACACTGACCTTTAAACTCGCCTAATGTCTCATTGCTGTAAGAAAGATATGTTGCATCGGATTTTCCCCATGCACTGTTCGATGTCCAGACCGGATTATAAATCGTAGCCAGCTTATACACTGGCATTGTCACACCGCGGAAACTGATATTTGCTGTGTCACCAGGCTCTAATGCCGCATCTGGATTCGTCTTATTCTCTACATTGATCTCAATAAATCTTGCATCAACGACACGATACAGCGATTTTACATTACCATCCGCATCTGTCGCTTCAATCCCGATGATATTACTCCGGTTTTCTAAGTTTGCAGTATATGTATTTCCATCTCCTTGGATTTCCAAACCATTCAATGTCACTTTTAAAGATTCAGCGCCGTCTGCCGATACCTCAAAAGTAAACGGAACCGTATCGCCTTCATTATAATAAATGGTATCATAATGACGCCAATTCTGCAGCTTTTCACTGCAGTTAATCGTAGCTGTCCCTGTCTCTCCCACTGTAAATACCGCATATGCTGTGTTCACAGGCGAGATTGCTCCCCATGTTTTTCCACCATATTCAACTGCATCATAGGTTACCTTCACTACTGACGTCCCTGGTTTTTCCGCTGTCACAACTGCTTTTTCAGTGGAACTTTCTGTATCCAGCGAAATGCTGTCGCCTTTGATGATCTCAAAATGAAATACCGGTCTCTGAACGTCATTTGCAACTGCATTGGAGATAATCTGTTCTACTCTCCAAGGCCGTAAATTTGTGGTATCCCCAACCTGCATTTCTTTTTGCTGATATTGCAGCCAGATGTCATTCTCAAAATCATCATAGACCTTTGCCTCTGTCTGAACACCTAAATATTCTTCACTGCCTGTCTGCACATTCTCTGCAATACTGTTCAACGGATATTGAACAACTACAGAGACAACCATCAGCATCGCAAGCATAATGCTCACGACTTTATTGTGCCATTTTTTTCTGTTTCTTATCATTTTCCATTCTCCTATCTCTTTTTTTCAGATGAATGTTTTCTTCTTTCTGCCCTCCTTTTCTTTTTGTCTAGTCCCTTCTTTGTACATAAAAGCAGCCTTTCTTTTCTGAAAGACTGCTTTTTTACTCACATACAGTGATTCCAAATCTGCACATAATTATGCCTATGCAATCACCAAAAGAAACATTCTTTCCTATATACGGCAGGTCTCCTGGCTTCGCATCTTTCTTTGAAAACACCTTCTCAACATTATTCTGTCAATGGTCTATTGTCTCATCGTCCGCGTTACAGTAGAGGTGACTGCTCCGGTCTTTCACCGGATTCCCTTTTCATGCTTTTGTACCATTCAAAAGCAACCGTATACATTTTGACTCTTTTTTTCATTTTTATTGTATACGACTCTTCCTCATACTGCTAGTAATTTTTTCAATTTCTAAAAACTTTTTTAAATTCTTCCACCTTTTCCTCCTCTTTTCTTATTTTAATGCAAAAAATGTTGTTCATATTTTCTGCGAATTTCTAGTGCTTTATCTGGATAATTCGTGATCACTGCCTCCAATTCATGCCGGATAAACAAATGCATATCCTGTATATCATCTACGGTCCACACTCGCACTTTACAACTACTCTCCTTATATTTTTCCATAAAACCAGCCATTTTGAGATGATACACAGCTGGATGCAATCCACAGACACCGGTTCTTTTTGCATAGTTTTCCACATCTAATATCACATCACTGTACAAGTAGGCAGTCTCTGCCTTCGAATCCAGCTCTCGAATTTTCTGTACACTGTAATGATTAAATGACGAATAGATCACCCGCTCCTCCATCCCACAGTTTTTTACAATTTCCATCACCTTTTCTTCCAAAGTCGGATACCAGTAAATTCCCGTTTTCAATTCAATATTGACGTCCATCTTACTTGGTCTCACCAACTCCAATACCTCTTTTAGGGTAGGAATGGAAACATGCCCATAGCATTCCATATGATTATCAAATGAAAACTCTCGCAACTGCACCAGCGTATAATCTTTAACCCTTCCCTTGCCGTCACTCACACGGTTAATCGTCTCATCATGGATTACGACAACTTCACCATCTTTTGTCATCTGTACATCCAACTCGATTCCATCTGCGCCTATGTCCATTGCAAGGGCAAATGCTTCCAGCGTGTTTTCTGGTGCGTAGCCACTCGCCCCTCTATGTGCAAATATTTTTGTCATAACAGTTCCACTCCCACATACATTTTTCTTTTAGTATAAGCAATCCTGATCTCCATTTTAAAAAACAACTTCACTGCAAAAAAACTTTCTTAATTTATTAGTCCCACAAATCTTGTTTTTCTTCTTTCCACTCTAAAAATGTTCCAGAATTGGCATCTATTTCAAAATCATATTCAAAGCCTTCATAACGTAATTCTCCTTCATATTTGCTGATGCCGTCATCATAATCTAAGTTAATTCTAAGCTGATCACTCGTCGCTCCCGGAACTTTATCAAGCACCATTTGAGTTGCCGATTCTATACTTATTTGAACCGTCTGCTGACCATTTGTATTTGTTTGAGCTGTTTGCTGATCATTCATGTTTGCTTGTTCCTGTCTCCCTTGCTGTCCTTGTTGTAAATTCCCTGTTCCGTTTTGAACAGATTCTACCTGTTCTACTTCTTTGCTCAAAATTTTTCCATTTGAAGCTGCAATTTCATAATCGTGCTGATATGCACTTTCTACAAATCCAATTTCATATACGTATCTTCCGTCATCTCGGTCTTTTAAAATGTGTACTCTATCCACATCCTTTTCCGAAATCCCTGCATCTTCGTATGCAATTTGTTTTGCCTGCTCTCCTCCGATATCTCTCTGATTCCATACTGCATATGCTGATACGCCTCCAATCAACACAACTGCTACCGCTGCTCCACCTGCTATCATTCCAATATATCTTTTCTTCATAATTTATATCTCCTTCTTTTTTGTTTTTATGTGGTTAGTATACCCACTGAAGATTAAAGAAAGATTAAAAACTATAAGATTTTCTAATTTTTTTAATTTTGCGGAAATACATAGGTAAATGTGCTTCCCTCTCCCGGCGTACTCTCCACTTCTATTTTTCCACCGTGTATTTCCACAATCCATTTTACCATAGACAGTCCAAGCCCAGAATGATTCCCTCCTGTGCGCGACACATCTATGCGGTAAAACCGCTCCCAAATATGCGCGAGATGTTCCCCGGAAATTCCGATACCATCATCTGTTACCCTGCCGCACACCCCCTCTTTTTCTTTTTTCAGAGTTACCTCTATGATTCCACCTTCTCTTCCGTATGCAATTGCATTCGAAAACAGATTATCCATCATTCGGATATAAAGTGTCTCATCTAATTCTGCATATAGGCCAGGTTCAATCCTAGCCTGGATCGTCATATCTCGTTCTTTAGCAAGTATCTGCTGCTCTTCCACAATCATCTCCAAAAGCTCACTTACATTCACATGCTCTGGATGTAGTTCCACTTTCCCCTGATCCGCCCTTGAAAGCATCAACAAATGGGATATCAACTCCGCTACTGTCCGCGCTTTTTTCTGTATCAACTCCACCTGTTTATGCTGCTGTTCATTAAAGCTCTCATCTGACAGACATTCTTCACACTGTGCCAAAATTACGCTTACAGGCGTGCGCAATTCATGCGACACATCAGATGTAAATTGTTTTTCCCTTTGAAACACTTTTTCCAATTCTTCCAACATCTCATCAAATGTCTGCGCCAAATATACGATTTCGTCCCGATTCTTTTCCCCATTTCCTTTATATAGTCCAACCCTTTTTGACAAATCCGTATCTTGGCGAATCTCCTGCACTGTCTCTGTGATTGTTTTTACTGGAAGCAATGTTCTTCTCGCCATTCGATACACTAAGATTCCGACTATTAGAACCGTCAACGGAAGCAATATCAACGCAATGCGGATCGTTATCAAAAATCTTTCTTCCGCATCAGTAACTGAGGTGATTCCACGAATATAGACACTGTTTCCTCTGAACTGAAGTTGCAGGTCATATACATACCACTCTTTCTGATCTTCTTTTATTCTTCGAACCTCATCGTTTAAAAACTCCATTGGCTGCGTAAATCCAGATGGCAGTTTTCCATACAGGAAATTAGAGTTTTGATCATACATTGCCAGATATACATTGTCTTCCACCTGATAAAAATCTGAATCAATCTCCAATTCTTTATCATCCCACTCAACCTCATCCATACTCTCCTGAACCCGGTTTTTCAGTTTCATCTGTGTGGATGCCAGCACCTCCCGATTACTGATTGAAAACAAAATTGCAAAGATAACTCCAATTATAAAAACCATACAAGCGGTATACAAAAGTGTTAATTTTACTTTTAATGATAATTTTTTCATCCACTCACCCTCAATACATATCCTGCTCCCCGAACGGTATGGATCAGTTTCGGTTCAAATCCTTCGTCAATCTTCTTGCGCAGATACCGGATATATACATCCACCACGTTAGAGCTTCCCATATAATCATAATTCCAAAGATGTTGCTCCAATTTTTCTCTGGAAAGCACGATCCCTTCATTCTGTACCATATATCTAAGCAATGCAAATTCCTTACTGGAAAGTGCAACCTCTTTTCCATTTCGCAGTACCTGATGCGTATCCACATGTACTTCCAGACCGCCGACTTCATAGCAGGTCTTCTGCACAACAGCGGTTTTTCTCACCAGGACGCGGACTCTTGCCAATAATTCTTCAAACGCAAAGGGTTTCACAAGGTAATCGTTCGCCCCTGCATCTAACCCTTTTACCCGATCTTCTACACTGTCTTTCGCCGTCAAAAGCAAAACCGGTGTATTTTCATTTCGGTTTCGCATCTTTCTTAGGACTGACAGTCCGTCTAACTTTGGCATCATAATATCCAATATCACTACATCATAAGGCGCTGCGGCAAGATAGTTGAGCGCCTCCTCTCCGTCCAAGCACGAATCTACACTGTAGTGCTCTTTTTTCAGACGTTCTGTGATAATTTGATTCAGATCTCTCTCATCTTCTGCGATTAAAATACGCATAAAATCCACCTTCCTTTCTCCACATCTTACTCAGATATGCCAGAGTATACTCGCTCGATATGCATCGCAAGATATCCCACTTCCATCTTCTCCAATCGAATCGCACACTCTTTTTCAATATCCTGACAGACTAATGTGCCCAGACGAAATGCTTCCGGATGATTCTCTTGCATATAATCATTCATATCCAATTTGATACTCTCTTTCTTGATTGCCCGTATGAGCATATATTTTACATGGTTCATCAACCTATTATAGGAAAGCGAGCTCACATCAATATTCTTTCCGGTCTCCTGCTCCAATATTTTCACACATTCCCGAACTGCCCTTGCCATCTGCATTGCCATCGACACATTCTCATCTTCAATCGCAGAATGGATGTGGAGCGCTACGTAGCCAATCTCATGTGCATCAATCTCCACGGAAACCCGTTCTTTCAGAATCTCTTTTAACTTGGATGCAACCTGATATTCGCTGCCAAACAGCGCCCGGATATCTTCTGTCAACGGATTGCTGATCTGCTCTCCATGTCTGATTCGCTCTACCGCAAAAGAAATGTGATCTGCCAATGGGAACAGAATTCTTCTGTCGATACGTCCGAACTTTTCTTCTGCTTCTACAAGAATCGCATTGGCAATTTCCAAATATTCCGGAACGATACTTTTTGCCAATTCCTTCGCGCTGCCCCGCTCCGTATTCTCCCGCAGAGAATATCTCGCACATCCTTCTGGCGCTTCGAACCTCTCACTGATCTTCTTTCCAAAGCCAATCCCTTTTCCCAACAGTACATATTCTATATTTTCTTCCATATTAATTGCTATCACACCATTATTATTTAAGACTTTGCTCACCCTGTACATGATATTCCCCCAGATTTTTTCTTCTGATACTAGGGTAACAAAATCCATGAAAAAAGTAAAGCGGACCTTTCCGGTCCGCTCCAAACTTTTTATTTCTCGTAACAATCCACTGCAAACAATGGTTCCCCTGCTTTCACCTCGCCTTTAGCAAGCAGTCTCACTTTTTGGTTTTCTTTCAAATCTGTACAAAGAACCGGTGAGCACAGAGACGGCGCATGTTCTGTCAGATATGAGATATCTATTTTCATCAACAGTTCTCCCTTTTTCACACTCTGACCATTTTCTACAAACACTTCAAATCCCTGTCCATTCAGTGCAACTGTGTCGATTCCGATATGCAAAAGCATCTCAAGACCTGAGTCCGTCTGGAATCCAAGTGCATGTTTTGTTTCAAATACAAATGCAACCACACCATCTTCCGGTGCCACGATTTCTGCCTCTGTTGGTGTCACACCTGCACCGTCTCCCATCATCTTTCCTGCAAATCCTTCATCCGGTATCTTTGCTACTTCGATCGCTTTCCCAGTAATCGGACTTGATATGATGATTGTCTCTGTCACTTTTCCTTCGTCTTTGACTGTTTTCTCTGGCACAGCGTTCTCCTCTGAAGAAGGACTCTCAATCACCTCTTCTGTCTGTTCAAAACTATCCTCTGCTGTTTCCAAATAGTCTTCCAGATTCGCCTTGATCACGGTCACCTGTGGTCCATAGATAATCTGCACTCCCTGACCTTTTTTTACGATTCCTCTGGAACCACTCTGCTTTAAAACATCCTCATTTACTTTTCCTGCGTCCTTAACTGTAATACGAAGTCTTGTTGCACAGCAGTCCACATCTCTGATATTTGCCTTTCCACCAAGTCCTTTGGTAATCAATGCGCTCACTGGATCTGCCTGCGACTGATTCCCTGTCACTTGGTTTCCTTTTTTTCTTGCATTTACATCTGCTTTTGTGTACAGTTTCGTCTCTGAATCGTCATCCTCACGTCCTGGTGTCTTAAAGTTGAACTTCTTGATCATAAATGTGAAAATCGCATAGTATAAAATAAAGTAAATAATTCCAACCGGAATGACTCTCATCCAGCTTGTCTTTTCATTTCCCTGTAAAATTCCAAACAGGAAGAAATCAAGGAATCCTCCTGAAAATGTAAGTCCTACCGCGATATTCAGAATATGCGCCACCATGTACGCAGAACCTGCTAAGATTACCTGAACGACAAACAATGCCGGCGCCACGAATAAGAATGAAAATTCCAATGGCTCTGTAATACCGGTCAGCATACATGTCAAAGCTGCTGAGAGCAGTAATCCACCTGCTGCTTTTCTTTTTTCCGGTTTTGCACAGCGGTACATCGCAAGTGCTGCACCCGGAAGTCCAAAGATCATAAAAATAAATTCACCGGAAAAATATCTGGTAGCATCTGCACTGAAGTGTGCGATATTCGCCGAATCCGCCAATTGGGCAAAGAAGATATTCTGACCTCCCTGCACAACCTGTCCAGCCACTTCCATACTTCCGCCGACACCTGTCTGCCAAAACGGCATGTAAAATACATGATGCAGTCCGAACGGAATCAAGGCACGCTTAATAATACCAAAAATCAAAGTTCCTGCATATCCGCTTCCGGTAACTAATCCTCCAAGCGCATAGATGCCGTTCTGAACCGGCGGCCACACAAAATACATGCCAATTCCCACAAACATATACACAATTGTAGAGATAATCGGAACGAATCTGGAACCTCCAAAAAATGACAATGCATTCGGAAGTACAATCTTGTGGAAACGGTTATGGAGCGCCGCAACACCAAGTCCGACAATGATACCTCCAAATACCCCCATCTGAAGAGACTGGATTCCACATACAGATGCAATCGTTCCTTCCAGCACATCTTTGGCTATCTGCCCATCCGCTGTAATTTCCCCTGTTACTACCAGCATACCATTGATTGCTACATTCATGACAAAATATGCAATCAATGCAGATAATGCCGCAACCTCTTTTTCTTTTTTTGCCATCCCAATTGCAACACCAACCGCAAAAATCAACGGCAGATTATCAAACACCGCACTTCCGACCTTATTCATGATCGTAAGCAGTGCATGGAGCACCGTTCCATCTCCTAATATTTTCTGAAGTCCGTATGTGGCAATTGTTGTCTCATTTGTAAACGAACTTCCAATTCCAAGCAGCAGACCTGCCACTGGAAGAATTGCGATCGGAAGCATAAAAGATCTTCCGATTCTCTGTAAAACACCAAAAATCTTGTCTTTCACCTTTCTTTTCCCCTTTCTTGTTGACTTGTTTGGCTCTTATGAAGATACTTTGGAGTTTTAGATATATTTATACAACAAAAAAGCATTAACCTACAAAAACATCCAAAATAACGTTCATGTAAGGTTAATGCCTGCCGTACAGTTACACACCCAATATGTTTGTATTATAAGTGCTTCATCCGTAAATGTCAATTTATTTTTTCTCCCTGTTCCCACTCTGCCCTATAAACATTAGCTCGCTTTCTAAAAATTTAATATTTCAAATCCAACACAAAAGGCATATTTCGATTTATACTAGCATACAGGAGGGATTTTATTATGGAAAAGAAACACTTATTTTCACTCAGAAACTTACCAATCGGAAAGATTTTACTTCTCTTTTTACTAATTTATATTGCACTGCTTGCCATCCCATATATTCAGCACAAGAAGGTCTCTGCATCTTATCAGAACGAGTTCGCAAGACGGTCATTTTACAGTGATACTGCCAGTACGGAACGGGTTGCATATATCAATGATAACACAGATGCCTTATTGTATCGGTTACATATGCTTGATGAAGCAAAAGACGAAATTATCCTTTCTACTTTTGATTTAATGCGGATAAATCTGGGCAGGATATGATGGCATCTCTGCTGCACGCTGCTGACCGTGGTGTCTCAGTTCGCATTCTCGTTGACGGGATCAGCGGATTTTTAGATGTAAAACGAACTCCCTGGTTTCAGGCACTTGCCTCGCACGAAAACGTATCCATTCGAATTTACAATCCTATAAATCTTTTAAAACCTTGGAACCTACAGGCAAGGATGCATGACAAATACGTCATTGTCGACCGGAAAATGTATCTGCTCGGCGGAAGAAATACGACAAATTTATTTCTCGGCGACTACTCCAAGTCCAAGAATATTGATCGTGAATTATTTGTCTATGAGACGGCTGAAAACGACTCTTCTTCCATCCGCCAGCTCACTGACTATTTTGAATCTGTCTGGTCTCTTTCTGACAGCAAAGAATATAGGTGCAAAAAAATGATCAAAAAGATTCAAGACTGCAAAACAAAACTAGAAAATCGATACGCTTCTCTGAAAGAAAAATATCCGGATGCTTACAGTACATGGGACTATGAAACACTTACACTGCAGACAAATAAAGTCTCTTTGCTCTCCAATCCAATCGAGTCCGCGAACAAAGAACCTTGGATGTGGTATTCTATCCATCAGCTCATGATGCAAGGCGAACAGGTGAATATCTACACCCCTTATATTATTTGCGGAAAAGAGATGTATCAGGATTTGACAGCACTTCACGAAAAGAAGATTCCGGTGGAAATCATCACAAATGATGTGGCAAGTGGTGCAAATCCTTGGGGATGCACAGATTATCTAAACCAGAAAAAGAACATCTGGGAGACAGGCGCCCGTGTCTATGAATTTATGGGAGAACATTCCTGTCACACAAAAGCCGTTTTGATTGATGACCGCATGAGCATTGTAGGGTCTTATAATATGGATATGCGAAGCACTTATCAAGACACCGAACTGATGCTTGCAGTAGACTGCCCAGAATTAAATTCCATCATCAAAGATGAGATGAAACGTGACAAAACATACAGCAAAACAATGGGAAGTGACGGAGAATATGATTACGGTGAAAACTATCACTCCAAAGATTTAAGTTTCGGGAAACAGGTCTTCTATGCCGTACTGCGTGTGATAACCATTCCTCTTCGAAGATTCTTATAATACGCAATGCTTTGTTTGTCTATATTGCATAGTTTTATTTGTTAAAACATAGACAAACAATTCCTTTTTTTGTATATATTTCCGATTTTTTACAAGTAACCCCCATATACTTGACCATTTTAATCCAGTATTATATAGTAAATACAACCCGAACAAGAAAAAACTAAATCACTCAAGAGGTATGATTTTATGCTGTTTACGAAAGAATGCGATTACGCAATTCGAATTATACGTGCACTCTCAAGCGGAGAGCTTGTCAGCGTCTCAAATATCTGTGCAACAGAACAGCTTCCTTCTGCAATGACATACAAGATTACAAGAAAGCTGGAAAAACAGGGGATTTTAAAAAGCTGTCGCGGCACAAATGGCGGATATTGCCTAAACCGAGCATTGTCTGAGATTTCTCTCTATGACATCTGTGCTTCCGTAGATCCTGATATTCTGCTTTTGGAGTGTATGAAGAAAGACTACCACTGTTCTATGAACAGTCAGCAAAAACCATGTCTGGTACATCGGGAATTCTGCCGCCTGCAATCCATGCTTTTGCAGGAGATGCGTCAGAAATCTTTATTCGAATTATTTTTCGGATAATTTTTATACTCGAAAAATGTGCCAGGCATATTTTTCGGTTTTAATCTTTACTATTTTAGTCAAGTTTTAAAAAGGAGGATTTTACAATGAATCAATGTTATGGATGTACAACTTGCAGCAGTGCAGATAAACCTTTAGAAGGATTTATCCGCTCTCTTCCAATGGAGACTTCTCATCACCGCGTAGACGGACAGAGCACCAAATGCGGCTTCGGTCTTCAAGGTGTCTGTTGCCGTCTCTGCTCCAACGGACCTTGCCGTATTACACCGGAATCTCCAAGAGGAATCTGTGGCGCCAACGCAGACACAATTGTCACAAGAAACTTTTTAAGAGCAGTCGCTTCTGGCAGTGGATGTTATATACATATTGTAGAAAATACTGCATTGAATTTGAAAAAAACTGCTCAGATCCGTGGTGAATTAAAAGGATTGCAACCATTGGAGCATCTTGCTGAATTATTCGGTATTACAGATGATGATATCTATGTAAAAGCCGAAAAAGTTGCTGATGCTGTTCTTGCGGACTTATACAAACCAGAATATGTATCCGCTGAGTTGATTGAAAAGATTGCATATGCTCCACGCATCAAGCGCTGGAAAGAGCTTGGTATCATGCCGGGCGGCGCAAAGGCAGAGGTATTCAAAGGCGTGGTTAAATGTTCCACAAACTTAAACTCTGATCCTGTCGATATGCTGACTGACTGTCTAAAACTTGGAATTTCAACCGGCGTATACGGACTGACACTGACCAATCTTCTCAATGACGTCCTTCTTGGGCAACCAGAACTTCGCCTTGCTCCGGTCGGACTTCGTGTCATTGATCCTGATTACATCAATATCATGATCACCGGACATCAACACACGATTTTTGTTGATCTGCAGGAAAAACTCATCTCTGAAGAGGTAAAAAAGAAAGCTTTGGCAGCCGGTGCAAAAGGGTTCAAGTTAGTTGGATGTACCTGTGTCGGACAGGATTTACAACTCCGCGGCGCTCATTATACAGAAGTATTCGACGGACATGCAGGCAACAACTACACAAGCGAGGCGATTCTCGCAACGGGAGCAATTGATGCAGTTTTATCCGAATTCAACTGTACACTTCCGGGTATCGAGCCAATCTGTGACGAGCTGAAGATCAAACAAATCTGTCTGGATGATGTGGCGAAAAAAGCAAATGCAGAATTGATGCCATTTGAATTTGAACATCGCGCAGAACAAAGTGATCTCATCATCGATAAAATTGTGGAAGCTTACAAAGAAAGACGAGGATGCGTTCCGCTCAATCTGATGGAAGATCATGGAAATGACCATACGTTAACCGGCGTAAGCGAAGGCTCTTTAAAATCCTTCCTCGGCGGGAAATGGACTCCTCTCATCGAACTGCTCGCAGCAGGTGAAATCAAGGGAATTGCCGGTGTCGTAGGCTGCTCCAACTTAACAGCCGGTGGACACGATGTCTTAAGTGTGGAACTTACAAAAGAATTGATCTCGCGTGACATTCTTGTGCTGACAGCCGGATGTTCCTCAGGAGGAATCGAAAACTGTGGTCTGATGACACCGGAGGCTACCGAATTAGCCGGACCTCGTCTTCGTGCAGTCTGTCAGAAACTGAATATTCCGCCTGTTTTGAATTTTGGTCCTTGCCTTGCAATCGGGCGTCTCGAAATCGTTGCGACGGAGATTGCCGCAGAACTTGGTGTTGACCTTCCTCAACTTCCGCTCGTTCTGTCTGCCGCTCAATGGCTGGAAGAGCAGGCACTGGCTGACGGATGTTTCGGATTGGCTCTCGGTCTTCCGCTTCACCTTGGACTTCCTCCATTTGTAACCGGAAGCAAGACTGCCGTGAAGGTTCTGACAGAGGATATGAAAGAACTGACTGGAGGACAAGTGATCATCAACGATGACGCAAAAGCCTCTGCCGATATTTTGGAACAGATCATTTTAGAAAAACGTCAGGGCTTACAGATATAGGAGGTGCTGCTATGAGAAGAATTATGATCAATGCCTCTCTCTGTGACGGCTGTAAAAACTGCACCGTCGCATGCATGCAGGCACACCGGGATACCCCTGGAACCGTCTATGACTTAGACCTTACGGATATTCACAATGAATCTCGAAATCACATTGAGAAAATGCCGGACGGCAGTTACCGCCCGATTTTCTGCAGACACTGTGATCTACCGGAGTGTGTCATGTCCTGCATGAGCGGCGCCCTCTCCAAAGATCCGAAAACGGGAATTGTCTCTTACGACGAAAAAAAATGCGGCTCTTGCTTTATGTGTGTCATGAACTGTCCTTACGGTGTCTTAAAAGCAGATACTGCAACCCACACAAAAGTCATCAAATGTGATTTTTGTATGGAGGACGGCACAGAACCAAACTGTGTGAAATCCTGTCCAAAGAAAGCAATCTATGTTGAGGAGGTGTCTTTATGATTCATGTAATTATCGGAGTCGGCGCTGCTGGTATTACCGCCGCAAAAACAATCCGTGAAAATGACCCAGATGCAGATATTACGATGATTTCAACGGATGAGCATGTACATTCCCGCTGTATGCTCCATCGCTATCTGAGTCATGAGCGTAATGAGGATACGTTGTCATTTGTAGAACCGGACTTTTTTGAGACTTATCGAATTCAGTGGATAAACGATGTCTCTGTCCGCACCATCGATACCGCAGAACAGACCGTTGTTCTCAATGATGACACCTGCTGTTCCTATGACCGTCTGCTGATCGCAACAGGGGCGAACAGCTTTATTCCTCCGGTCGGACAGTTTCGGGAAGCTAATAATGTCTTTGGACTGCGTCACCTGTCTGATGCACAGGCAATCCGACCTCTTGCTGACCAGGCGAACCGCATCCTTGTAGTTGGTTCCGGATTGGTCGGCATGGACGCTGCATATGCATTTTTAGAACAGGGGAAAGATGTCACCGTGGTAGAAATGGCAGATCGCATTCTTCCGATTCAGTTGAATGAGACCGCCGGCAATGCGTACAGAACTTTATTCGAATCACATGGCTGCAAATTCCTTCTCGGCAAAAAAGCATCAGAGACACATATAAACGAATCCGGCGCAATTGATTTTGTTCTCCTTGATGACGGAACGAAAATTGACTGTGATCTGGTGATCGTTGCAGCCGGTGTGCGCCCTGCCGTTGAATGCGCCCTTGATACTCCAATCCATGTAGACCGTTTTATTCAGGTTTCTGACACCATGGAAACAAACTGCCCAAATATTTTTGCAGCAGGAGATGTAACCGGTCTTTCCGGAATCTGGCCGAATGCAATGAAGCAGGGACAGGTTGCTGCGCTCAATATGTGCGGAACACAGGCGGAGTACACAGACCGCTACGCCATGAAAAACACAATGAACTTCTACGAACTTGTCACACTCTCCCTCGGTCGCGGTGTTGCTGAGGAAGGCGATATCGTGCTTGAGGAGGAAGATGCTCACAATTACAGACGTGCCATCATCAGAGATGGGAAGCTTGACAGCATCTTACTACAGGGAAAAATTGACTATTCCGGTATTTATCAGTATTTAATCAAAAATCAGATTGATTTATCCGGAAAAGAACAAGATATTTTCCATCTTTCCTTCGCCGATTTTTATGGAGTCAAAGAAAACGGTGCGTATTGTTACCAGATATAACGTATAATGAAAAGGGGCTGTCGGGAAATAGATAGTTCCAAACAGGGGCAGATTTGACTCGCATGAGTCAAATCTGCCCCTGAAATTTTTCCGTAAA
>ERZ836939.769-NODE-769-length-41608-cov-5.082617_pt1 | contig 41608 bp, 26 predicted proteins | sample MGYA00519912_ERZ836939 | MGnify/ENA primary metagenome ERZ836939 (study PRJEB31850, sample SAMEA3708810) | human gut metagenome | biome: human gut; feature: human-associated habitat; material: faeces | place: China | collected 2014 ...
GCTATGAAAAGAAAAATGGCAGGATGGAATTCTGATTTCCTCGTAGAACTACTTGGTGCAGACTGGAATCCTCCTTGTAATAAAATAGATTCCAGTAAAAAATGATTGTAATGCGTCAGCCCTGCATTAGTGAATCAAATAATACAAAATAGCATTTATATAAATTACAAATAAGATATACAATTATTTACCAGATATATGGCTTTTTATTGTAATATCAGTCTATATTCAAAATAGCTAATACTCCACGATGATCAGAGGGCCACCGGTCAATCTGCAAATCAACTTTATCTCCAGATATTTCTACAACCGGCTTTTCTCCTACAAGTTGCGCATCCTCAAACGTAAAATGTTTCGGAGTATAATAAATAAAATCTATCCGATGATCATCAACTCCTTTTTTATAATCCCAGGTTGTAGGAGACCAGGTTATTCCTCGAAGTGAACATTCGTCAGCTTTTTCTTTTAATCTTTTTTCTGCCCATACATCCTTCATTTGCAAATCATCAATCAGTATATTCGACATCAATCCTGATAACTGATCCGCCTCCACAAAACCCAGCTTTTGGGCTTTTATGGAATAATCTAGATGAGACGGTTCATTAAAATCGCCAGCTAAAATAACCGCTTCACCTCTATGTTGCGCCATTGTTATTTCTTCAACCATTGCCTTCCAATACCCTGTATGGTTTAAACGGATAGCCTCCTCACACGCTTCTTTGGCAGTCTTTCCATTATGAATCGCATAAGGAATATATGTATAGACAAATTGATGTGCACTAATCACATTTATAACCTCCTGATCAGATACTTTTACCGGGGTTAAAAACATATTCCCATGAGATAGAATCGGAAACTTTGAGATAATTGCACAATTCCTTGGCAATATACGGATATTCCATTTTTCTCCGGTTGTTCGTTCCAACTCGTCTTTCAACCATTCATTATTGTGGAGATATTCTTGTACACAAATAACATCTGCTTCCGACTTTAAAATAACTTCAACGACCTTTTGTCCCCGAGTTTTTCCATCATTCTTGCTCCAATTATATTCATTCCAACCACCATGTTCAACCGAATTCAAGACATTGAGAGTCAATAGTCTTATTTCTTTTGCAGAAAGGCTAAAAATCTGCAAACTAAATATCAGACATATAATAATAATACGTTCCATCTCTATACCACTAACAAAAAAGCAGAATGTGCCTTAATAACATAAGACACATTCCAAATACTATTTATTTCAACATCCACATAACTTCATTTACCTCATCAAGGCCACCATATTGTGAATCCAAAGCATTCTGAACATTCTCTTTATTATAAGAATACTCTACTTCCGGATAGAGCCATCTGACTGGAATTTTATCCGGTTCCTTAAAATTCATATTTGTCTCCGGATTGATAGGGAAGTCAGGGAAACCTGTACGACGATAATCATAATAGGACAAATAAGGAGTTTGCATAAAAGCCGAGACATACTTTTGTTCCAATATCTTCTCCAAATCAGATTCAAAATTTCCCTCCAATTGAACACTCTCCCTATTCAGAAATTCACCAATAACCTCTTCTGTCAGTACTCGACCATGATGATATTGCACATCATCCGGAGTATTAGCTTTGATGAATTCCATACTAGCCTTGATCCCTTCTTTATAGAATTTATCGGCATCCTCAGAAATCCATCCTCTTAACGCTGCTTCGGCCAATAAAAAGTTCTGTTCAACATAGCCGATTACAATATAAGGTTCTCCAGGAATATAATGAGTATATCTTTTATTCAACGAACAAAACTGCTTCGATGTATAACTTGCCTTGGTATTTTCATACGGTTCTGTCACATCCACACCGTAATAAGCATCCCAACTATCTTCACTTACCCCTGCATTAATTTCAGCAACAGCAGGAGAAGCATAATAGAACAAACGATAATCTTGGTGTTCCTTTAAAATATCGATCAAAACGGTAGAAAGCATCGGATATTCCCAAGCTTTGTAGATTGTATTATTAGAAGGATAAATCTGTCCTTGCTTATCCGAAAATACAACTTGCAGATTCTCATCGTTATTGTTCAACAAACTTCGTTTTTCATATATCTCATTAAATCTTTGTTTTACATTCAAATCTGCATCTCCTTCCTTTTTTGACAGTTCCATCAAGACTCTCAGTTGAAAAGCACTTACTATTTTTGCCCAGTTTTCTACATTCCCATGCAATATAGGATCACCATCAAAATCATCTGCAGCCTGAAACAACTCATAGGACTTATCTAAATCAGACAGAATACCCTGTATTACTTCCTTTTGAGGTGTATAAGAAGGTTTTAATATTCCATTCTGTCCCTGTAAAATCTCAGTGTAAGGAATATCACCTACATTATGCGTATAATTATATAAGATGTAAGATTTTATAAATAAGTACAATGCCTCATAAGCCTCTTTTTCCTCTTCTGCAGCATTGTCTACCATCAACAAACAATTATTAATCGTTGTATATCCATCAAAGTTCTCACGCCCAAAAGAGTTATAAACAGCAGGTATCAATGTTGCACCCCAACTCATATACTTCGTAACATACATATGAGAAAAGAAGGCATCACTGGCCGCAGGCTTTGTTATAGACATGATAGCACCTGTTGCCAACAAAGAAGCGTTTACTTTTGTCGAAGAATCTTGGTTCGTATTGATCTCTTCAAAATTATTGCAAGCGGACAACAACATCGCCGCACTCATTATCGTTAAAATTATTCTTTTCATCTTATTACAAATTTACTTTTACGTTAAAACCTATATATCTGATAGATGGAGAATTAATATTTTCGGCACCCACATCCGGATCAGAATATTTGAAATCTTTAGCCCACATCCACAGATTCTGTCCGACAAGGCCAACAGAAGCACCTTTTAATTTTAATTTGCCACACCAATCTTCTGGTAAAGAATAGTTAACCGCCAAGTTTCGAAGCTTAACATAGGTTTTCTTGAATAAGTTTTGAGTTCTAACTTCTCCTGCCCAAGGATTCATTCTCAAGGTATAAGTTTCATAAGAAACAACCTGATCATTCGGAGCAAATACACGATCATCTCGAATAATATTACCGTCCGAATCCCAATCAGCACTACCCGAAACAACTTTTACTCCCTGACCTATATAAGTCTTATTTCCATTCACCACTTCTTCATAACGATACTGGTTATCGCTGTCAATATGAGCTCCTGAATTCCACATGGCTTGATCGATCATAGAATGAGCAAGCCCACCTACACAACCATCAAAACTTACATCCAACGTCACATTCTTATAAGTAAAACTAGTACTCAAGCCCCAAGTCCAATCAGGAGAAGTATAACCTTGCAAAGTAGCTGTCGGATTCAACAAAGGAAGACCATCATTTCCATGAACAATATTACCAGACGGGTCTCTTTGATAGTCAACAGCAGATATCCAATCCCACCGAGCACCTTCTTTTACCCAAGGTTTCTGGGTAGAATAAACCGGATCGACTTTTGCATAATAATAACGATCTCTAGCCCAGTTAAAAGCAGCACTCCAATTAATCTCTTTATTTTTAATGATATCACCAGCTATTGTTATTTCCCAACCTTTACGAACCTGCTCTTCCGAAATATTAATCAAGGTTGTGGTATAACCAGAGGCTGGACTGACTCCTGCCGAGCGCGAATTATTATAATTCAACTTATTATAATAAGTTACATCTGTTCTTAATCTGTTTTTGAGGAAATGAATCGCAGTTCCAACTTCATAAGAACGAGAAGTGGCAGGTGATATTGTTGCCCCTTTTATCTCAGATGAACCATAAGCAGCAGTCATATTATCCCAGACATTGGTACTAATCGAATATACATTATTGATTGCAAAAATGTCCATATCTTTTTTAGTAACCGTCCACGAACCTCTAACTTTCCAGAAGTCTACAAAAGAAGGCATCTTTATAAATTCAGACAACACAACACTACCTGCAACAGAAGGATAAAAATAAGAACGAGTTTCTTTGGGTAACGTGGAAGACCAATCATTTCTTCCTGTTACATCCAAGAACAAAATACTCTTCCAAGAAGCAGAGACTTTTCCATATAATGAATTAACCTGCTTGGTAGAATATGATTTACTCACACTTGCCGGATCAACAGAAGCCTTTAATGAATAATATCCCGGAACAACCAAACCACCTTGTGTCGAAGCACTCACAGCATCATCCCGCAAGTAATAAATGGTTCCTCCTAAAAAGCCATCCAAATTAAAATCACCCCATTTCTTCTCAGCCATCAACAAAAGATCATTATTGATACTGAAATTATTATTTCTACCTATACCATAATAACCTTTTTTACTACCCCAACCTGCCGTTGAGCCTACAGGAGTTTTATATTCTGTTTTTTCAGAACTAACATCAACACCCGACCGTAAAACAGCCTTTAACCAAGGAGTAATCTCATAAGAGGCATTGGCAAACGCATTAACAACATCATAATCACTGGCAGAAGTCACCTCATTCGCTATGAAATAAGGATTCTCATAATAACTTCTATCCATCCAATTGGACAGTTCATCTTCTTTCAACCAATAATTCTTATAATCACGTATATCAAACTCCGTACCTGACCAAATCAACAAATTGTACAAATAGCCACTTCCACCATATCCTGTACCACCCATGTTCGGATAGAATCTTTTATTGTAGGTAACTCCGGCATCGGCAGTGAATTTATTCCATTTAATATCTCCTGATACCGTATAAGTTAACTTATTCAACTTTTCATTAGGCCACTGACCTTTATTATATACATGGGTTAAAGAAGTACGAACACTACCATATTTTCCTTTTTGAGTTACATTCACATTGTTGTTAGTTATCAAACTCAACTCCTGAAAATTCTGCAAATTATTCTTCCCCTTTGAAACTAAAGGTTGTAATTCCCACTCATGAGTATAAGGGTTGTATTGTTCTGCCTCACGGCCTATATCCATTTTATCCCCCCAAACATAATCTCCTACCCGGTATTTTCCACCTGTTCCTGAGCTATAGGATGTCTGAACTTCTGGCTTTCGCAAATATCCGGCATTAAACATCGTACTACTGTTAACAGATATATTTAATCCTTCTTTTTGTCCACGTTTAGTCGTTACCATGACTGCACCACTACCTCCTCTCGCACCATACAAAGCAGAGGCTGTCGCACCTTTCAGTACATCTATAGATTCAATATCATCAGGAGCAATATCTCTTAAGGTCAAGTTCTTATAAGGTACACCATCGACAACCAGCAAAGGAGTTTCCCCACGAAGAGACAATGTAGGAGCATTATTAAATTCTGTACTGTTTTGCACATTCAAACCTGCTATTTTACCAGTCAAGCCAGTTGCCACATCCACCGTCTTTACCGTATTTAAAGTTTCTCCAGAAACTTTCTGCACAGCATATCCCAAAGCCTTTTCTTCTCGCTTGATACCTAAAGCTGTCACAACAACTTCTCCCAACATCTCAGAATCCTCTTTCATTGTAATAGAAAGGCTCGTCTGATTCCCTACTTTGATCTCTTGGCTGGCAAATCCAATATAAGTTACTTGCAAAATAGCATTTTCTGCAACGTCCAATGTAAACTTACCATCAACATCAGTAATGGTTCCAACGTTTGTTCCTTTCACCATAATATTAGCCCCAATAACAGGTATACCTGTCGCATCCAACACGGTTCCAGTAATTTTTTTAGACTGTTGAACTTCCAATCCGAATTCTGTTGGATGGGAATCTGTTATTAGCTTTTCAGCGAACAGAGATTGTAAAGTTGCTGGTAGTAAAAGCAACCCTACCAATAATTGTTTTCTCATGCGATTAACTTTTATAACGTTAAAATATCATTCATACTTTTCACAAAGAAAGGTCTATTTTTTTGTATTTATATTCAATAAAATGCCATAGCACTATTTTAAAGATCAAGATACAAACACATGGAAAACAACGATATAAATAAAACAAAACATCTAACAACTTTATTAATTCTCAAAAATGCAAAATATTCCATTAATGTTTGTAACACAAAAGCACAACATATTGTAATAAAATTGTATCAAATTCTTCACAAGTATTAATATCAGATTACAACTAGAATAGAAAGCGTTTCACAACATGTTCCCCATTCTAAAGAATATTGTAAGCAGACAAATTTATGTCAAGACTACAAGATAAATTCAAAGTTTTTCAATAGTACCATCCAATCGGGATTTTTCAGCCCTAAATCCCATTACATGGCTTTCAATAGAAGCTTCGATGGTACTAGTCAACAAAGATGGATCTTCTTTTGAAACAGCCAAAAGCAGATCTTTTACCAAACGAAGATCACCGCCCCCGTGTCCATCATTGATATGAGAATCCCATTTTTCTTGTTTTCCTGTCAAGAAATCAGTATAAGTAAATGAAACCATATCACCTACAATATCTCCTTTTGTCCCCATGATCCGTGTACGTCTTCCGCCATAACTGGTCAGTGCTTCCATGGAAAAAGCAGCCGTAATACCTCCTTCAAACTTCATGTTCATGATAAAATGATCCGGCTGATCATTATCCGAATAATATACACAACGACCATAATCAGTTGTTCTTAAATAAGAAAGAATCTGTTTACCCTGTTCTTCTTTATTACCTTTCAAATCAAATACATGTAACCAAGAACGATTATCATAATAAATCCGCTTGGCTGAAAAGGCACATTGCCTTTCTATTGGGCAATCCAAACACCGTTTAGTTGCTTCCTTGGGGGCTTTTGCTTTCTTAAAAAGAGACAAATCGCCAAATGCTGTGACTTCTTTACAAGGTTTGTCAATAATCCAACGAAGAATATCTAAATCATGACAAGATTTAGAAATAACAGCAGGCGTACTTTTCGCTGAATTGTTCCAGTTTCCCCGTACATACGAATGCGAAAAATGAATCCGTTCAATGGGTTCCAAATGCTGCACACTAACCAACTCCCCTATTTTCCCCGAGGAAACCAAATCCTTTAAGGCCTTAAAATATGGAGCATAACGTAGCACATGGCAAATAGCAACAATACGATTATACTTTTGAGCCTGGTGTAAAATATCCAAGCAATGTTTTTCTGTCTGAGCTGCCGGTTTTTCCAATAAAACATGATACCCCATTTCTAGAGCCTTCATGCAAGGAGCATAATGTAATGCGTCTGGAGTAGTAATAAAAACCAAATCTGCAAATTTGGGACGCTTAAAAACTTCACTCCAATCCCCCATTCGATTTTCGGCAGGAACATGAAATTGATCAGCCATCCGATTACGCCGAAATTCATTAATGTCCGAAACACCAACTACTTTTAATGAATTAGGATAAAGCGAGGCATATTGGGTATAAATACTGCCTCTCGCACCTGCTCCAATTACGATAGCAGTCAGCGGTTTATCTAAATTTGCATTTAATTCATCCTCTACAATTTCATGTACGGGGAATTTTTCAGGCTTTGTTTCTGCTGCATTCAAAACGACCGAACTACTACCCAAAATGGCCGCTGAAGAAGCCACGCGACCTGCGTTTTTCAAAAAATCTCTACGTTTCATGGTTATTATATTGATGTATGCTACAAACATAGCAAAGGTTTTTCATTTCTTTATCCAATAAAAAGCTATAGCACTATTTCAAAAGTCCAACACCTAATATAGACAGATTATTACCTAACTTTACTAAAAAACGCCAGCTTTGAAGTATCTCCCAAAACCGGCGTTTTTTATAACACTCTTAATTCCGTTCCTCACACTGTATCACATGAAACTCATAAATACGAGGAGGAGCCGATGCTTGTAATATATCCAGCCGTATCTGTTCCGCCTGATAAGCATGGGGAAACTTGATTACTTTACAATCGCCCATCGGTTCATCCCCGACATAGATCAGTTTCCATTCACCATCATTTAATATGGATATACGATATGCCTGAATACGATTGGTTCGTTTGTTGGTAAAACCATCTTCCAAAGTTTCTACATCACAACATTCGAATATCGATAGCTTATTAAATGTTTCCTGAGGATTTAACGTAATAGTCAAACTTGCGGTTGTATCTTTGGAAGCCCAATAGGTCTGCATTCCACCATCTACTGCCTGACTGCCTTCATGAACGCCGTCTTTGTCGGTTACAAAGGAAGAAGCTGTAGCCGGAGCATTCAACGACCTGAATACGCCATTGGTAGGCAATGGTTTTCCGTAAGATAATCCTAACCGCTTTCCTAATGAGATGATTGTATTCGCTTCATGTTCACGGATACGGCCAGTCTGATCGGGTGGAATATTCATTACCAATGTATTCTGATTGTCGGTACACCAATAAAATAATTCTTCCAATTCGTCCAGATCCCGACAAGGTTGAGGATCTTTTTTCCCAAACCAGGACCAGTATTTGCTGATACAAATAGTATGCTCAAAAGGAACATAATAGGATTTACCCGCATGCAAATATTGCTTTTTATCCTGTTTATGCGCTATCTTCGGATCCCATAAACGGAAATCACTGGGGAAATACTGGAAATAATATTTGTTGTCTACAACCATAGAATCAGGCAATGCAAACTTTCGTTCCCCTTCTTTCAAGACGATCGTGTGATTGACTCCTACCGCACAATGAGGCTGTATTTTCTTGATTAACTTATATACACGAGGTAAATTCCAATCTTTCACCGCACGATCCCAGCCCCCGTCAAACCACAGTTCACAAACCGGACCATAGTTGGTCAATAATTCCGTCAGCTGCTTACACATATAATCTACATACTTTTCCGGATCCTTGTCCTTATAACAAGGAACATTCCGATCCCACAAAGAGTAATAGACACCAAATTGGAGTCCATACTTTTTACAGGCTTTTGATACTTCCGCAACTACATCTGTTTTCACTGGGGAAGAAGCTACATCATAATCCGTATATTTACTGTCCCACAAGCAAAAGCCATCATGATGTTTTGTAGTTAGCATCACATAACGGAAACCGGCATCACGTGCCACCCGAACCCATTGATCACAATCTAACGCAGTTGGGTTATACTGATGAACCGGAATCGTCCCGTCAGACCATTCTGTTTCGGCAAACGTATTGATACCAAAATGAATAAACATACCATATCCTCGTTCGACCATACCTTGCTGCGTTGCATTAGGCATATCAGAGGGTACAATTTCCTGCCCTTTAACCCAATTGTTCATCAGCAAGAAACAAGACATACATAGAAGCGCTAATTTCTTCATTTTTTATTTTCTGTAGAATTAATACTATACTTATCGGATTAAAATCAAACCAGCTGCATCTTTTTTATCTATAAGACGTAAATGAATTTTCAACACACAGCCATTATTGGCCTTCAAACCTACCGGCAATGTTATTGCATAAGTAGCTTGATTATCGGATGAAACAGACTTAACTTCATCGGATGATGCAGCCACATTCCCATCGGCTTCCAAGGTAAAACCAAGGATGTTCACCGTACCTTTTCCACGAATCTGTTCCAACGAAATTCCTTTCATTTTCTCCAACAACTGAGCCGGAATATTCAGTATCACTTCTTTTTCTCCTGAACCCTGTACATTCCAAGTTCCGATCATATCCGAACGATTCAGTTTCAAATCCGCCGCAGAAATATCTTTGGAAAGCGCCAGCATTTCCCGTGCAAAGCGTACTACATCAATCGCCGGTTTTTCGTAATCCGGATCCTGGTTGTTTTCTACCCAATTACGTTCCCAGGCGGCCATATCAAATGAATGGCCGGAAGTACGACTGGCATAATAATTTTTCCAACGCCCCAGGTAATAACGACCTACCAAACCACTCCAGATACGAGCGGCATAATCATCTACCGGTGGTCCCCAAATGGTTACAATCCGGCGGGCATTCATTTCATATTGTTTCTTCTGTTCCGGTGTAACAGCCGCTTTCGAGGCAAAGTCCAGCCAACGGTCTAAACGAAGCGTCGGATGCTGGCTTAACAAGGCATCGATTCCCAACAAGAGGGTTTCAAAACGACTTTGCAGGAACTGCGCCTGCAAGGTATCGCCCAACAAGTATTCCTGATCAATCTGTTTGGTCAGGATCTCGGCTTTTCCTCCCAAATAGTGAGCTGTCATTTCCGACAAGTCGGTTACGAACAAAGGACTTTCAGCCAATTCATCCGCGGCGGCAATAAAGCATTCCAGTCCTTTGAAATAATCATCGCAGATATTGATAGAACCATTCTTGACACTTCCCGGACGGAACTGCCAGTTAAAACGAGGATGATCGGTAAATGTCCCATACACCGATTTCAATAAATAATCCCAGGCTTCCATCAAATGTTGTGGTGCTTTCCCATAACGGTTTTCCGAATATTGCTTCAACCATTCCCGTACATCCATCCGCTGGCTGCTCCAACCGGCATCGGTTACCAGTTCGTACAAGACTTCGTTGTTTTCAATACCTTCCGGAGCCAATCCATGTGCCACCAGATTTCCTTTATGGGTCGAAGACAACGCTTCGAGATGACCATTCGCATAAAAATCGAGTACACCGGTCATACCAACTTTTCCACCCATGTTCGGAATGACACTATAAACCCAAGGCTTGTTGTAGAAACCTTTGTAGTATTCCCAATTCACTTCCGAGTGCCAGAAGTGCTTGTTGTAATCGACCGCCAAATCCAACAATAACATTTTCTGATCAGGTACTTTTGACACCAAGGCACCCAATGTTTCATAATCCCAGATATATCGTTGATAACCAAACATCCAACCTTGCATCACCCAAACAGCTTTGGGATTGGCTGCCTTGATAGACTCATATACCTTTTGTCCGTAAGAAGCCGCCATCTCATATCGCTCAGGATTTCCTTTTTCCGGAAACGGAATTTCCATTTCATTGAAGCTATCTACCAGATAATAGTCGCATTTACCGAATTCTTTTTCCCATTCCCGGATAAATGCCGTTCCTATTTCCTTAAACAAAGGCTCTTGCGGTGACACCATCCAATTCCGGAACGCTCCGCCCCAATGGGTTTCGATGATCTCCAGTTCCGGATGAATCCGTTTGAACGTTTCGGGAATAAATCCGGGAAAACCCGGACAAATCGGCTTCATATCCAATGCCCGCATCCGGTCCAGAATCTGGTGTTGCAAAGCGATTTGCTGTTTATGCCAGTCTTCATTCAACGGGCCGTCTATGCCACTCACATTTCCCATACGCATCCAAGGCAAATGAGCCGGACCCACAAAATACTGGTTAATCTCTTCGTCCGTCAATCCCATTTTCTTCCATACGCGTGCTATGATCGCTTCATAACCCACTAAAGCCAACGGCATATTGATTCCATGCAGGGCCATCCAGTCGATCTCCTGTTCCCAGCGTGCCCAATCCCAATAAGGCATGGAATAACCGTAAGTACACACGTTGAAATAATAATGATTGGCAAAAGGTGAAACGACTTTCCGAATGGTTTCATCCGGGAAAGCGTCCGGTACAGACAAGGAAGAACCGCTCCACGTTTTCAGCCCGTAACGGTTCTGCTTCATATAATCATAGAAACCACGGCACAATGCCACATTATCTGATCCGGAAACATACAAAATCCCATCTTTCGAATGATGTTCGAAAAAAGTATTCGATTTTGAACGTTTTTTCTCCAAAACGATTTTACCCGACAAGTCTTTGTTTCCCGTTACCCGTTCCAAGACTTGAAACACTGCTTTTTCGTGATCAGCAGACGCATATACCAATCCGCCTTTCATCAAAAAACATAAAACCAACAATAAATAAATCTTCCTATTCATTTCTTATTTCTTTATCGCATTCAAAAAAAGTATTGATCAGTCAAAATTTACACAAAGGTATTAACACCACATCCGTAAACACGAAAAACAAGAATGGAGAACATAGCAAATATAATAAACTTTATTTCTTTTTACTTTCAATAAAAAGCTATAGCACTATTTCTAACGGTTAGAAACCAAAACTCTTTAGAACCGAAAACGAAACTGACGAGAATAAAAAATGATTCCCGTTAGTTTCGTTTCCCGTCTATGTTATCAATAGAATCCTTACCTATTATCATGATCGGTATCCGTTCTAAACGGAATAACCGGAAGTCCTTCCGCACTAAACAGATTCCCGATGGCCGTATTGGTGAAAGCATATCTGACCGCCTTTATCTTTTTCACCTGCTTGCTCCAAACTACCAGTTTGTCTTTTTCTACTTTTGCTTCCGCGTTTACAAAGACACCGTCTTCTCCGGCAACTTGCAAATCCTGAATCTGTTTTCCTTTTATCTGCAAAGAACCTGTACAATCGGTAAAAGACAAATAGGCTTTTTTCCCACGAACTACCATCGTATCAAAACGAGGATATAAGTAAGGGAAACCTGTTTGATGATATGTTTTGGCTAAAGCCTGATTGGCCAGACGATCACCCACATCCCATTTATTCAATGGATGAATATTCTGGACATTCCCGTCAATCAAATCAGAAATGACTATCATGCCTGTATTTTCATACAAGGCCGTCCGTGCCTGCTGTTCACGCAGGTAATTGGCTCCTTCTTCATTATACTTAAAAGGCGCTATCTGCACAAAGTAGAAAGGCAGATCCGCCCCAAAATCATTCCGCCAGGATTGGATTAAGGTACGCATCAAGGCATCATAAGTTGGGTAAAGTCCCTTTCCGGCATTGGCTTCACCTTGATACCAAATAAAACCGGCAAAAGTAAATGGTACCAACGGATAAATCATGGAATTATAACAAACTCCCGGTTCACAAGGCCACCAAGGCTGAGGCTGGTGTTTCCGACTTGTAGCAAGCAGGGCTTCATCTGCCTGAATGGCCGATTCCTTTACCCATACTTCCGCATTGGTTCCGCCCCAGGCCGAAACAACAACGCCGACAGGCACACCCAACTTCTTGTGCAACTGACGCGCATAAAAGTAAGCAACAGCGCTGGAACGTTTCATCACTTCGGGCGTACAGACTTCCCAGCTGCCTCCACAATGATCCTGTTCGTGAGCAGAAGCCACCTTGGGAACCGTATAAATACGAATATCCGGATAATCGGCAGCCGGAATTTCTTTCTCCGGATTTCCTAATCCATGGCTATAAGTCCATTCCATATTCGACTGACCGCTGCAAAGCCAAACCTCGCCCAACATAACATTCCGGATGGAATTTTGCCCAGCTCCCAAATAGCCGTTATCACCCAGGATTTGTATTTCGTACGGACCACCAGCTTCAATCGTTTTCAATTGAGCTTTCCACTTTCCGAAATGATCTACCGAAACCTCCGTCGTATCATGGATATTCCAGCCGGCAACGATCTTCAGCTCACAGCCTGGCGACGCGCTTCCCCAAATAGAAACGTCGGCATTCTGCTGTAACACCATATTATCTCCGAAGGGAGAACCTAATTTCACCTGTGCCTGACTTACGAATGCCGTCAGCAAGGCAATGAGAAGTATAAAATTCTTTTTCATATAAATATCTTTCTATGCTATTGATAATTCACTAAACTCCTTTCTTATAAGAGGTAGGCGAATATCCCAAATACTGTTTGAATACAGTGGCAAAATACGATGGTGATGAGAATCCTAATTCATAGGCAATATCTTTGATGGACATGGCTCCTTCTTCCAACAGGATCTGTGCTTTCTCTAATTTCTTCCGGATGATAAACTCGGCAGGCGGCATACCGGTTTCTTTCTTAAAACGATGTTTAAAGCGGGAAAGTGACAGGCAACATTGCTCGGCCAGATCTTCCAAATCAAAGATATCAAATATGTTGTTTTCGATATAGGTAATAACTTTCAGGATCGGTTCGCTATATGCCGCTTGTCGGTCAATCTCTTCTCCGCAATGAATAATACGCAAGATCAAAGAAACCAACAGACTTTTCATTTCTATTTGCTGCAAATCGGCATCCGGAGAAAAATAAACCTGGATGATTTGTTGTAACAATTGCTCCACTTCTGAGTTAGCCGGAAATATCCGTCGGGGCAACTGCTCCAATCGGGAAAATACATGTTGGGCTTCGGTGGCCGACAAACCTAAATAAGCCGAACCCGGAATCGGTTTCTTCAAGGAAAACCAATATAAAACGCCCTTTTCTTCCGGTAAGTTTCCGGTTCCATGAACTTCATTGGGATAAGTAATAAAACATTCGCCGCCTCTTACCTGATAAACGTCATCTCCAACCAGATAAGTCTGATTTCCTCTCGACAAATAACAAATTTCAATGGCATCATCATGGACATGCAAAGGAAGTACGGATTGTGCGTTACTATAATTGTATCGCCCGAACTCTTCAAACACATGGATATCCAATTTGTGCATATCCAAAATTAGCCGACAGTCCTTTTTTGTTTTCATGATAGGATTTCTGATCTGTTCAATTAAATTTATGCAAGGCAGCAAAGGATGAAAAACAAGCTGACAAGGCTTGATACGATTGTTCTTTCAAACCTTACCAGCTTGTCTGTTATCAATATATTAATACCAATCCGGTAAAGAATACGGATTCCGGTACTGATACCAATACAAACGATGGGCAGCGGCTTCCTTGTCATTGACAAAACTCAATGTAGCCGGATTCCATTTCACCGGACGACCTAACTCGAGGGCTATATTCGTCAGGCAACAGAGTGTATTGGTACTGCAACCCACTTCAACCGGGGCAATCGGATTCTCACGCGAACGGACACAATCAATAAAGTTCTGCATGTGCGGCGCGCTGGTTTCATACTGACCTTTTCCGATCTTCGTTTCCTTCTTCTCCAACAAGGACGGATCCGAACATTCAATATAACCACGTGCTACCTTAATCCAACCTTTATCACCGATGAACTGAATACCCTGTGCATTCGGATTGTCTTCCCGATACGGCTGTTCGGTCATCACAATACCGTTGGCATACTTCATGGTTGCATATTTCGTTCCATTGTATCCTTTCGGGATAAATTCGACCGGTCCCGAACCATCCATGCCAATGGCTGCCTGGGCAATATCAAACATGTGAGCACCCCAGTCGGATGTATAACCGTTTCCGGTCTCGCGATACCAACGCCAAGCGCCCCACAACTGTTCGTTCTTTTCCGGATCCAAAGAGACAGGAGGACACAAATCCGGATGATAATGAATCTTCGGATCATTCAACGGTCCCATCCATTGATTGAAGTTTAAGTTATTGGGAACCGGCTGTTCCGGCAAATCAAAAGGTTTGGGAGGTTCGCCTACCCGGGCATAAATCTTTTCAATATGACCAATCGCACCTTGCTGTACCAAAGCAATGGCTTGCTGGAATTCCTTATCCGAACGCTGCTGGCTACCTACCTGAAGAACCCGTTTATTCTCACGAACGGCCTTCACCATCGCCAGTCCTTCTGTAATCGTATAAGCCAAAGGTTTCTGGCAATATACATCTTTCCCCGACTGGCAACTATGAATGGTACATAAAGCATGCCAATGATCGGGTGTAGCAATCTCGATGGCATCAATATCCTTGCGTTCGAGCATTTCTTCATAAAATTCATACTGATCACACCGCTGCGGCATTCCGCTATCAGCCTGCCATTTAGTGATACGACGAACAAAACGTTCCCGTTTAATGGAATCGACATCACAGCCGGCGGCAACTTGTACTCCCGGACATTGGGCAAATCCGCCAAAGTCACTTAAACCTTGCTGTCCTAAACCAATGAAACCCAATACCACCCGATCACTCGGTGCAATGCGGACTCCATTCATACTCCAACTCGGCAAGATGGTCAATCCCGACAAACCTAATGCTGAAAAGCCGAGAAACTCCCGGCGAGTCATTCCTTTCTTTTTTCCGTTTTCCATATAAGTGTTTCCGTTAATAGTAATTAGAATGTGTTTTTCTAATTCTCTCTGTCAACATCCCGACAGAAAGTTGCCGCAATTTATCACTTTTCCAACAACCAGCCAAATACATGTTCCGAAAAAGATTCTGTTATCTGACTATTTTCTGTTTGGACTCGTCCTACCCAATAGCAAATAAACGTGTGATGTACAACTGATAGTCATCTATTTTCGGTATTTCACTCGTTACATCTTAATTTTTTGACAATAGTCGTAAAGCTTTTCCATATATGTGATAAAGCTTTTTGACATATATGATAAAGCTTTACGACAGCTGTCAAAAATATAAAAGATAACGAGTTTCGTTAACTTCGCATGTTTAGATTCAATTTATCAACTTAATTCAGTAGATCTTGCACTTGTTTCCACTCATTTCCATTATCATTCGGTTGTGGTTTTCCCGGTGTACTACGCCCTTCCCGGATATACTTCAAAAGTAAGTCTTTCAATTCTCTTACCTTATCCGGATATTCGGCCTGTACATTCTTCTGTTCCGCCGGATCCGTTGCCATATTATACAATTGTACACGAGGCAACTTTGACAAGGCTTCCCGATTGCCTGGAGTCGGTTCACTCCATCCACCCGAACTGGCAGACAACAGCAATTTCCAATCTCCTTTTCGGATACTGAATTCACCATTGATGGAATGATGCACGGTGGCTTCCCGGATAGGTTCCGTATAGTCGGCATTTACCAGAACAGGCATTAAAGAGAAACTGTCTTCACCTTCCGAATCACGAATCGCCGTTTGTGTCAGATCGGCAAACGTTGCAAAGAAGTCGGTTAAACAAATGGTCTGATTCTCGCGATGCGGTACAATATTCCCAGGCCAACGAACCAGGCATGGAATACGATGTCCGCCATCAAACAAATCGGCTTTATGTCCCCGATATACATAACTTGGCAAATGCCCTTGCTGTTGCATGGACTTAATACCGGCAGCCGGACTACATCCGTTGTCTGACGTAAATACGATTAAAGTATTCTCATCAATCCCGGCATCTTTCACCGTCTGTAAGATGCTTCCGACCAGATGATCAACCATCAAAACAAAATCGCCATACGCACCAATGCCCGATTTCCCCTGAAATTCTTTCACAGGCAAAATAGGAGTATGAGGTGCCGGCAATGGCAAATACAAGAAAAACGGCTGTTCTCCTTGGGCATGTTCTTGGATATAAGTTTCTGCCCTTCGGACAAAATTCGGCAAGCAATCTTCATGATCGAAATCGGAAGCCGTCGGTCCTTTTCGCCAGAAACGTAAACCCTTATCTTCCGTCACCCGATTCGGCAAGGCCGTAGGCTGATTATTTTCCACATACACGTATGGATCCATATCCAACGAACCAATAATACCATAGAAATAATCAAAGCCTCTTTCGGTCGGTCCACCGGTAATCGGCTTGGAAAAATCAATCTGGTCTTTGCCGGCTTCCATATTATGCCAGTTCCAGCCCAAATGCCATTTGCCGATGCAGGCAGTTGTATAACCACCTCTTTTCAAAACAGTCGCTATAGTCGAACGATCCGGCTTGATAAAAGGCTTGTCATACCCGAACAGAACTCCTTCCTTCAACGTCGAACGCCAGTTATAGCGTCCGGTCAGAATACCATAGCGAGTAGGCGTACTGACAGAAGAGCTCGAATGGGCATCTGTAAAACAAACTCCTTCAGAAGCCATCTGGTCCAAATGACTTGTCCGGATCTTGCCTCCGGGATTATACGTAGAGACATCACCTATACCCAAATCATCGGCCAAAATAAAAATAATATTCGGCTTCTTTTCCGCCGCTGTCACCGAAGACAAAGCGCCCAATGCAGCCAGCGAACCTAATAATAAGCGTTTATTCATAAGTTTATCTATTTTACGATGCATACTTGATACGTTTCATTTACCTCTGTAGGAAATTCCACTTCATAATAAGAATAGATCTGATTGCGCTGAAGTTCTCTACTTCGGGCAATCTCGGTATTTCCTTTTACGATCGTAATAGGCGAAGCCGTACGGATCTTACACATTTTTCCAGCTAAAGAACGTACGGCGGCCTTTTGCAGACTACCTTCTTTCCATGTCATATCCACCTCGAAGTTACCCCGAGCCTTCAGACCACTTACCGTTCCCTCGGGCCATACATCGGGTAAAGCAGGCAATAAATGCAAATATCCCGCATGGCTTTGCAATAACATTTCCGCGATTCCTGCCGTATAACCAAAGTTACCATCTATCTGGAAAGGAGGACACGCATCCAGCATACTTTTATAAAGTCCGCCACCTTTTCTTCCGGAACCAAATCCTACCGGATTAAATAAGTTGGATATAATCCGATAGGCATGATTGCCGTCCAGCATGCGCGCCCACATATTGATCTTCCAACCCATCGACCAACCAGTCGCTTCATCACCCCGTATTTCTAACGTCTTTTTTACCGCATTGAACAGTTCTGGCGTATCAGTCGTGATCTGATCTCCCGGATGGAATCCATACAAATGAGACAAATGCCGGTGTTTCGGATCTGTCTCCTGAAAATCAAACATCCATTCCTGTAACTGCCCTTGCGCTCCGATCTGGTAAGGAAGTAACCGTTCCAGTTTATGCTGCAGTTCTTTCTGCAAATCCGGATCTACGCCTAATTGCTGAGCCACGGCCAACGTACGGGTAAAGTTTTCCCGGATAATTGCCATATCCATTGTCGGTCCCATACTGATACCCGTTTGTTCTCCTTTCGGCGAGACAAACCAATTTTCCGGAGAAATACCGGCAGGCGTTACCCAATGTCCGTTTTCATCTTCCACTAACCAATCAGCCAAGAATTCGGCAGCACCTTTCATCAACGGATAGGCCGTATCGCGCAAGAACTGTTCATCTTGCGTAAACTGATAGTGCTCCCATAAATGACTAGTCAGCCATCCTTGTACCATCGGCCAGAACGAAGCAGTCGGAACATTATCATTCGGCATTGTCTCTCTCCAAATAGATGTATTATGATGTCCTACCCAACCTCGCATACCATACATTTCTGAAGCTGTCCGTTTGCCAGAAACTGCCATCTCTGATATCATCCGGAACAAAGGTTCATGGCACTCCGAAAGATTGGTCAGTTCAGCCGGCCAATAATTCATTTCGGTATTAATATTGATCGTATATCCGCAATTCCAGGCTGGAATGGTATCTTTATTCCACATTCCCTGAAGATTCAACGGTTGTCCGCCCGGCCGAGAACCGGAGATCATCAGGTAACGGCCATACTGAAACAGGGTTGCTGCCAAATCCGGATCACTCTGATCGGCAAACCGATCGATACGCTGATCTGTTGGCAAAGCCTTCTGCTCCGGTGAAGACACCAACTCTAAACTTACCCGATCGAATAAAGAACGAAAATCGGTTGTATGCCTTCTTTTCAGCGTCTCATAATCAAAAGCCAACGCCCGGTCAATCTTTTCAGCCGCTTTCTGAGCCGGATCAACTCCTTCCCGACTCGGACTCTTGTCAAATCCATTAAAGCTCGTTGCCATACTCAGTAAGAAATAAACTTCCTGCGTCTGGCTTACCCGGATTCCCTGATCCGTAATTTCAATTTTTCCATCTGGACAAACGGGTTTTACTTGTGCCTCAAAGAACATGCCTTTCCCATCTATCTCATCTCCATACAATACCCGCTTGTTAAACTTCCGCTTCCCGTCCGAATCATATAATTCCGGATGTTTATACTGGTCGCCCCAGCTTTCCATCTGCTCGAACGTTCTTCGCTCTACATAACCCGGAGCTTGGCCTTTCAACACCAGTTTTCCTTCTTCTTCCGATCCTTTTGCTGTCGGATGGACAGACGACAAGTTCAAAGAGACATCAATTCCATCCGCCTTATCGCTCTTGACATGAATAATAATCAGATCATCCGGATGAGAAGCAAATACTTCCCGTTCATACCGGACATCACCCACGTGATAAGTTGTCCGGTTAATCGCATCCGATAAAATAAGTTCCCGTTGATAATGGGTAACTTCACCTTCCCGATGATCCGTCAAATACAAGTCGCCCAAAGGCTGATAATACTGATGTAAACGTCCCAACCAATGTTTGCAGACCAAATCAGAGGCTTGTTTATACTCTCCGTTTTTCATCAGACGGATCACACGCTCTTTCATCTCAGGAGTGATACGAACATCGGTAAAGGTCGTAGAAGGTTCGCCACTATAAAGCGTATTTTCATTCAACTGTAAATGTTCTTTCTGAGGATCACCGAACACCATGGCTCCCAATCGGCCATTGCCCAATGGCAGGGCTTCATTCCAATTAGCTGCCGGAGCATCATACCAAAGCCTTATGTCACGCGGCTTTTCTGTTTCTTGTACCGTACAGGCCAACAAAAACAGGCCTGCCAACCAAATATACAAATACTTCATCTTTCTCCCTTGTGTTTATAAGTTTATCCGTTTTTAGTTGAGTAATGCTCAAAGATACGTTACATCTCTCAAAACTTACAACGTATCTATCAGAACTTACGTTGTAAGTTTTCTTATTTACAACGCATTTTTAAAGATCCTATTCATCGAATGATACCGAAACACTACTGCCGGCATAAGCCCCTTGGGGCAAAGCGATAGACAAGAACGTTTCTTGCAATGCCGCATCATAAGAACTTCGTATCTGGGTTGATGTATTGCCTGTTTCATATTTCCCGGAAAAAGAGACATGCAAATGTGATAATTTCCGAGAAGGATCAGCGACTGTCAATGATCTTAACCGGCCATTCGAATGATAACGAGCCATCAACAAAGCCGGAGAATCAACCCGTAATACGCCCCGATTCTGATCCAATTTCTGTTCCACTGCCCGATAACAAACCAGGTAAACAAGACCTGTCGCCGGTTGTTCAACAGCTTGCAAGTCTGTTGTATTCGATATTATCCGAATTTGTGGATCCTTTTGGTAGGCAGCCAAAGCCGCTTCATCCGTTTGGGGCAAGACAATATAAGAATAAGAACTTTGGGAAGGACGGATTCCATGATTTATCCGCAGTTTAAAGACAGGTTCCCGTATCGTATCTTTGGAAGCATCCGTCCGGTTACTCACACTAAACCAAGTACCGGCTGCTTCCTGGTTCATGAGTTCCAACGTTGTCTTATCCGGGAAAATATATCCGGTCTGACTATGCCAAACCCATTTCGTATCTTTCAACACATGATTCCCGGCCGGCAATACCGAACGTCCTTCTTTTCCCTCTACAATCACAGGTCCTTCCAGATGATTCTGATTTAAAGTAGTCACTACAGCATCGGGCGAGGACGATTGAATGCCTGCTCCCAAACAAACATATTCCCGATCAAAGAAGAACCAGCTTTTCCGGGCTTTCAAAGGTTGATGCGGACTAATAAAGTCAAATGCAACAGCACCATACATACCATCGGTCACACCACCCACAAAGTCTGTCAATCCTTCTTTCTGTATCTCATCCGCAGGAGGCATTTTATCCAGCAGACAAGTGGTCGTTCCCGGAATACAACACCAGTCATATACAGGCGAAAGATTAAAATACTCATCGCCTGAAACCGATAAATAGTTGGTTCCATCCGCCCTGAAATGATTCTTTACCCCTTCTCCGTTATAAGGCTCTTCCATATTCCGATTACGGGTTGAATACATCCGGACAGAAGTGTAGTAGGAAGGTCGCTGGAAAACGAAATGTTCAGTCTGCCAAAAGAACTTGGCAAACGAAGCAGCCTGGAACTCCTCTCCTTTTCTTGCCTTTACCACTTGCTGCAACTCATCCTTCCGGTAATCTGTTATGGCCAGTAATCTTTCAGGAGTCTGTGTACTGAAATATCCTTTCCGTTGAACACGGGTAATATCCCGATTCCGGATTCCCGTATCTTCGGTACGTCCATACACCATTTGCTTACACACACCATCCAAATAATAATCAGCAGCCATTCGAAGAGATGTTTCCGAGAAACGAAAACGAGTAGACGAAACAAGGTCGGCCCACTCGGCGAAAACATGGATGTAATCCAATCCATAACTCAAGGTATTATTTACCCGATCTGGACGATGATGAAAACTATAATCAGCCTGGATTCCTCGCTTTCCGGGTTCAACGATCTTTATTTCTCCTTCAATTACCTGCATGACATCACTTACTTGCGCTGCATCCCAACAGAACAATGCCGTTTTCGCCTGCAAACCGGCTATTTTGATACGATCTCCACTCGGACGTGCACCGGAAGCATTCAGATTAGCCCGACGCGCAATTGGCAACATTCCTTCTATTTGCCCTTTCGTCAAATGCTTATCCATCACCAATAGCATCGTAATAAACGAGGTCGGTGTACCGATCTCGTTATTCCACCAGTTCTCACACTGAAAGTCATGTGCCAACCAATAAGCAAGTCCTTTATCGAAAGCCTGTTTCACGGATTTATTTCCCTTCCAGGGAGAACCTTTTTGCTGATAGGCAATCGCCAACTGGACCAGATTATTCAAATGTCGAACATGTTGAAAGGCAGTTCGTGACACATCTACATAATCTATACCCGGCCATGTTCCATCCGGACGAACAGTCTCAACAATCGTCCGGATCTGCTTGTCTGAGATCGGCACATCCAGCAATTGTTCCGTAACCTTTTCCCGCAAGTAAGCGACATCCTTATCTTTTCCGGCTTGCATATCCAGCGTACCCACCCCCAGCAAACAGATAAGAATCAGTATTTTCCATAAATATTTTCCGAATTTGCTCATAAACATATGGACTTTTAATACCGGAAACTAAAGTCACCGGCTCAATTATACAACTTCAAGGCTTCTTCCCACGTCATCTTACCCGGTTTCCCTCTCCAGAAATGACGATCCAAATCACAGAAGTCGTTGTTCTTCTTCATTTCTTCTTTCAGGATCCGTTTGTAGGCATCTTTCTTAAAGGCATACTTCGCATCTGTTGCCAGATTGATCATTTCATCCGGGTCATTCGACAAATCAAACAGTTGTTCTGTTACAACACCATCCACATTATAAATGATGTATTTCCAATTGTCTTTCACCAAGGCACGTTGGAAACTATTATAGGCCAGGAACAACTGATCCCGATGTTTCTGTTCCGGATTCTGCAAGACAGGTAAAAGAGAACGACCGGTTACCGATGCTACCGGCTGAATCTGCAATAAGTCGCAGACCGTCGGATAAATATCATACAAATAACAAAGGGATTCACTGCGTACACCTTTCTTCATTCCGGGAACAACCATGACCAAAGGAACACTGATACTATGTTCATACAAGTTCTGTTTTCCCAACAAACCATGACGGCCAACAGCCAGTCCGTTGTCGGACGCAAAGATCAGGATCGTATTCTCTAACTCTCCCTTCTCTCTTAATGTCTGTATAATACGACCAATCTGCACATCCACTTCGCTAATCATACCATAATAATCAGCCAGATCTTTCCGGATCATTTCTTCCGTCCGAGGAAATGGCAACAAGACCTCATCCCGAATCTTTAGTTCTCCGTTGTCAAAAGGATGTTGTGGCAAATAGTTTACCGGCAATTCCATCTCTTCCGGATGATAGGTATGGCCGTATCCGGGATGCTGATTCCGTGGATCATGCGGTGAAGTAAAAGCCACGAAGGCAAAGAAAGGCCGATCGTTCTTCTTCCGTTCGGAAAGGAACTTCACTGCGGCATCGGCATACATTTCCGAAGAGAACTTATCGCCTACAAAAGGTTCTTTATATTCGGCTGTCGGATCATAGTGATGCAGACGAGGAGACATGTGACCATTTTGATTGTATTGGTGCATTCCTCCGAAAAAGATATGATCTCCTTTCTCAAACGAACGGTTAAAGGATTTCTTGTCGGCATGCCATTTCCCGGTTCCGAACGTTTCATAGCCATTTGCCCGTAATAACTCCGGAAGAGTAACCTGTGATTCCGGAATAACGGCACCGTCTTGTTTCACCTGATAAACACCTCGTCCCGTCATAATCATAGCTCGGCTGGGCATTGACAAAGCACCGCCCAACGAACCATTGGTATAAGCATGTCCGAAAGAGACGCCTTCCTGAACGATCCGATCAATGTTAGGAGAAACAACCTGCGTATTTCCATACGCATGAATGGACGTTTTCTGCATATCGTCCACCAATATAAACAATACGTTTTTCTGCTCTTTCTTGGCAAAGCCAACTGTCGCTAATGCCGAAAGGCCTAATGCCAAACACAAATTTCTGTTTTTCATGATAATCTATCTAATTTGTTTTTACAATACAGATAACGCCGGATCATGTACAGCTTCCATCCGTTGCTTCAGTTCGGTCCGCAGCTGCTTGACAAGTTCCGGATGTTTCCCGGCTATATTATTCAACTGGAAAGGATCTGTTTTCCGGTCATATAAATGTTCTTCCGTAATCACGCCATCCTTATATCGGATTGCATACGTATATTGAAGAGTCCGTACGCCACGGGCTCCGGTTGTCAGATTCTTCCCCGTTTCATTCACTGCACCATAGAACATATAAAGTTTGGAAGAAGGCATCTTCTCCCGGTTCCCCCGGATTTGTTCGCTCAGATCACGGGTCTGGACAGTTGCGGGAATTTCCTGCTGAAAGCCCATCAGCGACAAAACCGTCGGACAAAAATCTTCGAGTGAAATCAATAAGTCCTGATCTATTCTTGGAGTAAGCTGTTTTCCATACGATATCAGGAAAGGAACCCGCATAGCCTCTTCGTAAAAGATATTCTTCCCGATGTTATTGTGCATTCCCATCGAATCTCCATGATCCGAGACAAAGACAACAATCGTATTGTCATACTGACCATTCTTCTTCAGCGCCTGAATAATCCGTCCAAATTGTTCATCCACCCCCGTTATGCAAGCATAATAATTAGCCACACTCCGCTTGAACAACTGGATATATTTCTCATCGGACTGCATCAGGTTAGGTAAAGAATTTGCTATCGAATCCACATTCAAGGTAGTATATTCCTGCTTGTACCGATCCGGAACCTGCTCATATCCTGTATGAGGCGGATTCATCGACACCATCATGGCAAATGGTTTACCCGTCGAACGGATACTATCCAGATATTGAATGGCCAGATCGGCTTCATGCTCCGGACCCCATCGATCTACATAATAAAACTCATCCCTTTTCGAATCTTTATTCCAGTAAAGCGGACGTAAATGGCGATCGTATGTTCCATAAGCGACCCAGTAATCAAAACCATGTCTTCTTTCGGGCGGACACCATTCATTCCAAGCCATTTCTCCTTTGTTGTTCGAGCAATCCACATACGGCGTGTAAGGTTTATCCAAATGCCATTTCCCGATGTATGCCGTTGCATAGCCAGCCTGTGCCAACACATCCGACCAGCAGGTCAGATCCTGGCGCAGTTCTACACCCTGATGCGCTGATTCCGACTGGCAATTCGTCAATACTCCATTCTCGTGCGGATAAGCCCCACTTAAAAACATACCTCTTGCCGGAGAAGACACCGGATAACCACTGACTGCCTGAGTCAGAACGACCGCTTCCTGAGCAAACTGATCCAAATTCGGTGTTTTAACGGCCTCTTTTCCCCGAAAGCCCAAGGCATCACCCCGAAACTGATCGGCCATCACCACCAACAAATTGGGATGTTCTTCCGAAGCTGCCTCCATTAATCCTGAAGGAGCAAACAACAGTCCCATACATCCGAACAACAAACTCCGGTTTATTTTCGTGTTTTCCATACTTCCTCTATACATAAAATGAATTGTCTTTTAGCAGACTAGTAGACCTAGACCTCTACAAATATAAAACAGTTTACGTGAAAAAGAAAGTAATCCAACATTCTTCCCGGTTTTCTTTCTATCATTCCTCAAACGATTCTACACACAAATCCACACCTACCGGATAATGATCCGACAAATAATCATTCTCTGGACCATTATAGATAAAAGCATCTACTACCATCGGCATTAATGCCGGTGTAACAAAGATGTAGTCCAATCGTTCACCTATCCGTTTCCTTACTTCCTTGTTTCTGGAAAGATACATTAAAATAGGAGTCGGGAAAGAGGTCCTTTCCGAAATACCTGTAAACTTCTGACAAACATCAATCAATGGGTAAGACAAGAAACGGGAAATAACCGAATAATCGAAGTCCCCATTCAACAGATTCGGACTACTTTGTCCACCATATTTCATTCTTAAGTCGGTCGATGTCTCCTCCATATAATCCCCATCAAACGGAGAATGAGCATTCATATCACCCATCAATAAACAAGTATCCAACGCGTGCTCCTTGATATACGCTGTTATCGTTTCCGCTTCCTGCCGGCGCTGATTCGTATTTCCCGGATTCAAATGAGTGACCAACACATCCAAACCGTAAGTCTTCACATGCAACAGACCATGTCCACAATGTTCCAACATCTTCTGCTTTACATCAATCGGTTTCTTGGATGTAATACCTACCGGATAACCATTTTCCTTGACGATCACCGCATAAGGATGTCCCCATTGCTTCGCCAAAGCAGACAAACGCTCTTGAGTAAAACCGCACAATTCCTGCAAAGCCAGGATTTCCGGATCTTGCTGTCGAATCCAATTCACAAAACGTTCCTGGCGATCCGTATCTTTTCCCCAATCAAAACCATTAAAGATATTGTAAGAGATTATCCGAACCTTCTCATGCCCGGATTCCCAATGACGTTCATACTTCTCATTAGATATGGTCTGCGCATTCGAAGATACACCCACCAGAAGCATACATAAAGCTATCCATAAAACCCTTTTCATGATCATATTCTTTTATTAATCCGTTTCTTTGTCATCTCGTTAGTGCCTCTTCTTCCGAAGCCAAATACAAACCGGCTTCAGCTATCTGAGGAACATCCCGACTTTGCTGTATCACCAACCGAACTTCTTTTGCCTTGACCTTCGGGAAACGAAGAATACGTTTGTAGCCGATTGTAGTTCCTTCCGATGCCAACTGCCACTTTCCATCCTGTCTATATTCCAAACGGAAATTTTCCACCCGCTGTCCTTCTGTAATATTTTCCTGGACAACCAAACGATCAAATTCCTGTTCTTCTGCAAATGCAAATGAAAGTACGGCTTCTTTCGTTGTCGGTTTCCAATATGTCTTCAAATCAGAATCTGTCAGTAAGTCCTTTTCTTTCTGCGACGTAGAAACCGTCAATAGATTATGCTGAAATGTTTCCCGTAAAATCCGTTGCATTTCTTGTAAAGCCTGCACATCATTTTCATGGATTAAACCTCTTTTATCCGGTGGTAAGTTAAGCAACAAAAGAGAATTATTTCCGATAGAACTGTAATAGATATCTATCAACTTCTGAGGAGTTTTTACCAATGTGTCTTGGGATGCATGATAATACCAACCGGGACGGATAGATACATCTACTTCCGATGGATACCAAATCACTCCTTGCGCCTGTTGTAGTTTTTCCCGACTGCCCAAATCTTTCTCCATCGCATCTCCGTCTGGCACAAAGGTGCCGGTTCCTCGTTCCTGCTGCGAAGAGGCGGCTATCCGCTCCAGATTCTTTTGAGATGCCGGTATCACACTCCATTCCGTATCCCGGCCATAACCACTCTCCGTACCAACCCATCGTACGTCCGGTCCCATAACCGCGATAACCGCTTCCGGTTGCAAACGACGAATTGTCTGATAATAACGCTCAAAGTCATATACTTGTTTCTTTCCATTGTGACCTTCACCACAAGCGCCGTCAAACCAGACCTCGGCTATCGGACCATATTGAGTCAATAACTCTTCCAGCTGATGGACAAAATAATCATTATAGGCATCCGTTCCATAAGCCGGATGATTCATGTCCCAAGGCGAAAGATAAACGGCAAACTTCAAACCAGCCTCTCGGCAAGCGTCCGATACTTCACGCACCAAATCGCCTTTTCCCCCTTTCCAAGGAGAAGAGGCAACCGAGAAATACGTATATTTTGAAGGCCACAAACAGAAACCGTCATGATGTTTACAAGTCAGCAAGATCATCTTCATACCTGCTTCCTTCGCTGTATGAACCCATTGACGGGCATCCAATTCTGTGGGATGAAATAGCTGAGGATCTTCCTTTCCCGTTCCCCATTCCTTATCCGTAAACGTATTGATTCCATAACAAATGAAACAGGTAAACTCCATTTCCTGCCAAGCCAGCTGACGTTCGGAAGGAATCACATGGGCTGCCATCCGACATTTTTCTTCCAATGAAACTGTATCCGGAAAAACGACAGAAGAGACATACAACTCTTGCCGTTCCGGTTGGGACTGACATCCCATACATAATAAACCGGCTATTCCTAAAACGATGTTCCGTATTTGATACTGTGTTTTCATGTTTCTACAATTTATAAATGTTGTTACAACTTAATCGTATAATTTATATTTTCCTGATTTTCGAATAACTATATTTCGTAATACAAATATAAGCGATTAAAGGAATACACATGGCATAAGAAACTTCTGTTTTATCCATGATATATCCCATCAATGGAGTCAATACAGCTCCACCTAAAATAGACATAACTAAAATAGAACTGCCTACTTCCTGTTGTTCTCCTAATCCTTTTACACTAAGCGAAAATAACGTCGGATACATGATTGACATGAAAAAACTCGTTGCCAACAAACACCATAAACCTATCGCATTCGCAAAAAAGAGACTTACTAGGACTAATAAGATGTTTACAATGCCATATGCATACATTAACTTAACAGGAGAAATATGCTTCATTAATTCGGTAGACAGTATTCGTCCTAAAGCAAATGCAACGATTGTTCCTGTTAACATATATCCAGCCTCTTTTTCACTTGCTCCTGTATATCTCTGAGCATAGAATATGAAATAACTCCAAGTTCCGACTTGAGCACCAACATACATGAATAAAGAAAAGACTCCTTTCAGAAAGGATTTATTCCGGAATAATTGTTTCATAGAATATCCCCACGAATATGACTTTTGCATATTATTACACTGTGTAGTTCGTGGAAACCGGATACGAATAGCTACTATAACCCAAAGGAAAGCTACTACTGCTAACATAATATAGGGAAGAACGACCTGCAAAGTTTCCTTCTTCAAAAACGAGTCATAACTACCTTGTAATTTCATTTCTTCTATCATCTGAGGATCCGGATCAATACCTGAAAACACAAAAAGTGTCCCAATAATAACACCTAAAATAGATCCTATTGGATTGAAAGATTGTGAAAAGTTCAATCTTCTTTCTGCCGTTTGTTTGTCTCCCAGCTCTACAATAAACGGATTAGCTCCTGTCTCTAAAAATGTCAATCCTGAAGCGATAATAAATAAACTGAATAGGAAAAACGCATATGAACATAAATGAGCTGCCGGCCAAAATAAAAGACAACCAACTGCAAATAAAATTAATCCAGTCAACAAACCTTGTTTATATCCAAACCGACGTAAAATAAGTGCTGCTGGTATAGCAAAAATAAAATAACCTATATAAAAAACAGATTGTACAAGACTCGCTTCAAATATGGACAACTCAAAAGACTTCATAAACTGCTTAATGAGTATTCCATTCAAATTATTGGGAATTCCCCACAAGAAAAAAAGGAATGTAACCCAGATAAAAGCCTGTTTATTCTCTGAACATACTAACTTCTGATTCATATTAATTAATCATTTTGATATAATCCACTGCCTACTACTTGCTTCAATGCTGATTGTTGTGCTACATCCAACAAACGTTTGAACTGGACCTGTGTTAATAACGGCATATGCTCCAATGTCCAATCTGTGCCTAATTGATGGTATTTATCCCTACATAAATTATTGAACGCACACAACTCCCATTTATCTACAAAAGCTGACATGGGAGATAAAAATCGGGCTATCGCTTGTATATTTTCCAACGTAGCTGTCATTTCAGGGATAACTGGCGTTCGAATCCAAATATGGGTAGGCAAATGCTCCTCTTGGATATATTGGCACATGCGAAGTAGATTTTCATGAATCAGGTGATTATCTACTCCTGTCTCATTCCGATGCCGGACTGGATCCATTTCTTTCAAATCATAAAGGATCAAATCCATATAAGGAAGCAGTACCTGATAATTCTCCCATGATGTATATCCACACGTATCCAATGCCAAATGGATGTCTTCCTGCTTCAGTTTTTGTGCCAACGATGCAATGAATGGCGTTTGTAAGGTTGGCTCTCCTCCTGAAAAGGTCACACCACCACCCATTGACTTCAACAACTGTTTTTCTTGTATAATCTGGTATTCCAACTCTTCCAAATCATAAACCTTTCCTGTTATTTGCAAAGCGCGAGAAGGACAGGTTTCAACACAATCAAAACAGTTGACGCAATTTTGTTTACGAATAAGATGAGGTAAACGAAAATCAACAGCCTCATATGGGCACTGCAAAAGACAGGTCTTACAACCGATACACTTTCGTTGATCCCATGACAATTCCTGCCTGGGATATATCGTTTCCGGATTATGGCACCATTTACACCGAAGCGGACAGCCCTTAAAAAACAAGGTTGTCCGCATACCGGGTCCATCATGTGATGCCAAAAAAGCGATTTGCGTTAGAATAGCTTTTTTAGGATCAATCATACTTATAAGTTTTCATAATTCACTCGTTTGATGAATTCTTCCTGGAATTTCCGATCCATAAATACAAAATGAGCCGAATATCCGGTTACTTTCACGACAATACCTTTATATTCTTCTTTTTCCGGATGATGCATAGCGTCTTCCAAAACTTTCAGATCCACCACATTCAAATTAATCTGTACACCTCCTTTTTGGAAGAAGTGATCAGCAAAAGCTTGTACAAATTGCCCTCGAGGTTGTTCGCTGGGGAAAAAACTCGGATGTAATTCTATTTGGAAAGAACCTCCTTGGTATTCTGCATAATTCAATTTCGTAAAAGAGCGCATGGTAGGTAAAATGCCCAGTTTATTACGCCCGTGCATCGGATTCATTCCATGTGCCAATGGTTCTTCTGCCCGGCGTCCGTCTGGTGTTGCGCCCAACATCGGACCGGCATAAGTATGTCCCATAAATTGGAATAGCGACGGTCTGAAATGAAATCCTTTTATATTGTGCTTATCTTCAAGCATACTCCGTATCAACGTACACAATTCTACCGTGAATTGATCTACCGTTTCTATATCATTTCCAAATTTAGGCTGATTCAGAAACTCTTGACGCATGATCTCTTTTCCGTCCCAATTCGTTTCCAATGCCTGTTTCAATTCTGACAAAGTATATTTTTTCTGACGGAAAATCAGCTCACGCATAGCGAACATACTATCACATAAATTCGGTACACCCAATACATTGACAGATGTATAGTTGTTATGTACAGCTCTGACATCGGTTACATCACGCCCATGCTCAATCGTTCCATGCATACAGAAAGAGGTGACAATCTCCGGCCAGACTTTTGGTTGCCAATGATAGGTATTGTTCTTGAATTCAACCAAAATATTAATTGTCTTGTCCAACTCTTCCTTAAACAGTCCCATAAACGAATCCCAGTCGGTTACTTGCTTCGTAATCGCTTTATCTATTGTTCTGAACATGGGTTGTAATGGAACCAGCGAATTCGTATCCTGATCGCAGTAATCATTGCCGACAGAACAATACCACTGACAACCTGAATAAGCAATATTCCAGGCATCATCTTCCGAATATCCCGAACGAAGTTCGCTCGCTCTCAACACATCATAATTGACCAATGTAGGAGCTCCGCAACCATGTCGGCCAACAACATCGCAAGCATACCGCCAAAAAGAAGGATCAATCTCTTTATGCCACATGACTCCCAGTTGGTTATAACCACCAAGCATATCATACGCTTCTACACCTAACCAACTGACTTCATTCGTTGCATCCTTTAAGTCTTTGTCACGTCCACCAAATGAAAAATAATTTCCGCCATATTTCAAATAGAGTTCGGCTATATATTCCCGAGCCTCATCTCTGGTTAGAATACCTGCTTGAACATCTTTTCTGTAAAATTCGATAAGCAGCTGGTCCAAACGTCCGTATCCATTACCATGTCCGATAATACGTTCTGTGATCTGGAAAAAGTTGATCCATTGTAATGCTTCCACAAAAGTCTGTGGTGCTTTTTGAGCCAAATTAAAGCAATTGTCGGCTACTTTCTTGTACAAAGCTTTCTGTTCCGGATCTGTTTCCTGTTCAAACAACTTCTCAGCTTCGATCGCATAACGCTGAACATAACGTATAATAGCTAAGCATACCTGTTCGGCTGCACATAAATAGTCGTAACTTTTCTGATTATCATACGACTGATATTTAGACTTATAATATCGAATCTTATCCAGTAATCCATTCCAGCCTAATTTCAAGCCAATGGACAAATCGGGACAAGTATGTGCCAAACTCATTCCTCCCGCACCTAAATGACGGGCTTTATGACCTAAATCCTGATTTTCCTGTGGATATTTAAAATAACGGGCTTCATCTAACTGCCAATAAAATTCTCCGACGATTAGTTCTGACGGATGAATGATCACTGGACTATGATCCAGAAAGAAAGCATAATCGGTTGCAAAATTAATGGGATCATAAGAAAAGCCGGAAACTTTAGACGGCATCTGCTTGACATAAGGATAAGGTCCTCCGATATCTATACGACAATTATGATCTCCTAAATTAATACGTTCGTTAACATCGGCTGCTGTTTCTCCGGTTGCCGGACTGAATGCGGCTGCTTTACCAGACCAATGATATACAAGAAATTCCGGATTATCCACATAAATATCTCTCTTATGATTTCTTGCGAGATCAAGATTACGCTGATGCAAATAGGCAAGACGTTTGCTTTTGATAAAAGAACTTATATTTTTCATGAAGCTATTTATTTTTTGATGACAGACAAAATTATTTACATCAACTCTTCTTCCTTTGTAAAAAAAAAGATTAATATTGTACGATCTTACTATTTACAAGAAACAACTATGGTTTATTTGAATCAAACACACGAATTACTTACAGGCGGATATTATTCAGGTAATATTTCATGGAACAAACAACGTTCTGAAATAGACAATTGCTTTAAATTGTATCAAATAACAGATGGAGAAGTACACGTCTGCAATGATACCGGAGATTTTTTACTACAATCCGGGAATCTGTATTTCATCAATGGCAACAAACTCGGCAAACAATATTGTAACAAATCCTTCTCAACACACTGGTTGCATTTCATGCCGAAGGATTTGTTAATTTATCAAGGACTGATGTCACTGCCTCTTGTCGTGGAATTACCGGTAAATTCCTTATCGGTAATCCAATATCAGCATTCTATGGATAGGCTGCTGAGGTCAAATGAAATGTCGGCCTGGGAATATACCTTATCGGTCCTACAGCTACAATCTTACATACAACAGGTTACTTGCCAGTTATTTGATCTTTATCCGATAAAAGAATTATCTGTTTCTGAGCACTCTCGCCGAATCGAGCCTGCGATCCATTATATAAACCAATATTATAAAGAAACTATTCCGCTACAGGATTTGGCTCAACAATGTTGCATGTCACCGAACTACTTCCATAAAATATTCAAACAGATATTCTGTATCACTCCTTTCAATTATCAGATGTTACTCCGCATGAATTCGGCATTGCAATTATTGACTGATAAGGAACAAACGATTAAAGACATTGCTTTTGAACTAGGCTTTACGGATAACGCCCATTTTTGTAAGACTTTCAAAAAGTTTTATGGCGTTACGCCAGGAGAATATCAACGAAACAAACAGATTATCTTATTGTAAAAACATATCATTGATATAATCAGTATGTACAACTATTGTCTTATCAAGGATATTTCGTATTTTCTTCTTATTTATTAATTGATTCACAAATGTGAATTAATCAATTCACCCATATGATTCAATTAATTCACCTATATGAATTGATTACATCACAATTGTGAATCAAATAATATATAACTGTTTTTTCAAGAGTTGATCATGGGATATACAATAGTTTTCATCTGTTTTTCAGTAGATTAAAATACTACTTCGTAAACATCACAATGAAAGAATCAGCCCCTTTTTTGACAGCAAAGGATAACATGACAGGCTTACCATTTTCTACATACACAAAAGGCCGTTCCATATTATCAACTTTCATAATCGAACCATCCTTTAAAGGTATCTGTTTCTTACAAACCTCATAATGCTTGGCTTTTTCCCAATGGATACCATCCACCGAAGTGATCAAACCGATAAAGTCGCCTCCATGTGCATGGAAAATGGCATAATATCTTTTTCGCGCCGCATCAAACCAAACAAAAACATCTTCGGTTGGAATATCAGCAAATGCCGGTTGGTCACTCAGGCGAAAAGGTCCTAAAGGAGATGTTCCAGTTCCTACGGCTTGTATCAGTCTTCTCTTCTCAGAACGAACATCATCTCCTTTGATAATCAAGACAAATTTACCATCTTCTCCTTGACAGACAGAAGGATTGACAGCCACATGCTCAATAGGACCATAGGGTTCCAACAACGGATGGTCAGGTCTCTTCCAAGGACCGTTTAAAGAAGAAGCTACAGCCACACCAGCTCTTTGATGATTACGCAAATCATTCCATCGTTCATGCGAATAGCCGACACGGGCAACTTCCTGTAAAAAGGAATCAGACCAGTTTTCTGTTCCTGAATTGGTTGAAATGTAATACAAATAATACTGATTATTCCAGCAACGCACTTGTACATTATGAGCCGTTACCGCATCCCAAAAACCGGCTCGTCCTTTTAATACCGTTTCCTGATATTGGTAAGGTCCTTCCAAACGGGAAGCTGTCGCATGGGCTATTTCAGAATGAGTCAGCCATGCCGTAAAACCAAGACTCTTAGGCCATCGGGAATAAAATAAGTGATAAGTACCTGAATCGTCTTTTATAAAAGAATTACACCAGTTATAATATCCAGCATCCCGAATAAAAGCCGTTGAATCAATTGGATGAATGAATGTTGAAAGGTCCAAATCATCCGTTGACTGTGCCCATGACTGGAAAACCAAACTTCCCAGAAAAATAAATACGAATACAATCTTTTTCATCTCACTCATTATTTAAGGTCAAAAATACTTTCCGCCACTTCAAACGACGCCTTATGCCGAGTGGCTATCTGATCCAATTCTTTTACAACTTCCGGATATTGACCGGCAATATCATACTTTTCTTCGGGATCTGTTCCCAAATCATACAGTTTGGGTTTATCATATACGACAACCGGATCACTGCCATAAGCCGATTTATTCATATAATGTAATTTATATTTACCCTTACGCACCGCATATAAAAGACTGCCCCGATAGAAGAAGAATTCCTCCCTTTTTGAATCAGCCAGATTGTCTTGCAGAACATTCAGCAAGCTGACTCCATCCAATTGAATTCCAGCCGGCAGATTGACTCCTGCCATTTCACAACACGTAGGAAGCAAGTCCAAAGAACTACCCATTTGAGTGATATGTCCCGGCTTCACCATACCGCCCCACATAATACAAGGTACTCTGAAACCTCCTTCACAATGCGAATTCTTCCCATCACGCAACGGACCGGCTGATCCACCGGCTTGTTTATAAGACAACCAAGGTCCATTGTCTGAAGTAAAAACCACCCAAGTATTCTTATCCAAACCCAACTGGCGAAGTGTTTGCAGTATTTCTCCGACACTCCAATCCAATTCCTCTATTGTATCTCCATATTTTCCCCGATCTGAAACTCCTTGAAAACGAGTTGAAGCATATACCGGGAAATGAGGCATCGGGTGAGCCAAATAAAGAAAGAACGGACTCTTTTGGTGCGAACGGATATACTTTGTAGCCACCTCCGTCAAACGTTTGGTCAACTGGGTTTGATCCGGCTCCCGTTCTATCTCTTTATCCTGTTCATAAACAACCAACTCATAAGGATAATTCTTATTCCCCAACTTTATCTGTTCCTTCCGACTCATATCGTTGGAAAAAGGAACACCATAAAAATAGTCAAATCCATGTTGCAGAGGCATATATTGAGACAAATGTCCTAAATGCCATTTACCAATACAAGCCGTCTCATAGCCGGCCTGCTTCAATAACTCAGGGATTGTCAGTTCTTTTGCCGGCAAACCTCCGGGAGAATCAGGGAAAAGAACTCCTTTCTTATCCCCATACATACCTGTACGTACCCCTAATCTTCCGGTCAATAATCCCGCTCTACTGGGCGAGGATACGGAAGCCGACACATAAAAGCTACTCCATTTCTGACCTTCCAGTGCCATCCGATCCAAATTAGGTGTTTTCGTAGTAGGACTACCAAAACAAGACAGGTCGCCATAACCCATATCATCACAGTTGATGATAATAATATTGGGCTTAGTAGCCGTAGAAGCTGCTCCCGTTTCTACCCCAATCAGAGAAAGAGGTATCATCCATAAAAATGTTGTTTTCATTTTGTTTAGATTAATCTGTCAATAAATGTTGTTTTTCTGATATTTGTATCCCGATTCCTCTGCTTATGGTCACTTGGAATCTTGTTTCTTCAACCGGATCTGGACATTAAAAGAACTTCCATCTGTCTTTTTATTCAGTTCAGCCACTGAACATGCCGCATACAAAACGAAAGGATCATCCTTCTCATCCAATAACAACTGAGGCCGTTCCAAACGATCAACCTTGATGGTATCACCAGACGAGAGAACCAACTCCTTTTTCATAAACAAAGAATGCTCTGGTAACTGCCAGTGAATTCCATCTTCCGAATACATCAGCGCCAAACAAGGATCCGACTTCGTAAACTGCCCCGTAAAGTCCTTGAATATCGCATAAAACAACCGGTCACGATGATTATACCATACATAAGGGTCTTCTGCCGATAATTTCTCTCCATCTTGTGTAGGAATCTCAAATACAGGTTGATTCAAAGGGATAAAAGGTCCTGTCGGCGAGTCTGATAATGCGACTCCATGAATGCCTCGCCAATGCGGATCATAGATATTCCCCTTGAAATACAACAAGTATTTTTTATCCGAAGGCCGGTATACGACAGAAGGATTAACGGTAATCAAGTTATCAGGCTGCGGAATGGTTCCTTCTGGCGAAGGATTCACTACATCGGTTGGCTTCACCCGTGTACGAGGAGCTAATAGAGGTTTGTCATAATGCTCAAAATCTCCTTGCAAAAGCCCTTCAAAGGATTTAAACGTAATCACCCCTATCTGCTGTGACTGCTGAATCCGACTACGGATATCCAAGGTATCTGTCTTCGATTTCACATTCAAATTTCCCGGATCCACACTACCGGCATAATACAAATAATATGTATCACCAAATTTCCGCACATGCGGATTAGATACCGTTTGTGCATCCCAAGCAGATGTATCATGTGCAAAGCCGTCTTGATTATAAAAGAATCCCAACTTCTTAAAACCACCATCCGGACGGTCTGATACAGCCAGCCCTAATTTAGAACCCATCACCCAAGCGTTTCCGAAAGGATATTGATAGGCTTCCGGTGCTGAAAATATCATATAATATTTCCCATTGTCTGCATTTGTCACAGATGCGCCCCAAGTAAAATGATCTTCTACAGAGAAAGCTGAATAGCCAGTAGCAAAATAACTGTCTCCCCTTTTTTCTAACTGAAGTTTGACGGGTTCGGCCTGATAGGCAAATACCGATCGATCTGTCGGTTGTTTACATCCAGCCAAAAGCAATCCACATAATCCCAAACCTACATAAATGTTATTTCTGTTCATAAGATTTCTCATAAGCTCACTTCTTATCACTTCAGAATATACGGAATGCCTTTATCAATACTTCTCCTTTTGATTCTTTTATAACCAATCGGATTTCTGATATTTTTTCGGGATAAGATAATCGCTCAATCCGCTTATGACCGATACAAGTTCCTTCTGCTAACTCCTTCCAGTCGCCGGACACTTTGCCTTCTATCACATATTTCCGTACCCGTTCGCCTTGTGTAATATCTTCCTGTATTACCAGATGAGAAATCAAGGCCGGTTTGTCCAATGCTATATGATACTCATTACCTTTACCTGCCGTCTGCTTCAACGGATGCGCATACGTTTGATCAATAGCTCGTCCGAACTCAGCCAAACGTAAAGAATCTGCAGCCGGAATCAAGCCCCGATCATCTGGTGTCAAACCCAAAATCAAGGTTGAGTTACGTCCCACCGACTTCTCATACATATCCATCAAGTTCTCCAATGGAAAAATATGAGCTTCATCACCCGGTTCCCAGAACCATTCATGCCGACCATTATAACCACGCAAAGGAGCATCCGACATGGCCGGCATATAATAAGCCCCATCTGGATCTCCAGTCTTCAATAGCTGGAAATCATTCTTAAAGATTTCTTCCTGGTTCTTGGAGTGGGAATAAGGGAAAGGATAAGTTCCCCAACAAGGATAAGCAACCGTTCCCGTCTCCGATCCACCCCAACGTATGTCTGCCCGCTGACTGTTGTGGTAGAAAATGATATTCTTCTGGTATTTCTCCACAATTGGCAGGATATCGGCTCCACCCAATTCCGGCCCATGACCACCACCATCATACCAGACAATCGCCAGATCGCCGTAACGGGACATCAGTTCTTCGGTCATCCCTTCGCACATCTTATTATAGAATGCCTGCCGGTTTTCCTGAAACTTCGTTCCATCCTTCGGCATCATAAAATCATGTACTCCCAAAAATGAATTCCAACGAATACCAATATAAATACCCGGCTTCACGCCATACTTCCGACAAGAGTTGACAAAGTCGCGCACTATATCCCCTTTCCCATCCTGCCATTTCAAGGCTTTCATGCAATACGGATTGACATCCGACTGATAAAGTGCAAAACCAGTCTCGTGTGTAGCCGTCAGAATAGCAATCTTCGCACCCATTCCCTTAGCACTCCGAATCCATTGATCCGTATCATACTGCGTAGGATTGAAGATATTTATATCCGGAATTGGCGTAATCCGATTATAAGCCTGATTATATTGTTTCCCGTCAAATACATGCAGGTCATAATGAAATACAGCTGTCAGTTCAGCCTCCTGCCAAGTAATCTGTGCCGGAGTCGGTAGTGGAACGAATGTTTTCTCTTCCGCCCACCCCATACTTATACAACCTGCCAGTAAGGTTGTAAATAGCCATTTCCTCTTAGTCATTTCCTTCTTATTTATCAATATACTTTATTATCTGTTATCATAAATTACTTTGGCGAAACGTTCACCCAAAGTCAAAATTCCGTATGTTCCTAAATGAACATCGTCTTGAGGCATTGGTGTCCGGTAATCATTCCGACGCATCTGTAAATCATCTCCTTCTACCAAGAACGCATTCTTCACCGACAATCGGGTACAAGCGCCTTCTGAAACCTGTACCTGAGCTTTCCGAACCAGTTTTCGCCCAGGGAATCGTTCTGCTGCCATCGGCATCACTTCCCCATAAACAAACAGCATATCCGGAGCATCCAACTCTTTTCTGATCTGTAAAATCAAGTTTCGTAGATTTTCCCCATACCGTCTGGAATTTTCCATTCCAGCAATCTCCCGGGCATCCGCTTCTCCTTGCTGCCAAACCATTGCCCGGATAACCGGATTATAACCTTTCGTTTTCAATTCCTGCAAAGCTTGTTTAACGGTCTGTAACCACTTTGTATATTCTTCCCCTTGCGATTCACCTTCCCGATTACCCGGATTCCATTGCTGATACAAGTTCGAACCAGAAAGTGCATGTTTGATCAAAGCCCACTTCCGTTCTGGGAAATAATCTTGTAAGGCTGTTCCTAAACTCAATTCAACTCCGAATTTATCCCAAGTTTCCGACGCCTGACAAAGCGGTCGCCATCGATCTCCACCTTCTCCCTGATTCAAATACTTAGAATAATAGAACATTACCGTTGTATCCGTCTGAAATGACTTTGGGATATTACGGACATAACCTTGTCCGGTAGCATTCGACTGTCCACCTATCAAGACGACATTCACTTCTTGAGCCGTTAAAGAATGTATAAATAACAATAAGACTAAATCCCAGAATAATTGATAAAATAAACGCATATCTTGTTTCTTTATTGCCAACAATTTTCAAAATAAGAAATATTTGGACGTATTTCATTCCCTTCAAAATCTACAGGATATAAAGCACCTTCTTTCTCCAATCGAACCTTCATGCGCCGTAACATATCCAATGCCTTTTGTGGGTATTTTGAGGATATTTCATGATGTTCATAAGGGTCATCCTTCAAATTATACAAAATACAATCCGGCCTTTCCGGATGTTCCGGATTATAATAATAAATCAACTTCCAATCCTCTTCCCGGTAAACCGTAAAATAACTACCCCGATGATTATGCGGAAAATGCATCAAAAAACAATTCTCACGAGAAGAATCTCTAGAACCAGAATACAACATAGATAAATCCTGCCCATCTATCGGATGAGATGATGGTATATCCGCTCCTGATAAATGAGCCAAAGTGGGATAAATATCCATCACTGTACCCATTTGCGTCTGAATAGTTCCAGCGGTAATAGGACATTGCTTTTGAAACCGGTTCTTTTTATTCGGTTTTGCCCAAGCAATTATAAAAGGGACACGCATACCTCCTTCAAATTCAGTTCCTTTTCTTCCTCTGAACGGAGCTGCCGAAGCATAATCTCTCGACGGACCTAACGGAGCATCCCCACCATTATCCCCCAGAAAAATAATCAATGTATTCTCCGCTTCACCTATTGTTTCCAAATGTTCCATCAAATCCCCCAAAGATTTATCCATTCCTTCGATTAAAGTGGCAAAAGCCTTAGCTTGATCAGCCTTATCAAGGTCTGTATAATGAGGCAAAAAGCGTTTATCCACTTCAAATGGAGCATGAACGGCATAATGTGCCATATATAAAAAGAAAGGTTTTTTTTCCTCCACTGCCTTATCAATCTGTTCTTGGGCTTCAAATGTTAGTGCATCTGAAAGAAAGGTATCTGTTCCATGATATTTTTCCAGTCCCGGAACAGCTCTGGATTTATTTCCTTTAATATACCCATATCCGTGTTGACCGTAATAACTGCCTGGCTGACCAATAGAAGAACCAGCCACATTCACATCAAATCCCAGGTTTTGAGGAAATTCACCTTCACTTCCAATACAACCGAAATGAGCCTTTCCCACATGAATCGTACGATATCCTTCTTGCTTCAGCATTCGAGGTAACGTCCATTCGTTTTCTTTCAACCCTTTCCAATTCCATTGATAAGGACCAAATTGATTCCGGTTATTCGACTCCGAATTGATCCAATTTGTCGTACGATGGCGAGTAGCATTTTGTCCCGTCATGATAGAAGCACGTGATGGAGAACTGACACTCTGCGCATAAAAAGTAGAAAAACGGACTCCTTGTTCAGCCAATCGTTCCATATAGGGTGTATGATACCACTTATTCAATGGATGAACAATAGGTTCTCCCTGTTCATTCACATCGAAAGGAACTGAAGTATCCATCAAACCCATATCATCTACCAAAAATAGAATGACATTAGGCTTGTCTGTTTCTGCATAATTAAATACAGAAGTCAATAAAAAACAACCTAACAATTTGTATTTCATATATATCTTATTAATCTATTGTTCCAACCATAATCATCCACCAATATAAACAATACATTCTTCGGTTTTTCCTTT